>WNFI01175215.1_pt1 | contig 13202 bp, 11 predicted proteins | sample 5400471 | NCBI WGS metagenome assembly WNFI01 (sample SAMN13153348, study PRJNA577476) | soil metagenome | isolation source: 100 cm saprolite on Douglas fir-dominated hillslope | place: USA:California | collected 2013-09-17
TCCGGAGATCTTCCGCTACTGGCTGCAGGGCGGACGCGTCGACGTGGGCTTCCTCGGCGCCGCGCAGGTCGACCGGTTCGGCAACATCAACACGACGGTGATCGGCGGCGACTACGCGAAACCGAGGGTTCGCCTCCCGGGCGCAGGCGGCGCGCCCGAGATCGCGTCAAGCGCGAAGGAGGTCTGGATCATCATCAAGCAGACCCGGCGAAGCTTCGTCCCGAAGCTCGACTTCATGACTTCCGTCGGCCACCTCGACGGCGGAGACTCGCGCGCGAAATCAGGCGCGAGGGGCGCGGGCCCCACCGCCGTCATCACCGACCTGGGCGTGCTCACGCCCGACCCGGTGACGCGCGAGCTCACGCTGACCGCGATCCACCCGGGAATCACGGTGGAGCAGGCGAAGGCATCGACCGGATGGGAGTTGAAGGTCGCGCGCGAGCTGGCTGTCACGGTGGCGCCGACCGATGCGGAATTGGCGACGCTGCGCGACTTGCAGGCGCGCACCGCGAAAGCCCACGGAACCGCCGCGACTTCGGAGTAGTCCCGCGCGGCGCGCGGCCCGGCGCCCCTAGAACGAGTGCCAGAGACCTCCGCCGAATCCCGTGGTGTCGGCTCCCGGGGCGATCACCGCGCCCACCGACGGGCCCGGCGAATACATGCCGTTCTCCTTGTTGGTCATCTTGTAGTACGCGAGGTAGCCCTCGGTGCGCTTGGAGAAGCGGTAGATGTAGCCCAGCGTCATGTAATGGGCCCCGATCGCTTGGGTCGAGCAGGCCGCGCCACCCACGCGCGTGCACGAGCCGTCCGCGGCACGTCCGTACGAGATCCACACGCTGTTTACGCCACTGTCGCCGAAGCGCTGCTCGATGACTCCGTAGTACGCGGTGCGTTTGTAGCCGTCCACGTTTCCGGCGACGCTGTCCTGCGACTTGTAGTCGAGCCGCTCGACGAGGCCGGTGAGGCGCGTGTTGCCGATGCGGTAGAGGACGACGAACTTGTGGCCCTGATCCTTCGCCGAGGAATTGGTCGCGGTGCCGCCCGCCGCGCCCCCGAGCTGCGTCATGCCGAAGTAGTCGTTGTGCCGCTCGTAGCCGTAGCGCAGGCTCAATTGGCCGACGTCATAGCTCACCGACACGGAGTTGATGGTCGGCTGGATGATGGGTCCGCCGGCCACGACCGCTCCCTTGGTCTCATTGACCACGTGGTCGAGACGGAAGGAGAAACCGCCGAAAGCGGGCGACCAGTACTGCACCGAGTTGCCCGCGCGCCGGTCGAACGATGCATCGGGCTTGGCCGCGATGCGCCCGGACTGCGTGGTGGTGTTGGGCACCTGAAAGCCGGGGTTGCCGGTGATCGCAGTGCGGTCGAAGACGAAACCGGCTCGCAGGGGATTCACCGGCAGCGAGATGTACTTGTAGGGCGTGTCCCACTGGCCGTAGAAGATCTCGCCCCATTGGCTGTGGCGCAGGCCCACCTTGGAGTCGCGCGCGGCGATCCCGGGACCGGTGTTCTGGTCGATCTGGAAGCCGCTCTCCATCTGCCAGACGGCCTTCAATGTCGGCGACAGGTCCTCATAGCCGCGGAAGCCCCAGTGCGAGGTGCCCACCGTGATGCGCTGCCGGCCGGTATCGTTCAGCCCCGTATAGGTCGCCGCCGAGATCTGGTTCGGGCGGTCCGCGGCGGCCGGGGGCGCGGAGGCGCCGCTGGTCTTCGCGTTATCCAGGAACGGCATCGCCATTCCGTACATCTCGACCACCGAGGCGGCGTGGGCGGAAGCGCACGCGACGGCACTCGCGGCAAGCAGCAGGATTCTGGGTCTCATTTTCTTTTTCCTCCGATTGCGTTTACTTGCCGGGGTCCTTCACTTCGGTGAACTTGTCGAATTCCACGTTGTACAGCTCGCCTCCCACCCTCTGCACCCGGCGAATGTACACCGTTTGCACGATATCGCGCGTCGCCGGGTCGATGGAGATGGGCCCGCGCGGGCTTGTCATCTTCAGGTTCTTCAGGATGTCCATCGCCTTGTCGGGGTCGATGTTGTTGCCGAGCTTCTTCACCACCTCGGCGATCGCCGCCATGCCGTCGTAGCCGCCCACCCCCATGAAGTTGGGCCGCTTGAGGTCCTTGTTCACTTCACCCCAGGCTTTCAGGAACGCCTTGTTCTCCGGAGAATCGTGCGCCGCCGAGTAGTGATGGCTCGTGATGACGCCCAGCACCGGGTCGCCCATCGCGTTGAGCACATCGTCGTCGGTGAGGTCTCCTGTGGCAATCAGCTTGATGCCCTCCTTGGCCAGCCCGCGCTCCTCGAACGCTTTCATGAACGCGATGCTCTGCTCGCCGGCGGGAACGAACATGAACACCGCCTCCGGCTTCGCATCCTTGACGCGCTGCACGAAGGGCGCGAAATCGGGATTGCGTAGCGGCACGCGCACCGAGTCGACGATCTGTCCCCCCGCAGCGGTAAAAGCCGTCTTGAATGCCGTTTCGGAATCGATCCCGGGCGCGAAGTCGGATACGAGCGTGTAGACCTTCTTGATGCCGTTGCGCGCGGCCCACGTCGCCATCGGGGCCGAGACCTGCGGCAGGGCCATCGAGAAGCGCGCGATGTAGGGCGAGCGGGTCGTGACCACCGAGGAGGCCGCGTTCATGACCACCATCGGCTTTTTCGCCTCGGTCGCGATGGGAGCGGCGGCAAGCGCCTCCGGGGTGAAGCCGAAGCCCGCCAGGAAGTCGACCTTGTCGCGCGTCACCAGCTCCTGGGCGTGGCGCTTGGCGATCTCGGGGTTGGGGCCGGTGGTGTCGCGCACGAGCACCACGATCTTGCGGCCGGCGAAGGTATCTCCATGGATCTTGAAGAAGGCCTTGATCCCGCCTTCGATCTGCTTGCCGTAATCGGCCGCCACCCCCGAGAATGGGGCGATGAGTCCGACCTTCACGGGCTCCTGGCCGAGGGCGCCGGTGACCAGCAACAGCGCCAGCGTCCCCAGGACGGTGCGTTTCATGAAAGCTCCCCCTCGATGAGCGCTTTTTGTCGTTCTGCTATGCAGACCGATTTAGCATGTCCCGCGAGAGCAAGTCAACTGGCCACATCAAAGGAATTGCCATGAACGACGCCTTCATTTGCGACGCGGTGCGGACCCCTTTCGGCCGCTACGGCGGGGCGCTATCGCCGGTCCGCGCCGACGACCTCGGTGCCCTTCCCATCGCCGAGCTCATGAAGCGCAACGCGAACGTCGACTGGGGTGCGCTGGAGGACGTGATCTACGGCTGCGCCAACCAGGCCGGCGAGGACAACCGCAACGTGGCTCGCATGGCGCTGCTGCTGGCCGGCGTTCCCATCGAAGTCCCCGGAGCCACGGTGAATCGCCTGTGCGGCTCGGGCATGGAGGCGGTGGGCCAGCTCGCGCGCGCCATTCGCTGCGGCGAGGCCCAGTTCGGCATCGCCGGCGGCGTCGAGAGCATGTCGCGGGCGCCGTTCGTCATGCCGAAGGCCGAGAGCGCGTTCGCGCGCGCGAATGCGGTCTACGACACGACCATCGGCTGGAGATTCGTAAATCCGAGGATGAAGGCGCGTTATGGCGTCGACTCGATGCCCGAGACCGCGGAGAACGTCGCGGAGGACTACAAGGTCTCGCGAGACGACCAGGATGCTTTCGCGCTGCGGTCGCAGCAGCGCGCGCTTGCCGCGCAGGCTTCGGGTGCGCTCGCCGAGGAGATCGTGGCGGTGACGCTCCCCGCGAAGAAGGGCGATCCGGTCACAGTCGCCAAGGACGAGCATCCGCGCGAGACGTCTCTCGAGCAGCTCGCGAAGTTGAAGCCGATCGTGAAGGAAAGCGGCACGGTGACCGCGGGCAACGCCTCGGGCGTGAACGACGGGGCGTGCGCGCTGCTGATCGCGAGCGAAGCGGCGGCGAAGACGCACGGCCTCACGCCGCGCGCGCGAATCCTCGGGATGGCGTCGGCCGGCGTCGCCCCGCGCGTGATGGGGATGGGACCGGCGCCGGCCTCGAAAAAGCTTCTCGCGCGCCTGGGGCTGCCGATCGCGAAGATCGACGTCGTGGAGCTGAACGAGGCGTTCGCCTCGCAGGCGATCGCGGTCCTGCGCGAGCTCGGGCTTCCCGAGGACGCGCCGCACGTGAACCCCAACGGCGGCGCGATCGCGCTCGGGCATCCGCTCGGCGCCTCGGGCGCGCGCCTCATCGCGACCGCGATGTACCAGCTGCGCAGGAGCGGCGGCAGGCATGCGTTGTGCACGATGTGCATCGGCGTCGGCCAGGGCATCGCGCTAGCCATCGAGCGCGTGTAATCACAGCTCGCATGCAACAAAAAAAGCCGCGCGACGCAGCGGCCCATTTGATGCATGAAGCGGGGAATTGGTAGGCGCGATTGGACTCGAACCAACGACCCCCACCATGTCAAGGTGGTGCTCTAACCAGCTGAGCTACGCGCCTGTGATTCGATACGGAATTTTATCATGACCACGACGATGTCCATCCCCGCGCGCCTGCGCGAAAGCGATCGCGCCGCGCTCGAGGCGCATTTCCTCGCCCTCGGCGGAGAGGACCGGCGGCTTCGCTTCGGAGCCTCGATCTCCGACGACGGCGTGCGCGCGTACCTGGCGCGCATCGATTTCGAGCACGACGGCCTTTTCGCGGTGCACGGCGACAATCCGGAGCTCATCGCGGCAGTGCACGTCGCGGTGGGCGCGGGCGGGGCCGAAATGGGCCTGTCGGTTCTTCCGGGCCATCGCGGCCGGGGCCTGGGCAGTGCGCTCTTCACGCGCGCGGTCATGCACCTGCGCAATCGCGGCGAGCCGCGGGTGTTCGTGCACTGCATCACCGAGAACGCCGCGATGATGCACCTTGCGATCAAGCACGGCATGCGCATCGTGAACGCAGGCGCGGAGACCGACGCCTACCTCGTGCTGGCACCGGCGACTCCGCAGTCGATCCTGCACGAGTGGGCGCAGGATTCGATCGCGCTCTTCGCCCCGCCGCGCGCCCTTACTTCTCGTAAAGGGTGAACGCCGCGTCCCAGTCCTCGCCTGGAGGGCGGGCCATCAGCTCGCGCAGGTAGCCCAGGTAGATCGAGCACAGGCGAACGTACTTGCGCTCGTCGGCGAGCGATTCGAAGGTCGCGCGCGCCTCCGGCCAGCGCCGCGCGCGAAAATCCTCGAGCCCGTTGTTCCAGCGCGCCAGGCGCGAGAGCTCCCCCGGGGAGACTTCATAGGCATGCCCGAGCGGCTCGAAAATGCGCTCCGGAATGGTCTTGCCGCGCACGCGCACCTTGTCCAGCTCGCGGAAGACGATGCCGTCCACCTTCTCGCGCGTGAGCGTGCCGACGACGATCGGCACGTGGTAGCGCTTGGTGAGGCCCTCCAGGCGCGAAGCGAGGTTCACGCCGTCGCCCAGCACGGTGTAATTGAGGCGCGACGGCGAGCCGATGTTGCCGGCGATCACGCTCGAGGTGTTCAAGCCGATGCCGATGTCGGGATGCGGAAGCCCGCGCGCGGCGAGCGCGGGCCCCAGGGACTCGATGCGCCGCCGGATCTCGAGCGCGCAGTCGATCGCGCGCTGCGTGTCGTCGGGGCGCGTCACCGGAGCGCCGAAGATCGCCATCGCCCCGTCTCCCATGTACTTGTCGACCACGCCGCCGTGGGTCTCGACGAGCTCGCTGATCGCGGTGAGGAACTCGTTCAGCATCAGCAGGCTTTGCTGCGGCGTGAGCTCCTCGCACAGCGCGGTGAAGTTGCGGATGTCGGCGAACATCACCGACACCTCGCGCTCCTCGCCGCCGAGCTCGATCTGGCCCTTCATGAACTGCATCACCACTTCGCTCGAGGCGACCTTGCCCAGCGCGTCGCGCATGCTGTCGCGCTCGGTCAAGCCCTGCACCATGCCGTCGAACGCGTGCGCGAGCTGCCCGATCTCGTCATCGCCGCCGCGCACCCCGCTCATTTCATAGTTTCCCTTCGCGACCTCCCGCGCCGCCTCCGCGAGCCTCTCGACCGGGCGTGTGATGCGCCGCGCGATGCGGATTCCGCCGATGAGAGTCACCGCCACCGAGACGCTGGCAAGGAACAGCAACACTGCCTGCAGGGCGAGGTACGGGGCCAGGCCCTCGGCGACGGAGCGCTGCAGGATCGCAAAGAGGCGCACGCCGCCGGTGTCGTCGAGCGGCGTGGCGAGCACTTCGAAGTCTTCGCCGCGCAGGCGCACGGTGAGGCCGTCCCTTCCTGTAGCGACGACGGTGCCCGCCGCGTCGAGGAGAGAGGAGCGCCGCGCGGGAGGAAGCGTGGTGGCGAGAAGCTCGGTGCGGCCGCCCTCGTCGCGGACGAACGTGACTTCCGAGGAGGTGAGGCGCTGCAGGTCCTTTGCCGCCTTGTCGTCGATCACGAACGACATCGACACCCACGCGATCGGGAGCGGGGCGAGCACCGGCACGACGACGACCTGGAAGGGCTTGCCGTCGATGATGCGGATTCCCGACGTGCGGCCCAGCAGGCGCGCCCGCTCGACGAGATCCGGATAGGGGTAGGGCTTGCCGGAATTGGATTCGGCGAGCGTGTCGGCGACGATGTTGCCGTCCATCCCGATCACCGCCATGCCGCTCGCCTTGATGCGCGCAGCGTGGTTGCGAAGCGCCGAGAGGATGGTGGGACGATCGCGCGTGGCGATGGCCTCGCGGAACCCGAAGTCGTAGGTGAGCACACTCGTCGCCTCGACCAGCTGCTGGCTGTTCTGCTCGAGCAGCCGGCGGAAGACGCGCGCGCCCACGCGCAGCTCCTCGCGCAGCGTCCCCTGCGCGGTCTGCTCGATGGCGTAACGGATGAAATAGAAGCTCGCGAGCTGCACCACCATGAGCAGGGCGACGAAAAACACGACGATGCGGTCCTGCAGCCGCGGACTGGTGATGAACGGCAGCTTCACTTCGGAGCGGTGCGCAGCGGAAACGGGCCCAGCGTCACGGCGAATCCCGCGCTCGCCGACTCCTCGCCGCGCAGCCGCACGGCCTGGGAGGCCGCGGGTGCCGCCTGCGCGAAATGCCACATCAGGAGCTCATAGTCCCCGGCGGGAAGGCTCTCGAGACGCGCGCCCCCTTCCTTTCCCGTCTTGGCGAAATACGGCGTGTCCACCACGTAGATGTAGGCGAGCATGTGGTCGTGGATGTTGCATCCGAGGACGACCTCGCCGGGCTTGTCGAACACGATCGGCGCCACCGGCGTTCCGGCATACAGCTTGATCTCGAACACCTTCGGCGGCGAGAAAGAATAGACGTGGTGGCGGATGGGATCCCGATTGGGAAACTGCACCGCGGTTCCCGTCTGCACGACGGTGACGAACGGAATGAAGGTCTTGTCCTTCTGCCCCACGGCCGCCCCCTGCCGGCGCACGGGCGCCGGACCCGGCTTCGGCATCGCCCAAACCACGGCGTCTTCCACTGCGGCACCCTTCGCATCCTTGATGGTGACTTCGAGAGTCGCCGAGAACCCGGGCAGGCTGGCGAGGCAGGGAAGCGCGAGAAACAGCAGCGCCGATTTCACCGCGCGAGGATACCATGCTGGCTTTTTGCGGCGAATTGGGCAGAATAGCGCCCGGGAGCCTGATTAATCCGGTACTTACAAGACTTCACCCGACAAGGAGCAGCGTGCATGAGACCTGTTTCCCCGCAGTGGATCTGCGCATTCGCGGCCTTTCTGCTCGCGGCATGCGCCGCCTCGCCGTCCGCCAAGCCCACGCTCTACGAGCGCCTCGGCGGAGAGCCGGTGGTGAAGAAAGTCGTCAACGAGACCATCGACCGCGCCGCGACCGATCCTCGCACCAGCCGCTCTTTCAAGGACGTGAAGCTGGCGCGCGTGAAAGAGAAGATCGTCGAGCAGATCTGCGAGCTCGCGGGCGGCGGCTGCAAGTACACCGGGGATCCGATGGACAAGGTCCACAAGGGGCTGCAGAACACCGAAGCCGAGATGAACCTCGTGGTCCAGTGGCTGCGTGACGCGCTCGACGGCGCGGGCGTGAAGGAATCCGAGAAGAACGAGCTGCTGCGGCTGCTCGCCCCCATGAAGCGCGACATCGTCACATCCTGAGGCCGCCATGAAGACACCGATTCGTTCGATGCGCCTTCCCCTGGCGGTCGCGGGCTTCCTGCTCGCGACCGTATGCCAATCCGGCGATCGCCTGCTCGCCACCGGCGGCGCCCAGCAGGTCGAAGGCGCGGGCGGCGGCGGCGTCGTTCCCTGGGCGCTCATCGCCGGCTACGGCACCAGCGCGCAGGTGGGCGGCTCTGCGTTCTACACCTACGTGGACACCCAGGACTTCAAGCTCGATGCGTACGGTCTCGCGGTGGGCGTCTTCGACCGCCTCGAGGTCTCGTTCGCGAAGCAGCAGTTCGACGCGAGCTCGGTGGTGCCGGGACTGAAGCTCAAGATGGATATCTTCGGCGCGAAGCTGAAGGTATTCGGCGATGCGGTCTACGACCAGGACACCCCGTGGCCGCAGGTATCCGTTGGATTGCAGCACAAGCGCAACACCGAGATGGCGATTCCCACCGCGATCGGCGCGCGCAGCGGCAGCGACACCGATTTCTACCTCGCGGCGACCAAGATCTGGCTGGCCGGATTCATGGGCCGCAACGTCCTCGGCAACGTGGCGTTGCGCGCCACCCGCGCCAACCAGATGGGCCTGCTGGGATTCGGCGGCGACCGCAAGAATTCACGCAGCGTGCAGCCCGAAGTTTCCGCCGCGGTGCTTCTCACCGACAACCTCGCTCTTGGCGCAGATTATCGTCGCAAGCCCGACAACCTCTCGGCGTTCAAGGAAGAGGATTTCAGCGACGTGTTCCTCGCCTGGTTCCCGCATCGCCACGTCGCGGTGACGGCCGCATGGGCGCGGCTGGGCACCATTGCCGGAAAGCCGAAACAGGACGGTGCCTACATCTCGATCCAGCTCACCCACTGACCGCGCGAGGCGCCCTTCAGGAGGCTTGCAGCCACAGGCCCTTGAGGTACTCGCCTTCGGGAAAGTGGATCGACACCGCGTGATCCGGCGTCGCGCCCAGGTGACGGCGGATCTGCAGGTCGGCCCTTGCGTCCGCCGCGGCCCCCGCCACGATCTTCTGGAACAGCTCCGCGCTCACCGCGCCCGAGCATGAGAACGTGAGCAGGTGGCCGCCGGGGGCGAGCAGCTTCATCGCCCAGAGGTTGATGTCCTTGTAGGCGCGCGCCGCGTTGGGAACGTGTTTCTCGGTCGGCGCGAATTTCGGCGGATCGAGCACGATCAGCCCGAACTTGCGCCCCTGGTCGCGAAAGCGGCGCAACTGTGCGAAGACATCGGCCGCCATCCACTCGGCCTTTGCCGCGTCGAGCCCGTTCACCTGCACGTTGCGCTGCGCGAGCGCCAGCGCTTCCTCGGAAGTGTCGATCGAAATCACGCGCGGCGCGCCGCCCTTCAGCGCCGCGAGGCTGAAGCCTCCCGTGTAACAGAACGCATTCAGCGTTTCCGCGCCGGCGGCGAGCGTGCCCGCTAGCGAGCGGTTGTCGCGCTGGTCGAGGTAGAAGCCGGTCTTCTGGCCGTTCACCAGGTCCACCTCGTACGCGATGCCATCCTCGCTGATGCGAACCGTCCCCTGTACGTCTCCCGCCAGAGGACCGGTGCGCGGAGCGAGCCCCTCGAGGTGGCGCACCTCGACATCGGAGCGCTCGTAGACCGCGGCGGCGCCCGTGAGCTCGGCGAGCGCCGGTGCCCAGAAGGATCTCCAGCGCTCCGCACCCGCGGAGAGGATCTGCACGACGAGGGTGCCCGCGTAGCGGTCGACGACGAGGCCGGGCAGCCCGTCCGATTCCCCGTGCACCAGGCGCATCGCGTCGCTGCCCTGCCGCAGCGCGGCGCGCCGCTCGATCGAGGCCTGCAGCCTCTGGCGGAGGAATGCCGCGTCGATCTCGTCGTTCGCATCGAACGACCAGACGCGCGCGCGGATCTGCGACTCGGGACAGTAGGCCGCCTTCGCGAGGAATGCGCCGTCGCGCGCGACGACGGAGACCGTGTCGCCGCTCGCGGGATCGCCTTCCACGCTCTCGACCGCGCCGGAGAATACCCACGGATGGCGATGGCGCAGGGATTTTTCGCGTCCGGGCTTCAGGACGAGGCGAGAAGCTTCTTGATTCATAATGGGGTCAGGTTACTTTTCAGGATTCGAAGAAGCAGCGCGATTCGAAAAGTAACCTGACCCCATTATTCCATGACTTCCTCTTCCATCGGCGACCGCATCGTCGTGAAGGTCGGCGACATCACGCGCGAGGACGTGGATGCGATCGTGAACGCCGCCAACGCGAGCCTCATGGGCGGCGGGGGTGTGGACGGCGCGATCCACCGCGCCGGCGGGCCCGAGATTCTCGCCGCGTGCCGGCGCATCCGCGAAAGCGAATACCCGCGGGGCCTGCCGACGGGCAAGGCAGTGATCACGGCGGCCGGGCGCCTTCCGGCGCGTCACGTGATCCACACCGTCGGCCCGATCTACGGCGAGCACGCCGGCGAGGAAGCACGCCTCCTCGGCGAGTGCTACGAGAATTCCATCGCTCTCGCCGCCTCCCACGGCCTGGAATCGATCGCTTTTCCGGCGATTTCCACCGGCGCCTACGGGTATCCGAAGGACGAAGCGGCGCGCGTCGCGATCGCCGCGATCAAGCGCGCGCTCGCGTCGCACCCTTCGATCAGGGAAGTACGGCTGGTGTTCTTTTCAGAGGAAGACGCGAGAAAACTGAAATAGAAAGGATCAGAGCCGCCGCGCGGTGTCCACGCCCGGCACGTCCTTCATCTGCCGCAGCACGCGGTGGATCGCCTCGGCGGAAGCGACCTGGAGCGTGAAGCGCATGTAGGCGTGCGAGCCGCGCGAGAGCGTGTTCACCGCGGTCACGTTGATGCGCTCGCGCGCGATCGCCTCGGTAATGTCGCGCAGTAACCCCTGGCGGTCGAGGGCGACCACCTCGAGGTCGGCCGAGAACGGCGCCGCGTCGCCGGTCTTTCCCCAGTCCGCGGGCATCAGCCGGTCGCGCTGGCCTTCGGCGAGCCCGGTGATGTTCACGCAGTCCTGGCGGTGCACCATCACCCCGCGCGCTCGCGTGATGAATCCGACGATCGGATCGGGCGGCACGGGCTTGCAGCACTTGGCGATGAGGGTCGCGATGTTGTTCACACCCAGCACCAGCACGCCGGATGAGGTCTTCGACGGCGCAGGCACGATCGTGGGCGCGAGCGTCTGCGGGGCGGCCGTCGCCTCCCCGCGCACCGCGATCTCGATCTGGCGCGCCGTCACCTCGCCGCGGCCGAGTGCGGCGAAGAAATCCTCGAGCTTCGGGAACCCGCAGGCATGCGCGATCTTCTCGTGCGATTCGCCCGTGGCGCCCAGGCGCTGCAGCTCCTTGTCGAGCGCTCCCCGCCCTTCGGCCACGTCCTTCGAGAAGTCCTCGTGGCGGAACCACTGGCGCACTTTCGCGAGCGCGCGCGGGCTCGCGAGATACACCGGCTCGCGGGCAAGCCAGTCGCGCGACGGGCCGCCCTGCTTCGCCGCCATGATCTCGACGCGCTGCGCATTCTGCAGCTTGTAGTTGAGCGGCACCATCTGGCCGTCGACCTTGGCCCCGCGGCAGCGGTGGCCGAGGTCGGTGTGCACGTGATAGGCGAAATCGATCGGCGTGGATCCCGCGGGCAGGTCGACCACGCGTCCCTGGGGTGTCAGCACGTAGATGGTGTCCTCGAAGAGCCCGCGCCTGGCGGCATCGCCGGCCGCCTCGCGCCCCAGCACTTCCTGCTTCCAGGCGAGCACCTGCCGCAGCCATGCGATCTTCGAATCGAAGGCCTTGTCGTCTCGCGTGCCTTCCTTGTAGCGCCAATGCGCGGCCACGCCGTGCTCGGAATGCTGGTGCATCTCTTCGGTGCGGATCTGCACCTCGAGCGTCTTGCCCTCGGGTCCCACCACCGCGGTGTGCAGCGACTTGTAATCGTTCGACTTCGGCTTCGCGATGTAGTCGTCGAACTCGCCCTCCACCGGCGTCCAGAGATCGTGGACCACGCCCAGCACGGTGTAGCACTCGCGAACGTTGGCCACGATCACGCGCACCGCGCGAATGTCGTAGAGGCGCTCGAACGACACGCTCTTGCCGCGCATCTTTCGCCAGATCGAATAGATGTGCTTCGGCCGCCCGGTGATCTTGGCGGGAATGCCCATCGCCGTGAGCTCGGAGCCCAGCCTCGCGATGACGCGCTGGATATAGGCTTCGCGGTCGTTCCTCTTCTCGTCGAGGAGCTGCGCGATCTTCTTGTACAGGTCGGGCTCGGTGAAGCGGAAGGAGAAGTCCTCGAGCTCCCACTTCACTTCCGAAACACCCAGCCGGTTCGCGAGCGGCGCGAAGAGCTCGAGCGTCTGGCGCCCCGCGGCGCGGCGCACCGTGTCCTCGGCCTTGGTGAGCGAGCGCAGGAACACGACCCGCTCGGCGAGCTTGATCAGCACGACGCGCACGTCCTCGGCGATGGCGAGCAGCATCTTGCGCAGCTGCTCGAGGTCCACGCCGCTGGAGCTCAGCGATTCGATGCGCCCGGCGCGCGCAAGCCCGCGCAGCAGCACGGCGAGCTCGGGCCCGAAAGCGGCCTGGACCGCCTCCAGGTCGAGCTCGCGTTCGGGGATCGCCTGGCTGATCAGCGCCGCGGCGATGGTCTGCGGATCCACCCCTTGCACGAGCAGCAGCCGCGCCACGGCGAGCGCGCGCTCGAACGCATCGTCGCGCCCCGCGGCCTTGGAAGCGCCGCGGGCGAACTGGAGCGCGCGCGCGGGCAGCTCCGCATGGGGAGCGCCGAAAGTCGAGCGAAGCTCGCCCTCGAATGGGGCGAGGTCTGGGGCTGCGGAGGGGCTTAGCACGGGAAGGCCTTGATCCGATTGTACTTGCTGAAAATTCCGCATGTCCATGCGCGAATCCTCAGGGGCGGTCCCGCCGGCGCTGGAGGACCATGGGAACCATGGATTTCGCCCCCGCCACCCTCACTGCCGGCCCCGCCTCGGACCGAGGCATCGCCCGTGCGAAGTGCATGGTGCGGGTGAAATTCGTGAGCCTGCCCATCAGGGAGATGGCGCCCGGGGCCGCGTGCGGGGAGTCGCGCGCCTCGGGCCTGCGCCCGCTTCGCGCTTTCTTCACCCGCGTCATCGGTCGG
>WNFI01627609.1_pt1 | contig 13201 bp, 16 predicted proteins | sample 5400471 | NCBI WGS metagenome assembly WNFI01 (sample SAMN13153348, study PRJNA577476) | soil metagenome | isolation source: 100 cm saprolite on Douglas fir-dominated hillslope | place: USA:California | collected 2013-09-17
ATTTCGTCCGAACTGACCGAAAAGCGTCGAAGACTGGTCGAATTCGACGACCGTGCGACCAGGCTCGGACTCGAAGACGAGCACTCGCAGCGGGGCATAGAGTGCCGCACGGATGTCATAGCGAGTTATCTGGATCGCCACGAGTGGATTGCCGATCAGGTACTGCTTAGCCTTCCGGCGCTGGCCGACCATGAGGAGGTCCGCACCATGGTCAAAAATATTGATAATCATAAACCCCTGCTCGCCCTCCATCGACTTCAGCGCCTCCATGGCGCCATCGGGTGTCAGGCCTTTCAGCTTTGATTCGACAAACCGCCCGAGGATCTGCTCAAGCCGCCCGGTGAATTCCTCGTAGCCACGCTCGATCAAGAGCGAGCGATGCTGAACATTCACCTCGGACACTGAGCTTCCTGTCGCCATGAGGCCATCTTCCGTCTCAACTCTCTCTCCGCTATTCCCGAAACCCGTCATTGTATTTTCCTTTCTGTGTGTGTGTTGGTTCGCGCACCGTGCGGTGCCCGACGAACCCCGCCTCGTACGACGTCAAGCACTCGATCTCGCCGCGATAAAATCACTTCACCATGTCATTGATGATGCGCAGCGGACTGAGCGGACCTAGCGGAATATAGTCAAAGCCCATCAAACCGGCTTGCCCCAGCGGGAATTTCTCCAAAATGTTTTTCGCCTCTTCCGATGTGCTTGCGTTGACGATGAAAACCACACCCTTCCCGTCGGTCTGGAAATACCACTGGTCTATCTTGCCCGCGAGATAAGCATTCACCGTGTCATGCACTTCGTGCGGCATGATCTGGGCGCGCTGTGCGGGTGTCATGGGTGTGCCCGTGAAATGGGAGATTGCCAGGATCTTCGTGGTGGGCACAGGCGGCAGCGGGTTCTGCGCTGAAGCAGCGCCCTCGGGGGTGATCGGGTTCTTCATGGCAGTAGCTCCTCATTCATCTTTTGATATTTTGCTGTTGATTGTTTCGGTGTTTGACGCGCCACGATTTTATCGGGATGCCCAAGGGCGAAGCGCGCGTTGCCGCCGACGTGTCCTGTGTCGGTGGAACTGGTGGCATACCGCGGCGTACCGGTGAAGTGCTGAAGACACGCTGAAATGTTGCTCGCGTCAATCATGGGAACCTCTCTTGCGGCTCTGCCTCGAGATCAATTCAAGCCACGGTGCGAAATTGAAGACGGCCATCAGCGCGTACATCGGGACCATTCCACTCGACATCGATGCGCCGAGGATTCCCTTCAGCACCGCCGCGACCGCAAAGGTCGGGGCAGCGGCGAGCGAGAGCGAGCGGGCGATCCTTTTCATTACTACGACGGCTTGCCATATCGCATCGTCCAGATTGCTTCCTGACCTGGCCCGTACTCATTACCGATCCACGGCGTACCGCAGATGTGCAGATAGGCGTACGGCGTGCCGTCGAACATGACCCAGGCGCCGTCGTCTCTCACCGTGTTCGGAAGCCCGCAGCGGTTGGCATCGAAAGGCCACAGGATCATCCAGTGCGGACCAATCGGGATCGCCGGACTCGTTCTGTTGAACGGATCGGTGTTGCTGTGCTGTGTGGCGCCACAGAGCATGTAGATCAGTCCTGGCGCTGCATTCGTGGGCTTGGGCTTTCTAGCTTTGATGTCCATCATCCATTGCAGCCCCATGGGATCGGCACACATCGGGACGTCGCCGATCTTGTTCTCGTCCCCGGGAAAGCAGATCCATTCGTTGGTGCCCGGGCGGAGGACGATCCGGCTGCCGTCGGCGCTCATGTCCGCGACCGTTGCATCTCTGGTGATCTGGTGCGGTCCGGACGACATTGCCCTCGCGATCTTGGCTGCGAGGACGCGTTCTTCTTGTGTCGATGCCACGTCAGCCTCCTTTGCTTCAATTCAATGGCTGTGCGGAACTATTTCTGACGAACCGTGAACGCCACGACCTGGCGGGCCCCCGGGATCGGCTTGTGCGTCGCATTCGGCCAGTTTCCTCGTGCGCACGGTCTCACACGCGCGGCACTAGCGCTATTGGACAAAGGTATCGGCGATACTTTTGTATCGGTTGTTGCTGTGCCGGATGAGATCCGGTGATCGAGTGCAACGTTCAACCGAGTTGCCAAACGAGCGGATGCTGCGATCGTGACCGTCCGCCAATCGCAGGTTGTAAATGGAGGCGGGCCATCTATTAGTTCCAATTCGTCGAGCCACTCATTTGCCGAAAGTCTGGCCTGTTCTGGACCGAACAACTCCGTTACTGCAGCGATGAATGCCGATAACTCGTGCTCCGCGGTGCTCATCTGGTCCCTGGAGAGAGAGCTCGAAAATGATTGATTCCGCTTCATGGTGCAATCCTCTCAGATGTTGGCAGGCCTGCTGCGCAGGCCTGCCTCCGCTCCAGACCACGGAGTCTAGTTCTTGCCGGAATGTACCGCTGCTTCCTCAATGAATGCTGCAACCTTGTGAGGTTCGGCGAGCATCGCTACGTGGCTCGTCGGAATAGCGATGGTTGTGGCATTCATCCTTCGCGCCTCCATCTCTTCCAAGCTCGGTGAGATAACGCGATCATTTTCCGCGACGACAAACCAAGTTGGTTTGGTCTTCCACGCTGGATTGGTAATTGGCGCGCCAAATGCAGTCGCCGACCACGGTCCCTGGGTGGCTGCCAGGATCTTCTTTTCGACGTCGGAAAGGTCCTGAGCGAAATCGTCCGCAATTCCCTTGAACGTCAACTTTATGTACCCTAGCGAATCGACCCTGATTTCAGAAACAATCGGTGTTGGATTAGCGGACGCCAGAGACTGGGCTGACTCTCCCTCATCCGGGGCATAGGCTGCCACAAAGACCAAGCCCACGACCTTGGGATCATTTCCCGCCTCGGTGATTACCTCGCCGCCGTAGGAGTGGCCGACCAGTAGTACCGGGCCATCCTCCAGTGCGAGCGCTCGATTGACGGTCGCGACATCATCGGAGAGGGAGGTCAGAGGCAGCTGCACCGCATCGACATGTAATCCGTCGGCCTCCAGTAATGGAATGACTTTTGACCAACTTGATCCGTCGGCCCACGCTCCGTGGACAAGAATGATGTTCTTGACAAATGTGGACTGAGCGGGCCGAGCCTGCCCATACTGCACAGGGTAGAAAAAAAGTGAGACCGCGAGGAGAAATGCAAACCCTTGGACCAGTTTCGAAATCATGATCGCCTCCGTTTTGGATTGACTGCACGGCCGCGATTAGGCCAGAGGCGCCAGATCGAGTCTATTGGACGAAGGTATCGACCCACACCAATGTATCGGTTGGACATTCGGCTCGGAGTCGTGCATCCTCACCGGAGCGTGGCGCCACCCGGTGATGCCATTGGCAAACGGATACCGAGGGTAAAATAATAGGCTCGTTTCCCGGTAGCGCACTTTCGGTCCTGGAATAGCGGCGAGAGAGGATTGCCATGGAAAATCAGTTCGCACACCTCAACACTGGTGCTCACTCCATGGAGGATCGCAGACAGGCTGAGGAAACCTTACGACTACGCGAGCTTAGTTTTAGCTTGATCGTGGAAAGCATCCCGGTCCCGGTTGCGATCACGACGCCGCTCGGTGAAGTCGAGGCCCTCAATCGACCGACCCTCCAATACTTTGGCAAGACTCTTGAGGAGTTGAAAGGTTGGAAGAGTTCTGAAGTCGTTCACCCAGACGATCTTCGGCGCACGATCGCCGCACAGATGAAAGCCCACGAAACCGGCACTGCATATGACGTCGAGAGCCGCCACCTCCGCTTTGACGGTGTGTACCGCTGGTTCAATGTCATGGGATTGCCCTTGCGGGATAGCGATGGGCGCATCCTCAGCTGGTTCCACTTACTCATCGATATTGATGACCGCAAGAAGGCTGAACAGGCTCTGCTCTCGAATGAGCGCAATTTGAGTTTAATCATCAATACGATGCCTCTGTTAGCGTGGTCGGCTGGCCCGGAAGGCTCCGCCGAGTTCCTCAATCAGCGCTGGATAGACTTCACGGGTATGTCTGAGGAGCAAGCGCAGGGCTGGGGGTGGGCGGGGGCGATTCATCCGGACGACCATAAGGGACTTGTCGAGGATTGGAAATCGTCTCTGGCCTCAGGCGCGCCACTAGAAGCCGAAGCGCGAATGCGTCGCTTTGATGGTTCCTTTCGATGGTTCCTGTTTCGCGCCAACGCTTTGCGCGATGAATCGGGCTCCGTCGTTAAATGGTACGGAACCAATATAGAGATCGAGGATCGCAAGCGGAGAGAGGAAGTGCTGCAGGCGAATGAATTCTCTTGGCGGCAGATCATCGACAATATTCCGGGGTACGTGCATACGACGAGTGCAACGGGCGAGGTGGAATTTCACAACCGCCAGACCCAGGAGTATTTCGGCAAAACAAAAGAGGAGCTGAAGGAATGGTCCCGCATCGGGCTCGTTCATCCTGACGACCTTCCTCGCGTAATTGAGGCGTGGAGAAAGTCGCTCGAGACGGGGCAGAACTACGAAATTGAGCAGCGTAATCGACGTGCTGATGGTGTTTACCGATGGTTCCAAGCTCGCGCCCGCCCAGTGCGGAATGCGGAGGGTGAAATAACCGCATGGTATTGGCTTCTTATCGACATCGAGGACCGCAAAAAGGCAGAAGAGGCTCTGCGGGCGAATGAGCGCAGGTTGAGCCTGATGATCAACGCAATCCCAACCTTAATACAAGTATCGAAACCCGATGGTACCCTAGTGTCGTTGAGTCAAGCGGTGCTCGATTATCACGGTGTCAGCCTGCAGGATGCCCAGAAGGAAGACTTTCGCACTCGGTTTTACCATCCCGACGATGTGGAAAGGCTTCGCGAACTGCGCAAAGAGGCCCTCAAACGTCCCACACAGTTCGAATATGAGCAACGCGCATTGGGCAAGGACGGCAGATATCGTTGGTTCCTGGTTCGCTATAAGCCTTTGCTCGATGATCAGGGAAGGATCGAGCAATGGTATGTAGCCGCGTTTGACATCGAGGACCGCAAACAGGCGGAGGCACAAGTCGAGCAAGCCTACCTTCGTCTCGCCGAAGCTCAGCGATTGAGTAAAACAGGCAGCTTCATCACGGATTTGTTGGCGGACGAACACGACTGGTCCGAGGAGACCTTCCGGATCTTTGAGTTTGATCCCGCGACCAAGGTAAGCGTGCAGAAGGTTCGGGATGCCGTCCACCCCGAGGACCTGCCGTCGTTCGACGCTGTCATCGCGCGGGGCATGACGGGCACGGATGTCGACTTTGCATTCCGGATAGTGACGTCTGCAGGCGCCATGAAGCACTTGCGCGGCATGGCCCGAGTCATGGCGCAAAGCGGGGGTCGCCCCATGTTCATCGGGGCTCTTCAGGACGTGACGGGAAGTAAGGCCACCGAAGAGGCCCTGGACAGGGCGCGCTCCGATCTCGCCCGCATGGCGCGGGTCACGATCCTAAATGCGTTAACTGCCTCAATCGCCCATGAGATCAACCAGCCGCTCTCGGGAATGATGACCAACGCGAGTACATGTCTTCGGATGTTGGATGGCGATCCTCCGAACGTCGACGGTGCACGCGAGACAGCACGGAGATCCATTCGCGATGGCAACCGCGCCTCCGATGTGATCAAGAGAGTGCGGGCGCTGTTCGGCAAGGAGGAATTCACGCCTGAGCCGTTGGATCTAAGTGACGCAACACGAGAGGTGATCGCATTATCATTGAGCGACCTTCAGAGAAATCGTGTGGTCCTGCGGTCGGACCTCGCCGACGATCTCCCGCTCGTGATCGGAGATCGTGTCCAGCTGCAGCAGGTCATTCTGAACTTGCTCCGAAATGCTTCCGATGCGATGAGCTCGGTAGATGATCGCCCAAGGGATCTGCTTATCAGAACCGACCGGGAAAAGGCAGACGGAGTGCGCCTTAGCGTGAAAGATGTAGGGATCGGTTTCCCGCCTGTAGCCGGGGACAAGCTCTTTCAAGCTTTCTATACAACGAAATCCGATGGTATGGGGATCGGGTTGTCCATCAGCCGGTCTATTATCGAGGCTCATCGCGGGCGTCTGTGGGCGACGGCGAACGACGGCCCAGGAGCCACGTTTTCTTTTTCAGTTCCTTGCGATCACGCCGGCGTTCCTGCAGCTCACACCGCTGGCGTCGATTAGAGGCGAGGGGCCGATGCGTGAGACATCCGTTGTCTTGAAGTGTTCTCGGTCTCAGTAGCCGATGGCAATCCATACCAAAGTACAATAGAAGTTTAGGGTTTGACTGATGCACACTTTGGGCATGACTAGGCACAGTGAAGGGGCCGGGCGATTATTCTCTCGAAGACCTTTCGCAAGAAAAACGTGGTTGGCCCCCAGGAAACCATGACGACCGAGCGTTTACTCGTATCGGTGGTTGATGACGACGAGTCGGTGAGAGAGTCGCTGCCGGATTTGCTGAGGGAGTTGGGCTATGAAGCGGAGACGTTCTCTTCGGCCGAAGAGTTTCTCACGTCCGGCAAAATTGACAGGAGCAAATGTCTGATTCTGGACATTGCCATGCCAGGCATGAGTGGAGCGGATCTTCTCCGTGAATTAAAGCGTCGCCGGCGAGACATTCCGACCGTTTTTATAACCGCCCAGACAGACGGGACCATCCGGTCGAGAATGATTGAGGAGGGCGCGGTGGATTGCTTGTTCAAGCCATTCAGCGACGCGGCCCTGGATGAGGCGCTCAAAGCCGCGATTGGAAAGAAGTGAGTGAGTATATGAGTGCATCGAGCGCTGCGGGCCAATCGAAGTCCTCCTCAAGGGACTCCGCGCCCGTGGTGTTCGTTGTTGATGATGACATTTCAGTGCGCGAATCGCTGGAGCTATTGATCGGCAACGGGGGTTGGCGCGCCGAAGTATTCGCCTCTGCACAGGAATTTCTAGACCGGCCGCGACTGCTGGTTCCGAGCTGTCTCGTGCTGGATGTTTCGCTCCCCGGCCTGAATGGCCTTGATCTGCAAGAGCGCGTTGCCAGGGAGCGGACCGATATGCCGATCATCTTCATCACAGGGCACGGCGACGTACCCATGACGGTCCGGGCCATGAAGGCTGGCGCGGTGGAATTCCTGACCAAGCCATTTGGCGACGACGTCTTGCTCAATGCGATCCGGCATGCAATTGAACGCAGCAAGGTTGTGCTGGATCAAGAGGCGGAAGCCGCGTTACTCCGAGAACGCCACGCGTCACTCACGCGGCGCGAACGAGAGGTTATGGCACTCGTAGTCTCCGGGCTGCTAAACAAGCAAGTGGGCGGCGAGCTCGGTATCAGCGAGATCACAGTGAAGGCCCACCGCGGCCAGGTGATGCACAAGATGGGAGCTGAGTCGCTCGCCGACTTGGTGACAATGGCCGCGCGCCTTGGTATCCGGTCTGCGCCGAAAGCCTGATTGCCACCCGACACTGAGCGCAGGTGTGTCCGGGCTGCCCCAGATTCCCCGAAGCTACCTTCAGGCCGCGCGATTCATAGGAAGATTCCCTGTCCCAGACCGATCAATACGAAGGTATCGCCGATACCTTCGTCCAATTGTTTCTCCTCTACATTCTGATTTAATTCAGCCGCTGGACCGGTTCTCTTTCATCTATTCCGAGAGGCAGCTGCAGCAACTGTTAAGTGCAAGCAGAAGGTCCAAACTTCACAAAAAGGAGAATCCAAATGTCGAACTTTGCAGAGGGCGGAGAAAGAGTTGAAGGGACAGACGGTCTAAGCATTTTCTTTCGATCGTGGCGCCCAAAAGGAAAAGCTCGCGCTTTGATCGTCATCGTCCCAGGTTTTAATGCCCACAGTGGCTTTTACGGATGGGTGGCCCAGCAATTCGTTGCTATGGGATTAGCCGTCTACGCTGTGGACCTGCGGGGCCGCGGAAATTCCGATGGCGAGCGTTTCTACGTCAAGGATTTCGACGACTATGTCAGCGACGTTGCGAGCGTCATCGCGCTGGCCAAGCCACGGGAACCGGGCTTGCCCCTATTCTTGCTTGGTCACAGCGCTGGAGGGGTTGTTTCCTGCCTCTACACTCTTGCGCATCAACCGGAGATGGCTGGCCTGATCTGTGAGAGTTTCGCTTTCCAACTGCCCGCGCCCGATTTTGTCCTTGCCGTCTTCAAGGGTATAAGCCACCTCGCACCGCATGCCCACATTCTCCATCTTAAGAACGAGACCTTCTCGCGAGATCCCAATGTGGTGCAAGCCTTGAACGACGATCCGCTCGTAGGCCAAGAAACTCAGCCGAGTCAAACGATGGCAGCAATGGTCCGTGCCGACGAACGGGTCAAGCAAGGTTTCCCGCTCATCACACTGCCTGTTTTGATTCTCCACGGCACACTTGACAAGAACGCGAAGCCGGCGGGTAGCCAACTCTTTTACGACACGGCCGGCTCCACAGACAAGACACTGAAGCTCTACGAGGGATCCTTTCACGACCTTCTCAACGATTTAGATAAGGAAGTGGTCATGGCGGACATCAAAGGCTGGATCAATGCTCGGGTTCCCGCCGCGTTTGAAATTCCGGCCCGGGCTCAGGCTGTGTCACTGTGAGAGCATGCGAGAGTAACGACGAATCATCAGAACACACAAGGCGTTCACAATAACGTGGCGCCTTTGTTAGAGCCTCTTGTAGGCGCGCGACCCGGTCTTGACGGCGCTCATCGAATTATTAAACTGCCTTCGAGGCACTGCGGGCGTCGTCAAGATTGTTTAAGCGTGTCCGAGATAACGTGCTGAGGTGAGCGCAAACCTTTAGGTTTCCGCCCGCCAGGTATCCCGCCCGGCAAGGAAGATCTAGCTTGGGTTACCAATACGGTCGCACTCATTTATGGCGAACGGGATGCCATCCTCGTTGACACGTTTCTGTTGGTGCAAGATTCGAAGGAACTGTTAGATTGGGTCGCCGAGAGCGGCAAAAATCTCACAACCATTTACGTCACGCATGCCCACGGGGACCATTTCTTCGGTCTCAGGTTCCTGTTGGATAGATTCCCCAACGCAAGAGCGCTTGCCCCGGCTTACGTGATTGCGGCCATGCAAAACCAGATAAAGCCAGACTTCATAAGATCCTTCTGGGAGTCGCGCTTCCCCGGCCAAATTCCGTCGCAATTGGTCGTGCCGGAGGTCCTCGAAGCAGACACCCTCTATCTTGAGGCCGAAGAGCTAAACGTGATAGACCTTGGCCATACCGACACATCGCAAACCACTGCGCTTCATGTGCCTTCGATTGCTCTGGTTGTATCGGGGGATGCCGTCTATAACAACACGCACCTTTATCTCGCGGAGTGCGATGAAAAGGCCAGGGGCGAGTGGCTCTACGCGCTGGATAAGATCGAGGCCCTTGATCCGCGAGCAGTGGTGGCCGGTCATGGTGTCCTTAACCCCGACAGCTCTCCTCGTCACATCGAGGAAACCCGAGGTTATATCCATGACTTTAACGCTAGCGTGGCGAGTACATCGACAGCCCTAAACCTGTACGAGAAAATGCTGACATTGCATCCAAATCGCGTTAATCCGGGTTCGCTCTGGGCGGCCTCAAACGCTGTGAAAGAAAATGCAAAAGCGTCCGCAAAATGAGATCAACAATGAAATCCTACAGTCGAATTATGCAAATCGAAAGGAGTTACCGCATGAAACGGATCGCTTTCTTGCTAGTTGCCGTTGCAACGGTGGCAGTTGTTGTCTGCCTCATGGCCCCTCCATCTGGGCGCGCCGATGGTGAAGCCGCTCCAATCTTCGTTACCAAAATTCCCCCCGCGTATCGCGACTGGAGATTGATCTCCGTGGCCCACGAAGAAGGCAATCTCAACAGTTTCGGCGCCATTTTAGGCAACGATGTGGCAATCAAGGCCCACCGGGACGACAAGCTTCCGTTCCCGGACGGCACAATCATTGCTGCTCTGCATTACCGGTTCGTCCCGTCCGACGAAAATAACAAAGTCTTTGGCCAGGTCCAGTCCTTTATTCCGGGCGCGCCGACAAACGTTCAGTTTATGGTCAAAGACTCAAAGAAGTACGCTGCCACTGGCGGCTGGGCGTTCGGTCACTTCAACAAAGACGGAACGCTTGGTGATGAGGCGTTGATGAAAACGTGTTTTCCCTGTCACGCCAAGGCTTCTCGCGACTTTCTCTTCACCCGTTACGCACCATGAGGAATCGTTCCTCAACTCTTTGGGAACAGCCGTAACTCTTTTCCGGGAGGCGATGTTCTGGTGATGCATTAGTCCAGGGTAACCGCCCAAACCAAGGGAGAGTGCGACCCAAACGTCAATGGAGAGCTTCGACACATGCGAAAGATCACGATTGCAGCAGTTGGGCTCACAGTGGCCTCCCTCGGCGTGCTAGCCAGTTCAACTCTTGTGACACCTCAAAAAGACGCCACGCCGATCTTCTTGAAGGAGATCCCGCGCGGATACCGGGACTGGAGGTTCATCTCCCTGGCCCGCGAAGATGCCGATCTAAAGGATATCCGCGCCCAACTCGGCAACGATATAGCCATCAGAGCTTATCGGGATGGAAAGCTTCCGTTCCCGGATGGTGTAATCATTGCCGCAATGCATTGGGATTACGTTCCGTCGGAGGAAAACAACAAAGTCTTTGGCCGTGATCAATCTTTCGTTGCCGGGCCGCCCACGAATATGCAGTTCATGGTCAAGGACTCAAAAAAGTATGCCGCGACAGGCGGCTGGGGATTCGGTGACTTCAAGGACGGCAAACCCGCCGGCCGAGCGAAGCTGAAAACCTGCTTTCCCTGCCACCAAGCCAACAAAGCTCGCGATTTTGTCTTCACGCGTTACGCCCCCTGAATCAAATGCCTAAGTGCGTCGCACCGCGCTGGCCAGAACGGTTGCGGACGGAGCGAAGATTAACGAATAGGCTGGCATAAGCGAGGACACGACGATGAAACGACATTCATTAAAGTCAGGTCCGGCGGCAGTGGCCAGCCTGCTGGGACTTGTCGCATTCACTTTGTGTTCTAACACGAATATCCTCACGAGGTTCCATATCATGAATACTGCAAGAGCGGAAGACAGTTTGATCGGCGCATTCCATCCCCGAAAGCTAGCCACTTCCGGGACCTTACAGCGCGGATTTCACTCTTCTCTCGGCGACGAAGGCGCCATGCCTGACTTGGACGGCGCCGTGGGCTGGCTCAATTCAGTTCCCTTAAGTCGCAAGTCGCTTCGTGGAAAGGTGGTGATGGTCAATTTCTGGACTTACACCTGCATCAACTCCATTCGACCGTTGCCGTACTTGAGGAATTGGGCAGAAAAATATCACGATGCCGGTTTTGTAGTGATCGGTGTGCACACGCCGGAGTTTTCGTTCGAGCACGAACCGATGAACGTGCAAAATGCCGTGCGAAATTTGATTGTTACTTTTCCTGTCGCCGTTGACAGCGAGCAACGGGTCTGGCAATCGTTCAGCAACCAATATTGGCCAGCTCAGTACCTCGTCGACGTGAAAGGGCGAATACGGTACCACCACTTTGGGGAAGGCGACTATGGCGACATCGAGCGCGTCATCCAGGAGCTCCTGAAGGAAAACGGAGCGACTGGCCTTGGATCTGACACGACGAGCGTATCCGGTGTTGGAATAGAGGCTCCTCCCGATTGGACGAATGGGAGATCTCCCGAAACCTATATCGGATATCACCAGGCCCAGAATTTCGCCTCTCCCGAAAGAGTGCATCGAGATTCAATCCAAATATTCAGCGCGCCCGCGAAACTCTCGTTAAACCATTGGGGATTAAGCGGGTCGTGGAACGTCAATGGCGAGAGTGCCGTGCTTCAGGCAGCGCCCGGCAAGGTCGTGTTCCGTTTCCACAGCCGCGACCTGCACCTGATCATGGCTCCAACAAAGGATGGCAAGCCTGTTCGCTTTAAGGTCACATTAGACGGCCAAGCGCCCGGCGACAATTGTGGATTGGATTCCGCCCCGGACGGCACCGGCGAAGTCCGGGAGCCTCGTCTTTATCAGCTTATCCGGCAAAAAGGTCCGATCGTAGACCGAACCTTCGAGATCGAATTCCTCGATCCTGGCGTTAGGGCCCTTGACTTCACCTTCGGTTAGAGACTCTGGGAATAGCATCATCGGCCACTCTGCTCGATTACAAAGGAGACAAAGAAATGACACAACTCAGGAGGCTGCCATGAGCACTAACGCAGTCCGTAGTATAGACGCGACCAGCGTCGCGAAGGTCGACATGAAGATCGAGGTCGTCGTCATTCCCGTCTCGGATGTGGACCCGCGCGAAGGAGTTCTACACGAAGCTCGGGTGGAGGCTCGACGTCACGCCTCCCGGAGCGAGATCTTCCACATCGGCACCGAAGGCCGCGCCAGCGGTCCGGATCCCGAGCATCGCAGTTACTTCTCGCGCGCCACGTTCAGCGATCCCGACGGCAACAGCTGGATGCTGCAGGAGATCACAACCCGGCTTCCCGGGCGGGTCGACCCTGGCGCCACTTCGTTCGGCTCCGCAAGTGACCTGGCGAGCGTGCTTCGCCGTGCGGCGGCCGCCCACGACAACCACGAGAAGAGTATCGGCGGGGACGAAACTGCCGACGTGAGCGACTGCGAAGTCATCGTGAGCACCGAATGCTTACGATTGAGGGTAGGCACGATCTGAATCGTTCGGCTGAAAGCCGAAACGTTTTAGCCTTACCAAATTCACTGACGTTCTATTTGCGAATCGCATCCGGCAACAGGCAATTCCAAAATGAAGGAGAACAACGCCATAGAGTTGGTGTTAATTATTCTGCAGCCTTGGCGGCAAGAGTCTCGACGACTGCTATGTTTTGCAGTAAATCTTCACCGATGCCATGCCTCTCCTGCAAATAGGCCGGAGCATTGTAAGAAACCCATACTTTTCCGTTAGCGTCCTACCTGCATGCGAGTTGGCGAGCATTCGGTTGCGAGCCGAGTGCTTGGTTTCATCGCCATTGATCTGATAAACCGCAGAAACATCTGCCGCAGTTAAGCTTTGTTGGCCTTCATTAATCGCAATTAATCGTGATTCGCGCAGTCGACACTTCATCATCGAAGGGCCGAATTTCCTGAAAATGTTCGCAACTCATTGAATGACCCAAAGGAGTTGGCTCCCCGGGGAGGATTCGAACCTCCAACATTTCGGTTAACAGCCTTGTGCCTGATTTAATCACAATTGTGCCGGAGCCGAGACAAATCGA
>WNFI01175326.1_pt1 | contig 13200 bp, 12 predicted proteins | sample 5400471 | NCBI WGS metagenome assembly WNFI01 (sample SAMN13153348, study PRJNA577476) | soil metagenome | isolation source: 100 cm saprolite on Douglas fir-dominated hillslope | place: USA:California | collected 2013-09-17
TTCTCTGGAAAGCTGTATGCTCGGAAACGGGCCTGTACAGTTTGGGAAGGGGGCAACGGAGAAGGGCTGTAAAGTACCTCGCCGGTGCCCTACTTCATTCTGGATTGGCGGCGGAGAGGGCAACCTCTTCGCCGACCATACGAAACTTGGAAGAAGAATCTGGCCCAAAGAGACTCTCTCCGTCTGTTGACAGGCTCGCATGGCCCAATGTTAAGGGGGATCTGCAGCGCAATGAAAGAGGAAAGTGGTTGAAGCAAAAGCAGGGATCTGCAAGAGTCTAACATCGCCAATCACAGGTCAGGTTCTTCTCTTCGGCGAGAAAGCAGACCGCGCTCGATGGCAATGGCAACCGCTGCTGCCCGCGAATCGACGTTCAGTTTGGTGTAGATGCTGTTCAGATAGGACTCGACCGTGCGACGCGTAATCCCCAGGCGAGCCCCAACCTCTTTACTCCGTTCTCCAGATGCAATCCCGGCTAACACCTCCCGCTCCCGTGCCGTCAGATTGAAGTCGCTGTTCTCTTGTGTGGGTGATGCAGGCGATCTCCTCCGCGTCGCATGATCCAGAATGCGTTTCATCATTTCTGGCTGCAGCAGCATCTCGCCACGGGCAGCGCTCTCAATAGCCTGCAAGACCGTCTCAAGACTGCTTTCTTTCAGCAAGTAGCCACGAACGCCTGCTTGAAGGCTACGCAGCATCAGATCGTCTTCATCATAGGTCGTCAGCACGATGATGGCGATCTGGGGCCACTGAGCACGTATCCGCTCAATGGCTTCCAACCCGTCCATAACAGGCATGCGCAAATCCATCAAGACCACATCGGGCTGAAGTGAGCTGATCAGGTGAATCGCGGCGCCTCCATCAGCGGCTTCGCCTACCAACTCAATCCCTTCCTCCATGCCAAGCATCAAGCGCAGGCCGGTACGTACAATCGGGTGATCGTCGGCGATGACCACGCGGATCTTCTCAGCCATAGGTGTGCTCCCCGACATTCGAAGAGGGGTGAGGAGCCTGCTTGGGAGGTGGGACTGGATCGCCTGATGTGGCAAGAGGGACACGGAACTCAAGTGTCGTCCCTTCTCCACCTGAACTGCTCAGAGACAACGTTCCCTCCACCAGGTTGGCCCGCTCTTGCAGTCCCAGCAATCCATAATGACCGCTGTAGAGAGCCTGGTTGGCAGGATCAAAGCCTTGACCATCGTCGCGTACGCTGATCGAGAGCCACCTTTCCACTACCTTTGCTTCTACGCTCACCTGCCGGGCCTGGGCATGGCGTGCCACATTGCTTAACCCTTCGCCAATGACGCGCACGACATGTTCGCAAGCGTGAGCAGGGGTGTGGATCAGGTCGTCCAGGTGGGCATGACACACGATGCCGGTCGTCTGCATAAAATGCGCGATCTCTTCCTGAACTGAGGAGACGAACTGATCCACACGAGGGGTTCGGTAACGCAGATCCGTAATGGCAAGACGCGCATCCTGCAGGGTGGTGCGTGCATAGGAGAGCGCCTGGCTGAGGACCTGTTGTGCCTGCAGATAGTTCTTCCGATGTATCTGAGCAGAGGTGACCTCCAATTGCATGATCATCCCGGCTATACCCTGCGCCAGGGTATCATGCAGTTCGCGTGCTATACGCTGGCGTTCGGTCAGCAGAGTAAGCGTTTCAATTTGTCTGGACGAGGCAGCAAGCCTGCTATGCGCTCCTTGTAATTCCAGATGAGCCTGTTCGAGTTGTATTTGAGAGCTTGATTGCTGCATATACAACATCAGGTATCCAAGCACGAAAAAGACAATCGTCGTCAAATCGGAGAAGCTCCAGAAACTGAGCCAGAGAGCCGTCAGGTGTATCCCAGGGGGAATGCCGTAAGGGATGTCTATGCTGAGCGAGACAAAAAAGAGGAGCAGGGAGCTCGTGCCAATCAGCAGCGCCGGGACAGCGCGTTTAAACATGGCTACTGCACACAGTGTCAGCGCCAGATTTGGCTGTTCCACCACCCACTGCATTGCGAAAACGAGCAGACCCTGGAACAAGAAATACAGCCAGAAGAACCGGGGCTGCACCCGAGCAGAAAGTCCTCTCCAGAGCAAGAAGCTATACAGCGCCACAAGCAGCAGAAAGATGAGGGTGGATGAGAGGGGCAGTGTGGGCTTTATGAGAAGACCACTTTGCAATTGCGTCATGGGAGGCACGTACTTGAAATCTGCAGGAGGGGGAGAAAGCGCCACAACGTACACACCGCTGCGGATCGTCTGCGGCACGCTCCCACCGAGAGACAGGCCATACTGCACAGTACTGCCCAGAAGCGTTCCGGTCACCGCCATTGCTACCCAGAGCAGCAGAAACCAGCGCAACGGCTCTTTCGTCAGAAATCTTTTCCTCATGGGACAGCGTCTCCTTCCTCGCTGATGGAACCTTTTCAGCCTCCCCAGTATAGCATCATTTGCGCTCCCTGCCCTCGCAGAAATTACTACCGTAAAATGTGCAACCTGCGCAGACATTTCTCCAAGGGAAGTTCCACGATGACGTGAGCCGTGCTGACCGCTAGAGTAGAGGGTGCGAAAGAGCAGCGAAAACGGTGGACTGAAAAGCTCGTGAGTGATTTTCACATCTCTCCTGGTCCACCTACATTGATATTCCGCTTGACAACGACGCTTTCGCGTCTAGCCTGCGGCTCAGTCAAGCGGATCAGAAGTACCCTCAGATAAGGAGAAGAGAACTATGGCTGAGACCATCACGACAGGTACTCAGGCTGAATCTGAACATCCGACAGAACAACAGAAACCGCAGCGTTTTTCTGCAGTCTGGCAGCGACTAGCGCTGGGAGCAATTCTTCTCATCTCTGTCTTCATGAACTTCTACCGGTTGGGGCACAACGGCTTCGATTCGTATTATCCCCCTGCTGTGAGAAGTATGATGGACAACTGGCATAATTTCTTTTTTGCCGCCTACGATCCAGGTGGCTTCACGTCGCTCGACAAACCACCTGTGGGCTTCTGGTTGCAGGTGGCAAGTAGCAAACTCTTCGGCTTCACTCCCTTCAGCGTGCTCTTGCCCCAGGCCGTTTGTGGGGTGCTAGCGGTGCTGCTGCTCTATGCCCTGGTACGCCGCCAATTTGGGACAACGGCTGGTTTGCTTGCAGCTCTTGCCCTGGCACTCTCGCCTGTCAGTGTCGTCACCAATCGCAACGTGACGATTGATAGCACTCTGGCTCTGGCCCTGCTCGTGGGAGCCTGGACCGTCCTGCGGGCGGCTGAGACCGGACGGTTGCGCTGGCTCCTGCTGTGCGCCGCCATTGTAGGCATCGGCTTCAATATCAAGATGCTGGAGGCGTACCTGGTGCTTCCTGCCTTCGGACTGCTCTACCTGCTTGCCGCACCCTTAAGCATCTGGAGGCGTCTTGGGCACCTGGCTCTCGCCTCGCTCTTGCTTCTGGTGGTTTCGTTCTCCTGGGCGCTGGCAGTGGACCTCACCCCGGCGACGCTTCGGCCTCATGTTGGCTCTACCGAGAGTAACTCGGAGATCAGCCTGGCTCTCGGCTACAATGGCCTCCAGCGTCTGCTGGGATTGGGAGGAGGAGGGGGAAATGCTATTACGACTCCACCACCTGGCAGTCAATCGGCCCCTCTCAATGGAAATACAGGACCAGGACAGGGAGTCGTTATCGTTACAGGGAACGGTACCTGGACCACTCCAGGGAACTCTGGTCCAGCTCCCTTCCACCTCTTCACTGAGCCTCTTGCAGGCCAGAACGGCTGGCTCTTGCCGCTGGCGATTTTTGGGATGATCGCTCTGCTGAAGTTTCGGCGTCCCCGCCCGCGAAGTGATCGCGAACTGCAAGCGCTGCTTCTCTGGGGCATGTGGCTGCTCACGATGGGCATCTTCTTTAGCGTCGCCGGTTTCATTCACGGGTACTACCTGACGGTGATGGCTCCTGCTCTTGCGGCACTGTGCAGGATTGGTCTGGTGACGATGTGGCAGGACTCTCTTGGTTCGGGCTGGCGCGCCTGGTTGTTGCCCCTGGCGCTGATCGCCACTGCTGCTGAACAGGTCTACATCCTCACCAATTATCCTGCATGGGGCAGCGGGATCATCCCGCTGCTCATCGTGCTGTGCCTGCTGGCAGTGGGACCACTCATCGGCGCCCGCCTCCCTTTGCGCTTCACACGCAATGAGAGAGTGGCCCGCCTGCTCATGCCTGCGCTGGCTCTCGGGCTGGTCGCCCTGATGCTTGGCCCGACGCTGTGGGCAGCCATCCCCATCTTCGGGGGCACAGAATCGGATCTCCCCCTGGCGGGTCCCTCGCAAGAGATGGGCGGTCCTAAGGGGGGCTTGCGACCCATGATGGGCGCCGTTGATCCGGCGCTGATTCGCTACCTTTTGGCTCACCAGGGCAACGCGCAAAACCTGGTCGCCGTAGCCGGTATGGCTGATGACATCATTCTCGCGACGAACAAGCCGGTGATACCACTGGATGGTTTCTCGAGCTATCCTCTGACGGTCACCGAACTCGCGTCCCTGGTCTCTCAGGGGAAGCTACGCTTCTTGCTTCTGGATCAGCCACACATGCCTCAACAAGCTCTCGATCAGGGCTCCCAGCAGGGGCAGGGGAATGTGGTACGAGGGGTAAATGGCGGGTCCAATGATGGTCGTCAAGACGATGTGCTGAACTGGGTGAAGCAGCATTGTAAAGCAGTGCCGCCGAGCCTCTGGCAATCTTCCTCGGTCAGTTCCAGCGCTGGTGATGATTCCGGGCCTGGTGGCTCAACCCTGTTGTACGATTGTGCCACAACGCATGAATGATCCACGAGCATTTCGGGCGCCGGTTGTCTTGTAGCATCCAGTGCTCGGCTCCTGACCCTTTCTTGCTGAAGGACTCGCGCAGAATGAACAAGCAATCTCCGATAGCAGATGCCGATCCAAAGGACCAGCATGCCCCGATTCATGATCCAGAAGCAGAACTGCTGCGCCTCTATGGTGACAACACGCTCGCATTCTTTGGGCTGGCTCCCAAAAACAGGCAGTTCCTGGCACCTGGTGGAGCAGGATTGGTGAATTATCAACTGATGCGCAAGGTCGCTGTCGTGCTTGGTGACCCGGTGTGCGCACCAGAGGCCCGTGAACAGGTAACACGGAGTTTCCTTGATTTTTGTGCCCTGCATCGTTGGCGTGTCGCTTTCTATCAAGCATCCCCTGAGCGCCTGGCCGTCTATCACTCCCTGCATTTGCGGACGTTCAAGATGGGTGAAGAAGCGTTTCTGCATCCTCAAACCTTTACGCTGCAAGGCTCGGCTCTGGCGAATGTGCGAACCAGCTGTCGGCGCGCCGAACGGGATGGAGTGCGCATCCAGTGGTATGAAGGTGTGCCTCCCCCAGAAGTGATGCAGCATCTCGAAGACATCTCAGGGGTCTGGTTGGGTCAAAAAGCTGGCAAGCAGGCAGCAGAGAGAGGCTTCGGCATGGGGAGAGTGGATGAATTGGTCGAGTCAGCTGAACGGGCTGAAATGCTTGCTGCCATCTCCACACCAGCTCCCGTCTTGCCTCTCGCCACCCCGCGCCTTCTGACCGCAGTGGCAAAGGCGAGTACAGGCCAGCCCTGCGCCTTTGTGACCTTTATCCCCATCTATGGATGTGTAGCAGGTGAAGTTACGGTCTCAGGGAGGCCATCCGAGATGCAGGGATGGGGATGGACGCTCGATTTGATGCGTCGGGTCAGAAATACCCCGCCAGGAGTGATGGAACTGTTATTGGTGCGGGCTCTGGAGCGCTTTCGTTTGTGCGGAGCGCACAGGGTCAGTCTGGGCCTGGTTGCCCTGGCTGATAGCAGGCAGGAAATGACTGCTACAGGTCGGACGCTTGCCAGTTTTGTCACTGATCGGCTGGCTCTGTTGGGCCCGAGCCGCACACTTTTCGCCTTCAAACAGAAATTTGACCCATGCTGGGAGAGTCGCTATCTGGTCGCCAATACCACCTTGGGCTTGCCGAACATCGCTCGAGCGGTTCTCCAGCTACGAAACTCCACAGGGGATGGGCAAGACTGAGAACACAATGGATACTATTCTAGCACTTTGCTCCTTGATAAGCAGGAGGGAGTAGTCGTGATCTTGAGAGAAATAAAAGAAAGACAAATACAAGCAGCTTCATCGAAGAACATATCCAATGCTCATATCCATCGCTCCACTAGCTGGAGCAGTCTCTTCTGGCAGTGGTTCCGCTACTGTCTGGTAGGTGGAGCGAATACGCTCATAGATATGTTGGTCCTCAGTATTCTGCTCTGGCGCTTTCCCACTACACAGGTGCAGGTCCTGGTCATCTACAATTCTCTTGGTTATATCGCTGGCGCCGCCAGTAGTTTTTTCTTGAACAAATATTGGACGTTCGGACGCAAGCAGAGACCAACCAGCCAGGAAGTGGGACGCTTTCTAGTGAGCATCGCTCTCGAAATCCTGTCTAGCAATGGGCTACTGTGGCTCATAGGCAATGCCTTGCATCCATTTCTCACCAATACCATGATATGGGGGAATACCTCAAAACTGCTGGCGGTTGCTGCGAACACCGTGCTCTCTTACTTCATCATGCGCTTGTGGATCTTTAGCAGCGGATCACCCCATCGCCTGAAACAGCAGGCGACCATCCATCCAGCGCTTTCTCGATCGACGAGAGACGATCTCACCCTCTTGAAGAAAACGGAGCCAGTTGTGAACGAGAACCTCACCAGAGCGAGTGTCTCAGTGATTTTGCCAGTCTATAACGAAGAGGCGGTGATTGCGAGCACAGTAGCCACGGTGCTTGAGGCGCTGGCAACATGGTCGTTGGATTTTGAGGTCATCGTGGTGAATGATGGGAGTCAGGATGCGACTTCCGCCATCCTGGAGAGCATCGCGGCAACTCATCCGCGTGTAACGGTTCTGCATCATGTCGTGAATCAGGGGTACGGAGCGGCCCTGGTAAGGGGTTTCGAAGTGAGTACCAAAGATCTGATCTTTTTTATGGACGCGGATGGACAATTTGATATTCGCGACCTGGAGCGTTTCTTTCCTTTGTTACAGGAGTACGATGCTGTGCTGGGCTACCGTTTCAAGCGCCAGGACCACTGGATGCGCAAGCTCAATGCCTGGGGCTGGAAGGTGCTGGTGCGAATGGTTTTTGGCATGTCTGTACGGGATATCGACTGCGCGTTTAAGCTCTATCCCGGCAAGTTCTTGCGCGAACTTCGCCTGGAGACGCATGGGGCAATGATCAATACAGAGATTCTCTCTAAATTCAAGCACGCTGGATTGACCTACACCCAACTGGGCGTGCGCCACCTGCCGCGTCAAGGGGGCCAGGCAACGGGCGCGAAGCCAGCGGTGATCCTGCGTGCTCTTCGTGAACTCTTTTTCGCTGCCCGGAAGTGGTATCGTGAAGAAGTATGAGCCACTCAGGCAAAGCGGAAAAGGAAGCTGCCCCATGGAAGTGCGCCTGGTCAAGCGATGAGGTTACGTGAGAGGAGCATGGCTCTTTTGGGCTATGTTCCTCTTCCAACTTCCTGTTCCAACTATGGGCAAACCCCGGGTACTGTTCCACGTCTGCTTTTGCGGATTCTCACCAAACCAACGGTTTTGAGATGGACATATTCTTTTCTCTCCAGCATGCGTTACTGCTTCAACGACGTAAGGTTGTCATAGAAGAACGCTCTCCGGTAGGCCTACATGAGCGGACCCCCATGGGACTGATCATGCTTCTCCTCGTGCTCTCCCACGTTCTCCGGTTTGCCGTGCTACGTCCATCTTCGTCGCAAGAATGTCCTTTTCGGATCGTGCCTCTTCGTCGTTATGTATAAAGGCGCATTGCTTCGCATCCTTTGAAGAGCAATTTCAAGAACGGAAAGAAAGAGACGATGAAATACCTTTTTTTGTTTTGTGCAAATCAAGAAGAGCTGGCAGCATGGCAGACGCTCTCTGAGGAGGCTCGCACCCAGAAGCGTGCCAAGACCAGTCAGTGGATGGCCCAGCATGGCTCCCAGATCCGAAAGAGTTATGGACTCCATCTGCCCCATACCGTCACTAGTGTTCATTCTGGCTCGAATGGCCAACTGCTCGTGACCGATGGTCCGTTCCTTGAGGGAACGGAAGTGATTGGTGGGGTGGCTGAGATCGAGGTGGCCGACCTTGATGAGGCGTTGCAACTCGCCAAGGCGTGGGCTGCTGCACACGCACCGGGCCACCCCGTGGTCGAGATCTGGCCATTGGTGGAGGAGTAACACACCTATGGCTGATGACCAAAGAGGTCCGCTCCCTCCTATCCCCAGCGATGAGATAGAGGCCGCACTCACCGCGGTGTTCCGCGAAGAGGCGGGCCGGTTAGTGGGGGCACTGCTGCGTATCCTGGGCAACTTTGAGGTGGCCGAGGAGGTCGTCCAGGATGCCCTGCTCGTCGCACTGGAGAGCTGGCCCGTTGAAGGCATTCCAGAGCAGCCTGGAGCATGGTTGCTGACAGTGGCCCGGCGTCGTGCCATCGACCAGCTCCGACGCGATGCACGCTACCGCGACAAGCTCGCCCTGTTGGACCACGCGGTGGTGCTAGAGCCAGATGATCGCATTCGGCTGATGTTCACCTGCTGCCATCCGGCGCTTTCGCGCGAGACGCAAGTCATCCTGACGCTGCGGGCTGTCTGTGGCTTCACCACGGCCCAGATCGCGCATACCTTTCTGGCCTCGGAAGCAGCAGTGGCCCGGCGTCTCGTGCGAGCGCGGCAGAAGATTGTGCAGGCGGGTATCCCCTATCGCGTGCCTCGCGATGAAGACCTCGACGAACGGCTGGGTGAAGTGCTGACTGTGCTCTACCTGATGTTCAACGAAGGCTATCTCACCAGCTCAGGCAGCATCCCCGCGCGCCGCGACCTGGCCGAAGACGCCGCTTGGCTCTGCGCCTTCCTCTCGCGGCTCTATCCCAGAGAACCAGAGGTGTTGGGGCTGCTCGCTTTGATGCGTCTGCACCTGGCGCGCGCCGACGCCCGCTTTGATACCGAGGAGAAGCTGATCCTGCTCGCTGACCAGGATCGATCCCGCTGGGATCGACAGATGATTCGCGATGCCGGCAGATTGATCGAGCAAGCAGCAGCACTGGGCCGTCCAGGCCCCTATCAGATCCAGGCCGCACTGGTAGCTTGCCACGCGGAAGCTGAGTCGTGGCAAGTCACTGACTGGCAACAGATCCTGGGCCTCTATGATCTGCTGCTTTCTCTGACTCCCTCGCCGGTCATCCGACTGAACCGAGCAGTGGCCTTGCAGTACGTGGCCGGGCCACAAGCAGCACTGGCTGAGGTCGAAACATTGGCGCGTGATCTGGAGAGCTACCATCTCTTCCACGCCATCCGGGGAGAACTCCTGCTGGAACTGGGTCGACATGAGCAGGCCCGCGCAGCCGAATTGCGGGCACTCGCGTTGACAGGCAACCAGGCCGAGCAGTCCCTCCTTCACCAGCGTCTCTCTAGACGTGATTCGGAGGGAGGCATGCACACCCCGTGAGCGACCCCGATCCTCCTTGAGGGGAAGAGATCGACGAGCGCCCGGATGCGTTCCCACCGGGAAGCGTTGTGGACGCTCTGGAGGAAACCTCGCCAAGAGTTCATTCACGTATACCTTTCGCAATGATTGGACTAAAAATCGGGCGAGGCCTTCGGCTTCTGAGCTTGAGCAGCCGATCGAATCGTCTGGAAAAGCTGATTTTAGTCCAACGATTAGACAAGGTATATGTGAACACAGTCTTGGCGAGGTTTCCTCTGGAGATGGAGCGTAGAGGTCTCTGCCAGAAGAAAGAGAGAAAAACGATGAAGACAGCATCGGTGAGAGAAAACCGTTTTGAGAAACAAGAGCAGCGAGCAGTGCGCAGATCCTGGGTGGCGCTCATTCTCGTCAACCTGGCGGTCTTCCTGGCCGCGGTAGACGTTTCTATCGTGAATGTGGCCCTGCCCGCTCTCAAGCTCGATCTTCAGTTGACGACGACGGAGCTCCAATGGGTTCCAGGGGTCTATATCCTGACCTACGCCGGGTTCATGTTGCTGGGGGGACGTGCTGCTGACCAGTTTGGTCACCGGCGCATCTTTCTGCTTGGCGTGGCCCTCTTTGGCCTGGCCTCGCTGGCGGGCGGGCTGGCCCATAGCGGATGGGTGCTGATTCTGGCACGTGGGGGGCAGGGGATAGGCGCGGCCTTGACGATGCCTGCGGCAATGTCCATCATTACCACGACTTTTCCTGAGGGCCCGGAGCGCAACCAGGCGTTAGGCATCTTTATCGCCACGGGAGGTGTGGGCTTTGCCTGCGGGTTAATCCTGGGCGGAGTGCTGACCACGTTCATCAGTTGGCACTGGGTGTTCTTCGTCAATGTCCCTGTCGTCCTGCTGATCCTCTTGCTTTCCCGCGTGGTGGTGCGTGAGGATCGACGGGAAGCAGGAACGCGATCCTACGATCTGGGGGGGGCCATCACCGTCACGGCAGGGTTGCTGCTACTAGTCTATGCGATGACCCAGACCAACGAGGAAGGTGCGACTCCTCTGAAGACCGCAGGGCTGTTCGCTCTGGCGCTCGCCCTCCTGGTGATCTTTCTCCTCATTGAATGGAGGTCAAAAGCACCCCTGATGCCCTTTCGCATCTCCCGTTCGAGCACCCTGGGTGCGGCGTGTACGGTCTCGTTTCTCATGCTGGGGTCGTACCTCAGTTTCCTGTTCATCTACATGCTCTACCTGCAAAATGTGCTGCACTCCTCTCCCCTCGGCGCGAGTCTTACTATATTACCAGCAGCCATCGCTGCCATCCCGGTTTCCCAGTTTGTCGCCCCCTGGTTCATGAATCGGCTGGGTACCAGGCTCACGGCTGGACTGGGTATGCTCGGTTTGTTGAGTGGAATCATCCTCTTTTTGAGGACGGGAGTCAGCAGCGATTATGTGGGAATCATCTTGCCAGCAACGCTGCTCACCATGCCCTGTGGCATGGCCCTGTGTCTGCCTACTCTGGCGGTGGCAGCCGTTAGCGGCGTGAAGCAGACGGAGCAAGGTCTTGCCTCTGGTCTGCAGGGAACGTCGGGACAAGCCGGTGGGGGACTCTTCCTGGCGCTCACGGCAGCGGTGGTCACCGTCTGGACGCCCTCAGCACAGGGTATTGCACGGGTTTCAGTTCCATCGGTGGTGGCTCAACTCACCGCTTTGCACGCCGGACTGCTGGTTATAGCGGCAGGCGTCGCTCTGGTAGCCCTTATTGCATTCGTTAGCGTCCGTTCGGGGTCTCTCACGCAGTTGGATGCGCCTGGGGTGGAACTCCGCTGAACGTCACATGCATTGAATGGTTTTCAGCGGTGATCGAGCAGGCTTGGGAGGCAGCTTCCTTTCTCACTGGCACCCACCAGCGCATCGAGAGGGCTCGGTCGCCAGCATCTCATCGCTTTTCCAGGCGTCATTTTCGCACGAACCTCTTTGTTCATGTAAGCTCAAGGAAGGATCACTCATAGGCGTCGGCTGTCGACGCAGAAAGGACAAATCATGGGACAACCAGTGGTGCACTTCGAGATTATCGGGAAGGATCCGGAGCTTCTCCGGAGCTACTACGGTGACCTCTTCGGATGGATGTTCGACACGAGCGCCCCGGTCTCGGAGGCTGTCTCCCAGCCGGGGAACTACGGCTTCGTGGATCGCAACACGACGAGCGACGGGGTCGGAATACCAGGGGGCGTCGGTGGAGGCAGAGGCTACAAAGGGTATGCAATCTTCTACATCGGCGTTCCCGACGTTGAGGCCGCACTCCAGAAGGCCGAGAGCCTCGGTGGGACGCGTCGAATGGGTCCCAAAAGGAACCCGGAGACAGACCTCGTGGTTGGTCACTTCACGGACCCCGAGGGCAACTTGATTGGCGTAGCCGGGCCGATGTAGCCGTCGAGACGAGATTCAATGAGAAGGTTTTCGCCCCAACGATGACATTGGAGCGAAAAGTAAGCCACAGTTCCTCGGAAACAGGCATGGAACGTGCCTATTTTCGAGGAGCCGTGCTTTTGCCCGAAATACCTTCCATTCTCTCATGCCGTATTTATTTCTCGCAGGAAACCAACGAATATGAGATAGCTCATCTGCTCAGGCTTACCCCAGAACCAGTCGTTCTCGTGCTTTTTCTACCACCTCTTTGGTCACCGTCTGCAGGTGGTTGATTTCCAAAATCCGCTCAATTTGCATTAGCAGGCGGTGAATGACACGAAAGTTGCCTCCAGTAATCCGTACGATAGCAGCCAGAGCCTCTTGATCGGTAAAATCATCAACCCGGATATGCATGCCCAGATGACTCCAGCGCAGCTCGAGCAACCACCTGGTTTCATCCTCGGAGAGCACACGAAACTGATAGGCAAATCCTACACGGGAATACAATTGCGGGTAGCGCGCCAAACTCTTTTCTAGTCCTGGTTGGCCAATCAAGACTAAGCCAAAGTGAAGGCGATCATAGAGGTCACGGAGCTGCTCGAGGGCCGCCATCTTTAAACGCTGAGCTTCATCGATGATGACTAACTCTGTTCGTTTCGGCAGACGATAGGCCAGTAAAAAATCATCCTTTCCACGACTGGCTTGCTCTGCCGTCTCGACTACGTAGGAAAGAGTTGCAGAGAGGGTCATCACCTCTCGCTCGATGCGCGAAGGGGTAGCAGCCACCGGAGCTGTGTAGTACACAGTCCGGCAAGAGACCACTTCAGTGAAAGCAGGAGAACCAGGGGTTGCAAACGGCTTATGGGCAGGGCTATTTAAAAGTCCTAAAGGAGGAAAGAAAGGAACCATTCTTTGCTAGAATGAGCAGAAATCTCATGATCTCAGAAAGCGAGGAATGACTCTAGATGAACTAGAGCACGTTGGACCAAACGATGGAACAGATGAACTTGTCGGTGGAGATTGATGCATTGCCGGTGTATCGAGCGCTGGAGCACATCCAGGATGGACGACACAAACGGGGAGTGCGCTACAGTGTGGCCTTGATCTTCACGCTCATCCTGCTGGCGAAAGGCGCAGGGATGACGACCCCACTGGCGATCGCGCAGTGGGTGCGCTTGCGAGGCGGATGGCTCAGGGAAGTGCTGCCGATCACACGCGAAAGCTTTCCCTGTGCAGCGACCTACAGTAATGTGTTGCGAGCCGTGGATGCTGAGCAGGTCAAAGAGGTGTTGATGCAGGCGCTGCTGCGAGTGATGACGAC
>WNFI01355246.1_pt1 | contig 13199 bp, 12 predicted proteins | sample 5400471 | NCBI WGS metagenome assembly WNFI01 (sample SAMN13153348, study PRJNA577476) | soil metagenome | isolation source: 100 cm saprolite on Douglas fir-dominated hillslope | place: USA:California | collected 2013-09-17
TGCGCATTTCACTTGACCGCGGTCGCGCGTAGTTGAAAGTATTCGCAGGGGTCAAATCATGTTGATGCAAACGAGTCAGGGGCAATCGGGCTCCGCACACGTCGTTGTGTTGGGCAACGAGAAGGGCGGTTCGGGTAAATCCACCACCGCCCTGCACATTGCTGTTGCCTTGTTGAAGGCAGGCCAGCGCGTCGCCACCATCGATCTCGATTGTCGCCAGCAAAGTTTCACCCGTTACATCAACAACCGTCGCACCTGGGCGCGTCGCACCGGCCTCGATCTGCAACTTCCAGTGCATTGCTGCATCAAGCTTGGCGAGACCATGCAGATCGCCGACAACGAATCATCTGAGTTCCAGCAATTCATGGACGCGGTGAGTGCGGTTGAGCGGACTTTCGATTTCATCGTTATCGATACCCCGGGGTCCGACAGCTATCTGATGCGTCTGGCGCACTCGATGGCCGATACCCTGGTGACGCCGATCAACGACAGCTTCCTCGACTTCGACGTCCTGGGGACCGTTGACCCCGCGACCTATGCCGTGACCGGCGAGAGCCACTATGCGGAGATGGTCCGCGATACCAGGCGCAAGCGCCGCCAACTCGACGGCGTCAGCACCGACTGGATCGTGGTCCGCAACCGGCTGTCGATGTTGGGCGAGTCTCTTGCGGCAGTTGAAACTGCCGCTCGATGAGCGCGGCCGCCGCCGCGCCGCGAACCGGGCCGAATGGTTCATGCAGGTCGACAAGCCGCTCGAGGTCCACGATATTCTGGGCGTCTGAGGTATTGCGGTAAGCCGGTACTGCGTGCCATGGAACGATCTGCCGCGCGCCACGTTTTCACCATTCGTTTACCTAATAGTTCAACCAAACCTTGATTTAAGCCGTCCCAAAGTAGACCGGGTGGCGGACCTTCATTTGTGCATCTGCACAATTTCAGGGTGCGTCGCACAACGATCAGGCGGTGACTTCACAAAATTTACTCTTCCTGTCACGCCTGCGTGACATATAAGATGCATACGGGACCGTAGAGTCCCGGTAGGGACATAGGCCCTAGGGGTCGCGGCGCCGAGGACGACAACATGAAACGTGGAATTGCCATACTGGTTTCGCTTTCCGCGCTGGTGACCATCGCGTATTTCACCGCGAGCAAATGGGCGATCCGCCACGAGACGCTTACGTTCAACGATCCAGTACGCGGCAACCGTCCGGTCGCCGTCGATGTCGCCGTACGGCGCGACAAGGAAATGCAGGCGAACGCCGGCATGATTACGCTGCCGGTGGCAATCCTCAATCACGGCAACACCGTCAAATTCACCGAGTACTCTTTCCTGGCGAACATTTTTGCCGCCCGCGGCTATCTCGCGATCAGCATCCAGCATGATCTGCCGACCGATCCGCCGATGGTGACGAAAGTCGGCGAACTCTATGTCGGGCGCTTGCCGCAGTACCAACGCGGCATTGCCAACATCCGCTTTGCGGTCGATGAAATGAAAAAGGTCGAGCCGAACGCGGACTATGATCGTCTGACCATGGTGGGACACTCCATGGGTGGCGACATCTCGATGTACTTCGCCAAGATGTACCCCGATCAAATCAAGAAGGTGGTGACGCTCGACAATCTGCGCGTGCCGTTTATGACGGAGGGCAAATTCAAGATCCTGTCGTTCCGTTCGAAGGATCCGGTGTTCAAGGCAGATCCCGGTGTCGTTCCCAATGAGGAAGTCTGCGAGAAGTCCGGCATTACGGTTGTGCAGACCGGCTACCAGCACACCGACATGAGCGACCGCGGTCCCGATACCGTCAAGACCACAATTCAGGGCATGCTCGACAAGTTCCTCGAAGACGACAGCCCGCTCAAGCCGGTCGAGACCAACACGCCGAAAATCACCGACGAGCCGGGGCCGGTTGCGCTCTACGCGCCGATCAAGAACTGACGGCCGGCATCGCGCCCCGATCCAAAGGTCGTATCAATGTCCGGCGTGACCGGAACAAGCGCAGTCGTCGCGCATTGACCGCTCCCTTATCCCGGCCCACATAAGACTCGCTGCAATTCGCGAGCGCTCATGTCAGGCGAACCGACCAAACCCAAATCCGCAGGCGAAGTGTCCGCAGGCCAAAAGGCTGAGTCCGGCACAGCCGGCCGATTGCCGGAGGCGACGCCGTCGGCTTCGGAAGACATTGCTGCTTTTGTCGCCAAGGCCCGCGCGATGTCGCCTCATGCCGCCGGCGCCAAGGGCCGGCTGGTTTTTGCGCTCGACGCCACCATGAGCCGGCAGCCGACATGGGATATGGCCTGCGCGCTGCAGGCCGACATGTTTCGCGAGGCAGCGGCCCTCGGCAGCCTCGATATCCGCCTCGTCTACTATCGCGGCCTCAATGAGTGCCGCGCCACGGGGTGGATTTCCGACAGCGCGCAACTGGCAAGATTGATGGGCAAGATCGATTGCCGGGGAGGCAATACCCAGATCGGCAAGGTGTTGTCGGAGGCGCGGCGCGAGGCGGTGGCCTCCGCGGTTCGCGCGGTGGTGTTCGTCGGCGACGCCATGGAGGAGGCAGTCCGCGAGATCGCGCGTCTGACCGGCGGCGCGTGGTGCCGGTTCGATCCCGGCGCCGCGGCGCAATTGCGCGAGCTGCTGCGCGCCGCGGCGGCCTATGCCGCCGGTGGACGCGAGGCGTTGCGGCTGATGTCGAAGACCGGGAGCGGCGCGGCCAAGTTGCTGGGGCAGATGAAGTGATCTCGATGCGCCAGGCACTACCCGGTTGCGGCTTTCGCGACGGCGTCGAGCGCTTTAGTCATCATGCCGACCGCGGCCTCCGTCTCGCCGCTCAACCGCCAAGGCGCGCTTTTCGCTTCGCCCTTTTTTTGGCGGGCGAGGACCGTCATGGTTTCAGTGCGACCGCCTCCGCGTGGCGCCTTATTTGATCAGCCCCGCCAGCCTCGGCAGCGTCAGGCTGATCTCCGGGATGCAGATGATGAGCAGCAGCCCGGCAAACAGCGCCAGCATATACGGCACATAGGTACGGAAGTGCTGCCCGACGCTCAGGTTGGCGAAGCGCAGCGCCATTAATAGCCCGACGCCCATCGGCGGTAGGAACAGGCCGATGCCGACGGCCGCGGTCTGCACGATGTTGAAGTGGATCGGGTCGATGCCCATCGTTTCGGCGATTGGAAACACCACGGGAATGAGCACGACGGCGGCGGGCAGGCCCTCCAGCACCATGCCGAACAGGCAACTCATGGCAGCGGTTCCGATCAGGAACAGCCACGGATGCGCTTTCAGTGGCCCGAGCACCTGGCCAAGCAATTGTGGCACGCCGCTCACGCCCATCAGGTATTGATAGACCGAGGCGACCGCGAGCAGGAACACCACCGCTGCGGTGAGGATCGCGCTGTCGTAGGCGATCTTGCCCATCTCGCGCCAGGAGACATTGCGGTAGTAGAGCTTGGCGGCGAGGAAGGCGTAACCCGCGACCACGGCGCCGGCCTCGGTCGCGGTGATGATGCCGAGGATGAAGCCGGCAAGGATCACAAACGGCACCACCATCGGAACGGCGGCGTGCAGCGCCGCGTGGCCGAGACGCTTGAGGCTCGGCCTGGAATCGACCGGCCAGTCGTTCTGGCGCGCGCGGATGTAAACCACCGCCATCAGGCACAGCATAATGACAACGGCCGGAATGAAGCCGGCGACGAACAGCGCCACCGCCGACGTGTTGGTGACCTGCGCGATCACGATCATGAAGATCGCCGGCGGCACCAGCATGCCCATCGCGGTGCCGGCGGCGATCAGCGAGGCTGAATCGCGCCGGTCGCCGATCAGTGCACGCGCCAGCTCCACCAGCGCGTGGCTCATGCCGCAGCGCTCCATCAGATTGCCGGCGAACACGAAGGCGGGAATTGCGAGCAGCACCCAGCTCTGCGATCCCGACACCAGCGCCGAGGAAAGCTGTTGCATCGGATAGCCGCCGACCCACAGGCCGGCGATGCCGGCCACGCCGAGCGCGAACACGATCGGCATCGAGAGCAGGATCAGCACAACGAAGACGATGGCGACAGTCGCAAGCAGCATGAATGGTCCCGCCTCAGTGCTGGGGTTCGCCTTGCGGCAGCGGGGAGATCATCATCGCGAAGCCGTAGACGGCGATCAGGACACCGCCGACCACGGAAGACGCGTAGAGCCAGGCGAGATTGATTTCGAGACCGGGCGTCGTGAGTGTGCGGTTGAGCAGGCAGAGCTTGAAGCCGTACCACGCAGCAAGGAGGCCGACGCCTGATATCAGCGCGTGATTGAAACGGTGGATCCAGAGCTGCGCGGTCTCGGGCAGGCGATGCACGAACACTGCGAGCATGAAATGCGAGCGTGACTGGATGCCGATCGCAGCACCGATCAGCGTCAGCCACGCCAGCGACAGCTCGCCCACTTCCTCGACCCAGGTGAACGGCACCGGGTCGACATCGAGCCAGTCGGTTATGGCGCCGACGAAATAGCGCAGGACCACGCCGACCAGCAGGTTGATGATTGCAAGGATGATCAGCGCCGTGACCGTGAATTTCGGGACGGCTGAGAGTATTCGCAGCATGCGCGATGGAATTCCGGAAGATTGATAGGGGGCGAGGAGCCGAAGGCTTTTGGGCAGAAGACGAGGCTTGGGCAGAAGGCAAGGCTTGGGCAAAAGGCGAGGCTTGGGGAACGAAATTTGGGGCCGAAGATCTGGCTCCGGCCCCGCCGCTCACTCAGGCCTTGAAGCCTTCGATCTCGTCCCACAATGCGCCGTACTGGCCCTTGTAGGCCGGCCATATTTTCTGCTGCGCAACTTTCCGGAACTCGTCGACCTTGGCTTCCACCACGATCATGCCGAACGGCTCCAATTCCGACTTGGCTTTGGCGAAATTGTCGACCGACTCGGTCATCTCGCGGATCTTCTCCTGCGCGGCGCGCGATAGATCCATCATCAGCTTCTGGTGTTCGGCCGACAGCCCGTTCCAGATTTCGAGATTCATCACGGCGTTGGTCGGGCCGTAATTGTGGTAGGTGAGCGAGGCATATTTCGACACCTCGTAGACCTTCAGCGCTTTCATGTTGACGATCGGCAGATCGCCGCCGTCGATCACGCCCTGCTTGGCGGCCGTGATAACCTCGCCCCAGGCCATCGGCACGGCGCTGCCACCGAGCCCGTTGATGGTATCGCCGAACACCTTGGCCTGCTGGACGCGGATCTTCGCGCCGCGCAGGTCTTTCGGTTCGATGATCGGCTTCTTCGCGGTCCAGAAATGGCGGAAGCCGTAGTCGAAATAGCAGAGCACCTTGAGCTTGTACTTGTCCTCGATTTCCTTGCTGATCTTGTCGCCGATCCGCCCGTTGAGCATGGCGTAGGCCGAGGCATAATCCTTCACCAGATAGGGCACGAGCAGCGCCCCCATTTCCGGAAACACGGTTGCGGCGGCGCCCGCCGGGCTGCCCATCGCGACGCTGCCGGACTTGACCGCGTTCATGATCTCCAGCTCTTGGGGGATCAGGGTCTTGCCGAAGAACTGCACGTCAAGCGCGCCTTTGGACTGCGCGGTTGCTTCCTTTGCCATCCAGTCGAACGCGACCGCGGCTGATTCCGGGATCGCGTTGATATGCGCGAACACGAGTTTTTTCGGCTGGGCTTGCGCGAATGCCGGTGCGCGGCCGGTGGCGAGAATGCCGGCCATGCCGGCGCCCGCAGCATGGCGGCCGGGTTGCCAGTGGGGATGCTGGGCGTTGGTCTGCCGGCCAGGACAATCGTCGGCACTTCAAGACAGGCCGCTGTCAAAATTGACTTGGGCCACCGAGGTCGGGACAGGCCGGTCGCGAACTGATCCTGGTTTCGGCTTTCCCGCAAAAAAGGACAGCGGCGACCGGCATGCTTTTTATCTCCGGCCCCACTATATTGGGTCCATGCCTACCCTGATCGCCGGCGTGGTCGCCGTTATACTTCTTTATTCGCTGCTGCAGATGTTTCGCGCGGCCAATCCCGTCATTCTGGCCCGCGCGATCAAGATCGGCGGCGGCGTGGTGGCGCTCGCGGTCGCCGCCTTTACCGGTATCAAGGGCGAACTCGCGGTCGCAATCCCGCTCGGCATTTTTGGCGCGGGTCTATTGGGCTGGTCGCCTTTCGGGGCTTCGGGGTTCGGCAATATCGGCCGGATGTTCGGGGGCTCAAGCACACAGCGCTCGCCGGGGCAGACCTCGCAGGTCCGCTCGCAGTTTCTCGATATGAGCCTCGATCACGACAGCGGCGAACTCTCAGGCCAGATCCTGGCCGGGCCATATGCCGGCCATTCCCTTGGCGAATTCGACCTGCCGCAGCTGACAGCCATGATGCAGGGCTTCGACGCCGAGAGCGTGGCGCTACTTGAAAGCTATCTGGACCGCAGGTTTCCCGCCTGGCGTCAGGACGCGCAGGGTAACGCGACAGGGGGGCAGAGCCGCCCGGCGGCGAGCGGCAAAATGACGGACGAGGAGGCCTATCAGATCCTTGGCCTGCAGCCGGGGGCGGGGCGCGACGAAATCGGCCGTGCGCACCGCGCGCTCATGAAGAAACTGCATCCCGACCAAGGGGGGTCGACGTACCTCGCCGCCCGAGTAAACGAGGCCAAGGATACTCTGCTTCGCACGCATCACAACTAACTCCGGCAAACGCTACCAAACGCTACGAACCGCGAGTTGCTTCGGCCTCTACTCTGACTGACGCCCCGTCGCCGCCCGCCGTTGTTCGGCGTGGTCGATCATTCGTCTGGCAGTCTTAGCCGCAAAGTCTTGACGAGAGGTTGAGCCTGGGCACTGACGTGGAAAACAACCGGAAAACCGCTTCGGCCTGATCGCGATCGAGGCCGGCGAAGCGAGCCCGGAACAGCTTCTTGTCGCCTTTGCCGACCACCGGTTCGGTAAACGGATCGGCTTTGGTGAGCAGTCCGCGGGCCTGACTGCGCGCCGCTTCGATGCGTTGCCGGGCTTCGTCTTCGCTATCTAGTGCGCCGACCTGAATGATCCAGCCCGTATGAGGCGCGACCGCCTTGATCGCACCGTTCTGCTGAACGGCCTGCGGCTGCGGACTGGGGGGCGGATCGGAATAGGCCAAGGCCTGCGGCGTGGAAGGGGACGATAGGCTCGATGCCGGCAGCACGCCGAGGATACCGTTTCCGGTGCCGTGATTGGCCGGCTGCGGCGGCATTTCAGGTCTGAGCATGTCAGATTTGGCGACTTCAGACTTGCTGGTTTCAGTCTTCGCCGCCATCGCGCTCAATGTCTCCTGCACATCCGGGTGCACATCCGGGCGTGCTGGCGATAGGGTATTGGTGACCGGTGTGGCCGGCTGGGCTGGGCTGGCCGACGCCAACTTTGTCTGTCCGGCCTTGACCTGGACGGTCTTCACCTTGACGGGCTTCATCGGATGAGTGATCGCGTAGCCGGTGCGGTCGAACGCGCTGCCGGCGCCGCGGCCGGCTCAACCGTTGCGACCTGAACCGCGCCCTGCGCTTGAACCGTCTGTGTCGGTCGTGACGCCGCATCGGCTTCGGCAACGTCGGCATTGGCGTCCGAGGAATTGCGTTCGGTGATCGCGGCGACGGTGCGCTTGGTCGCGGCTTTTTCGAGATTTTCGGCGAGCAGGCCGCGCATGATGGTGTCACGCGAACCGCCGCTGCGGCCTCCCAGTACCACGCCGACCAAATGGCGGTTGCCGCGGCGCATCGAGGTCACCAGATTGAAACCCGAGGCGCGGGTGTAACCGGTCTTGATTCCGTCGACGCCTTCGACATTGCCGAGCAGCTTATTGTGATTGCGGATCGAATGGCCGTGGTAGTTGAACGCCGTGGTCGAGAAATAGCGGTAGTAACGCGGGAAACGTTCCTGGATGGAGCGGCCGAGGGTCGCTTGATCCCGCGCGGTCGTCACTTGTTCGTCGTCGGGCAGGCCGGAGGCATTGCGATAAACCGTCTTGGTCATGCCGAGCGCGCGCGCCTTGCGGGTCATCAGCTTGGCGAAATCACCTTCGTCGCCGGCGATGGCTTCCGCGATCACGACGGCAGCGTCGTTGGCGGAGCGCGTCACCAGTCCTTTGATCGCGTCTTCGACGGCGATGCTTTGGCCCGGGCGCAGACCGAGTTTGGTCGGAGCCTGCTCGGAGGCATGCTCGGACACATCCATTTCGGTGTCGAGCTTCATCTTGCCGGCGTCGAGGCGCTCAAACAGCAAATAAAGCGTCATGATCTTGGTGAGCGACGCGGGATGGCGGCTGGCGTCGGGATTGTTGGCGGAAAGAGTGGCGCCGGAGTTGCCGTCGACGATGATGGAGGAGAACGCCGGACTGTAGCTCTCCCGCGCCTCCTGGTGGTGGCGTGCATGATGTCGATGATGCCGCGAGCGACGCGCATCGGCGGTGTCGGTGGTGAAAATGACCCCGGCGGTGACCGTGACCAGCCCGAAAATGCAAGCCCGCAATACACGCGAGGAAGCCAAGGTTGTGCGAAGCATGAACTTCCCCGTCCCAATGTCTGCCTTATCACCGGTTCGTGAGGCCAAATTGTGCCCGACGGTCGGCGCGTTTACCTGCTCAAGGCGCCCGATCGGGGCATGGTTTTCCGCCACGGTGGCCGAGCGGGCCGCCACTCCAGCTAAGATGCTGTTCACAAACATTTTTAGACTGTTTGTCCGGCACGCGAGCAAGTCCGGGAATCAGGTTAGGTGGCCGGGGTTTCCAAAAGATTAATCAACCCTTGCGTGAGACTCCGGTATTTGCACTGATCGCCCTGATTTTGTGCGGCGCACAAAAATTCTTGACTGTATTGTGCATTGCACTATAACTAGATGCCAGGGAGTCGGGACCTCCCGGAAATCACTCGCACATAGTCTGGGAAAGGACTCCATCATGGTCAAAGTTGAAGACATTCAGCAGTACGGCAAAGAGCACTTCGAGACGGTCGTCGCCTCCGCAACCACGCTTCAGAACGGCTTTCAGGCAATCGCAAGCGCCTATGGCGACTACACCAAGAAGTCGTTTGAAGACACCAAGTCGCTGGTCGAGAAGCTGTCCAGCGTGAAGTCGCTGGACAAGGCGCTCGAAGTGCAGACCGAATACGCCAAGTCCGCCTACGAGACGCTCGTAGCCGAGTCGCAGAAGATCGCGGGGCTCTACACCGATCTCGCCAAGCAGACCTTCAAGCCGTACGAAGGCCTGATTGCAAAGTTCGTCCCGGCCGCCGCTCACTAATCGAAGCGCGTTCCGGAAATCAAAACGCCGCTCACTAATCGAAGCGCGTTCCGGAAATCAAAAGGCCCGGCCTCGCGGCCGGGCTTTTTTCGTGTTCAGGGCGGGCCCGGATTATCTTGCGACGCGCAGCTTGGAGATTTCCGCGAGGACGTTCGCGAATGCATCGGAAGTCTTGGTGGAGTCTGTAATCATCTGGAAGTTGCCTTCGCTCGCGCAATCCTGCAGCACCTGCGATCTCGCGTCTGCATTGCCGATGTTGACCTGAATTGTGAATATAGTGACGGGGTTGCTCGTGTCGGCCTTGACGTTCTGACAGAGTATCTGCTGGCGGGCGTCAATGGTGGACTGGGTCGCACTCCAGCGGTTTTGGGTGTTCAATCCGTCGGACAGAAGGACGATATAGTTCTTGTAGACGTAGTCGCTGATTTTCGCCGGCGCCTTGATAGGCGGGTTGGTCGTATCCAGCGACTGCCATCCCCATGCGAGACCGACCGCCTGATTGGTATTGCCGCTTGGAGACATGGCGTTGATCTGGTCTTTGAGAGTTTGCCACTGATTGCTCATCGCCGTCACTGTTGCCGGAAGACAGCTAGCCCACTGTTCGGCGTAGAACTGCGTGGACGGGCTTGCGCTACTTGATCCCGGCGCGTCGTTCGTCGTGTCGTAGCTCTGATCGCGATCGTTGATACAGCCGGTCCAGGTGCTGTGAGCCGGCGCGGCTGCTGCAGCTTGAGCTGTATCAGTGGGGTGGCTGCGCCAGTAATGTTTGTACGTGGTCTGCTTGCATTGCTTGCCGCTGCCGCTGCCGCTGCATGAGCAGTTGGGTGTCCCGGCGGGACAGGCTGCGCTCGAGCCGCTCGACACGACAATCGTCTGATCGACGACGCTTGTGTAGCATCCGTTATAGAAGATGTTGGCTTTTCCCGGAAATTTCGTCCCGCTGTCGATGCTTGGGCAGATCATGCCGGCATAGGTGCCGCTCGATGGAATCAAATACTTGTTGGTTGAAAGGCTGCTTAAGTCCTTGGCGCCACTTACCGTGGCGGGCCGATCCATACACCCGAAGCCGTATGGTTTTACGGTGCTATTGTTGGAGGGCTTGCCAGATCCACTGGTATCGAACGGGCAGGGCGCGCCGGGACCAATGTCCGCCCATGTATAGGTGATGCTGCTGTATTTAACATTAATTGGATAGTTATGCTGAGCGGGTGTGAGAATGAGCGGCTCAGCCTCCCATTCCGTCCAATTGATCCAGGATGCGTTGACGTTGGTGGTCCCAACGTTGACGTCCTTCGAGAACGGAATAATGGAAATATAGACGTCGCCGTCCTGCTTGTTGTAGCCGGACAACGTCGTGATCATGTCCGTGGCCGCTTTTTGCATGGCCGGCATCTTGTTGTTGTCGGCCATCGATCCGGTGTTATCCAGTACCATCGCCACGCGCATACGGGAGTTGCCCCAGGTTGCCGTTGCACCGGTGTTGAAATTGAGCTGGGGGAATCCGGCGATTTTCATGAAGTCCGCGGTTACAGATCCGGATGCGCTGATGACCACGTTTGACATCCCGGTGGTGCTGTCTTTCGGAAGGTAGGCCACATGGATGTCGTCGCTGACGACGGTCGAGTCCTTGTTGGTATAGAGCGCCGCGAAATAGCTTTTCGCCTTTGCTTCGATATCCGAAGTGGAGATACGACCGTCGGTGAGGTCTTTGGAGATCATCAAGGCCGTCGAGTCGAGCGCCGACTGCATGGACGAGCGCGCGCTATTGGCACGGCTGTAGTCGATCGCCGCGCCCATGAAGGTGAGGATGGGCACCAGCGCGATGGCAAAGATCACCGCGATATTGCCCTGATTGGCCTCGGCAAAGCGTTTGGCTGCCGCGCGGGCATGACTGGCAATGGATACATCGAGCATGACTGTCACCGAAGTTGGGTTTCCATGCCCATTTCGGTCGTCGCGGCTAAACAGGTGGTAAACCTGCCCTGAGAAAACTGGGTCAATAGCCGCGCAAGTGGCGAATCGGCCCCAAAAGCACCGGCTATCGTCAACACGCCCTAAATTGCCGGCGGGCTTGCTTTGTCAAATGCGACAGGATTGATTAACCTTAGGTAGATCGTCGAGCCCGGAATCGGACCTGCCGCAGGTCGCATCGGACCAGGATATGCGCGCTTGCGGCGAGCCGGAGCCTGACCCATATTCCAGCTGTCGATCCAGTTGGTGGGGTCGGGCCGGCCGGGAACGGCGATCTGGAAAGCGTGCCTGGAAACTCTTAAGATGGCTCCGGCTGGAGAACATCACCCGGCCGCTGTCTGGTTTCCTGTGGGATTTCGAACGCCTGTGCCATGTTGCAGCTAACTTTCAGATTTGATTCGTCCGGGCGATCCGCCATCGCTGCATTTGCTCCCCGAATGGGCAACAATGAGAACCGCTCGGGGGGGACCAGCGGTCCTGCCACGTCCGTTATCGCCAAGGTCAAGCCGAAGACAAAGCGCCCGAATCTCTATCGCGTGTTGATTCTGAACGACGACTACACGCCGATGGAATTTGTCGTTCACGTTTTGGAGAAGTTCTTCCAGAAGGATGTCGAAGCCGCGACCAAGATCATGCTCCACGTCCATCATCATGGAATTGGGGAGTGCGGAGTGTTCACCTACGAGATCGCCGAGACCAAGGTGACGCAAGTGATGGATTTTGCTCGCAAGCACCAACATCCGCTGCAATGCGTGATGGAAAAGAAGTAGCATCGCGCGAAAATCCGCCGAAACGGGAACGGGTTTTGCATCGAAATTGCGATGGACCGGACGAGCGTGCGTCTTTTCCGGGGGAACGGCTTATTCGCCGTGGTGCGTGCGGTTGGAGCGAAAATAAGAAAAGGTGTCGCGGGAACCGGTCTTTTCGCCGTGATTGGGTGTAACTATATGTCAAAGGTTGTTGTTGCCTGAGCGGGCAACGGCGATCATGATGGTGGGGGCCACAGAGGACGCGAATGCCGACTTTTTCTCAGAGCCTTGAACAATCCCTGCATCGTGCGCTGGCGATTGCAAACGAGCGTCATCATCAGTATGCGACACTCGAACATCTTCTGCTGTCGCTGATCGATGACTCCGACGCAGCCGCGGTGATGCGTGCCTGCAGTGTCGATCTCGACAAACTGCGCACCAGTCTCGTCAACTATCTCGAGACCGAGTTTGAAAATCTGGTGACGGACGGTGCCGACGACGCCAAGCCGACCGCAGGCTTTCAGCGCGTGATCCAGCGCGCGGTGATTCACGTGCAATCATCCGGCCGCGAGGAAGTCACCGGCGCCAACGTGCTGATCGCGATCTTCGCGGAGCGCGAAAGCCATGCGGCTTATTTCCTGCAGGAACAGGACATGACGCGTTACGACGCCGTCAATTATATCAGTCACGGCATCGCCAAGCGGCCCGGGGTGTCGGAGGCGCGGCCGGTCCGCGGCGTCGACGAGGAGACCGAGACCAAGGGCAATGAGGATTCCAAGAAAAAGGGTGAAGCGCTCGACACTTACTGCGTGAACCTCAACAAGAAGGCGCGCGACGGCAAGATCGATCCGGTGATCGGACGAAATGCCGAGATCAACCGCGCCATCCAGGTGCTCTGCCGCCGGCAGAAGAATAATCCGCTGTTCGTCGGCGAAGCCGGTGTGGGCAAGACCGCGATAGCGGAAGGGCTTGCCAAGCGCATCGTCGATAGCGAAGTGCCGGAAGTATTGGCGGCGGCGACCGTGTTCTCGCTCGACATGGGTACCTTGCTGGCGGGCACGCGCTATCGGGGCGATTTCGAGGAGCGGCTGAAGCAGGTTCTCAAAGAACTCGAGGCGCATCCCAACGCCATCCTGTTCATCGACGAAATCCACACCGTGATCGGCGCGGGTGCGACTTCCGGCGGCGCGATGGATGCCTCCAATCTGTTAAAGCCGGCGCTCGCATCGGGCACGATCCGCTG
>WNFI01175437.1_pt1 | contig 13198 bp, 10 predicted proteins | sample 5400471 | NCBI WGS metagenome assembly WNFI01 (sample SAMN13153348, study PRJNA577476) | soil metagenome | isolation source: 100 cm saprolite on Douglas fir-dominated hillslope | place: USA:California | collected 2013-09-17
CGCCACCGGCCCTGCCGTGGACAACACCGGGAGCGGCAACACGGTATCGAACAACACCGCCACCGTCACCAACAATCCCGGCTTCACGAATGGCAGCGGAGATTTTAGCTTGATCTCGGACTTCAAACCCACCGCGAACTACTCCGGCGGCATGACCGTCCCCGTGTGGGCCGACGCGCTCGGCTTGTCCTGGTCGCCTACCTGGGATCTGGGAGCCGTGCACAACTAATAGAGAGTAATCGATCCCGGCGCTCCCAGTGTGCGCGGAATTTGAGCGGCGGTGATTTGACTATCGCCCAATGCATTTCAAGGCTGAGAAGGCGGCCCGGGCCTAGTCCCGCCGGATGCACCCCTTATGGCGGCCGACGGTGATCCGCTGGCCCCTTGGCAACGTGACGTTGCCGTCGCGTAGATTGCCCGCTAAAGTCGCCACTCCTTCGAATGCCCAATTCGGACATGTAGATGACTTATCGACGCGACATCGATGGTTTGCGCGCGATTGCCGTTCTGGCAGTTATGCTTTATCACTTCGGCCTAAGCTGCACGAGCGGCGGCTATGTCGGAGTCGATATATTTTTTGTTATCTCTGGTTATCTCATTGGTGGCAACATCATCGACGAAACCACGAGCGGAGCCTTCTCCTACATTCAATTCTATCTGCGCAGAATCAAGCGTATTTTTCCAGCCGTTTTTATACTAAGTCTGGCAACCATTCCATTTGCATGCTGGCTACTATTGCCCGAGGATTTTCGATCGTACGGCAAGAGCTTGGTGGCGGCGACGACCTTCCTGCCAAATGTCCTTTTCTATCGCGATACCGGTTATTTTTCGACCGATGCAATCACGATGCCCCTATTGCATACATGGTCGCTCGGAGTCGAGGAGCAGTTTTACATTTGCTTTCCGATTATCGTGCGCCTGATTGTGCTAGTGGCTCCCAAGCTGACGGCAAGCCTGCTCTTTCTCATTTGCATTTTGTCGCTAGGCTTCGCGCAACGGCTAATGATCATCGATCCCCCAGCCGCCTTCTATTGGCTGCCGGCGCGCGCTTGGGAACTCGCGCTTGGCGCACTCGTCGCGTCGCCGACTTTCAGAGCACTGTCCCTCGGGGTGTCCGTGCGCCGACTGATTACATGGCTAGCTCTCGCCGCGCTGATGATTCCGGTATTTGCATATTCGGACAGCACTCCATTCCCCGGTGCTACCGCTTTACCCCCGTGTCTGGGAACCGCTTGGTTGTTGTGGTCCGGGAGATCTTCAGGGACAAGTGTCCCGGCTAGCTGGCTGGAAGCCAAGCCTTCGGTGTTTATTGGCCGAATCTCCTACTCGCTCTACCTATGGCATTGGCCTGCCTACATGTTTCTAGCCTACTTCTTATCGGGCGATCTGACGTGGCGTTTTCGAATTGGGGGGCTTGCATTGGTTTTTGGCTTGGCGACTCTTAGTTGGAGGTTCGTCGAGCAACCAATTCGTTCCAGGCGAATTAGTATTTTCACTGCCTATGGCGGAGCGCTTGTCGGGTCCGTACTTCTAATTAGTATCGGATTATTGATATGGCGCCTCAACGGAATGCCGGAGCGATTCTCAAATAACACGGGGATACTCGCTGCCGCCGCATCCGATTTTAGGCCCAATTGGACGCGCTGCATGGATAAAGACAATACCGCGTGGCCGGGTGTAGCCTACTGCCCAATTGGCATTCAGGGCACCCCGCCGACGTTTTTGATTTGGGGCGACTCACACATACGCTCGCTTCACGATGGAGCCGACAAACTTGCGCAAGAATTAGGGCGCAGTGGAATAGTCGTATGGGCGGCCGGATGCATGCCTGCGTTCGACATCATAAAGTGGGAAAGTGCCGCTAGCCCGCGCGCCGATGACGAGTGCGCAGCACAAAACGACGCCCTGAAGTCTGCACTCAAACGGACAGGATCCATCAAGAAAATATTGCTTCTTGGTCGATGGGCCTATTACTTTGAGGGACGAGGCCTAGGTGTGGATAGCCAAAACCTGATAAAGGTCACGAATGCAGATTCCAATGAGCGCCAGACAGGCGGCGCACTTGAGGAGGCCGCGAGGACTGGTGTCGCTCTTCGAGACACCGTTCATTGGTTAAAGTCAGCTGGCTACGAAGTATACGTGCTCGAACAAATGCCTGAAATCCCAAATTATTCTTCGCGCAAGCTTTTTCAAGCGGTCCGCAGCGGGCAATATGACGTGCAACACGCTATTGCGCTGTTCGGCACCGTGCCGCGTGCAGAGGTCGATGCAAGACAGCGACAGGCCAACGAGGTGTTGGATCAAATTGCCAAAGATGGCTCCGCTCAAATCCTTCATACACATCAACTGTTTTGCGGTGCCGAGAAGTGCAGTGCCTGGTCGGCTTGGGGGCCGGCATATTTTGACAACAATCATTTGACAGTGACTACGTCGCTGCATATACGAAAAGTGTTTCTACCGTCGATGACGCCCAATTGACGATCGCATAAATAATGCATTACTCGTCGCAATGAAAATCAAGGAATCACGTCGCTATGTGCAATAGCGACGCCGGAACCGGAAAGGATAGCGCGCAATCCTTTGGTTTGATTAATTGGAAGATGATTGTATATTGCGCGCCGATCGCGCAATGGTGGGAGCGCAGCGCAGCGCATTCGCGGCTATCGTCAGACTGGGATTGACAGCGCCGCTGCGGGGCATAAAAGACGCATCAACCACGTACAGATTGTCGATCGCATGAGCCCGATTACTTCTATCCAAAACGCTGGTGCCTGGATCTTCGCCGAATCGACATGTGCCGCAAGGATGCCCGTAATTCATCGAAAGTGAAGGGGAGAGGCGGATTAGCCTCCATGGCCGGACATGGCGAGCGAAAGCGTCGCGCAATGCGTCTGCGCGTTGCCGCAAATCCTCGGTAATACGATAAACGAATGAAGCGCCGTTTGGCTGCTCCGGATCCAAGACAATTCGGTTATCGGGATTTGGATCGTCCTCGGTCATTGCGGCAAATATGCTGGCGTCGCCCAATGCCCACGAGGCTAGATGAGACGGTAGCTTCACTAGCAATGACAATATCGTTTCGTTGTGCAGACCGTAGCGGCGCAGCTGATCTTTCAAGAATCCTGCGATATTACCCCTTCCGGCGTCCAGACCCATGCTTTGAACGTAGCCTAGCCGACGACCACCCACGGAATAGAAGTCGCGGACGGAGATCGATTTTCTTTGTCGTCCGTTCCGGTCCAGGCGGCGTGGCGCCCACAAAGCATAGAGATCGGAAGTATGGAACATCAGGTTGCGGCCAACCTGTCCGGATCCGTTCGCCAGGCCTTCTGGCCAATAGTCATTGCGGGAACGTAGCAAAATCTGCGGCGAGTGCATGGCGCCGGCCGACAGCACGACCACTCGCGCGCGCAATTCGACTGGCTGTCCCCGATATACAGCGCGAATGCACCGAACTCGGGTTCTATCGGCGTCCAACGTCAGCACTTCGCACTCATCGAGAATTTGGCACCCTGGATTGAGCAGAGCCGGGTCCAAGCATGTGGTGCGAGCATCTGCCTTGCATCCGCGAGGACAAACCCTGCCTATGCATTCCTGGCATTCCTTGTCATATCGAATTGCGACGCGCAGGCGTTCCGGCTTTAGCCCGTTTTGGCGCATTGCCGACATAAGCGCTTGGTCCCACTCGCTTAGAATCTGATCTTTGGATTCTTCGCCCCTTGGGCTGAGCCCGTACAGGGCCTCTGCGCTCTCGTAGTACGCTGAAAACTCCTCATAGGGCACGGGCCAACCCGGCAGCCAGCCGGACTCGGTTTGCAGAGGTTCGAAGTCCGATGCGGCCATTCGTTCGAGCGCAGCGGCATAGTGGATCGTCGAGCCACCGCGAGCACAACCCACAGCCGCGAATAATCGCTCGCGCCGGCCGTCTGAATAGCGTCGCGTCATTGGATGCGGCCACCAGCCGCGGGCCAATCTCTCCTCCGGCGTAACAGGGTCAACCTCCTGCAATGCTGCCGGTACCGCCGTGCCCCGCTCCACGAAAAGCACCGCCAAACCCTGACGGGCAAGCGCATATCCCAGCGTAGCGCCTCCCATGCCGGTGCCGACGATGACAACATCCCATTCCCGGGTGAGGTCAATATGCGCATTTGGCGTCATAGAGGCAGTTTGGAGACGCACAGCGCGCGTTGCAAGGACCGAGCGGATCGGCAGACAAAGGGCTTGATTCTACGGCGCGTAAGTTTCACGCGACGACACACGTCAAGCGTGCATATATACTGGTGCTCTGGGCGCCCAGATATAGTGCCGCAGCAGCGACCGTTCCTGCTGAATATCGCGTGAATCAAAACACCAGTGACGGCAATCGCCAAAGCAGGGAGCTGACACAAACATGCCTAAAGCCGCCGGCCAGACAATAATCATCACCGGCGCGGGGGCCGGAATCGGCCGGGCGCTGACCATAGGATTCGTGGGCCTCGGCGCACATGTAGTAGCGATCGGCCGCAATGCGCAGGGACTCGAGGAGACGCGGGAACTATGCGCGGGTCCAGGGATCGTGGAATGCCAAACCGTTAGTGTAACCGACGCTGTCGCATTGGAGCGGCTATTCAGCCAAACCGTACAGCAGCACGGCGGTGTGGACCTGCTGATCAACGGCGCCGCGGTCTATCCGCGCCAAACGCTAGGCGAGACAACACCGGACGAGTGGGCTGAAGGTGTGGCAACCAATCTTAGCGGCGTGGCATATGGGTGCCGGGCCGCGGTGCGTACGTTTCCGCCGGGCCGACGCGCGGTAATCTTCAACGTTGGCAGTTTTGCCCACCTCGCCCCGGATCTAGGCAGCACACTGTATTGCACCACCAAGGCCGCCGTCAGCGCCTTCACGCGCGCCCTGGCGGTCGAACTCGCGACAGCCGGCTCATCCCTGATCGTCAACGAATGGGTTCCCGGCATCTTCCGCACCCGCATGAGCGGAAACAGCGGCGAGGATCCGACCTTGGCCTTCGAGCGCCTATTGGCTGCATGGGAAATATCGAAGGTTGGCAAGGGCGGCAGAACCTTCGAAGGAGGCCGGGAAAATCTGCCGCGACGCACGCTGCGATCACGCCTCAAATCTTTACTCCGGACCTGACACGGCTATGTTGATTTGTTCAACGCGGGTCTCCAGCCGCTCGCGGCGACTGCATAACCGACGGAGTTCCATTTATCGCGGCCGCGAAGTCTGTATAGATTTGCGCCACTGCCTCCCTTGCCGTTTGATTCCGGCAACACCGGCTTAGATAACTTAAGGACTATGCCAAGGGCCTCAATGTCTACCCTACTTCCTCGAATAATCTTCTTGTCGCCACATGACCCAAATGATGTCGGCACCTGGTCCGGCACCGCTTACTCCATCTATCATGCACTCCTTCAATCGAGCGGCAGCGTGGCAACCGTTCGTGCAAGCTGGACCGATTGGCTACTGCGAAGGGTTGTTCGAATGCTGCAGCTGGCCGGTATAACAATAGATTGTACGCAATCTCTGATATATGCCCGCGCTGCCGGCATGGAAGCGAGCGCGCGCGTGCGCTTTACTCCAGGGGACGTGATCGTCGCAATCTCGGCCACCAGGTATGTTTTTGCGCTAAAAACATCTCGTCCTATCATCTTTATGTCTGATGCGACGCTTGCATCCATCAGCAGCATCTATTCTACCTTCGCAGAAATGCCGCAATGGCTGAGAGAAGGCGCCGAAGAGATTGAGCGGGGAGCCCTTCAAAAAAGTAGTCGTGTACTGCTCTGCAGTGACTGGGCAAAGACTTCGGCGATTGTCGACTACGGCGTGGCGCCCGCCGCAATTCGCGTGATGCCGCTTGGACCCAATATAAGCAGCGACGTAATCGATCGATTCAAGTCGACCAAGTCAGCGGACTTTCGTACAGGCGTCCGCTTACTGTTCATCGGCGCTGATTGGGATCGCAAGGGCGGACCCATCGTTTTGGATATCAAGCGGCACCTGGACTCTCGTGGAATTCCTTGCGAACTCTATCTTGTCGGAAATTGCCCGAAAGACATACCCAATGGGAACGGAATTCACGTGCTCGGTCGGCTCGATAAATCCGACGAAAAGCAACTCGAAGAAATGTGCAGGCTCTATGAGCTGGCACATTTCTTTGTTTTGCCGACCTCGGCTGAAGCGTATGGAATCGTGTTTTCGGAGGCACAGGCGTTCGGTTGCCCTTCCCTCACCTACGCCGTTGGCGGCACTCCGACGGCGGTCCTGGACGGCGTCACGGGGTTCACGCTCCCATTAGGTGCAAGTGCCAGGGATTTTGCCGAAAAGATTTGCTCGTTAGTTCAAGACCCCCGACAATACGAGCAACTGTCAGTAAATTGCCGCGCCCGATACGAGACACAGGCGAATTGGAGCACCTGGGCGCAAACCGTCGTCAATTTAGCTGACCAACTTCGCAAGCAGACTCACGCCTTTTCGGTATCGCAGAACCATTGATCGACAATTGGAATGTTCGGAAGATCGTCGTGTTCGGCAATGAGTCCGCGCGTCGAGAGCCGCTTCAGTACTAGTATGGAATCATGCTTCCCGGGATAGAGCCAACGTCATGGATAAATCCACCTTCTCGCTCGTATTGGCAAGCGTCCTACTTTCATCCATCGCGCAATTAGTGCTGAAGGGCGGGATGAGCAGCGTGAGCGTGCAGGTGGCAAGTGCGCAGGGCGACACGATGCGCATGGCAATTGCAATCGCGCTGAACTTAAAGGTCCTTTGCGGCCTGCTGATTTATTTCGCGAGCGCCGGAGTCTGGTTGTTCGTGCTGGCGCGCATCAACGTCGGCCTAGCCTACCCATTTGTGGGACTAGGCTTTGTCATGACAATGCTATTGGCGTGGCTGATACGAGGCGAAATCCCGTCGGTGCCGCAAGTCGTCGGAACGCTGACCATTTGCCTGGGTATCGTCATAATGGCGCGCGCGTGAGTACCATGGGAATCGAAAGCGATATACCGCTATGCGTGAGCTGTGAACACGCACTGCTTAAGACCGATATATTTCACGAGGCGATTTTTCTTTTAATCAAGAGGAACCCTCTCTACATATTCCAGGTGCCTATTCGCCTTCTAGGAGGAAAGTCAGCACTGCTGCAACGGTTTCCGCAGCAGGTCCAAATCAATTGGCGCACGGTACCGCTGCGTGCGGGCGTCGTAGAGCGCATGCGAGCCGCGCACGATGGAAATCGTCAGGTTTTCCTTTTGACATCGATGCCGGAGGCATGGGCGCATGAGCTTTCCATCGAATTCACTTACACAGAAACCATCTTTGTAAACGAGAAGGCATCTGACAGGTCCGCCGAAGGCGCGCGATCCCATCTGACCAGCCTATTCGGCTTGCAGGGATATGATTACATTGGCGGCGGCCGACAAGATCTCTCCGCATGCAAGTCCGCGCGGCGGGCAACACTTGTCACGTCCAATCGCAGCACGATCACCCAAGCAAAGCAGATCTCGTCAGTAGAGGGCTTTATTCCGAGCGACAGAGCGGGACTCGCCACGTTTCTGAAGATGATCCGCGTCCATCAGTGGCTCAAGAATTTCCTCATATTGGTGCCGCTACTCGCGGCGCATAGACTAACGTCCCTCGGCAGTATCGGTACTGCGGCGTTGGGTTTCTTGGCATTCAGCTTTTGTGCGTCATCGGTTTATGTACTAAATGACTTGCTTGACTTGGAATCCGATCGTCAACACATTCGGAAGCGAAATCGACCCATAGCCGCCGGCAAGATCGCCGTCGACCAGGCTTTGATCGTCGGCCTGCTCCTCCTGATCACTGCGACCTTGCTGGCCTTACGCGTATCGGCCTTATTTACCCTAACCCTCGGAATTTATTTTGCGATGACGTTGGCGTATTCGTTGCGTCTCAAACGCCAGGTAATCGTGGACGTTATGCTACTCGCCGCCCTATACACGATTCGGGTCGTGGCAGGCGCCGTGGCGACCGCTGTGGTTCCGTCTTTCTGGTTGCTGGCGCTGTCGATGTTCCTATTCCTGAGCCTTGCGGTAGTGAAGCGCTATTCCGAGATGCTCGTTACCCTCTCGCAGGAAAAGAAATACGCTGCAGGCCGAGGCTATTCCGTAGAGGACATGCCGGTGCTTCTGTCGCTTGGCGTCGGCGCCGGCATCGCCGCGATCGTCGTATTGGCGCTCTATATCAACGATTCCTCCACGGGCAAGCTATACCCGGCGACTATCTGGCTATGGCCCGTCCCCACTTTGATGCTCTATTGGATCAGTCGGGTATGGATGAAAGCTCATCGCGGGGAGATGCACGACGATCCTGTCCTGTTCGCAATGCGTGACTGGCAGAGTCTCGTTACTTTGGTACTTGTCGGATTGTGTTTCGCTGCAGCGACGATTCGCTCCTAATGAGCGATACCAACGCATTCCGACCCGACTATTGGACCCGCCCCTCTGTGATTGTGGCGGCGGCGCTGTTAGTACGCCTGATTTGGGCCGCGTGGGTTCCGGTTGACCCGGTATCGGATGGCGTTCTTTACGAAGCGTTCGCGCAAAGCATTGCCACCGGCCATGGGTATGCCTTCGCGGACGGCACGATGACGGAGTATTGGCCGGTCGGAACATCCGCCATCTACGCCCTGCTCTACCAAATATTTGGAATTCGCCCAGGGGTGCTGCCGGTATTCCAGGCATTGCTTGGCGCTTCCATTGTCGGCCTGACATGGCGAATAGCGCACCGGGCGTTTGGCCTCGCCGTGGCTGCCCTGGCGGCTTGGCTGACGGCGCTTTGGCCGCTACTTGTCCAATTCACGACGATTCTAGCCAGCGAGTTGTTATTCATCGCGCTGGTTCTCGTGTCACTCAATGTTTGGATATCCCGTCGCCTGCCATTCGCCGTTCGTATGATTTTCTGGGGTGCGTGCATAGCCGCCGCAACTTATGTTCGGCCGACTGCATTGCCGCTGCTGTTTATCTTTCTGGCCATCCAATTGAACTTTGATCGGGACTGGCGGGCATTCGTCTTGGGAGGTCTATTGGCGGTACTGGCTGCCTCCCTGCTTTTTGCGCCGTGGTCTTACAGAAGCATCGTGCTATTCGATAGGTTCGTGCTCGTTGCCGCAAACGGCGGGGTCAACCTTTGGATGGGCAACAATCCCGAATCCACGGGTGGCTACATGGAGCTACCGAACAAGCGCTTTCCGAACGAGGTGGACCGCGACCAATACTATGGCCATGAGGCTGTAAATTTTATCTTCTCGCATCCGCTCACATACGCAAAGTTGTCGGTCGAGCGGGCGATAACTACCTACGATCGGGAAACAATCGGCGTCGCTTGGAATGAGAAGGGACTGCGTTCGAAATACAGCAAGACCTCATTGGTCGTACTGAAGAGCATATCTAGCGCCTATTGGTGGATCATGCTGATCTTGGGATCTGCAGGCATTGTACTCATCATACGCCGACGGCTCGCAGGGCAGATGTGGCCGCTAATCGCGAGTTTTGGTTATTTTGCAATCTTTCCCGTCCTCACTGTGGCGATGGATCGGTATCATGTTCCGATCGATCCGATATTGGCGATATTCGCCGCATACAGTGTGCTCAATTGGACATCATTGCCAGAAGCGCAAAACTCCGAGTCCCAGAAGCGCCCCCAGGCCCACGAACAACAACCAGCGTAATTCGGCTACGACCGAGAACATTCGATGTCTTAGAGTTTAAGTTGACGATCTTATTGATCGATAGTGCGGCCCTGCAACACTTTGACCCAGACGTCCGCAGAGGACTTCGTGATGTGGGCATTGTCGAAATATAAAGGAGTGCCGTCACTTTCTACGATGCATCTTCCCGTGGAACATAGAGCATGCGCCGGGGAAAAGGAACCTTGGATCCATGAGTGACTTCTGTTTAGAGCGTCAAAGAACAATCGGTTCTCCGAAATATATTCGGCCAGATCAAATTTAATGTTCGGAGGTCGGTGCTCCAAGGCAGCATCTGCCAACGCGAGAGGCACGCTCTTGCGTCCTCCCGGCACAGGCTCCCAGACGTAAACGCGCCGCCCGAGACCGTACAGATGCTCAGTTGTGCGCAAAAAGCTATCCGTAAACAATTGAATCGAATCTCTTTTGCCTAGCGGGGTACCCGCGGCATTCAAAAGTCCCTCGGTCGGCCACTTCCAAGTTGAGACCAGCACGATGTCGGTTATACCGGAATTGCTTTCGATGAAGCGGGTAACGGATCGATTGAAAAAAAAGCAACTGTCCTTAATGTCAATAAAATGGATTCCGTTCACAGGTGGACAGGCATGGTAAAACATAAGTAGCCCAGATTGACCGTTCAATTTCAGCCATTTGTCGAATACTGCCTGGGCCGCCCATGCGTGAGAGTCTCCGTAAATCAACCACGTGGCCCTTTTGCCGGATAGGCCTAATCGACACGACATCTTTGCACTCTCGATCGATTGCGGCGCAAATTCACACTCGGTCAAGGGATCAGCCCTATCGTTAACGAATCCTGCCAGGCGCAGGACCTCTGCCGGATAGCGCTCCGGCAACCCGCGCGAAATAAACACAATGCTGACAGCAAGGATTGTGGTGGCGAGTCCTCCCGCGTAACTGAATAGCAGCGCCTTCCTGGTGGCAAGAATCTTTCTGCGGCGGGCTGGAGTTTCGACGGCGTAATACACAAATTCGGCAAACACGATTGAAACCGCGAACATCGAGATCCGCCATTTCAGCGAATAATCGTCGATGAGTTGGCTCGCAAAAACGTTAACGGGCCAATGTATCAAATACAAAGAGTACGAAATCTTTCCCAGATGAACGACGGGTTTGCAACTCAACAATCGAGCGATTGTTGTGTTGCCAAATCGGCCGGAAAGCAGCAAGCATACGGCTCCCAACGTGGGAAGCAACGCGTAAAACCCCGGGAAATGATATTCGGAACGGTAGCATGTAACTCCAATTATTATGAGAACGGCACCAAGCAGGCCGATCATTTCGTTGGCGATCCTACCCCGTGTGCACTTGGCCGCGAGCGGGAGCACCAGGGCACCGGCAAATAGCTCCCATGCACGCGTCGGAAGCAAATAGAAAGTAGCTTCTGGCTTGTTCGCGACGAAGATGAGGTTCAGACAGAAAGACAACAGAAAGCCAATGGAGATGAGCAACCAAAAATGTCGATCAAAATATCGGCGGAGCAGCAAAATGCATGCAGGATAAATCAGGTAAAATTGTTCTTCGACGGCTAGCGACCACGTGTGCAGCAGGAATACTTCGTGCACGCCGAGCCCGAAGTAATTTATCGTCCTCCAGAAGTAAAAATTGGCCGCATAGAGCTGGGACGCCAATACCTGCTTGGACAGTTCTATGAATTCGCTCGGAAAGAGCAAACAAGAACCCACGAACATCACTATGAGCAAGACCACTAAAAGGCTGGGAGCCAACCTTCTAATTCGACTCAGGTAGAACGTGCCAAAGCTGAAAGATCCGGCTTCCAATTGTTCCAATAATATGGAGGTGATAAGAAAGCCTGAGATGACGAAGAAAACATCGACGCCCAAAAAGCCGGCATTCACTGCGGTCAGCAATGAAAAATGGAATACGAGCACCAACATAACTGCGACAGCACGCATGCCGTCTATATCGGGCCGGTACACCAGCGGTCCAATAGTCTTGGGAGCTTGCAGCATCAAAAGGTCACTTCGCTCGATATCACGGTGGTGTCACAACAATGGAAGATCATTGCCAGAAGTGCAACACTCCAAGTCCCAGAAGCGCTCCTAGCCCGACGAACAGCAGCGAGCGTAATTCGGCCACGACCGAAAACATTCGATGTCTTATCAAGCCGAACCACATGACTACCAAGGGTGCTATTTCCGATAGGGCTACAGCCCAAATCACGCCCTTGATCCCCGTCAGCGACCACCCTACCGGTATCGCGATGAACATCGCGACCGTACGACACAGGTTTTGCAAAAACGAGTACTTCGGATGCCCGAGCGCTATGAGGCACGACTCGCTGTTTGAGAGGGTAGCAACCAATAGAAGTCGGACAGACAATATCTGAAGCATCCACCCTGCGTCCTGGTAGCGCTGATCGTACAGCACTCCGACGATGCGGCTTCCAAGCATAACTATCGCCGCTATGGGCAATATCATGCCGACGTCGATCACCAGTCGAGTGCGTAGCATCACCTGGCGCAGTCTGTCTGCCCCCTCTTGCACAACCTTGCTATATGCTGGAAACAGCACATCCGAGTTGACTTTGAGAACGACCGTCAGAATGGCGCCGGTCAATACCGTCGCAGTGCCGTAGACGCCGAGATGAATCATGTCGAGGTATCGACCCAGCAAGAACCGGTCGCTTTGCGTTGAAAGGAAGTAGACCATACTGCTCAAATAGATCCACTTTCCGAAGCCCATGAACGTATCGAGCGCCGACCGATCCCATCGAAACTTGTTACGGATACCAGGGAGATACACATGGCTTGCGAGCACCAGAAAAATCTGACCGATTACCGCTCCGCCTACCATTGCCCAAACATTCCGATAGAAATAGGCCCAAATTACCAGCACCACAAAAGTGACGGTCTCATTCGACAAATCAAGTATCGCCAATCGCTTGAAGTCCATGTGCCGGCGGCGCGTATACATGGCTGTGGACACGAATCCGTGAATTAGCGCCGTAAGTCCCGTCGCGGGCAGGAGTTGCGCCAAAGCCGGTTGGTGATAAAAGGCCGCAATTGGATAGGCGATCAGGCACGAAATCACCCAGAGCAAGACTCCTCGAAAGACGTTTGTGGTAAATGCCGTATTCAAGAAATCGGGATCATCGCCCCGTTCGTCGCGAATAATCGTGGCAACGATGCCGGTGTCGGCGAACATCTGCAGGCCATATAACACCGCCCACACCAAAGTCATCAAACCGTACACCTCGGGAAATAGGAGGCGCGTCATGATTAAGCTTCTGCCCATGCGGATCAGGAGCACTCCGCCGTGTCCGGCAAGTGTCCACATCGATCCCCTAATGGCCAGAGCTTTCAGCGATGATTTATCGATGGTCTTCAACATTCCCGGATCAATTCAATGACGAACTACTACAGGTAGATCCGGTGTCGGTGGCACCAGCGAATGAAGACGTAGATTGCCCAAACACGCGACCAGTACAGGCCCGGCGCCCCGTCGAGAAACG
>WNFI01208946.1_pt1 | contig 13198 bp, 7 predicted proteins | sample 5400471 | NCBI WGS metagenome assembly WNFI01 (sample SAMN13153348, study PRJNA577476) | soil metagenome | isolation source: 100 cm saprolite on Douglas fir-dominated hillslope | place: USA:California | collected 2013-09-17
GTGCTGCGGGGCCTGCACTACCAGATCAAGCAGCCCCAGGGGAAGCTCGTCCGCGTCGCGGCCGGACGGGTCTTCGACGCCGCAGTCGATCTGCGAAAGTCGTCGCCGACGTTCGGCCGCTGGGCCGGCGCCGAACTGAGCGGGGACAATCATCGGCAGTTGTGGATCCCAGCCGGATTTGCCCACGGCTTCCTCGTCCTCTCGGCCAGCGCCGACTTTCTATATAAGACGACCGATTACTACGCGCCGCAGCACGAGCGCAGCGTCCTCTGGAACGATCCCGCAATCGGCATCGACTGGCCGACGGATGTGGAGCCGACGCTCTCGGCGAAAGATAAAGCAGGCGTGCTGCTTCGCGACGCGGAGGTGTTTTCATGAGGCTGCTGGTCACAGGGGCGAACGGCCAGGTCGGGTGGGAAGTCGACCGCAGCCTCGCGGCGCTCGGGAACGTAATAGCGCTTGATCGCTGGCAGTGCGATCTGTCGCGGCCGGAGCGGCTGCCGAAGCTCATTCGCAGTCTGAAGCCGGACGTCATCGTAAACGCCGCGGCGTATACGGCGGTTGACGATGCGGAGCGCGAGGAACGGCTCGCCACTACGGTGAACGGCACTGCCGTCGACGTCATGGCGCAAGAGGCCCGCAGGACCGGAGCGCTCTTGGTCCATTACTCGACCGACTACGTTTTCGACGGGCTCAAGGATGCCCCCTATAAGGAGGAGGACACACCGCATCCCGTCAATGCCTATGGACGCAGCAAGCTCGCAGGCGAGATCGCGGTCCAGCAGGCGGGGGGCTCCCACCTCATCCTGCGCACCAGTTGGGTCTATAGTGTCCGCGGCCGCAATTTCCTGCGCACGATTCTCCGGCTGCTGCGCGAGCGCGAAGAGCTGCGGATCGTCGCCGATCAGGTAGGCGCGCCAACGTCAGCCGCGCAGATCGCACAGGCGACCGCGGCCATCATCGGGGCCGCCGTTCGCGAGCGCGCGGACGGGCGATTCGTGTCGGGGCTGTTCCACTTGACGGCGTCGGGGGCGACAAGCTGGCATGGTTTTGCGCATGCGATCCTCGAGGGCGCAACGCATGCCGCGCTGCTCGCGCCTGGGCGCGTCCCCCGCCTCCTGCCCATCGCCAGCGAGGACTATCCGCTCCCGGCCGCACGGCCTAAAAATTCTCGGCTTGCCTGCGATCGGCTTAATCGGCGCTTCAGCGTCGCGTTGCCGTGCTGGAAAGAGGGACTGTCGCTCTGCATCGAGGAGATGCGCACGTGCGAGGCGGCGTGAACGCGCTCCATCCGACCTCGCCGCGGGCGCCGCTCCCGAGGCCAGTGGAAGCGAAAGAATGTTCGGTGGTCGTCCGGACGTGATTGCTCTTTCATTACGCCAGCGCGCGCGTGTGGCCGGCAATCTCATCGACCTGGACTATCCACAGGTTGCACTGACCCAATGAGTTGATTCGTATTGAGTCGACGACCCGACCGACGATGCCCCCTAATTATGCTTCTTCGCGGGTATCTCAATTGCCCCACGCGCTGAGACGAGGCAATTGAGTCGCCACCGCAGCTCGGTGCTCGGTCTCGCGCGGCCGTTCTTCAATCCGCCGCCGATGCTCACCAGTGGTCGTGTTTAACGCGTGCGAGGGGGGTGACGAGAGCAGACCAACTTCCGCCGTCGTGCTCTTTGTCGGGCAAGTCATCCACAGGCTGTTCGTCGCGTTCGTCAACTGGGCGCCACGCCTCATCCTCGCCAACGTCACTTTAAGGAGGGTGAAGGGCCGGATTTGCCCACATTTCACAATGCAATTTCTTTCTCCCGGTTGGCGCCCCAATGTTTCAGCGAACCCTCTATATTTAACGAGGCGCAAACTGCAGCCCCCGCGAGATGGAGCTGGCGCAAATACGCAATTCGACTTGCCGTCGCATCACCGCGCCGCGACGACGAGCGACCGTCGCGGCTCGCCAATTGCGGCCATTCGACGGGCTCGATGGATTCTCAGGTAAAACATGATGGTTAGATGAACGCAGCGAAAGTGAATTTGGGCACTGTGATCATCGTTGATCACTGCTCACGATGCGAGATACAGCAGTTGCGAGGCAAGCATGATTTCCTATGCGCAGAATTTCGAAGACGTGATGCTGGAACGCTTATTCGGCGATCAGGATCGTGGTTTCTACGTCGATATCGGCGCATGGGACCCGCATCTGCATTCCGTGACAAAACATTTTTACCTGAAAGACTGGCGCGGCATCAACGTGGAGCCGATCCTATCGCGAATTCAACGATTTGAATTGGACCGACCAAGAGATCTGAACCTGAACGTTGCGATAGCGGGCGAAAGGGGCGACGTCTCATTTTGGACGTGTCAGGAAGAAGATGCCTTGTCCACGACCGAAGAGAGCACGGCTAACGAGCTGCGAGGTCGTGGATTCTCATTTACCGAAACAAGAGTCAGCGTACGCCGCCTCGACGATATATTTGATGAGTATCGTTTGACCGATATCGACTTCTTGAAGATCGATGTCGAAGGTGCCGAGGCGGAGGTTATTCGAACGGCCGAGTTCGACCGCTACCGACCGCGAGTTTTAGTCATTGAGGCCATAAAGCCGGCTCTGCGACCTGACTGGTCTCAGCCGGCGTCGGTAGGCACGTGGGACGGGTGGGAGGCCTATGTCCTGAAGCGCGGATACGTATTCGCTCATTTCGATGGACTAAATCGCTTCTACGTACGAGAGGAAGACCGATCACTTGCAGCCCGGTTGCGCTTACCTCCGGGTGTTTACGACAACATCGAGAACCTCGCCTCCGGGACGTCTGCCGACGCGGAGTTGAACAAAAAGTTAGAGATGTCCGAAGCCGACCGCGCAGCGCGGTCCGAAGTCATCGAGCGCCTCGACACCGAGGCGCGGGAATTGCGCGGTAAGCTTGAGACTTCAGAGGCGGATCGTGCAGCCCGCCTAGAAGTCATCGACCGCCTCGACGCCGAGGCGCGAGAATTGCGCGGTAGCCTTGAGGCTTCGGAGGCGGATCGTGCAGCCCGGCTGGAGGTCATCGAGCGCCTCGACGCGGATGTGCGAGAATTGCGCAACGCCCGCGAAACAGCCGGCAGAGGACTTGACTGCGCCGCTCTTTCCCCTGACACGATTCGGAACCAGCTTCGCGATCGCCATGGCGGTCGCCGTGCGCCGTGCAGCCACTCAAACGACGATGCTGCCTGGCCGAAAATCAGCGTCATTATCCCCTCCTTGAACCAAGCTCACTTTCTAAAGGAAGCCATTGAAAGCGTTGTCGACCAGCATTACCCGCGATACCGACTGATCGTCATGGATGGAGGATCGACCGACGAGAGCGTCGATATTATCAAATCGTTTGAAACCCAAATCGATTATTGGCAGAGCATGCCGGACGGAGGCCAAGCATCAGCGATAAACGAAGGTATGAAACACGCCGATGGCGACCTTGTATGTTGGCTGAATTCTGATGATTTTATCCTGGAAGATGCACTTTGGATTGTCGGGAGGGCAGCGTGCGTCCATCCCAATTTTGGAGTTTACGTCGGCAATGGGTTTCGCTTCCATGAAAAAACTCAAACACGAACACCATTTAGCTCCCGGAGTTTGGGCTTCAACCGTCGCGCCCTAAAAGAGGGGCTTGACTACGTTCAGCAGCCCTCAACCTTCTACCTGCGCAGCGCGTGGGAGGCCGTTGGTGGGGTCGATTCAAGTCTGCGATTCGGGCTCGATTGGGATTTGCTCATCCGGGTTGCGGACAGGTATCCAGTCGTGCTGATCAACGACTTCCTGTCGTGCAGCCGAGAATACGAACACACCAAGACTGCGAGCGGCGGCGTCGTTCGCGCGTTGGAATTGTGCGAGATAGCCCGCCGTCACGCAAGCGGCCAACTCACAGTCGGGGCGCTCATCTATCTCTTCGAAACCTTGCGCGGCGGCTTGTTGGACAATCAGTCCGAAGCACTCCGCCAGCACATCGCGGCCGCCGAACACCAAACACGCAGCGATCTCGTCCCCCTCTCCGGTCACAGAGACGGATTTCCAACTTTGACGGATGCCGAAGATGCCACGTTTGTGCCTTTGGTCAATTCCGGGGCGCCAATTCGCCGGCAAACTGACCAGCACGACCTGCCAACGATAAGCATCGTCACGCCGTCATTCAATCAGGCAGAATTTCTTCCACGCACTCTCGCCAGTGCCGCCGCCCAACGATATCCGAAACTTGAACATATTGTTATCGATGGCGGATCGACTGATGCAAGCAGAGACATCCTCTTAGCGAATTCGGGCCATCTCGCATATTGGGAACATGAGAAGGACCGCGGTCCCGCTCATGCTATTAACAAAGGGTTTCGACGCGCCACGGGCGAAGTTCTATCGTGGCTGAATTCCGATGATATGCTGGCAGAAGGGGCGCTCGACGCCGTCGCTCGCACTTTTCGCGATCACCCTGATGTCGATCTCGTTTTCGGTAATGCCTTGTACGTCGATTCGAATGATCGACCGATACTAGTGGACCATGGTGAATATAAGACCGCCCTCTATTTTGGCGTGGCACAGCAGCGAGAGAGAATCCCGGCGTATTGGTCCTATGTTCACGCCGTGCCGCAGCCTACGGTCTTTTTTCGCAGACGACTTCTAGAGAGCGTGGGATTCTTGGACGAAACATACAAATTTATTTTTGACTTTGAATTGTTTTTTCGATTCACGTCAATCGCAAAATGGGCAAAGATCGAGCGGACTACTGCGTTCTACAGGATTCACCAGAACGCAAAAACGGCGGAATGGTCGAACTTTTTGGTCGAATTATACCGCTTCAGTCGGAAAAATTGGCCGCGCTGGAACGATCCGCAGTTTCCCGCCACGCGAATGGATTTCGTAACGGCGTTCATGAAGCGAGAGTGGCCTTTTGGCCGCGAAACAGCACTCGCAAAAATGTTATTTTGGATCACCTGCAAGGCGCTTGCAGCCGCCGTGACGATGAAGCTGTTCAATCCGGAAGCCGTCGCCCGTAACCTGAGGAGATGGGCGAGGAATCGTTCCCACCGCAATACCTGGACGCGGACTTCGCCAGACGGCTTCGGCGGCGGAGTGTCCGATCAACCCGCGGTCAACCACGCCCCACAGTTCATGCGGGCCTGTACGACGCGTTATTCAGCGATCTTTTGCGGGTTGTTTCTACCGCTATATCCCGGTATGTCAGGCGGCGAGATACGTGATTTCAATATTTTAGGCCGCTTGATAAGCTTCTGTCGATTGAGCTTCGTGTCCCTGCACTGCGGTAGCCGCGCCAGGAGTGACCCGCGACGGGTCGATGTTCTGTCGCCGTTGGTCGAGTCGGTGTGGGATCAAGAAGCGATTCTGACAAAGTTCGGGAATCTTGTCCGCTTCGACGCTCTAGCCGAAATGCAGCGACCAACGCAGCGAATATTGGACTTTCTGAGGAGATGTAATTTTCCGGTTGTCGGTCCGCGGCTGCCAAGGGACACGAGCTGGTTTGGAAAAGTCGCGGCCGGATACTTTGTTGAGTTTGTCCAGTCGAAACTCAGAGATGAAGGAAATGATTTCTTGTTCGTGAGCCCCCAGGTAAATCCACTCGGTATCCTGGTTGATAAGAAGACGTTTTCGTCGCGCATGATCTTGGCGACGTACGATGTCGAGACGGTTCGTTTGCGCCGCATCGCCGCCGGTATGAAGGGACTCCAACGCATAGCCGGCTTGCTGGAGGCCAAGCGGGCGCGCGAATACGAGCGACGCAACCTCAGCGTTTATGACGGGATTATTGCCGTCAGCGAACTCGACCGGGCTATCCTGATAGGCGAGATGGGTGTGGAAGCTGATCGAGTGATTTCGATTGAGAACGGCGTCGACGTAGAGCATTTTACGTACTGTGAACGGCGATATGACGGCGCGCCGGCCGTGCTATTCGTCGGCGCATTTACATATCGACCAAATCACGTTGCGGCAGTGAGGCTCGTGGATCGCATAATGCCGCAGGTGTGGAAAGTTGCGCCGGCGGTGCAGGTTTGGATAGTGGGGCAGCAGCCAGAGCCGGATTTGTGTCGGCGAGCGGATGGACGCCGAATTTTCGTTACCGGCAGAGTGGACAGCGTGCTCCCGTATCTTCATCAATGCCGGCTGGTCTGCGCCCCGATCGAGATCGGCAGCGGGACGAAGTACAAGGTACTTGAAGCGCTCGCTGCCGGTGCGCCAGTCGTGTGTACGCCGACTGCCGCGGAAGGACTGGATTTGACAAGCGAGCATATCATCCTGGCGGAGAGTGACGCAGAGATTGCCGCCGCGATCTGTGAGGTGCTCCGCGATCCTGAACGTTCGTCGGCCAGGTCAAGACAGGCCCGGCGCCTGATCGAGGAAAAATATTCCTGGGATGTTGTCCTTTCGAAGCTGGAGCCATGGCTTGACCAGATTGCTTCCCTGCCGCGCAAGGTTTGATCGCGCGGCCGGACTGCTGCGCCGTGGTGCGTCCGCCGGGCGCTCGGTTTTGCCCTGAGGTATCATCAACGAGAGGGCGAAACCCTTGCCAGGTGGAGTGGTCGAAGATGACGGCACTGGAGAATGGTGTTTCGGCGTTACATTGGCTGGGAAAGAGATGGAACAGAAGCACGACTTCATTCCCTTCATTCATGTCCTGCGCGGCCTTGCGCCCCTTCTGGTCGTGTGGAGCCACCTGGCCGGCTGGTGGTTTTTCGTCAATAGCTCCTCACCACTGATCTGGACTTGGTACCAGCAACTTATCGTCGATCCCCTCAGGCTTTGTTATGGTGGCGGCCACCTTGGTGTTGTCCTGTTCTTCTGCATCAGCGGCTACATCATCAGTCACGTGGCAACGCATGAGAGACGGATCGAGTTCGTCGTAAAGCGGATATTCCGCTTGGCGCCGGTATTGTTCGTTGCCGTCGCGTTGATGGCTCTACTGGCCGAGCTCAGCCAGCTCCTTGGGCTGCCAAAGATGCTCGGCAATGAGGCCGTGCATCTACGAGATTATATCGTCACGGCCTTTCTGCTAAATTACATCATCGATCGGAAACCGCTGACTCTTGGTGGCGTAACGTGGAGCCTCGGCAGCGAGGTCATCTTTTATGCCCTCGTGACAGCACTCATCCCGTTAATGCGCGGTCGGCCGATCATGGCAACCTGGATGATGACGGCGGCCGCAACGGCACTCGTGCTTCCCTGGCCCTCCAGCGATGCTCTTGCGTATGCCTGCTACTTTTCTATTTATCTCCCACTCTTCATCATCGGGAGAATATTTTATCTGGAGCATACAAAGCAGCTTGATAGCCACACTGCGCTGACGATGGTTGGCGCAAATGCCGGCTTGCTCTGCCTTCTCTATTCGTTCCGATGGCCGGGCAAGCTCACGGAGGCTCCGACCGAACCGGCTGTTACGTACTTTATGGCCATCATTTTGTTCTACATTGTCATGCGGACGCCGATCAGAACGATGCCGAGGTCGGTCCGCTTTTTTGCTGACATTTCCTATTCGTTGTATCTCGTGCACCTGCCCGCGGGCAGCTTCGCGATGGCGGCAGTTTCGGCGCTCGGCGCTCCTCGACCGATAATATTGATCGCGGGGCTTTGTGCCGCCGTCGGAGCCGCAACCGCCATATCGCGATTCGTAGAACGGCCGTGCCAAGCGCTGGGGCGCCATCTCCTCCGAAATGCCGCCAGTCTTCTGGAAGGACTTCCATGCCGCTTTCTGCCTAAAGCCAGCGATTCCATTGACGCACCGGTGGATGATGCCGGCGCACCGTACCGTTGGTGATGAAAATCTGGCTCCCGTTCGCCGCTGTCGCCCGAATATCGGCGAGGTCTCCCCCCGATGGATACGTTCGCAAAGGAGCGGTTCGATGACGATCGACGTAACCGAAATAGACGACTCCGCCAAAGCTCTTGAATTGGACGAGATTCAACGAGAGAAAGAACGGTATGAGCGCCAAGTGGCGGCTTTCAACGTTTATGCTGCCCGGTTCGATACGCCAGGGCTCAACAAATTCTATTGGTATCACACTGTCGACCTTGGAGAGGATATCGCCACCCCGGGCGATTACGATTACCGGTCCTCACTCGAAGCATTCCGATTCCCTGACGACATGCACGGCATGAGAGTTCTCGACATCGGATCGGCAACCGGCTTTTTTGCCTTCGAGTTCGAGCGCCGTGGTGCGGAGGTCTATTCAGTCGAGCTTCCATCCCTTCTCGACTGGGACATGATTGCCGATGAGCGCGAGCATGTCGTCCGCGCCATGATGCAGGCTCACGAAGCATCTTCATTCGAAGATGCTCATTGGCGAATCCTTGATGGTCCCTTTACATTCTGTCATCAACGGCGGCACTCGTCGATTAAGCGATGTTTCTCCACAATTTACAATCTTAGTCCTGCACTGTTTAACGGGCGACAATTCGATGTGGTTTACCTCGGGGATGTGCTTCTGCATCTGTTTAGTCCACTTGCAGCGCTCAATGCGATAGCCCCGCTTTGCAAGCACAAACTGATCATCGCTTCCGACTTGATGCCAGGAATCTCAGAGCCGATTTTACGTTTTATGGGTCAGTCAAACGCTGACAGTGATTCGCGCACATGGTGGGCATTTACCCGATCCAGCCTTGCTGACATGCTTTGCCGTATCGGATTCCGCAATATTGTCGACGCCGGAAGCTATTCTGGAATTCATCGGCGGCTGCTATGCAGATATGAACGGATGGTGATCCATGCCACAAAGTAAAGAAATGGACTCTCTACCGCGAGCCTGGTCTTCCACCGAATCAAATCGCTGATAAAGAGCCGCTCCGGTGGAGGCGGCCAGTGTTGTGGACGAACTAGTCAGCGCCGTGGTATTTTCCGAGTCGCCGCAATTTGGAGAGTGACGATGGGAATAGTGCATCCAGGCGTTCCGCCGCGGCTGGCGCTTTGGCTCAGAGACCAGGCGGCAACGAAGGATTTTATCGAGACCGGAACCTATTTGGCCGACACTGCCGCCTGGGCAGCCCAGTACTTTGACCGAGTGATCTCAATCGAGGCTGACCGGGCGCTCTGTGAGGCGGCTAGGAAGCGATTGGCGACATGCGCTAATGTCGATGTGCGGCTGGGGCGAAGCCAGGACGTGCTTGCGGCTTTGGTTCCAAAGTTGATCCGGCCGGCCTTGATATGGCTCGATGCTCACTGGTGTGGCGGTAATGTAGCGGTGGCAGGAGCGGACCAGGAATGTCCGTTGCTCGAAGAAATTGCAACCATCGACGCCGGGATAATACAACATCTGCTCCTCATCGATGACGCACGTTTTTTCCTTAATCCTCCCCCGCCGCCCCATAAACGCGAACACTGGCCATCGGCGGGTGCCGTTATTGACCAGTTGCGTGCGAAACACGACGGTTATATCAGTGTCGCCGACGATGTGATTATTCGACTCCCACTGGCCTTACGAGATCCATTCGAGGCCTTTATAAGTCAGAGGCGGCGGACGACGCTACGCACAGTTATCAAGCAAGTGTTTGCTCCGGCCGCGAAGGTACCGGCGTAGATCTCTGGCTCACTTTCTCTCCGCGTTACGTTTCGTCGCCAGGCTGGCCAGTTGATTTTTAGGCAAGTCGAATCTAGGGCCTAGCCGATCGGTCAATCCCGCCGCGATGAGCTCGATTTCTACAGTCGCTTTGACGGCCATAAGTAACTTACACGACTCTACGCGAAAAACTTATTGAACAAGAATGAGATAAATAGCGGTCGAAGCCGCAGTTATCGTTTCCCTGATTTTCAACGATCACAGACAGCGTATTACCCCTTGACTCCCAGCTTGATGCCGGCGTGAATACGAAAACTATCTAGGAGGGCGATAGCGAATGCCACACGCGGACATCTGCCTCTTCACATCGATTCGCCCACCGGCCGGCGCTGAAGCCACCTCCTACCTGCGCGATTGCCTGAATTCCTGGCGGACGGCCGGTTTCGACACCGTCGCAGTTAACGGGCCGACCGAAACCGAGGCGCTTCGCTGCCTCGACCTTCCGGTCCAATTCGCCGTGACGGCGGCGGACGGAAAGCCCCGCATAGGCACCATTCTGTCGGCGATCCGGACGCGCGGATGCCGCTTTGCCAGCATCATCAACAGCGATTGCCGCATCATCGGCTATCCCAACGTGGCCGCTGGTCTGCGGGCGGGCTTGGAGAGGACCGCTGTGCTCGCGTGGCGCATCGATGTCGGTCCCGACCTTAGGCCAACGACCATGCGCGGTGGCTTCGACGCCTACTTTTTCGATACCGGGGTCATGCCGCGAGATGACTGCGGTTTTTCCATCGGCGATCCGTGGTGGGACTATTGGTTCCCCCTGGCCTGCGAGATGAGCGGCGCGCGGGTTGAGACGCTTGCAGTGCCGCTGCTGACGCATAAAGCTCATCCTGCAAATTGGAGCGAGCAGAGCTTTATTTGCAGCGGCTATCGCTTCTGGGCAGCGTTTCAAGGCTGGCATCAGCGCGGCGCCGTGCCGAAGTCATTGCTCGCGCAAATCCCAATTGGGTGGCGGCTGGACGGCACACCGTCGGTCGATCAGCTTGGGCATTTATGTAGCATCATTCCGGCCTGGCTTCACGACAGTCGGCCACAGACGGTCGCCATCATGGGGCCGCAAGCAGCCGAGGTCGAAGCTGTGCTGCGCTTCTGCTGGCAGGCGATGCAGCTTGCGGAGCTGGCGGACATCCACAAGGCGGAGCTTGCGGAAATACGCAATTCGACGTGCTGGCGCATGACCACACCGCTTCGGGCAGCGGTGGCGGCGGCTCGCTGTTTCGCGTCAACCCTCAAGCCTCGGCCCAAGAGGCTGGCTACCGACGGCCGCACGCCTGTGCTCGGCCGGTGATCGCGTTCGCAAAGCGCAGGGTCGCGGAGTGCGACAGCGTTTCCCGGTCGGTTTGATTTGGCGCTTGCTGGTCCACTGCCGTCACCCCGGGCGCTCTCAAGCCTAGCTCTCGGCCGGCTTTTCTTCGCGGAGCGGCCCCGCAGTCGGGGGAGCGGACGCCTCGTGACCGCTCTCGACCTGATCGAGGGCCAGCAGCAAGGCGGCAACGCGATTGGTCGCGGCCCGCCAATCCGAGAACCGTTGAAAGTTATCCACCAGCCAATTGAACGCCATCTGCAAGGTGACGAACGCGGCCGATGCCTGGGTGAGTTCGCCGAGCGTCATGGTGCCGGCAAGGTATTTCGGGGCGCACAGCACCCACGCGAACACCGGCGCCAGCAGCAAATCCATCTGTGAGACCATGGTGGTTCCCATGAGCTGCCAGCACATTTGGCGCCAGCGCTCGAGCACATGACGCAGCCCCAGCCACACAGCGCTGCGTTGCGGAGATTCCTCTCCGGCGTGGCCGGCCTCTTCGCCTGATTCACGGATCTTCGACGCAGCTGCCAGCAGCTCGGCTTCAGCCTGATTTTCGCTCTGGATGATGGCCGGCAACATGCGGCCGATGACCATCATCGCGGCCGTGAACGAGAACGAAAAGAGGCCGACGCCCAGCACCAGATAGCCCGGTATCGTCACTTGGTGCGCCCCCACCGAAATCGTCAGGCTGCCGCCGATTGTCCACAGCACGCCGGTAAACACAGCAGCCGTGGTAAGGGCGGCGAAAAGCCCGATGGCCATATCAACCGGAGCGTCGGTTGCGATCCGCGCGTCGACGCAAATGCGATATTCGGCGTTCTGGTGATCGCCGGCCACAAATTTCAGGCCGCGGTAGCGGCCATCCCTGAGCCACAGCGCCAGCAGATGCTTCGTGAGCCATTCGCGCCATTTGCGCTGGGTGGTCATGCGGCCCCACACGGAAGCGACCGACAACAAGATGCTTAATCCCGCAAGCGGCGCAAACAGCCAAGCCTCCTCCCATAACCGAGCTGCATCGCGACGCTCGAGCGCATTGAAAAAATCGCGATTCCAATAATTGAGCCGGTACTGCACCGCGATCTGGGCAAGCGCGATCGCCACCAGGGCGGCGGTCAGCAGCCAACTCACTCTGGCATGTTTTCGTTCCCAGAATCCGGACGCGCATGCCCAGAACCGCGAAAACAGCGGACGCCCTTGCGATGTGTCGTTTTGCTGCATTCCGGACAGTCCCTGCGATGCCGACCGGACTATCTTAGCTACCTTGAAGGCGGATTCGGGTCATCTCGGAACATCCTTGAAGGGAATCATGGCCGGTTTGTTCTCGCTTGTCGCGGGCATCCACGTCTTTTTTTGGAAGCTTCAGTGTGACAGGCGCTGACGGCTGCCGAGCAAAGCCCCGCCATGACCCCGTAAGAATGGTTCAAGATGACCGGAACGCGCTGTCCGGGAACTCGGTCCAAGCGTTTCGCGCTTGACTACGCCGTCGCCGTTCCGTAATCCGCCCCCGGGACACCCCTCCCCACCGGGGGGCGCCTATCTGGAAGGATAGAGACATGACCAACGTGATGCCGAGCGTGCGGCCGCAGGTGCCGCATTTTTCATCCGGTCCGTGTGCCAAGCGCCCGGGCTGGAGCCTCCAAGCCCTCACAGATGCGGCTCTCGGACGCTCGCATCGCGCCAAGCTCATCGCGCCAAGCTCGGTAAAGCGAAGCTCAAGCGCGCCATCGATCTCACGCGCGAGGTCCTGGAAGTGCCAGCCGACTACCGTATCGGGATCGTGCCGGCTTCCGACACCGGCGCGGTCGAGATGGCGCTGTGGTCATTGCTTGGCGCGCGGCCCGTCACCATGCTGGCGTGGGAATCGTTCGGCGAGGGCTGGGTCACTGACGTCCAAAAGGAGCTCAAGCTCAAGGACGTCACGCTGCTCAAGGCCGGATACGGCGAATTGCCCGATCTCAAGAAGGTCGACTGGTCGACCGACGTGGTGTTCACCTGGAACGGGACCACGTCCGGCGTTCGCGTCCCCAATGGGGAATGGATTGCGGCGGATCGTCAAGGTCTGGCGATCTGCGATGCGACATCGGCAGCGTTCGCGCAGCCGCTCGATTGGATGAAGCTCGATGTCGCGACTTTCTCGTGGCAAAAGGTACTGGGCGGCGAAGCGGCGCACGGCATGCTGATACTTTCACCGCGCGCGGTGGCGCGGCTTGAAAGCTACAAGCCGCCATGGCCGCTGCCGAAAATCTTTCGCCTCACCAAGGGCGGCAAACTCAATGAGGGCATCTTTGAAGGCGAGACCGTCAA
>WNFI01032284.1_pt1 | contig 13197 bp, 18 predicted proteins | sample 5400471 | NCBI WGS metagenome assembly WNFI01 (sample SAMN13153348, study PRJNA577476) | soil metagenome | isolation source: 100 cm saprolite on Douglas fir-dominated hillslope | place: USA:California | collected 2013-09-17
GCTCGTAATGCCTCGTACTGGAATATGAGTGAGTGCTTACCTGCTTATATCATCCGGTGAGTACCGCACTGCATTACGCTATTTTTCCTGACTTCCTGATGTGGAAGAGTCCGGTCCGGAAGAGACAGGAAACCAGAGAAGTAACCGGCGCTGCAGGTCAGTGACGCGCTTTTATTTCAGAAGAGAAAATTCCCTGTAATGAGTGAAAACCATCACTGATAGGTGAAGGAACAACTTGAAGACATCGAACCAATGCCAGTGGAGCCTGAGGGCAATGATTTTGCCAAAACCATGTCCGACGTTTCAGGGCAAGGGTGATATGTAGATAAATGAACCCGCCCCACTCTTCATTGAACAGATCCCTGGCGTCTGTCGGTTACAGTCTCTGCAGTGCCCTAGAAACAATACGCGGTAGAACCACGGGAATAGCCAACCGCCGGTACGGCAGAGTCTTCCGCGGAGAAGAAAGCATCTGAAATAATATATGATCGACGTAAGGGAGGGTCAAATGGATTGCAATGGCCAATGAAAAGCGACCAGATCCCTGCGTACTACACAGTGTGCCGTAGTTGAGAGCTCGCGCTCCGAGGGCAGTGGCGCGGAACCACGGGATGATCTTCCTGATCGAAGCAGGGTTGCATGAGTAAATGACCGAACAGTAGCAAGACACACGCCTGCGGTCACGAGTAATATTATATTACCACATAGGCGCCAGATCTGAAGAGCCAATTTGGTCAATTTGGTCAATAAGACGGTTGAGACCGTGCCTCCAAATCGATGGACGGAGCCTGGGGTGCAGTGAACGATGTGTCGCGTTTTCCCGACGTTCACCGGTTCACGGTCGCATCAGGGATTGACTCTTGTCTTGAGTTTCTGTCTGACGCCAATGGAATATAAAATGGCCCTCCAAGACGAAATGTAGAAGTGTATCACTTTCCGGCCGGGACTCGGAGGGTGACGGTGCATGTGGAAGCCACCCTGAGGTGTGAGGTTCATAAGTGAACTCCGAGTCCTCTATTTTGGGTTCAAGTTGAACAACTGAATCCATACCATGAAGCCATAACATCATGTTACGAACAAGGCATCTTAACCTTGACACAGCGAGCAGTCATAGAGTAGTATACTGTCAAGTGCACAAACCTACGTACGACTTATACAATTCATTTAGTATATCTGGGCATCGCTATATGAGTCATGATAGGGGTATAGATGATGCACAACAGTCCTAAGATACACCTCTTTGTCCGACGATAAGATGTCGCAGCCACGCCCATCGCCTATGTGAGTCTATTCTCTCATTCTCCCCAGATCGCGCTGGGTCAATACCTCGCTCGACCTCCTCCCCAGCCAACGCATCGGTGTCGCTGACGATCCGCCGCGAGCGCACACGTCTGATGACCTCAACCCAAGGATCTCCTCCAAGTTGCCCGCTAATAGACCTCCGCCTCTCGCGCGGAACAAGCACGAATCCCGGACTGGCGGGTGACAACCCAATCGAGAAAACTGGCGCATGGACAGAGGGAGGGGGAGAAGAGACGGTATTTGTGCTACCGAAGGTGTTATGCACAAGTTGAATATGAGTAGCGCGCCGGCGCGGACTCAAAGGAGAGTGTGGGAGTGGCAATGCGGCAGATTCTGAGTGAGACCGGGGGTGCTCGTGCTCAGGGGATTGCGGGACTAGAGGGGTGGTGGGGGTGCATTCGGAAAGGGAACCTTCATCAGCAGCCCCATCTTCGATGAGGGGTACATCAGCGTCACCCCCACCAGACCATGTATCAACATTGACGGCTTGAAGGCTGACAGCCCAGACGCCACCAAGAAGTATGAAGATACCCAGAATGACGAGAAGGAGATGAGAGGTAGGCAAGAGCGAAACCTGATCAAAATAGATAAGGCCATTCACAATCGAGGAGAGATTGTAAAAACAGAACGCCACTAAAGAAAACGATTGTGGTTTAGCACTGGGAAGGCCGGGGAGACGTGACACTTACATGGACACACGATGGTGGGGTCCGCGAGCTTTAGGGCCCTATGCAGGTACCAAAGCTGAAGAAGGGCGAACCCAACAAGTCCGAGCACGAGCATCCAAGCTTGCCATTTCCAAAACTGGTTGCTTCCATGAATGCTGATAAGCAGGAGCTCCACACCCGATTTGGCGAAGATAAGACACATCCCTGACAGGATGCCTGACGTTGACGCGTAGGAGATAGAGAGGAGAAGGGGAGTACGCGAACGTGGGGCATTTCTGTGGGTAGAGGAACTGGCCAGAGAAACCGTGGACGCCGCTGAGGACGCCGGAACGCGCTTACGAACTAGTAGGGGCGTGCGCTCGGTGGTCAGGTCAGCGAGTGAATCGGTACGAATTATAAGGGGTGACGATGGCCGTGATGGAGGCTTGTTGCAAAGGTAGCGGGAGTATGAGTACTCGACAAGGTGTGTCTAGTTAGCTGTGGATCAGCGGATCTGCTGTAAGTTAAAGGGTATTGCTTACAATCGCTAGGCACACGAGGACGGCTAATCCTAGTAGGGTGAAATATGCTACAAATGCTGGACGGGAAAATAGAACGAGTAGATCTTCAAGTGAGTGGGTTGGTTCTGGGACTATGCCAAAGATTGCGACGAGGACGGCACCTCCTGCTATGAGGAGTGTGCCGAGGATCATCCAGAGGGAAAATACGTCGCCGAGGATGAAGCAGGCAAAAAATGCGTTCCATAGAAGGGAAACTGCCCCGAGAGGGGCTAGAATGACGACAGGGAGTGAGGCGATTTGGAATAGTGAGCCAAGAATGTTGGAAAAAAAGAAGATGACTGAGTATTAACGGTCAGACGACAGATATTGGCACAGGCATGACAACGCACGGAATCCAAGAAGCCATAGTCTGAGTTAGTTCGAGTTTTTATCAGCATTGATCGTAAATCGGCTAAGGGAACACCCACGGTCGACGGTGCTCCACGCGTTGGAGGTGATCCGGAAGTGCTTGGTTAAGGACGTGGCTCTTGCGTTGTATTGTGAGGCCTAAGCTCTGTATGCAAGAAGCAAACAATCCAACGATAATGCCGGCGGCGATAGATATACCGCCATCGCCGGCAAAGGGGGCGGGCATGAGGGAGGGTGGGTGGTGAAAGTCGAGGAAACACAAACTATGCCCTTTGACAAGAATCTACATAACTTGCTCGAACAACCATTCGGTCCCTACCTCGAGGAGACGATTCTCACCGACAAATGCAAGTTTATGGCATCGAAGCGTCTCCTGCTGGAGGATTTTCAATTGGCATACAACAACAAACCAACGGGGTAATTAATGTAATTCCATCCCCAATTAGGCACATTCTCTCACACAATCGCAGCCTTGACCGCACAGAATTCGATGGACATCTGACCCCATCCAACGTCACTCATCTGCCACCCATTCCAAGTGGCTCTCCTGTCTTATTTCGTGGTGTCCTTTCGCTCTATGCCCTCGCTCATCTCTCTGAGGAAGGCCAGAATTATCTCAACCATGACTTTAAAGAACGTGTCACGCGATCTGCCATGAATGGCGTACTAGGAGCCAGGAAGCATACTAATACTGACATGGACGCAATCTTTGCTCTGAAAGCAAAGCAAAAGAACGCCCCCGGTGCTGAAAAGTACAGCATCAAGGTACTCATTCAGGGCTACATGCACTCGACAGCAAGCTTCATGAGATGTATGCCTTTGGTCCCCTTTTCAAGACGTTGACACTTTATCTTGGACCGTAGCCGATCTTGCCCCTAATGGACTGCTCTTCCACGCTGCAAATGCGGCGAAGACTAAGTAAGCCTCGCTTAGTTCAAAGATTTCAGGTTCTGATGCCGAAGTTGGAAATAGATTCCGCATTTACCAGATCGTCTCAATGGACGTCGAAACATACAAATTATCCAGAACCTTTCTATTTCGATATCATACCCTTAAAACCATGAGAGATATCCTGAACAGAGCTGCCGCCACCGGTGTCTCAGCAAGCAAATGCACCCCTCAGTGGTTTATCGAACAATATTTCACCCACCACGCTTACCCATCCCATAGTAAATGGCAGCGCATCAACTTCTTGGAAGGGGTAGATAGTTCTGATGAAAACTCTAGCACGCCTACAGAACAAACTTCTCGTCCCCCTGATGCCCAAACACATACCCCGCGTCATCTTCGCACAGTTCACAGGAATGAAATTTGGAGTATCTTTGCATCTCATTCCGAGTATATACTATATCTGGTGGAGAAGCACAAGGATCTCAAAGGCAAGGTGAATGGCCAATCGTGGAAGCTCTTCCTTGTAGATGTTCCACGGCTCAGGGAGAGAGCACTGTTTGATCATGACACAGATGGAAGATGGGGTGTTGTTGATGAACAAGGTGAACAGATGGACAAGGGACTGACATCTAGCACCCTATCTCCATCTGTTCCTCTGTTTAGGGCAGTGGCGTCTCAGCCAATAACTCCCAAGAATAAAAAGCCCAAGAAAAAAAAGCCACCTACCAAAGTATGAAGTTTTCTTTATCAATTCCCAGACTGTATTGTATTCATTTTGCATCCTAGTATCCTATTTCTGTGACAGACCCAGCATTTTCTTCCAATAAGGCTCCTATGAGCACCTCTCAGACCGAAGATCAATTGAACAATATTTATGACTCTGATTTCACACAAGGGTCTTTGTCACCGACATCTTACCATGCTAGTTCATGGCGTTCTCATCCAACAGCTATTCAACCTCCTCTCCTCCCTGACCCTTCTCTCTATGCCCTCATCCCTCATGAAATGCTCATTCCCCCAGCTCTTCCACTTGATATGCTCTGGCACTGCCCTATTGGAGGGGGCACTTGCTCATATGTTATCAACTTGTGTGCTCCTTCAGATACTAATCTTAAGTCCATTGGCACAGTTGGTTCTCAAAATGAAGTTACCCACCTTTTGGGAAAGCAGTGGAAGGGCAATGATGAGCGATTACACATGATATTCTATGAAATGGTGAATGCACACTGGGAAACTCACCTGAAGGAACTGGATATCAAGTACGTGTGTCAAGGTGGTGCCGTGAGTAATAAATTATTTGGCCACTTTGATGCCTTTTGATGGGTGCGCTAAGTGACGTTGTCATTCAGAGTACCTTTGAATGGACTCATCCCCAAAGACACGTGCCATGGCCCCCTCAAAAGTGGAAACGGATGAGAACGCGTAGGGGGCAGCAGCTCAAATCCGAGCCAAAGTCAGAACCACCAGAGTTCTGATCGTCACCTGGTCTCACGACTCTTTGATGTGTTCACCTTATGCAGATTTGATCTCATCTGCCCATCACATTTATGGGTCGACACATGCGAGTGTTTTAATGCACAGTACATAAATCGGTGTTGCTACAAAATCTACTATTAATACACATTTACTTGTTTGTACTCAGTCCATTTCCTCGATCTGAAGTCCATCTTCATCATCATAATCTACATCCATACCATCCACTTCGATTCCTTCATGGTTTGCAAAGATGTGCAATCGGTTGCGAGGGCCATCAAAGCCAATGCGGACAACCTCCCCATCTCGGACGCGGTCCGCGAGGAGCATAACGGACAATGGATTAAGCAGCTCCGTCTGGATTGCCCTGTTCAGCGGACGCGCTCCATAAACGGGCGAATAGCCGCTCGAAGCGAGGTAGTTCTTCGCCTCTTCGTCGAGTTGAAGAGTGATCTTACGGTCCGAGAGGCGGTCCTGCACCTCTTTCAGGCGCAGATCGACAATTTGCATAATGTTTTTCTGAGAAAGTGTACGCTAGATGATGCCATCAGAATCGACGTCTTGCTCGGATCACGGGTAACGTTACTCACAAAGATAATGATGTCATCAATGCGGTTGATAAACTCGGGCGGGAAGTGGGCGCGTATGGCACCCATCACAAGTTCCCTCGTTCGGGGTCGTACAGGCCCTTCGCCCATGTCGTTCAGATACGCTGCGCCAAGGTTACTTGTCATCACGATAACTGTGTTCCGGAAGTCAACCACGCGACCCTGGCCATCTGTGAGGCGACCATCATCGAGAACCTGGAGGAACAACGTGACGAATTCGCGCGATGCCTTCTCAATCTCGTCGATGAGAATGATGGAGTATGGCTTGCGCCGCACATATTCCGTCAGCTGCCCACCAGAGTCATGCCCGATATAGCCAGGTGGGGCACCAATAAGTCGTGAAATAGAATGTTTCTCCGAATATTCCGAACCGTCGATACGGATCAAGGCGTCCGAAGAATCGAAGAGAAGGGAGGCGAGCTACAACGATCGTCAGTAAGAGACTTCGACTGGGGCTCATCGATCACTTACCGTTTTGCTTAGAAGTGTCTTGCCAGTACCGGAAGGGCCAGCCATCAGGAAGCTGGCGATCGGCCTTTGGGGGTTGCCTAGACCGCTCCGCGACAGACGAATCGCATTGGCAACTGCCCTCACAGCCTCCGGTTGACCCACGACGCTTTCCGATAACGTTTTCTCCATCCGTAGGAGCTTTTCCTTCTCGGTGGACATTAAACGAGTCACGGGAATAGACGTCCATCGGGCCACGATCTCCGCGATTTGTTCCGGAGTGACAGTGTCAGCACCTCCGAGACCTGACTTTTCTTCATCCGCCTGCTTGGCGAGAAGAGATTCCAGGCGGTGCTGTAGGTCTGGAAGGGCATAGTATCGCAGATCTGACGCTGTGGCTAGATCATATCTTAAAACACATGTCATTGAACATCTTTGCGCCATGTGAAATGGAGGCTTCGTACCTTCTCTCTGCGTCATCGGCTTTAGCCTTTAATTCGTCGATCTTTTTGCGAATATTGTTGACCTCGTCGCCGCGAGACTTCTCGTTCTCGTACGCAGCAACGAGGGGGGCCAGTTCTTCGCCGACTTGTGCAATCGCCTTGCGGGCCACTTGCAGTCGCTCCTTTGAAGCAGCATCTTTTTCACGCTCGAGAGCGTGGATTTCCACCTCGAGCTCGAGCTTCCGCCGTTGAAGTTTATCGATTGCTTCAGGGGCAGTTTCGCGGGTCACGCGGACGCTAAGTGTGAGGGTAAGAATGCAGTACCAGAACGAGAAATGGAAAAACAGACGTACCTTGCACAAGCCTCATCTACCAAGTCAATAGCGGAGTCGGGAAGTCGTCTGGCAGTGAGATACCGATGCGCCAACGTAGCAGCCGCAATGAGAGCACCATCGAGTATTCGCACGCCGTGATGAACTTCGTATTTTTCGCGAATGCCACGAAGAATGCTTATGGTCTCGGGTACGCTGGGCTCATTTACCAAGACTTGGGCAAATCGTCGCTCCAAAGCGGCGTCGGTCTCAATATACTTCCTGTATTCCGCTAAAGTTGTCGCACCGATGCAGCGTAGCTTTCCGCGGGATAATAGGGGCTTGAACAAGTTGGCGGCGTCCATACCACCCCCTTCGGATCCACGGCCAGCCATAATGAGGTGGAGCTCGTCAATGAAGAGGATGACACCGGTACCGCCATCGCCGGCTGACTTCTCGACTTCGTTCAAAACTGATTTGATACGTTCCTCGTACTCGCCCTTGTACTTCGCGCCAGCCATAAGCGCGCCCATATCGAGGGAAAACACGCGGCAAACCAGAGAAGCTGGAACATCGCGGTTAACGATACGTTGCGCAAGTCCCTCGGCAATAGAGGTCTTGCCGACACCCGGTTCACCGATGAGAACGGGGTTGTTTTTCGTCCTTCAGAGCGAGGAATGTTAGATGATGAAAGATAAAATCTGAAACACCAGCTTACCTTCTGCAAAGGATACGAATAGCACGGCGGATCTCATTGTCACGTCCAATCACAGGGTCGATCTTGCCTTCTTCGGCAAGAGCGGTGAGGTCGACCGCGTACTTGCTGAGTGCATCGAAGCCTTGCTCGGCAGCACGACTCTCGACTCTCCTATTACCGCGAATTTGTTCGATTGCCGTTATAAGCGTTGCCTCTGTGAGTCCAGCCTCTCTCAACACGGGGGCCAACGAGGGGGCTTTGAGAAGTGCGGTGAGGATATGGTCCTGTGCGATATAGGAGTCATGCATCGTCTTTTGAAGATTCTGTGCTTCGCGTAACACGCGCGTTGTCTCAGATGCTAGAGAGACATCATCCGGTGGCGGCGATTGGGAAGGAAGGCGGGTGATGATGCGTTTCAATGCGCGTTTTACGAGTGTCTAATATTTGGAAAGAAAGGAGTTGGTGAACACGGACGTCTAAACAATAGGCTGTACTCACGACGTCGCCTCCGGCCTTTTGGATGACGGACGCGAAGAGGGGTACCTGGGTGTGCGAGGTGGTCCCTGGAACTGGTTCATCGCCAGCACCTTCGTTCAAGAGAACAAAAGCAATGTGTGCGGGATATACTGCATACGTAACTTGATGAGCAACTGGAGGTAGTGATAAAGATAAGATGGCGGACATACCCTGTGAGTTGGCATAGTCCTTCGCAAGCTGAATAGCGGCTTCGAGGGTAGCCTGCGCCTTGTCTGTGAACTCGAAATTGAGAGCCATTGTGGCTCCGCTGAAGAGTGGCTCCCTATTTTATAACCATTCCGTCTATTTTTGTCGAACGTGCTTGTATCATCCCGAATCCTCTAGAACTCCTTAATTTCCTTTTTCGTACAGTCCTATTCCGGTGTCCTTCCCAGTTCCCACGGACCCGTGCCAATAACCCGAGAGTCCTCCACTGCATTGCACTAAAGTATGCTATCAACCCGTCTTGCAGCTGCGGCACGTCTGCGCCCGGCATTTACCCGCTTGTCCTCCTCGGCTTCTTCTAGAGCGGCAGTGCCAGCAGAAGCCAAGCCGGTCCCCGCCGTCGCTCCCCAGTCTCCAAACCGCGCGACGACATGGTCAACAAACCAGCAACCCCGCCCAGCGGGTCAATCAGGTCCACGCTTCGAGCAGACCGTCATGGATCTGCAACCAAACCCTCTCAGCGCGATGGAGTTGATTGCGAATGAGCCCATCCGACTCATTCACGGTCGCAAGGCCGTCTGTGACGGTGGTAAGTCAGCCAAGCGAACCCCGCACCCGCACGGAAACTCCTGATTGTCGAGGAAGTTTTTTTCACCTCACCTCCCTCTCTGACATTGTTTTTCTCTTCCTTTAGGCTCTGGACCACTCGGCCATCCCAAGATTTACATTAATTTGGTACGAGCTATTTGTTTGTCCAAGCGCGAAATCTGCTCACCTCTCGGACAGGACAAACCTGGCCCTCAACCGTGCGGGTGAGTTGGCCCCTATCTAGCTACTTTGACCAAGTTGACAGTACCGTACTCGCGCGCTTCTTGAATATAGTTATTGGTAAGTTCCTACTTTATATTGTGGACGGTCTTCGTTCCGCTCACCGCCGTATGTCAGCGGGCTCCGTTTCGAACAGGCTCATCATGGGCACGATCACTAAGTGTATAGAGTGTTTCTAATGTCCTGAAATATCGTAATTTAGAAGACACGTCCGCATTGAAGTTGATGTCCATGTGCAATAACTCCCGTTTCAAGAAATCGGCCGATGTCACGAAGCAAGTCGCATCAGTCTTCCGTTAATCACGCACTGTGATGAAAGATTGTTTCCCCCGATGCACCCGACTGCACGAGCTGCCGGCAGACCTAAGAATACATGATGTCTACTAACGTCACCTAGTAGCCAGGCAAGAGCGTAATAGGCAGATATACAATACTGCTGATAAAAAAAAGCTGCCGGCGAGAGTGCTTGTTCGACAAAGAATGGTGGGATTAGGGCGAAGAATAAGAATGCCAGCAAAATAATGGTAGAGGACAAGGAAAAAAGCAGGAGCGAGGATACGGCGAAAATGGAACGAACGTCGACTGGATGAAATTGCGGCAGGATGAGTCCTAGGATAAGATGGCAGCAAGGTTGGTCTGAGGAGGAGCGCGGGTAGCATAAATAGATGGTGGATGAGTGAGTGTATGCGATAAGCTCGTGTGGACAAACAACAGTGCAGGGGATCAATAAAACAACAAGAGTGGAAAATCAAAAATCGTCCGGAGTTGAGAACGACATTGGCGAGAGAGGTGGGCGTTCCCCGTTAGCGACCGCATTAAGACGAGAAAAGGGTGGCAAGGCGGGTGTCGAAGGTGAGCGCTTCAAAGACAACTTCAGCGATGGTCGTGATGTCTGCAATATCAATGCAACGTAAGCATGAGCGGCCCACCACTTGACGACAACAGCGACTAACCACTTTGAAGATTGGGTTGATAGCCGACTTTGGGGCAGTCAAGCCAGGGCTGGGAGAAAGTCCACTCAGATGCCCACCGTACGGGGATTCGCTTGTAGGAGAGGGAACCGTGAGACGCGTGGGTTTCGGCTGCTGCACGCCTTCGTCCGCGCTATCACCACTTTGATGCAAGGTCCCCCATGATCTCGCAGGCGATAAACTTAACGTATGGATCGGGGGAGGAGAGCCGAGGTCCGAGAGCGAGCTCGAGTCCACTGATGGTTGTGTGAGGTGTTGACTATGGGACTGATCTGATGTGGCTGAGACAGAAAAATCATCAAGATGGCTAAGTGGAGACGACGTGGATGGTTCGCGGCTTGAGCTGAATAAACTTGGCTGAGTTCGTATGGAAGGCCCAGGGTCACTGTCGTGTGTCGCAAACGACATAACAGATACCACGGCGCTGCTCCTTACGTCGGAGGATGACATCGAGTGGTCATCATCGAACTCGCGCTTGCGCGCCTTGGCCACCCGCTCGTATGGTCCCAGACCCATAGCGGCATTCCCGTGAGCTGGGCGGTCGCGGATAGGTCCACCTCCGTTGCGTAGCTTGCTGTGCTCTGAACCAGCCAAGCGTGATGTGTCTTGGGAATTGAGCAACTGTGCGTGCGACTGCCACTTCCATAGGAGATCCGCCTTTGTCTGTGATTCCATAATGATGAGGTTGCGGTTCTGCATGACAGCCCGGGATTGTTCTTGCTGAGCCTTTTTCCTCTGAGCACGCCGTTCCATTTCTGCTTCCCGTGCCATACGCGCGGCCTCTTTCTTCACCTTCTTGGGATCCTTCGGTGGGGGCGCTGCGGCGATAGATGACACCTCCGGTAACGAACGGCTATCCGTGCTCGGGGACTGCGTCCGTTTGAGGGAGGTATTGCTTTGATTTTGAGCGACAATGTGTGATTCGTTTACAGGAGGTAAATGGCTCTTGTCGCCATGGCCAAACATGTTGCCAAGTCCCGGCCATCTCTGCTTCCGAAGTGGAATAGATGGAGGTTTATGCAACTTCGAAGCTGACACGTCACAGGGTTCGGCGTTATGCGCAGCATCAGAATCAGCGGAAGGCCGGGCCGGGAATTCTTGTGCCATAGGGGACGTGGCGGTGTCCATTGACTGACCAGCGAGAGCATATTCTTCGGGAATATCGATCGGTGGGGAAGTCTGCATGCTCTCCCAATCACTCTGTAAGTTAGGTGAAGGTTCTGCACTTGGGTATGAAGAAGCGGAAGACTCGGTGGTTGAGTGTTGTAATGGAGGTGGGTAATGATGTTTGGGGCAAGCAAAATTCGCATATTGAGGGTCCGTCGGGTCAGATGAAGGGAAGAAAGATTGCCGGTGTGACGATGATGTTTCGAAGATACCTGCGAGGTGGGATGATAGGTGAGAGGGTGGACGCTGGGCCACACGCGGTGAACTTGTGAATTGAGAAACGGGGGTAGAGAGGCCGGTGGAGTGCCCCGACAACGACGTAGATACAGACAGAGCAGGCGGAACGTGAGAACGAACCCTGGTGGTGGACTCGAGGATATATGGATGCTCCAGACAGTCAAGGCTCGTCAAGCGTGTCGAGGGATCGTACTTGAGTAGGTCAGCGATGCACTCGATGAGCTTTGGAGGAACGGAGGGATCAAAAAGGCAAGTGACATCTCTTGGTGAGATCTAGGAAACTTGCAGTGAGGAGATGACGATGGAAGAGCAGTTGCCTACTTACTTTTTGAAATGTGAAGCCAAAGTTATCCCTAGCCATCTGAACGCCTCCGTCCCATCTCCCGCCGCCGATCGGTTTACCTCGTCGATCGAAGCCGTAGTTCTCACAAGGATCACCAAGGACCTGAGTTATCAGAAAGAGCTGGTCGGCTTCCTTCTTCCCGGGGAAGAGAGGTCTGCGGTTGACGACCTCTGCCATGATTGTGCCTAGAGCCCACATATCGACAGGGTTTGAATAATCTCTGCTTTTAAGCAGAACCTCTGGTGCGCGATACCACCGGGTCGAGACATATTCCGTGTATGGCGGCTTGCTCCGTGTCTCACGCGCCAGGCCAAAATCGGCAAGTTTGACGGAGACCTCGACGTCTTGTTCAGGAGGGGCATCAGGTGGGGCGAGTGGAGACAAATTGCGATATGAGAGAAGCCCAGTGGTGGTCACGAGAATATTTTCGGGTTTCATGTCACGGTGGAAGTAACCCGAGGCATGGATGTGATGTAAACCCTGGACGATCTGACGGAAAATCGAGGCGACGAGACCACCAGCAAAAGGGCGACGACCGTGACGAGACTTGATGAGTTGATATAAATGGCCCTCCATTGGCTCAAACACGAAGTAGAGTTCCTTAGTCTCTGGAAGAAGAAATGAATCGTACAGGGGTATGATATTTGCATGAGGGGGTATTGCAAGTAATGCCTGTTTTTCGAACGAGCGAAGCGAGGTCGTTAGAGGGACGGCCGAGGAAGAAGCATTAGCGCGCACCTCGAGTTCCTTGAGCCTTCTGCACTCCTCCCAACCTTCCCATTTCCTTTTCATGCGTTTGACGGCCACGAGTTGCATATTTGCATACTCTGGCCGGGTGCCGACGACGGCCTGCATCTTTGATATCGGTTTATTGGGGGGTAGCGCCCCATGCCAATCGCAGAGCCAGACCGTGCCAAAGGAGCCATCCCCGAAGGCCTTGATGGGGGTAAACGAACGTACTGAGGCTACGTGAAAAGAGTGAGGAGTGAATCATGATGAAGTATGGACAAGAGGAGGGACGAACAGCTCTGTGCGTTCCCGTACCGCACACCGGTGGGGGTGATGTTAAATGCCGGAATTGCAAGAGCGGTGAACGGCTCTTTCGGTGCCGGTATGGTAGCTGGACGATGAGCATGGCCTTGTTGGACATGTTGGCTGGACATGATCTGAGTATGTTGCGCATTGCCCTGCTGTGCGATTTGAGGAAGAAGGAGAGGTAGAG
>WNFI01175548.1_pt1 | contig 13197 bp, 9 predicted proteins | sample 5400471 | NCBI WGS metagenome assembly WNFI01 (sample SAMN13153348, study PRJNA577476) | soil metagenome | isolation source: 100 cm saprolite on Douglas fir-dominated hillslope | place: USA:California | collected 2013-09-17
CTTTGCGCCCGTGCAGTTCGTGCCGCCGTTCTCGAAGAACTGGAGTCTCAATTTTTACGACAACATGCTCTACACGTCGACTTCGCAGGAGTGCAACGGAACGCGGTCCGGGGTGTGGGCCATGGATCTGAAAGATCCAAAGCATCCGGTGGCCATGTTTCCGTCGAAGGATGGAGGCATATGGGGGCGCGCGGGTGTGGCGATCAACGCGAAGGGCAGCGTTTTCGCGGAGACCGGCGATGGCGATTGGGATCCGGCGAAGGGACAATACTCGGACACAGTGCTGGAACTCGCGCCGCGCGAGGCCAAACTGGCGGATTATTACACGCCGGCGAATCACCCATGGATCACGAAGAAGGATCTCGACATGGGGAACATGAGCCCGGTGGTGTTTCCATTCAAGCAATGGGAACTGGTCGCGGCGGCCGGCAAAGAAGGCGTGATTTATCTGCTGGACGCGAAGTCGATGGGCGGAGCGGATCACCGGACGCCGCTCTATCGCAGCCCGCTGCTGGCGAACGAAGACGTAAACCTGGCGGGGCGTGGGTTCTGGGGAGCCTTCGCGACATGGGAAGATCCCCAGGGCGTGCGCTGGCTGTATGCTCCGGCGTCGGGGCCACCGCACGGCAAGGCGCCTGCATTTCCCATCACGAACGGCGCGGCAGCGCACGGCAGTATTATGGCGTTCAAAGTAGAGGAGAAGGACGGCAAACCGGTGCTGGCGCCGGCGTGGATCTCGCGCGATATGGACGTGCCCGAGCCGCCGGTGGTGGTGAACGGCATGGTGTTCGCGCTGTCGAACGGCGAAAATACGCAGCAGCTCGATAACTCGGGAAAGATTCTGAACAGTCACGACCGGGCGTCGAAGCCATCTGGAAATGCGGTGCTTTATGGGTTCGACGCGGCGACGGGCAAAGAACTCTACAACAGCGGGAATACGATTCCGGAATTCACGCACTTCAGCGGGCTGGGAGTTTCGAATGGCCGCGTGTTCGTGAGCACGTTTGCGTCGAATGTGTATGCGTTTGGCGTGAAGCCGTAGCTCCAGGCTATGGCGGCCCGCCTTAATCGCCGTGCTATGCGTTCTGGTGCCTGAACTTCGGGCAATACTTGGCAATGCCGATTTCCCTCGATGACCTGCGGCGCTTCGCCATCGCCCGCAGCCTCTTCACGCCCACCACGTTGAAACACGCCCTCCACAGGCTGGGCTTTGTGCAGGCAGACCCGATCCGCGCGCCGGCGCGCGCTCAGGACCTGATATTGCGCCATCGCGTAAAGGGCTACCGGGCCGGCGATCTCGAACGCCGCTACCCGAGGCTTGGCATAGAGGAGGACTTCTTTCTCACTTACGGCTTCGTGACGAGCTCGATACAGGCGTTGTTGCATCCGCGCCCGGATACCTGCGTCCCAGCCGAAGGCCGTGCGCCCTGGCCAGCCGAACGCAGGAAGCGGGCGCAACTCCTGCTGCAGTTCGTACGCGAACGTGGTTCGGTGCACCCGCGCGAGGCAGATGAGCATTTCGCTCACGGCACGGTTAGAAACTATTGGGGCGGCTCGTCGAACGCCACGACGCACCTGCTGGACGCCATGCATTACCGCGGCCTGCTGCGCGTCGCGCGGCGACAGGGCGGCATTCGCATCTATACGGCGCATCAGCACGGGATTGGACCGGCCGATGAAGGCGAGCGCCGCTTACGGATCGATGCGCTGGTCGATGTGGCCGTGCGAATTTATGGGCCGCTGCCTGGAGCCTGTCTGAGGGACCTGGTGCGCCGGCTGCGTTTTGCCGTGCCGCAGTGGCATGGCGAATTGAAGAGCGCTTTCGAGCGGGCCACGCAGCGGTTGGCGCATACGCGCGTCGATGGCGTCGACTGGTACTGGCCGGCCGAAGAAGATGCGGCGCGCTGCGCGCCGCGGGACAAGGTCCATTTCCTGACGCCCTTCGATCCGTTGGTTTGGGATCGGGACCGCTTCGCGCTGTTGTGGGGTTGGGTGTACCGCTTCGAAGCGTATACGCCAGCGGCAAAACGCCTGCGCGGCTATTACGCCATGCCTCTGCTTTGGAGGGACCGCGTGATTGGCTGGGGCAATCTCGCGGTGAAGGACGGGGAGCTTCAATCGGCGTTCGGCTTTATCGAAGGGCGCGCGCCGCGCGATCGGGCCTTCAAGCGTGAGCTGGAGGCGGAACTGGATCGCATGCGACACTTCCTGGGCCTCGAATCTTGAAGAGTCCTGGCGCGGTCGAAATGTGCAGCGAATCTATTCGGCCCGACCGCTCCCAGCAAACTGCGCGGACTACGCTGCCAGTGACCGGTCTGCCGAGCCAGCTTTACCGCTGAATCGGGCGCCCACGGTTAACGCGCCGGGGAACAGGCGAAGCAACGGCAAGACACACGCCACCGCCGCGGGCCGCATCGCCCAGTTAGCGATTAGCGCGGCAGCGCGAATACGGGGCGCGAGAGTCCGGCGCCAGGCCGCGGCATACTCACTCCTGACCGCATCAAGTACCTCCTCCGACAACACACCGGCCGATCGCGACGTGAGGCACTCGCACAAAAGCCAAGCCGACTGCATCGCCATGCCGATCCCCTCGGCGACCACGGGATGGGCTTCGCCAGCCGCGTTGCCCACGAGAAAAATGCGCCCGAATCCACAGCGCCTGATCCCTGGCCGAATTGGCCCGGCCGACAGCCAGTCATCCTCGAGCGTGGCACCGGCGAGCGCCTCGCGCGCCGCGCGACAAGATTGCTTGATGTGCGCGAGCACGGCCTCGCCGGCCTTTACCGGCCCTGCGGCGCGCCGCGCGATTTTTAACTGATCCCGGCGGATGCAGCAGGACAGGCTGACACGCCCATGATCGCTGTGCACCATCCCGCCATATCCGCCCGGAAACGCCACAAGCGGCATCAAGCCCGGCGGCAACCGGCTATCCAGAAAATGCGCCTTGAAACCGAACAGGTCGGACGGGAGCGCGGCATGCCGCGACGGATTCGTGGGTAAGTGGCCGGGTTCCCAAGAGCCGTGAGCGGCGATTACAATTCGCGCCACTAGGTCCCTGGTCTCGCCAGTCTGCCGGCTGACGGCTCGGCAAGTGTATTCTGCGCCGTTGTCGACTACTTCGACCGCGGACCAGGGCTGGCAGACGTGCGCGCCATTGGGCGCCGCCCGGTCGAGCAACAGCGCATCCAGGTGATCCCTTCCTAACGCGCGACCCCAGCCATCCTCCACGCCAGCGCCATTCCGAGCGCCAGGCATGTTGGCAGTGATGGCATGGTCGCCCGAAAACAGACCGACCTGTCGCACGTCCGGGCCAGCCAGTTGAATGAAAGACTCGGCCACGCCCAGGCGCCTTAGCAGAGGCAAGTTGGTAGCTGAGAGGAATTCTCCACAGACCTTCCCACGGGGAAAACTCGCCTTCTCCACTAATGCAACCGACCAGCCGGCTTTCGCCAGCAACAGCGCGGACGTGGCTCCGCCTGGTCCGCCACCAATAATCAGTGCATCGAAAGTCGAGGAAGTCACAAGACGCGCCCGTTGATCCGCTGCGCCATAAAGCAATGACTGAACAGCCCAGCTTTCCGCTCCATCAATCGCCAATTCTTATCGGCTGGCCATAACGACGACAGTTCATTTTCCGCAAAGCCCGCGCGCACGCTGAGTTTGGCATCGTGCCGGCTGACGTCGTTGCAGCCGATAAATCTTAGCAACGCCGTAGCGCAAAGCGAGAAGTTAACGCGGTGCGGTTCACACGCCAGAAAAAATCCGGTTTGTTGTGCCGCGTGCCCCAGAAGCCTTCGGAGATCGTCCTCGGCAAAATGATGCAGGAAAAGGTTGGCAATAGTTACATCGCTCTGTTCCGCATGAGTCCGTTGCAGCCAGTCGAATACATCCATCTCCAGAGACTCGACGTGCCAGGAGAGCGCCTCGAACTCCGCCTTGGTCCGCGGGCTGAGCAGGGGCTGGCGGTCCACCAGCACAACGCGCAGCGACTTCCAACGTGGAGCGATGCTTTTTGCAAGCCGCAGCAGCAGGGTCCCGTCACCTGCCCCTAGCTCGACAAGCGACCGGGGAGATCGATCCGTAAAGGCAGCAGCCAGCGCGCGGACCATGATGTGGGCATGTCCCATCCATGCATTGACCCTTCGCAGGTCGCGGCGTGACCGGATCGCACGACGATCGCCGGCCGGCAATTCATCCAGCAGTTCGCGTTTCACTTCGCGTCTCATCAGGCGGATTTTACGTCACATCCAGGCAGCGTCGCGGCCCGAACAGAGGTCCCGAACGCCTCATGGATCGGTTTAGGGTTTGTAAAACACTTGCCGACATTCACAATGGACATCGTACTCCAGCGATGCATCTGGTTTCCCATCCGGTCCGGGATTTTACTCTCAACTGCAGGCGACTTCGATCGCGCGGCGGTGTATACTTCTCTGACAAGGAGAAGGAGGCGGATATGACTTCTCGCAGACGATTTTTAACGGCCGGCGGGGCAGCGGCGTTGGTGGCTCGTGGCGCGGGAGCGGCCAAGAGCGAGTTCATTTATCCCGAAGTCGAGGCGCGGATCGCCAAGCGGGACTTTCACGGCCTCACTAAAGCAGACCTGGGGACGCCGGCGCTGGTCCTGGACGAGGCGCTGTTTCAGAAAAACCTTGAAAAGATGGCGGCGCACAACAAGTCGACCGGCATCAAGCTGCGGGCCCACGTCAAAATCCACAAGTGCGTCGATATCAGCAAGCGGCAGCTCGAGCTAGGGGCGTTCGGCGTCTGCTGCGCGACGACAGCCGAGTGCGAACTGATGGTCAACGCCGGCGTGCGCGGCGTGCTGCACACCTGCCAGCCGGCGGGACGCAGCCAGATCGCGCGGACGGTGGCGCTGGTGCGCCGGGACCCGACATTTACAGGCGTGCTGGACGACCCCATCACGACCGACGCGCTTGAAGAGGCGCTGAGCGCGGCGCACGCCAAGATGAACGTAATCGTCGACGTCTTCGCCGGCCTCACGCGGCAGGGTTGCCAGCCCGGAGAAGCAGCTCTGCGCCTGGCGCAGAAGGTGGATCAGTCGAAACACATGAAGCTCGTCGGCATCATGGGCTACTCGGGCGGCGCTTCACACACGCATGGCTGGGAAGCGCGCAAGAAGAAATCGACCGACGATGTGGCCGGAATGCTCGACACGGTGGCGCAATGCAAGAAAGCCGGCCTGCCCATCGAGATCGTCACCGGCGGCAGCACCGGCACGTACAATATCGACACCGAAAACCATCTCACGGAGCTGCAGGCCGGGTCCTACATTTTCATGGACACGCTCTACCGGAAAATCGGCGGCAAAAGCGATGAACACGTGTACAGTGATTTCGAATCCTCGCTCAGCGTAATGACGACCGTAATCAGCAAAACGCGTCCCAACCAGTGCGCGGTGGACTACGGCAACAAGGCACTGCTACGCACCACCGATGAAGTAGTCGGACGCCCTGGAGTGCGCATCGAGAGCGGCGGCGCGGAGTACGGCATGCTGCTTTGGAACGATGGCGATCGCGACATCAAGCTGGGCGAGCGCGTGGAGATCTATCCATCGAACCTCGACACCAGCGTCAACGTGTATGACCGCATTTACGTTGCCCGCGGCGAGAATATCGTGGATGCTTGGCCGATTATGGGGCGCGCCGGAGCTGTGCAGCGGTAGAAAGCAAGGCTGGTTCGCGCCCGGAACCGATTGCCAGCAGAACAGCTCGCGGTGGGCTTCCTGGTACCTTTAGGACCGGTGAAATTGCAGGGATGTGCTTAATAGCACATCCCTGGCTACCAGCAGTGTCGCCAAGCTACCAGTCGGAATGCGTCAGTTCGACTGAATTCCAGATATTTTGCAAAGTTAGAGACTTGAATTCCGTTGGGCCTTAACGCTTCAAGCGCTCTTGCCGTGGGCGATGGCCCGCCGGCTCCGCCGAACCATCTGACGTGCGAGAAACCCGAAATCAACGGGACTCCCTATGCGGTTATGTGCCGGAACCCGGAACATCCAGAAGAACCATTGGGGATTACGCCCTGCTGGCACCTCGTACCGTCCGTTAATGGCCAGACACTCCCCGCCCCAGTCGTTGGTCAAGCAGTAAAGGAGCGAATCCGACGACATCGTGATATCGGGCGGCCTGCCTTCCACTTCGGCAAGACCATGTCGGTAAGATATTTGGACATTGACTCCCAAATCGCGCAGATGGACGACCGAAGGCGCCATGGCATTCAGCAATGCGCGCGTATTTCTATGCGCACATTTGCGGATGAAGGCTTCGGCGGCGCGTTGAAGCTGCGCCAGCGGCGCAGAGGGTGTGGTCTCGGGTGGCGCAGCCATGACCCGTTCAGAATCAACTTCATAACACCAGATCGATTCGCTCGAATCTCGCGGGGCGCCAACCTCCCAGCGATCGCCGGGATACAGAACCACAGTTGGGACCCGGAGCTTATGGCTTGTGAGCTCGTAGACGTCACGAATCCCGTTGATGGCGGTATTCATGAAGAAATTCTCGGCATGCGAAAAATAAATGAAACTGGCGAACGGGATAAACACGGCAGGTTGCAAATAGCGAATCTGCATACCCAGCTCAGCGCGTTTCCGGTATGCGTGTTGCCGGTGGGACGCGTGATCGCCGGGATTTCCCACCCAGTTAGCGAAGGAAAACTGAGAAAGCAGCAGATCCACCTTTCCCACCTTAGCTTTGATGCCCACCAGTTGTCTCCTGCGGTCGTAGAGGCAGTCATTCATGTTGAGCACGGTCTTGCCTTCAGCGAAGACCGCCAGCCAGGAATCGAGCAGACCCTGCCGCCCGCAAATCAGCTTGAAATCTTGCGCCAGCAGCACCGGTTCTTCCTCGGGCAACTCCTGTAGCGCGAAGCCAAGCGCTTTGCAGAACTTGAGGACGCGCTTATCTCTTGTTTCGTGAAACAACACCGTTATTCTTCGTCGGTATTCTTCCGGGATGGATTTTAGGCTTGGCGGGCTGAAATGATCCGGGTGTTCGTGCGACAGCCAGATGTGCGTGATACGGGCGAATTCCTCATACCGGAATTTGGTTTCCGACAGGAGTTTCCAACCGCCATTAAATATCGTTCCCTCCAGCCAAGGGTCGCAAATCAGGCGAACGGGGCCTGACTCCAGGACGAAAGATGCGTTATTCACCCATTCTAAGAGCATCTAGGTGGGGCTAAAGCAATCTTCTTGCCACGTTGTGAGCACCCGCACTCTTCCCCATATATTCCCCGTCGGGCACGCTGATACCATTTTTGGGCAGCAGCGGTGCACTGGCGGCGAATACGGGTAAGGCTTGGTTCGGGGTCTGCCCCGCGTTAGGCCCGGGAACCGGGGGTTGACGCGGCTTCACGAAAGACGCGACTGAAGCCATCAGGTCGCTCCACGCCACCTGCCTTACCAAGATCACTCAGGACAGGCTGAGCTACTTGATCTCGCCCAGCCTTTTCTTCAGATACTCCTCGTACTCTTTCTTCAGTACGGGATCGTTGGGGCTGGGATAGATTTCGCTCGATTTGTACTTACCGGTCTGGAGCTTCATCTTGGTCCATTCGTCGTGAATGTGCGTTTCGTCGGCCTTGTCGAGCACCTTTTTCACCAGACTTGGCGGGATGAAGTAGATGCCTTCACGGTCGCCGAAGACGACGTCGCCCGGCACTACGGTAGCGTTGCCGATGCGAATGGGAACGTTGAAACCGGTGAGCATCACGTTGCCGATGGGAGTGGGGTGGACGCCGCGAATATAGACGGACATGTCGATGGGATGAATGCCATCGAGATCGCGGATGGCGCCGTCGACGACCAGGCCAGTCCGGGTGGCACCGTAGATGGCAGTGGCCAGGTTATCGCCGACCATGGTGCCGCCCTCGATCTTGCCGAACAGATCCACCACCAGGACGTCACCCGGTTGCAGCGTGTCGATAACGCGCTGATTTGCGTTCTGGCCGAGCCCCTTGGCGTGGGCTTTGGCTTCGCTGACATCGCCGATGTCCGGACGGTAGGGCATAAACTGGGCGGTAACGGCGCGGCCGACCAGCCGCCGCTCGGGATGCACGATCATCCAGTTGCCTTCGTACTGATTGCGGAATTTCTCGCCCGGGAGGACGGCCCAAACCTCTTCGGCGGAGAGTTCTTTGCATTTTTCGAGGAGAGCGTCGGGAACTTTCGGGCGGCCGTCTTCAGAACGGGGATACGGGTTGTTGGCGGTGTACTCGATCATCTGCTCGCGCGTGAAGGTGAAGACCTGCGCGCGCGAGGGCAAAGCTAAAGGCAATAGGCAAAGGGCACAAAACAAGAGTTTCATCGGGTGCAATTTACCATATTCGGCGGGCGCGACACGGCGGCGCGGCATGAAAGCCCAGCAGGGCTATTGACAGGCAGGAATGCCTGTCCTACTTATCGGTGAGCGCGGCGACACCGGGGAGCGTAATTCCGGCCAGGAATTCGAGCGAGGCGCCGCCGCCGGTTGAGATGTGGGAAATTTTGTCGGCTACGCCGGCGGACTTGACGGCTTTTTCAGAATCGCCGCCGCCTACAACCGACACAGCGCCGGATTCAGCCACGGCTTTGGCGATGGCAACGGTGCCCTTGTCGAACGGCGGTTTTTCGAAGACGCCCATGGGGCCGTTCCAGATGATGGTTTTCGCCCCGGCAACCATTTTCGCGAATTCGTTGATCGTCTTGGGGCCGATATCGACACCCATCTTGCCCGGCGGAACGGAATCCACGATTTCAAACGGACCCCCTTCCTTCAGCTCGGAAACGACGACGTGATCGACGGGCAGCATGATTTTGCCACCGATGGATGCGAGCAGGCGGCGCGCGAGTTCCACCTTGTCATCCTCCACCAAAGATTTGCCGGTGGGCTGGCCCTGGGATTTCAGGAACGTGTAAGCCATGGCGCCGCCAATGGGGATGCGGTCGACAATCTTGGCGAGATTGGAGATCACCTCGATCTTGTCCGAAACCTTTGCGCCGCCTAGAATCGCAATCGCCGGGCGGGCCGGGTTGGTGGTCACCATGGTGAGATATTGCAGTTCCTTTTCCATGAGCAGGCCCGCGGCCGCTTTCGGCATGAAGGCGATGATGCCGACGGTAGAGGCGTGGGCGCGATGCGCTGTGCCGAACGCATCGTTGACGTAGAGATCGCCCAGCGTCGCGAGCTGCTTCGCGAATGCCGGGTCGTTCTTTTCCTCCTCGGCATGGAAGCGGAGGTTTTCGAGCAGGAGCAGGTCGCCGGGAGCGGGCCTCATGGCTTCGGCCTCGGGACCGATGCAATCCGGCGCCATTTTGACCGGGCGGCCGAGAAGCTGCTCGAGACGGCGCGCCACCGGCTTCAGGCTGAGCTCGGGATTAGGCTTTCCCTTGGGGCGGCCGAGATGCGACGCGAGGACTAAGCCGGCGCCGTGGTCGAGTGCGTACTGGATGGTGGGAAGCGACGCTTTGATGCGCTTGTCGCTGGTGATTTCCTGGCCCCCGGAGGCGAGCGGCACATTGAAATCGACACGAATGAAAATGCGCTTGCCTTTCAGGTCGAGGTCGCGAATGGATAGCTTGGGCATGAAGGTATATCGACACTATTCTAGAGGAGAACTCTGGCGCGTCGCGAATATAGAAGACGGCACGACACACCCCTCGATGCGATGAACGCGAACACGCGCCTGCGCTACAGTAATTTCATGCGCAAATCATGGTTGATGGCGGCGGTCTTGTGCGGTTGCGGGGCGATCGCCGCTCAAAAGCCGTTCACGCTCGAACAGGTAATGGCCAATCCATTCCCTGAGCATATGGTGGCCGCGCCTGCCGGCGGCCGAGTGGCATGGCAGATGAATGCGCGTGGCGCGCGCAATATCTGGGTGGCTGCGCCGCCGGATTACCGCGGCCGGCAGATCACAGCGTTCACGCAGGACGATGGCCAGGATATCGGCGAAATGTCATGGACGCCCGACGGCCACTCGATCGTGTTCGTGCGCGGCGGCGATTTCGACATGGGGCGTGAAGCTCCAAACCCGCGGACCAATCCCGAGGGCGTAGAACAAGCCGTGTGGATGATCGCGGCGGATGGCGGAGCGCCGCGCAAGCTGGGTGAAGGGCAATCGCCGGTGATTTCGCCGAAGGGCGACCAGGTGATGTTTCTATATAAAGATCAAATCTGGCGGGCGCCTCTCGATGGCCACGAGAAAGCCGAGCAGGCAGTGCATTCGCGCGGAACGGCCGGTGCTTTGCGGTGGTCGCCCGATGGTTCGAAGCTGGCCTTCGTGAGCGGGCGCGGCAACCACAGCTTCATCGGCGTTTTCGATCCGGTTGCCAAGACGTTGCGCTATCTGGATCCCAGCGTCGATCGTGACAGCGAGCCCGTCTGGTCGCCCGATTCACGCGAGATCGCGTTCGTACGCATTCCCGCATCGGCGGATGCATTTGCATTCGGCCCGAAGATTTCCGCGGAAGAGCCCTGGTCGATTCGGGACGCCGACGTAGCGAGCGGACATGGCCGGCAGATCTGGCGCGCCGAACCGGGCCGCGGTAGCGCGTTTGAGGCGGTGGTCGCGGAAAAACAGCTGCTATGGGCTAGCGGGCGCATCGTCTTTCCCTGGGAGCGGACCGGCTGGGTACATCTGTATTCCGTTCCGGCGCAAGGCGGCGCCGCGCTGGAGTTGACACCCGGCGATTTCGAAGTTGAGCATGTGAGCGCGAGCCCGAACGGCCGCGACGTTGTGCTTTCGTCGAACCAGGGCGACGCCGATCGTCGGCATTTGTGGAAAGTCGCGGTGGATCATCCCGGTGCCACGCCCCTGACAAGCGGCGAGGGCATCGAGTGGGCGCCGGTTGTGACCAGCGATCGCGAGGCCATTGCGTTCCTGCATTCCGACGCGCAGCGCCCCCCGCGGCCGGCCGTCATCGTGGGCACAGGTGCGGCGAAAGATCTGGCGCCTGATGCATTGCCCGTCGATTTTCCATCCGATCAACTCATCACGCCGCAGCCAGTGATGATCTCGGCCGCGGACGGATTGCGCATCCATGGCCAGCTCTTTCTGCCGCGTGATTTGCGCACAAGCGAACGGCGGCCGGCGGTGATTTTCTTCCACGGCGGATCGCGGCGCCAGATGCTGTTGGGCTGGCACTACATGTACTACTACAACAACTCATACGCCATGAATCAGTACCTGGCCAGCCAGGGGTTCATCGTGCTCTCGGTCAATTATCGCAGCGGCATCGGCTACGGCCTGGAATTCCGGGAGGCGCGGAATTATGGCGCGCGGGGGGCGAGCGAGTTCAACGATGTGGTCGGAGCGGGCCTATATCTGCGCAACCGGCCGGACGTCGATCCGGCGCGCATCGGACTGTGGGGCGGGTCGTATGGCGGCTATTTGACCGCGCTTGGCCTGGCGCGCGCGTCCGATCTGTTCGCGGCCGGCGTGGATTTTCATGGCGTGCACGACTGGAACGTGGTGATCCGTAATTTCGTGCCATCGTACGATTCGCAGAAGCAGCAGGATGCCGCCCGCGTGGCGTTCGAGTCTTCGCCCATGGCCGCGGTACGCCAGTGGCGTTCGCCCGTTCTGCTGATCCACGGCGATGACGACCGCAACGTGCCTTTCAGCGAAACTGTGACGCTGGCGGAAGCGCTGCGCAAGCAAGGCGTGGCATTCGAGCAGCTCATTTTTCCCGACGAGGTTCACGATTTCCTGACGCATTCCCGCTGGCTGGAGGCTTATCACGCGGCGGCCGATTTCCTGCGGCGACACTTGATGAAGAGCTGACCAACGGCAAAGCATGGGCGACGTCAACTACCGCTTCCTCGAAAGCGAAGAAGCGCTCGGTGATTTTCTGGAATGCTTCGAGCGCGGCACGTGGCCGAAGCCGGAGTGGAATCACGCGGCGCACATTGCGGTCGCGGGCTGCTATCTCATCGACTACTCCGATGAAGAGGCCGCGGAACGCGCGCGGTGCGATATCCAGCATTACAACCAGTGCGTCGGGACCATCAACAGCGACCACAGCGGCTATCACGAAACGCTCACGTTGTTCTGGCTGGCGTTAGTGAGAGCACGGCTGCGCCAGTTTGACGCAGGAACGGCTCGAATCGATTCCGTACGAATACTCGTGGCGGAGTTTGCGCCGCAGCGAGACGTGTTTCGCGACTACTATAGCTTCGACGTGGTGCGTTCGGTAGAAGCGCGCCGATCCTGGGTACCGCCGGATGCGAAGCCGTTGCCGTGAGGACAAACGGGCCGCGCAAACCGCCCGCCGCTCACTTCTGCAACAAGAAATTCCCCACAAACATGGCGTCAATACCCGACGAATAAAAGCTCCGCACGGCATCGCGCGGCGTGCACACCAGCGGTTCGCCGAACAGGTTGAAGGAGGTGTTGTACAACACCGGCAGCCCGCTCTTCTTGCCCGCGGCATGCAACAGTTTCCAGTAGAGCGGATTATCTTCCTCCGCGACCGCATGCACGCGGATCAGGTCGCGCGCCAGGATGGCGCTCTCGAAACATTTGCAGTAGCGCTCCCGCACCCGTCCCACGGTAGCGAGATAGCGGGCGTTCGAGCCGACTTCAAAATACTCGCCCGCCAGTTCGGCCGGCACAGAAGCCGCGAACTTGCGGAACGATTCACGATGCTTGATGTAGGAATTCAAATTCTCAGCCGAATAAGGATCGTGCGGCGACGCCAGAATGCTGCGGTTGCCCAGCGCGCGCGGTCCGAACTCCATGCGGCCATGCATCCACGCCAAGATCTTGTTCTCGGCCAGCTGAGCGACGGCCGTTTCGATCAGCTCATCCGTCGTCAGCAGATACCGAAAGCGTAGTTTGCAGTTTTCGAGCACGCGCTTGATCTGCTCGGCGGAGTAGCTGGGCCCGAGGCACAAGTTACCGAGCGAAACGCGCGTTTTCTGGTGGTACGTTCCATGCCACGTCTCGAATACCGCGCCCAACGCCGTGCCGGAATTGCCGGCCGCAGGTTGCACGAACACCCGGGCAAATTTCCCAGATGATTCGAGCGATTCGACCAGCAGCGCATTCATGGCGAGCCCGCCAGCCAGGCAGAGATTCCCCCCATCGCCAGCCATCGCAAGGGCGGTCACGGCGATAGCTCGCTGCAAACCGGCCGCCAACTTCGTGCGCTCCGGCTCCGGAATCGCGGCGCGGTCAGCCAGGCCGATGCGCTCGAAG
>WNFI01001728.1_pt1 | contig 13196 bp, 13 predicted proteins | sample 5400471 | NCBI WGS metagenome assembly WNFI01 (sample SAMN13153348, study PRJNA577476) | soil metagenome | isolation source: 100 cm saprolite on Douglas fir-dominated hillslope | place: USA:California | collected 2013-09-17
CAAATGCACGCCGGGATACAACGTACCGGGGCGCGCGCCCCAGATCTCGCTGACGCGTACGCCCGCCGCTCCGTCGGGAATCACCACAAAGCTTTCCGTGATCAACAGCACCAGGGCGCCCGCCACTATCAGTTGCAGCGCCGGCCGCCAGCGCACCGGCCGGAAAGGGCGGCGAGCCAGCGCCCCCACCTCCGCACCGGGTTCGTCCGTCTTGCCGCGCGAAAGCAAACGGCGCAGTTGCTCCGAGAGAAAAATGTCGTACGCCACCAGAGCCGCCGCGCTTCCGAAGAGTGCGGCGCCCAGAATCATCAACAGATACTTCAAAGCCAGCATCGAGTTACCCCCCTCTTTCCATTCCCCGGGGCGCCGCGGCGGAGCGGTGACCGCCAACTCCGCCGCTAACGGTGGGCCGGGGAAACCCTGTAGCACAGGCATTAGCCTGCGCGCCCAAACCGTGGCTCGCTCAGCGTTGCGAAGCGAACGCCCGCGCGAGTTGCGCCGTCCCGCGCGCCAGTTCCGGCCGCACGGAAATCCGGCGAGCCGTCGCCGGCCGCATCATCGAGAAGGCCGCCTGCAGCAGCAGCCAATGAAAAGCAGCTGCTGCGGAGGCGGCAAACATCGTTGTGATGGCGAGTATGGCGAAATCCAGCATGGCAATCATGGGTGCCTCCCTATCGTGCAGCATCAGAGATGGCACTCCGATCGCCAACCGCTATCTATATGTAATTAATGGAGTTACTTGGGAAGGAGAAGCCCGCAGCCGTGGTGAGCGAGACACGCTGTGGCCCGGAGTACGCGATAACCAACAGTGGGCTGATCACCGGCAAATGAGGTCGTCAAGTTTCTGGGCAATGTCCGGCGCGGACTGATCCCAATAATGCTGATGGGCTCCGGCGCCGATGCACATTTCTTCACGGAGGGGGCGCGCCGCGTTGTCCTGCGCCACATAAATGGGTTGCGGGAAAGCGCCGGTTCCACCACCGTTCGTGCGGTTGTGCCATTCGCCGAGCCAAAGCGAACGGCCAATGTAGTCTCCGCTTCGGTATGCGTTCACCCAGCGTTCCACACCAAGCCGTTCCGGGTCTGGCACGCCCGCGAGAGGTTTGCCCGGCGGGGTCGGGACAAGGGCTCCGAGGTCTTGCAGCGCGTTATCGGGAGTTTCCCGGACCCACTCATACAGATACGGGAAAAAACGATTCAGGAACTGGCGCACAGGATCGCCCATCGTAAATAACCTGATGCCGACCTCTCCTTTCAATTTAGAGTCGCCAAATCCTATTCGACCGAGCTGCGGATCTCCTTGCGACTTCAAGTAGAGCAGCAGGTCGCCGGAGATCAGAGCGCCCAAGCTGTGCGCCAAAATCACGATTCGGTCATAGCCCCGATCTTTGTCTCTCTCGTCGGCGAGATACCGCAGCAGCGAGACATAGCGCTCCACAATGCGTGCGCGAGGAGTTTTCTCTTTCGGCGATGTTCGCAGATAGTTGTCTACGTCCATCACGATTCCCAGAACGGAAGAGCCCGATTTGGCCAGTGAAGCCAGGATGGCAAGTGATCCAGTGGCAAGTCCGAGCCATTGCAAGATCTGCGCTGTCGGGTGATTCATGTATTTGAAATCTACTATGCCCCGTTCGTGAAGCACCTCGAACAAGACTGGCAAAACAAAGGCAGCGCTCCACGTGAGTACGATGACGATGACCGTCGCATCCAAGCCTCGAGAGAGCCACGCCCCCATGCGCCGCGACGACGCGTTGTCCGAGCCACGAGGAGGCTTCCTCTCCGTAAAAAAAGATGGCAACAGCCAAAGGAGCAGGAGAAAAGTCCCCGTGGAGAGAACGACTAAGACTAGGGGAAGAGCCGGCGTCGCACTCCAAACCAGTACCGCTTGGAAGTAGTCGTTGGGTGCCATTCCTTGCGGGCAAGCTCCTAAATCGAGATATTTTTGAGAGTATTCCTCATCAAGAACGAATCCGACCATAATTTTCGGCGAACACAATGGCTTCGGAATCGCGTTGTTGAATAATTTCGTCGCGACGGAAGACTGGGAACACCGATCTGATGCCAGCTTTGTCTTTGTGGCCTTGACGAAGAGGCCGCTCCAGAACGCCAGCGAGACAATTAGAATTCCCAACGTGGGCATCGCCAGCGCGAATCGGCTTGTGCGCACCGCTGCTTTCGCGCGGGCTCGCTCCGGTCCATCCGGGAGCGACCTCCAAGCCCAGCTGCCCAGGCATAGCGTCACAAGCGCAAATAGGACCAAGAGCATCCAGGAAAAATGCAGAGCGGCTAGAACGATTTGCATCATCCACAACGTCGCTTGCTCGATGGGATTCTTGTGCTCGCGAATGAGGCAGAGGATGGCCAGGAACGTGGCCAGAGAAGCGCCATAGAGCGTCCAGGCGACCTCGTTCGCGCCATCCCTGACTTCGTCGTAGGAACTGACCGACAAATAAACGATCCCCGCTCCGAGCACCCAACCTTCGACCGCAAGAAGCGACCAAGGTGACATCCGCCACGCCAACAACCAGGCTGCACTCGCAAAGCTGGCCGCGAAGACAATCGGAATCGCTGCCCACGTCAGAGGCCATCGCGTCGCCGGCATCCACCGTGAAACGATCGCGCAGGCGAGCAACCCCAGGAGCGCCGCGGAAACCACTGCCGCGCCACGGGCCCATTGCGCCTCCGCAACGAGATGGGGCAGCGCGCCAAAAAGGGCAATCAGCAGAATCAGGTTGAGGATCGGGATCGGAAGAGTGAGCACTCGGACGGCCCAACACTGCGTCTTGTCCAGCCACGCCCACACTTTCCGGTCTCGATTCTCCGCCGCGTCCGCACCTGTGCTAATCGCCAGGCGGCTCAAACTTCCAAGATGAAATAACATCTGGTACAGACCCTGAAAAAAACTGAGGATGGTGTTCTTCGGCCGGGAAAGGTCCGCCCAGTAGCACTCGTAGATGTGCACTTCCGTTTCGGCCTGCCCTTGGCCGCCCGCGCCGGTTGATGCGTCGCCGGGTGGCTTCACTCCGCCGGTGCTTGCCTCCCGCCTCAGCTTGATGCACGTGGTGACGTACGAAGCCGCCTCATCATGCAGATCGGGTCCTTCGACAGGGCGATCTACGCCGCGATAGTCCTGCAACAGCAGCCGCATGAAATCATTTGCGACCTTCTCGTTTGCGGGTCCGTCGGAAACCTTCTTCGTGCGCCACGCGCGAGTCAAGAAGACGGTTCTCTCTTCAAGGGCTTTTATAAAGTATCCGAGAATCGGCACGCGGCTCATCCACCCCGCTTCCGACTCTGGAAGCGGCGAGGATACTCTCAACTGCCTCAAGGGAATGGACACCGTCTCGTGAATATCGGGTCCATACGGCGATGCTTTGCCGTTCGGCCGCAACCCGTGGAGCAATTCCGAAGCAGCTCTCGCAGAAGCTCCCGGCGCGTGGTAAGCCACGCCATGAACCACGACCACAGCGACCTTCGAGTTATTGCCCGTCGAATAGAAGCGCCGGGATAAACGATCGTCCGGGATGTTAACTTCCTGGCTCACTACCGGCCGTGGAGGCGACGGACCGCTGTCGTCAGTTGCCGCACTTCCAGGCGGCCTTCGATGTATTCGTTGGCAAGCGCCAGCGCTTCCTTGCTTGGAGCCAAATCTTCCAGGCGCGTCGTAGCCAGGGCCTCGCGCACATTCTTTTCGCGTTGGGCACGCCGAGCGGCATCGGAAGCTTTGGGAGAGGTAGTGGTCGTGCTCATGAATATCCTCCCTGAATACCTCTATTTTACTCCAGCCAGCCCTCTAAATCATCGTCGATTCTACGCCCGCATCCCTCGCCGCTCCCGTACCGCCGTCCCCACCCAGCGTGTCATCCCGAGAGTAGCGAGGGATCTGCTTCGTCTTCTCTTCTTGCTTTCGTCCCGCCTGCCCCGTCTCCTGCCGGGATCGTGCCCACTTTCCGCTTTTCCAATTTCTAGTTTCCAATTTCCAGTTTCTAGTTTCTCTCTTCCCCATCCAAAGAAGAGTAGCCACAATTAATCACGTCACTCTCTCATCAGCGAAGAATCGCTTCTTCCTGTCCGGCCCAAAACGCCCTCTCTCCCGGCTTGCATCGAACTCTTGTGCTAGGCTAATTAAGAGAAAAGACATGAACCGCGGATCAGGTTTGCGCATCGGAAGAATTCTCGGGATCCCCATCTATCTCCATTCGACTTGGGTCTTTATTTTTGCGGCTATCACCTACATCATCGCCTCGCAGTTCAAGCAGCAACATCCGCTTTGGACGGACTTCGGAGGCCTTGCGCGCATCGAACGGGAACCTTCCAACGCGATTCAGGAATTCAACATCGCGATTGCGGGACCGCTGGCCAGCGGCTTCCTCGCCGGAGGTTTTTTTGGCTTAACGATTCTCTTCCCTTACAGCCAGACGGTCGGAGCACTAGCAACCTGGCTGTGTCGTACCAATGCCGCCCTCGCCGTTTTCAATCTCCTGCCGGGATTTCCACTCGACGGCGGAAGAATTTTCCGCGCCATCGTCTGGGGAGCGACCAAGAATTTTGAGAAGGCGACGCGCGTCGCCGGCGCCAGCGGAAAGCTGATCGCCTACGCAATGATCCTCTTCGGTGCTTATGGTGTCTTTAACGGCTTTGTTCAACAAGGACTATGGACCGCGTTCATCGGCTGGTTCATTTTGAACGCCGCACAGGAGAGCGTCGCTCAGGTGGCCATCCGCGAAACCCTCGCTGGCCTCAGCGCCGCCGACGTCATGAGCAAGGAAGTGCCCACGGCCCCCGGCCACATCACGCTAGAAGAATACAGCGCCGAAGTGCTCCGCACCGGCCGCCGCTGCCATCTTGTGGTTAGCGACGACCGCCTCGTCGGCATGATGAACGTTCACACGCTCAACTCCGTCTCGCGCGGCGAGTGGGCCCACAACTCCGTGCAAGCCGCCATGATTCCGCGAGACAAAATCTTGTGGACCTCGCCCGACGAGCCTCTCCTAAAACTGCTCGAGCGGCTCCTGAGCGCGGATGTCAATCAAATGCCAGTCGTGAGCGGCTCCAGCGACGGCGCGCCCCAGATCGTTGGGATTGTCACGCGCGACTCCATCCTCCGGGTGATGCAGACGCGCTCTGAGTTTGGTGCACTGACGGCAGCCAAGTAGGCAACTAATCAGCAACGGCAGCTTGCCTGTCGTTTGACGAGGACACTGCTTCTTTTTTCTCCCGCGACTCCAGCATGACGCGCACTCCATGCCGCGGCCGTAGCGTGATCGACGCAAGGGGCACCACGGGATGATTCGCCACTAGCCGCAACCGAAACTTCCGCGCAATCGTCGCCAGAATCAGCGTTGCTTCCATCAGCGCAAATGTATTCCCGATGCACTGGCGCGGCCCGCCGCCGAACGGAAAATAAGCGAACCGCGGCAATCGTTTCAATAAATCATCTTCCCAGCGCTCCGGCCGGAATTCTTCCGGTGCGTCATACCATCGCGGGTCTCGATGCACCACCCACTGCGCCATGGCCACACCCATTCCCTTTGTCACGGGGTAGCCTGCAATTTCATGATCCTCGACGACCAGACGCGCCATTCCCCACGCCGCCGGATACAGCCGCAGCGATTCCGTGATGATGTGTCCGGTGTAAGCGAGTCTTGGCAAATCATCTAGAGAAGGAGCGCGATCGCCGAGGACGGCATCCAATTCCGCGTGCAGCTTTGCTTCCATTGTGGGATTCTGCGCCAGCATCCACCACGTCCAGGAAAGCGTGCTGGCCGTGGTTTCGTGCCCCGCCAGGAATAAAGTAATGGCCTCATCACGAAGCTGCCGATCCGTCATGCGCGAACCGTCATCGTCTTGCGCCGAAAGAAGCATCGACAGTAGATCGCCGGCGTCGCGGCCGGAAGCGCGGCGCTCACCGATGATGCGGTAAAGAATTTTTTCGATCTGCGCGATTTCTCTCTTCGCCCGTAGATTCGTGGGAGTGGGCAGCCAATGCGGCACAAAGATGGCTTGGGCGTCCCGTTCGACGTCGGCATCGAACAGCGTTTTTCCCACGATCTGCAGCGTCAGCCTCATCATTTCTTGATGCGCGTCGCGTTCTTCCCCGCCTCGCCAGCCATTCAGCATGCGCTGCGTGTATTCCACCATCGTCGCCGCGTAAGAAGCGATCCGCGCGCGGTGAAACGCCGGCTGCGCCAGCCGCCGCTGCCGCAGCCAGAATTCTCCTTCGCTGGTCAACAAGCCTTCGCCAAAAACGTGCCGGTTCGCCCGCAGCACCCTGCCTTTCGAATACTTGCGTGCGTTGGTGACCAGCACTTCTTCGATCAAGTCGGGATGGTTGATGAAAATCGTCTTGAAATTCAGAACGCGCATCCCCGCGATGTCGCCATACTCGCGTGCGACCTTGGTGAAATATTCCAGCGGATTGTTATTGAGCGGCCCGAGCGACCATCGTTTGAGCCCCTCGGAGGGCCCGGCGGGAAATTTGTTGCGGCTCGCGCGCCACATCCCATTGATGCTATGCCCGCGTTCGCGCTGCGTCAACGCGGCGCGCGTGTTGTGAAGCCCTCACAATTCGCGCGCGCGGAGCGCCCGGATTCGAAAGCCTCCGCGCCGGAAATCGACGGTCACCTCTGAAAATCCCGTGGCCGTCAATCTCGCAATCGCCGACGCTGGCGTCACAGGCACAAACGTACTGCGGATGTGCCCCACCCTGTGCAGCCATCCATCCTGAATCTCAAACGCGAGGAATAGGCCGCCCGGCCGAAGTACGCGCCAAATTTCCGCAAAAGCGCGATCCTGCAGCTCGTTCGAACGCAAATGATGAAGCATGAGAATCGCAATCGCCGAAGAAAATGCGCCGTTCGAAAAAGGCAACGTCGCAGCATCTCCCTGGATCACCGTCGCATTGCCGCCGCTCGCGCGAGCACCGAGCTTCGCCGCAACCGCGTGGTCGTACTCAAGACTGGTCACCCGATTAGCGAGGTGCCCCAACTCCTCCGTCGCTGCTCCCGGTCCCGCGCCCAGCTCTAGGACGTGCTCACCAAGCTCCGAGCCTTGCAGAATCCACGGCAGAAGCTGCCGCCGCGTTACATACCGCCAGAACGGTGACGCACAAAACCACGTTTCGAACGCGTTCATGAATCTTTCTTGCCAATCGGCAGCGACCGGATTCTCATCCTCGACGATTCGAGAATTACGATGCTTCCTCGCTCTAAATCTACGCTAATGGCCGCAAGGTTCTTTAAGAGGAGCGCCAATCGCGAGTTGGTCACCCGCTCCACGCGCCTGAACAGGATCACTGATGGACGTGCAAGCTCGCGAGCCGCGAGCAAGTCACCAAAGTCCATGTCCGAGGAAATGATTATCCGGGCTTCATCAATGGCTCTGGCAAGGACTTCTGAATCCGGCGCGCTCTGTCGCCCAATCTCACGCAGATGGACGGCATCGTGGCCTGCTTGCCGAAGCCCCTCCGCAAGTTTTGGCGAAAGTGCATTGTCAACGAGGAATCGCAAGATTACTTGATAATCGGGAGTTCACGTTCCCGGACAGCTTCAGCGGCATAGCGCAGCGCTTCGCGGATATCTTCCACTTCCAGATCGGGATAGTCCTCGAGGATTTCCGCATCGCTCATCCCCTCGCTGACCATTTCCACAACGGCAGCAACAGGGATGCGCAACCCGCGTATGCAGGGCAGCCCGCTCATCTGCTGGGGATTAACTGTGATTCGAGTATAGGCCGTCACGGTGCCTTCCTCCGCCAATCAACTCGGGATTTCAGTATATCGCTATCCCGCCAGACTGGAAGTAATTTTCAGCGACCGCAGAAGACCACTTATTGGAGCATGGGACGAATCTCCGAAGCGCCACAGCAAACTGATCGGCGTTGTATCCCGAAGGATTTTCGAGCTACTGGAAGATACTGTTTATCGCAGCGCGGACTTCGGCTGGCGGCCGCTGACAGTAGTACAGGCTTTAGCCTGTGCACTCAAGCAAACTCCAATTTTGCCGATCCGGCCAGGAATAATCAGCGGCCCACCGACTTCATCATCTGCTCCGGATAGCGCAACCCCGCGGCGGCGCCGCGCGGCGCTATTTCGTCGATGCGGAGCAAATCTTCAGCGCTCAATTTCACTTCCAGTGCGCCGGCGTTCTCTTCCAGGTACTTGCGGCGCTTCGTGCCGGGGATCGGAATGATGTCCTCGCCTTGGGCAAGCAGCCATGCAAGCGCGAGCTGGCCGGGCGTGCATTTCTTTTCTTTCGCAATGGCTTCGACACGGCGGACAAGATCGAGGTTCTTCTGGAAGTTTTCTCCCTGGAAGCGCGGCGAATTCCGGCGGTAATCGTCGGGCGCAAAATCCTCGAAGCGTTTGATCTGGCCGGTGAGAAAGCCGCGGCCAAGCGGGCTATAGGCAACGAAGGCAATTCCCAACTCACGGGTTGTCGCCAGGATTTCATCTTCCGGATCGCGGCTCCAGAGCGAATACTCAGTTTGCAGAGCGGCGATCGGATGCACTTTGTGCGCGCGCCGAATGGTGCTGGCCGAAGCCTCGGACAATCCGAGGTAGCGAACTTTGCCCGCCTTCACCAGCTCCCCCATCGCACCCACCGTTTCTTCGATCGGCACAGTTGGGTCGACGCGGTGCTGGTAATACAAGTCAATTCTTTCCGCGGCCAGGCGTTTCAAACTGTCATCGCAGCGCGCGCGGACGTATTCGGGTTTCCCGTTGAAGCCGCGCGCCGTTGGATCTGATTTGCTGCGCACAATTCCGAATTTCGTCGCCAGGAAAACCTTGTCGCGCAGGCCGCGAATGGCCTTGCCGACCAAAATCTCGTTATCGCCGTAACCGTAAACGTCCGCGGTATCCAGAAACGTGATGCCGAGTTCGATGGAGCGATGAATCGTGGCTATCGATTCCGCGTCGTCCCGCGTTCCATAAAACTCCGACATTCCCATGCAGCCCAGACCCATCGCGGATACGAGTGGACCGTTTTTTCCTAGATGACGTTGTTGCATGGAATCTCCTCAGTGTCTCATTTGTTGGATGAAAATTGCCTGCGTCCGGTTACAACGGTTAGCAACCAACGGCAACGATCATCCTTAGATACAATGGAAGTGCGCGCGATTTGCACATTGTGCGCGATTTGGTTTTTCTTGATGCCGATCGAAACCAAAGAAGCCTCCTCGAAACTGCTTTCGCAGGCCGCATCCACCTCTTCGCCTCCCGCGCACGAAGGCGCCGCGCGTGCGTTCTGGCGGGTGCTGACCCGCTTCGATTCCTCAAAGCTCACTCCCTACCAGGGCTTGCGCAACTCGATTGGCGTGCTCCTGCCGCTGGCCGCCGGATACGCTCTGAACATGCCGCGCGGCGGCGTTGTTGTGGCTAGCGGCGCGCTCAACGTTTCTTATTCCGACGGGAGCGATCCCTACGCCCAGCGCGCCAGACGTATGCTCTCTTCCAGCGTGCTGTGCGCGCTGGCCGTTCTTCTCGGAGCACTCTCCGGCAGCCACAATGCCGCGGCTGTCATCATCGCGACGCTATGGGCTTTTGCCGCGGGAATGTTTGTCGCCGCCGGGACCACGGCGGCCGATCTCGGAGTGATCAGCCTGGTCACACTGCTGATCTATGCGGCGCAGCCGCTAACCACCAATCAAGCTTTGATCTCCTCCGCGCTCGCGCTTGGCGGCGGACTTCTGCAAACAGCGCTGTCGGTGGCGCTCTGGCCGGTGCGGCGCTACGTACCAGAACGCCGAGCACTCGCCAATTTATTTCTCGAACTCGCGCGCACGGCAGAACAGCCGCTGAGTGCGACTTCAGCGCCACCAGCGACGGTCCATAGCACGCAAGCGCAAGCAGCGCTCTCCGGCCTCGACCGCGATACGGCCCTCGAAGCCGTGCGGTATCGCGCTTTGCTCAGCCAGGCGGAGCGCATTCGACTCAGCTTGATGGTGCTCCTGCGGTTGCGCCTTCGCATGCAGCGCGAGAGCCCCGTGCATTCCGGCGTGCAGATTCTCGGCGACTACCTGAAAGGAGCAGCGCAGCTTCTGCAAGCCATCGGCGGCTCCCTAATATCCGGAAAGCCGGCCGAAGGGTGCAAAGAAATCCTGGCCGCGAGTGAAGCCCTGACGCTCCGATTGCGGCGAGAGACGGATAGCTTGCCGCCTTCTTTTCTCGCCGCCTCGGCGAAAGACGCGCGTTTCCAAATGGACGCGCTCAATGGCCAGCTTCGCGCCGCCTTTGACCTGGCCACAAATGCCACGCCCACCGGCCAAGCACAGTTCGAAAAACGAGAAGCGCAGCAGCCCTGGTGGCTTCGCTTTAGCGGCCTGATGGCCACGCTGCGCGCGAATCTGAATCTGCAATCTTCCGTGTTCCGGCACGCCATTCGCCTGGCGGTCCTCATCGCTTTCGGCAATATCCTGGAACGCGGCTTCTACTGGCACCGCTCGTACTGGCTTCCGATGACGATCGTTCTCGTGCTGAAGCCGGAATTCACAACCACGTTCAGCCGCGGTCTCTTGCGGATTGCGGGAACGATCGCGGGACTTTTTCTGGCTACCGCGCTGTTTCGCTTTCTTCCCGGCACCGTCACGACCCAGCTTATTTTGATCTTTGGATTCACGCTCCTGCTGCGCTGGGTAGGTCCCGCAAATTACGGGATTTTCGCGGCGGCAGTCAGCGCCCTCGTCGTTCTTCTGATCGCCATCACCGGAGTCTCACCGAAGGAACTGATCTGGGCGCGCGGAATCAACACGGCGGCAGGCGGCGCGCTCGCGCTTCTCGGGTATTGGATCTGGCCGACGTGGGAACGAACCCAGGTTTCCGAGAGGATTGCCGAAATGCTGGACGCTTACAGGGAATACTTTCACAGCGTTGTGGAAACCTATGTGGGGAACGAAACCAGCAGCGCGCGGGAACTCGATCGCGTGCGACTGGGCACACGCGTGGCACGCACGAACCTGGAAGCGTCGATCGACCGGCTAACCGCTGAGCCCGGAACGACGGCGGAGCAGATGAACCAATTCAACGCGCTGCTGGCAAGCTCGCACCGTTTTACGCATGCAGTGATGGCACTAGAGGCAGGTTTGCTGCATACGGCTGCCGTTCCGCCGCGGGCGGCGTCCCGCACGTTCATGGCGGACGTGGAGAAGACGCTCACTTTGCTGGCGGGGGCGCTTCGCGGCAGGCGGGTGCAGCTGAAGGAATTTCCGGACCTGCGCGAGGATCATCACGCGCTGGTGCAGTCCGGCGATCAGAAAATCGAGCGGTACGCCCTGGTCAACGTGGAAGCGGACCGGATCGTGAATAGCCTGAATACACTGCGCGAGCAGGTGATGGAACTCGTGCGGGCAAAGACCGCAGCGTGAAGATGAAACGCCGGACCGCGCAGCTCCGGTGGAGCGGAAGAGTGGCATAATGCGGCGGAGGCGCGGGGAGGGGCACGATGAAGCGGCACGTGGTGACCGTGCTGATGAGCGTCGCGGCCGCGGTGATCAGCGGGGCGATTTTCGTCGTCGCGTTGTTTCATCAATATGCGCTGGTGGAAGTCGCGGCGAGCATCCTCACGGGTCTGCAAGTGTTTTTCTTGAGTGCGGCGATCGGTGACCTGCTTGATGAGAAGACAGAACTGAACCGGGCGAGAAACTCGGCGGTCGTGCTGGTGACGGTATTTCTGGTGGCGTTTTATTCCTTCACGCGCTATTTCCACTAGACTTGGAGTCAGATACGGATGGTGCCTTCGAAAACTTTCACGGCTGCCCCGCTCACGCGGGGGACGAGCTTCTTTCCACTCTGCGTGACTTCCACTTCGATCTGGCTTGGGCGTCCCATCTCCGAGCCCTGAAGAATGCTCAAGGTGTGGCCCGGCGCTAATTTTCCGTTTCGCACAAGATATGCGCCCAGCGAACCAGCAGCTGAGCCCGTCGCGGCGTCTTCATAGAGTTCCCATGGAAGCATGCCGCGGGAAAAGGCTTTGCCATTGCCGCCGAGAGCGAAGCAATAAGCCATCGTCGCGTTCTTGCCCTGGAGGCGGCGGAGTTCGCTCATGTTCATGGCGATTTTGCCCAGCGCGGCGCGGTTGCGCAGAGGCACCATTAGGTTGAAGATGCCCGTGGAGACAAGCTCAGGTTGCAGTTTCGGGTCCAAATCTTTGGGCGAAATTCCAAGTGCGGAGGCAAGCTTGTTCTTGTTGATTTTCGCGGGCTTGAAGATCGCTTCTTTCTGAGTCATGGTCACGCGCTGCGGGCGGCCGTCCTTGAAGCGGATTTCCACAGGCAAGACGCCCGCGCCGGTTTCTTGGAGGACGTGGACGCCGCCATCCTGCGCGGGAACGACGCCCAGCTCCGCGAGCAAGAACCAGGTTCCAATCACGGGATGCCCAGCGAGCTTGAGTTCTTCTTTTGTCGTGAAGATGCGCAGCCGCGCGAGGGCTTCCTCTTCCGTCGGCTTTTGCACAAAGACGGTCTCCGAAAGATTCATTTCGCGCGCGATGGCAAGCATTTGGTCGTCCGAAAGTCCGTCGCCGTCGGTGAATACGGCAAGCGGGTTGCCTTCAAAGCGGTTGTTGGTGAAAACGTCGAGCGTGTAGAAGCGGTGTTCCATAGCTGGTCGTAAATCGCCGCGGGAGCGGATTTCAGATGCGCTCGAGCTGGGCGACAGTCCTTTCGTTGGTGATGTTGCCGGTATTCAACGTCGATTTTGGCTCAATCAGGATGATGTGGACTTCCTCGTCAGCGACAGGGCAGTGCTCGACGCCGCGCGGCACGACGACAAATTCGCCTTCCTTGATGACGGCTTCGTGGCTCCGGAATTTCATCCGCAGCGTGCCTTTCACGACCAGAAACAGTTCGTCTTCGTTTTCATGATGATGCCAGATGAATTCGCCTTTTAGCTTCACCACTTTGACGTGGCAGTCGTTCACCTCGCCAATGACACGCGGCTTGTAGTAGTCGGAAAAGAGGGCGAATTTTTCTTTTAGATTAACCGTTTTCATGATCACACCTATAGATTGCGAACCATTTGAGTTACCGCTTCGAGAACGCGGCGAGTCGTTTCGGGTTTGGATGTTTCGCAGTAAACGCGCAAAAGATTCTCGGTCCCCGATGCGCGGACCATCACCCATCCGACATCGCCCAGATAGAGCTTGATGCCGTCCATGTCTTCCCGGCGCACCACCGGCAGATCAAGGATACGGGTGAGTTTG
>WNFI01125410.1_pt1 | contig 13196 bp, 8 predicted proteins | sample 5400471 | NCBI WGS metagenome assembly WNFI01 (sample SAMN13153348, study PRJNA577476) | soil metagenome | isolation source: 100 cm saprolite on Douglas fir-dominated hillslope | place: USA:California | collected 2013-09-17
TGAAGGCGAGCCATCTCTCGTTGATCTCTCATCCCGACGAGATCACCCGGTTGATCCTGGAAGCCGCCGGACAGCCCGGTTAGCAGGTGGGCGGCCGGGCTGGCGTCCCCGACGGGATTCGAACCCGTGTTACCGCCGTGAAAGGGCGATGTCCTAGGCCTCTAGACGACGGGGACCGCGCGGCTCGGTCTACCGTCACGACCGCGGTAAATCAAGCCTCGGTCGTCTCGATGTCGTTGAGCCGCCCGTCGCGATGAGTATCCCGGCGCGCGACCGAGAGCCGCGTGCCGGCCGTCTCTACAGGTGCGCCGTTGTGCGGATTGCCCACACCCTGGATGACGATGTCGTTTGCGACGCGCCGATTACCGCCGCGAATGTCTGCGATTCTCCTCGATAATGGCATATCCCATGTTTCGGAAGGTGTGGATCTGTACGTTGGCGCCGGCCTCAAGGAGTTTGTTCCTGAGGCGATGCACATAGACCTCGACGGCGTTCGATCCGATGTCGGCCGAGGGGCCGAAGAGCTGACTCTCGAGCAGCTTTTTTTGCACGGTCCGGCCGCTGCGCCGCATCAGGATCTCGAGCACGCCGACCTCGCGCACCGACAAGAATTGCGCTTGGTCTCCGACGAAGACTTGACGGGCCTCGGCATCGAGGGTCACGTTGCCAAGCCGCAGCAATTCCCCAGGCCAGTTATCTTGCCGCTGCAGCAATGCCTGAAGCCGGGCGACGAGTTCCTCGAAGGCGAAGGGCTTTACCAGATAATCGTCGGCGCCGCTGCGCAAGCCGTCGATCCGGTGCCGCACGCCGCCGCGCGAGGTGAGGATAATTACCGGCGTCAGGTCATTGCGTCGGCGCAGATCGCGAAGCACCGCGAGGCCGTCCGCGTCCGCCAGCTCAACGTCGAGGATGACGGCGCCAAAACGTGGCGTGGCGAGCGTGGCCGCTGCCAAAGCGGCAGTCGGCGCGACATCCGTCGCGAATCCCTCGGCGGCAAGCCGTGCCACTAGGAACTGGGACAGTTTCCTGTTGCCCTCGACCAGCAGCAACCTCACTCGCCCCGAGTCGGGATATAGGCTAGAAGCCGAAGGCCCCGAAGACCACATCAAGCCAACCATGATCCTTTCCGTCACGAGCGGGCGCAAGGCCGGCGCTAATCTCGGATGACCTCGCCTCGCTTTCTTCCTCGACATCACGATCAGCACGGTTCCACCAGCCGCCGCCCAGAGCCTGGAAGAGCGCCGCCGTGTCGGCAAAGCGATTGGCCCGCGCCTGCACGAGGTTGATCAGCGCCTGCTGATAGGTCATCTGCGCATTGAGGAGCGCGAGGTAGTGGACTGCGCCCAGGCGCAGCTGCGCGCGCACGAGCTCCAGGTTCCGCGCCGCAGCACGTTCCGCGCGCACAGCGGCCTTCAGCGAATTGGCATCGAATTGCAACGCACGCAGCGCGTCCGCGACGTTCTGCATCGCCGTGATGACGGTGCCGCGATATAGCGCCGATGCCTGGTCGTAGGCGGCGCGCGCGGCGCGTTCCCTGTGCAGCAAGGTGCCGCCCTCGAAGATTGGCTGTGTCAGGCTGCCGGCGATGCTCCAAAAGCCGGTGCCGGGCGTGAACAGCTGGTTGATCGCATTCGCCGCGCTACCGTCGCTGGCGGTCAAGATGAGGTTGGGCAGCCGGTTGGCTATGGCCACGCCGATCTGCGCGCTCGCCGAGTGCACACCGGCCTCGGCCGAGCGGACATCCGGGCGCTGCTCCACCAACCGGGCCGGCAAGCTGACCGGCAGGTCTTCCGGCAGTTGCAAGCTCGACAGCTCGAATGTCGCCGCCGGTTGCTCGCTGGGAAAGTGGCCGGTAAGCGCCGTCAGGAGATCGCGCTGCTGCGACAACTGCTTCTGCAGGGGCGGCAGCGTTGCCTCGGCCTGAGCGAGGGCCGCTTCCTGTGCCACCAGGTCGACTTCGGCTATCTGGCCCAGCGCCAGCTGGCGCCGGAACAGATCCACGAGATCGGTCTCGATCCTGATGATGTCCTGCGTCGCCGCGATCTGTCCGCGCAGGGATGCTTCTTGCACCGCCGCGGCGACGACATTCGAGGTCAAGGTGACATAAGTGGCCTCGAGCTGGAACCGTTGCGCCTCCGCTAGCGCCTGGAGCGACTCGACCGTGCGGCGGTTCAGGCCGAACACGTCCGGCACATAGATGATGCTCAGCTGCGCCGTATAGAGGCTGAAGATCGGGGTGCCTGAGGCGGACGCGGGCGAGACGCTGCCGGTCGCGGTCTTCTGCCGGCTCGGCGTGAAATTGCCGGCTACGGTGGGAAAGTAGGCGCCCTCCTGGGCGTAGACGTTCTCCTGGGCGACGCGCAGGGCGGCCTGCGCCGCTTGCAGGTTCGGATTGGCCCTGAGCGCCTGTTCGATCAGCCGGTTGAGCTGCTCCGATTGAAACAGCGTCCACCATTGTCCCGGGAGGTCGAGGCCTTGCACGAAGCGCTGCGCCGCGCCACCCGAGACGTCCGCCGCAGCGGTCTCGGCGGCAAGCGGCTCCGGCGTGTAGCCTTCGACCGGCGGCGGCGATGGCCAGCGAAAATCCGGACCCACCGCACAGGCGGACAGCAGCGCCGCCGCCGCCGCGACCGCCATTGCCATGAGCTGCTTTGCGCGACGTTCCAGCCCAGCATGTCGGCCAGTCGAGCGCATCGTCGCCTACTCGGCCGCCTCGGGCTGCATCTTCGATTTCTCGGCCGCGCGTTCGCGGCGCGAGAACAGCTCGATCAACACCGGCAGGATGATGAGGATGAGCACCGGCGCGAGCAGGATGCCGCCGACGACCACGAGCGCCAGCGGCTTCTGCACCTGCGCGCCAATGCCGGTCGAGACCGCCGCGGGCAGCAGGCCGACGCAGGCCGCGAAGCAGGTCATCATCACCGGGCGCAGACGGGTCTGGCAGGCGCGGAGTATGGCTTGGGACGTGTCCAGTCCGGCATCGATGAGCTGGTTGAAATAGGAAAGGACGATGATCCCCTCCATGACCGAGACGCCGAAGAGGCCGATGAAGCCGATTGCCGCCGAGACGCTGAACGGCGTGCCGGTGGCGTAGAGGGCGAAGATGCCGCCGATGAGGGCCATCGGCATGACGCTTGCGGCCAGCAGGGTGTCGGTGAGCGACGAGAAGTTGACGAACAGGAGCAGCAAGATCAAGGCAAGGCTCAAGGGCACCACCACCTTGAGGCGCTCGATCGCCTGCTGCAGGTCGCCGAACTCGCCCACCCACTCCAGGCGGTAGCCGCCGGGCAGCTTGACCTGCTCGGCGACCTTCTGTTGCGCTTCAAGCACCGCGCCGCCGAGGTCGCGCCCGCGGACGCTGAACTTGATGGGCAGGTAGCGCTGCTGGTTCTCGCGGTAGATGAAGGACGCGCCCGAGACCAGGCTCGCCTTGGCGACGTCGCTCAGCGGGATCTGGACGATGCCGCTGCCGTTCGGATTCTGCGCTCCGACGGTGATGCGCTGGATGGCATCGAGGCTCTGCCGGTACTCCGGCGCAAGCCGGACGATCATCGGAAAGTTGCGGTCGCTGCCCTCTTCGTAGAGGTTGCCGGCAACCTGGCCGCCGATCGCCGCTTGAACCGTCGCGTTGACGTCGCCGGGCGCCAGGCCGTAGCGCGCGGCGCGCGCCCGGTCGATATCGATCCGGACGGTCGGCTGGCCGAGCGAATTGAAGACCGCGAGGTCGGCAATGCCCGGCACCGTCTTCATCACGTCCCTGATCTGGGCGGCTGTCTTCTCGAGCACCGCGAGGTCGTTGCCGAAGAGCTTGATCGAGTTCTCGCCCTTGACGCCCGATGCCGCCTCTTCGACGTTGTCCTCGATGTATTGCGAGAAATTGAACTCGACTCCGGGGAATTGCGATTCCAGCGCCTGGTTGACCTGCTCGGTCAGCTTGTCCTTGTCGACACCCTCGGGCCACGTGTCGGCGGGCTTCAGCGGAACGAAGAATTCGGCATTGAAGAAGCCGGTGGCATCGGTGCCGTCGTCGGGCCGGCCATGCTGGGAAACGACGGTCTCGACTTCGGGGAATCTCTTGATGATCTCCCGCATGCGGTTGACGTAGCCATTGCCCTTCTCGAGCGAAATGGAGGGCGGCATCGTCGCGCGGATCCACAGATTGCCCTCCTCGAGATGCGGCAGGAACTCGAGGCCGAGCGCGCGCACCGCGAGCAGCGCCATCACAATCAGCAAGCCGGCGCCGCCCAGGATCAGCACGCGATTGGCGAGCGCGAACTTGACCGCCGGCGAATAGATCCGGCGCAACCCGCGCACCGCGAACGTCTCGGTCTCGCTGACCTGGTCCGGCAGCAACAGCGCGCTCAGGGCCGGCGAGATGGTGAAAGTAGCGATGAGGCCGCCGGCGATCGCATAGGCGTAGGTCTTGGCCATCGGCGCGAAGATGTGGCCCTCGACGCCCGAGAGGGTGAAGAGCGGCACGAAGCCCGCGATGATGATCGCGGCGGAGAAGAAGATCGAGCGGTTCACCTCCTGGCCCGCGACCAAGATCGAGCCGAGCCTACCAGGAAACCCGGCACCCCTCGCCGCGGCGAGACGTGTGCTGCGTTGGGGCCGTGCGACGACCCCGCCCGAGAGATGTCGAAACACGTTCTCGACCATAATCACGGTAGCGTCGACGATGAGCCCGAAATCGATCGCACCCACCGACAGCAGGTTCGCCGACTCGCCGCGCAGCAGCATGATGCAGATGGCGAAGAACAGCGCGAACGGGATGGTCGCGGCGACGATGATGGCGCTGCGCAGATTGCCAAGGAAGACAAACTGCACCACGAATATCAGCACGATGCCGAAGATCATGTTGTGCAGCACGGTGCGCGTGGTGATATTGATCAACTCGCTGCGGTCGTAGATCTTTTCGATATGCACCCCGGGCGGCAGGATGTCCGAGCCGTTGATCTTCGCCACCTCCGCCTGGACGCGCTCTATGGTGGGCTTGCTTTGCTCGCCGCGCCGCATGAGGACGATGCCCTGAACGATGTCGTCGTTCCCGTCCTGGCCGGCAATGCCGAGACGCGGCTTGTGACCCACGGCGATAGTGGCGACGTCGCTCAGCAGCACCGGCGAGCCGTTGTTCGCGGTCAGCATGGTGTTGCGGATGTCGTTCATCGCATGCACGAGACCGACACCGCGCACCACCGCCGACTGCTCCCCGAAGTTCACGGTCTGACCGCCGACGTTGATGTTGCTGTTGTTGAGGACCTGCAGCACCTGCTGCAGGGTGAGGCCGTAGTCGATGAGCTTGTCGAGATCGATGGTGACGTCATAGGTCTTGGTCTTGCCGCCCCAGCCGTTGACGTCGATGACGCCCGGCACCGCCTTGAAGCGGCGCTCGAGGATCCAGTCCTGGATGGTCTTGAGGTCCATGACAACTGCACTTTCACGTCCGAAAGGCCGAAGAGCGAGATGGTTCGCACCGCCGTGACATGCGGGATACCGGCCATCTGGATCTCGATCGGGATGGTGATGTAGCGCTCGATCTCCTCGGCCGACTGACCCGTGCTCTGGGTGATGATGTCGACCAGCGGCGGCACCGGATCGGGATAGGCTTCGATGTTGAGCTTGAGGAAGCTGACGATCCCGGCGCCGAACAGGAACACCAGCAGGACGACCATGAGGACCCGCTGTCTCAGGGCGAATGCCACGATTTGGTTCATGGTTCGCTGCCTCGCCGCTGCCGCGCCGGTCAATCGCCCTTGGCGGCGCGATCGATGAACAGCGTGCCGCTGGTCACGACCTTCTCGCCGGGCTCGAGCCCGGCGCGCACCTCGACTTTGCCGTCGCTGATCCGACCCACGCGGATGTCGCGCACGGCCAGCGACTTGTCGTCTCGCGCGACCCAGACCCGCGCCGTCTCGCCTTCATAGACGACGGCATCCTCGGGCACCGCCGGCGCGGTGGCGTCGTCGCCGGTGATGATGCTGAATCTCGCGAACATCTCCGGCTTCAGCGCGCCGTCGGGGTTCTCGACCTCTGCCCGCACCGGCAAGCGATGCGTGTTGGGATCGACCGAGGGCGCGACATAACTGATCTTCGCCTTGAACACCCGTCCCGGGTAGGCCAGCACATGCACTTCGACCGGCTCGTCCAGGCGCATCAGCGGCGCATCCGTCTCGCGCACATTGGCGAGCAGCCAAACCATCGACAGGTTGCCGATCGAGAAGATCGGATTGGCGCCGCCGTTCGAGGCGCTGTTGATGTACTGGCCAAGCCCGACCTGGCGCTGGATCACCGTGCCGCTGATCGGCGCGGCGACGATCGCTTCCGCCCCCATCTTCTGCGCGGTCTCGAGGGCGCTGATCTCGTCGTCGGCGTTGCCGAGGATATGGAGTCGGTTGCGCACCGCAGCAAGCGCGATCTCGGCCGTGCGAAGATTGTTCTTGGCGCTTTCGAGATCGGCCTGGGCCTGCTGCCAATCCTTGAGCGCTCCGGCCTTTGCCTCGTACAGCTCGTGCTGGCGTTTCTCGTTGATCGTCGTCAGCCTGACTTGAGAGCGCGCCGTATTGAGGGCGGCGATCGCGCTGATCAGGTCATTCTGGCCCTGCACGAATTCCGCAGCGGCGAGGGCGAGCAGCGGATCGCCTTTGTTCACGTGATCGCCCGCCTTGACAAACGTCGGACGGAACGTGCCCGGCGCCAGTGCCGGGGTTGCAGCTTCGGTCACCTCGCGCGCCGTGAAATGGCTGCGAACGATCGGCACGATCACAAGCGCCAGCACCGCCAGCACGGCCAGCCCGCCCAGGATACCGAGCTGAAGCCGCAGGGGCATACGACTGCCTGCGGCGCGCCATATCGACGGCAAGGTGTCGGGCACAAATCATCTCCCCAAACGACAAGCGACGGCGCCAGCAGGTGCCGCCGTGCTGGTCGGTGGCTATCGATATACCGAGCCTAGCTGGCGTGGTCCTTACGCCACGCTTTCACGAGAATGACAGCCGCGGTTTCGTGGCCATTGCTAGCTCGCGACAGCCGAACTACGTTCATCGATGTCGGGCGTCCCTGGGCGGCTTTCCAAAGCGTACCGACAAGCACTGCAGCGCCCGCCGACGGTGGACGTAAGGTTAATGAAAGCCTTCTCTGTCATGGTTTCCAGGGTGCGGTGATGAGCATCGTCGACGACCGGGAGCAAGATTGCGTACTCCGTAGCAGAGGTTGAACCATGTCGCGGTCCGACGAGCGGCTGGGCATGCGTGAGACCGTTCTGGTGTATCGGGATCGCATCGTGCCACGGTCTGAGGCGAACTTTCTGCGTTTGCAATATGTAGGGTTTGAGTATCTTGCGCCGGTCTGGGTCGGCTGTCGGACAGACGATGGCGTCAGGGATCTCGGCGTACAACCGCTAATATTGGGACGGGGTGGCGCCTTGGGCGCACTTGACCGCGCCCTCTTCAAGCAATTCGGAATTCTTCCCCCGCGGCCGGACCTCAAAACATTGCGCCCGCGCGTTATTCACGCGCATTTTGGCCGGGGTGGCGCGCTCGCATTGCCGATTGCTCGCGCCCTCAATGTGCCACTGGTAGTGACGTTCCACGGCGGTGATGCCACGAAGGAAAAACACTACCGCCGCCGGCTGCCGCCAACGATCTACCAGCGACGACTCGCAGCGCTTAAGCGGGAAGCCAGCATGATCATTTGTGTGTCGGACCACGTCCACGGTCGGCTGATCGAGCGGGGCTTTCCGTCCGACAAACTGCGCGTCATCCGGTATGGCGTGGATCTGAACGAGCCTGATTCATCGGCACCTCCGCCGAAGCAGCCTTATGTGCTTTTCGTCGGACGGTTCGTCGAGAAGAAGGGGATAAATCACCTCATCGAGGCGATGCGACTTCTTAAGAGCCGAGGCGCAGATGTGCCGTTGGCGCTAATTGGAGACGGGCCCCTGGCCGAGAACCTGAAAGAACAGGCACGGTCGATCGGGAACGTGAATTTCTTGGGTTGGCTGCCAAACGGGGAGGTCCGACGGTGGATGCGCGGCGCCATCGCGGTCTGCGTGCCAAGTGTAACGGCGCCGTCGGGCGATGAGGAGGGATTGCCCAACGTCATCATTGAGGCCATGTCCGAACGCGCGCCGGTAATCGGCTCACGGCACGCCGGCATCGGCGAGGCCGTCGAGCATGAGCGAACCGGTCTGCTCGTGCCGCCCGGCGATTCGGAGGCGATCGCGGCCGCCATCAAGCGGCTGGTTGGCGATCCGGAGGCACGACGCGCCATGAGCGAGATGGCACGGCAGAGGGCTGCTGAACGCTTCAGTGCGGTCGCTCATTCACGCCTCCTCGAAGAGGTGCTGCTCTCGGTGAGCCGAAGTCGCGGGTTTTCCGGATGACCAAGCTCTTGAAAGGTTCATCTTTGAGTATCGAATGTGGCGCGATATGGATTAACGCCTCGTGCGCGGCCGCACGCGGCTTGCTACAATGCCGCATGCGTCGGTTATTGAACCGGGGTGGCGACCGCCCTTCGCCCACCGGGACGCCGACGACTGATTGCCCTCGCGCTGATGGCTGGCTTGCCTCATGCTAGACTAATATGAATCCTGGTCGGCACACGAGACCATAGGCGATAACAGGCATAGTCGCGACCCGGAAGCGAAGCCTGCCGGCCGAGGAGGATGCACCAGATGCCAAACCCGGTTGACACGGCCGGCCGGCAGATGACACTGGGTTTATTGCGGTACCCCTACGCGCTTTTTGCGCGCATGAAGGGCCTCGTGCCGCGCGGTTTGTTCGGTCAGTCCGCGCTGCTGCTCGCGGCCCCTATCATCATAAGCCAGGTGGTCGGCACGTGGGTGTTCTACGACCGCCTGTGGTCCACGGTCATGCGCCGGCTATCGGACTCAGCAGCCAACGACATTGCTTTGGTAACAGAGGGACGACGCGCCTTCCACGGAAGCCCTGATGAGAAAGTCTTTCTCGAACTGGTCGACCGCAACTCCGGGATACGCTCTACATTCCTACCCGCCGGTTCGGCTCTCAAGTCGAGCCCGGACGCGGCCAAAGGCACTGTCGAGCAATATCTCGCGGCGGCGCTCAGGGAACGGAATATCGGTCCCTTTGAGATCGATGCGAGCGAGTTGCCGCGCCAGCTTCTCGTCCGCGTCCGAGATAGCGATGGTCTGGAGCGGATCTCCGTACCTCGGGATCGGCTGTACACCTCCATGATCTATGTCTTCCTCATGTGGATGGTAGGCACAGCGCTGGTCACGCTCGCCATAGCGATGCTGTTTCTGCGAGCTCAGGTAGGTGCCCTCCAACGCCTCGCAATTGCCGCCGACGCATTCGGCCGTGGGTTGGATGTGCCGCATTTCGAGCCCCAAGGCACGACCGAGATGCGCCAAGCGGCGGCCGCCTTCCAGACGATGCGGCAGCGCATCCAACGTCAGGTCAAGCAGCGCACCGAGATGTTGGCAGGGATTTCGCACGATCTGCGCACGCCTCTGACCCGAATGAGACTCGAGCTGGAAATCTTGCGTGACAGCAAGGATATCCGGGCTCTGGAAACCGACATCATCGAGATGCAGAAGATGATCGACGCCTACCTCAGCTTCGCCCGCGGTGAGGGGGACGAGACAGCGCAACTCACGGATATCATGAAGCTCTTGGGCGACGTGGTCGCCGAGGCGCGGCGTGAGGGCGCTCAGATCGCGCTGACGGGGCCGGACGAACTTGAGTTGCCCGTTCGACGCGACGCCTTGAAACGCTGCGTGACAAACCTGATCACCAATGCAGCGCGCTACAGCAACCATATGTGGGTCACGATCCTGCCCAGCCATGCGTCAATCGATATCATCATCGACGACGACGGGCCGGGGATTCCCGAGCCCATGCGCGAGGCCGTATTCCAGCCCTTCTTCCGGCTCGACAACTCTCGCAATCCGTCAACTGGCGGAATTGGCCTCGGTCTTACCATCGCTCGCGACGTCATGCTTAGCCACGGCGGCAATCTCTTGCTCGAGGTCTCACCACAGGGCGGCTTACGAGCACGCGCCTCTCTTCCGGCATTGGACGTGAGGTTGCTATTTCGCGAGAATGGACGACGAGAGGAACGGCTTTGGAAGAGCCCAACCGGGTAAGGCTGGTCCAGAGTATGGGACCGACTTGGCGGAAGGAGAGCGCTGCGTCGCGACTCAGCGCCGGGCACTTTCCGGAAGCCACGCCGCTCAATGCTTTCTTTGCGTGGAACGAAGTACGCCTGTTCCATGATCGGCGCTTCACCGTTGCGTGCGACATTTATGAGCTGTTTACCCGCTTCCGCAGCAATGCTGATGCGCACCATATCTGCGTCGCGCATCTGGCAATCAGTCCTGTGATCCTTTGGCGCTGGCGGCGGCATATGATCGTGTCGACCGCGCGTGCTCATGCGGCTCGAGCACTGGTTGAGCGGTTCGGAGCCTTGCCGGCCGTAGCCGCCGCGCGGCAGGTTGTCGAGTGCCTCCTCGCCAGCATCGGATCGAAGTATGTTGCAGCGCATGCCGCAGTCTTTCATGCGTTCGAGACCCTGGAAGCGGTCGTCGATATCGATGCACTTGCCGGCGTACGGCCTCGGCGGCAAGCGTCGGCGCCGTCGACGTCGCGGCGCAACATACTCATCATCAAGCTGAGCGCGCTCGGTGATTTCATTCAGGCTTTGGGTCCGGCGGCCGCGATTCGCCGATACCATGCGAGCGACCGGATTACGCTGCTGACAACCCGCCCTTACGTGGAGCTCGCCGAGCAAACCGACCTTTTCGACGACATTGCCGTCGACCGCCGTCCCAAGGGCTTGAATATCAAGGGCTGGCTAGAGCTGCGCCGTTTGCTGCGCGCCAGCCAGTTCGATCGCGTTTACGATCTGCAGACATCCGACCGATCGAGCTTTTATTCCTGGCTGTTCTGGCCGAAACGAAGGCCGCAATGGTCGGGGATTGCGTCGCATTGCTCTCACCCTCATGCCAATCTGGACCGCTACCCGCAGCACACTATCGACAAACAAGCCGAGCAGCTGCTCATGGCGGGGATCTATCCGGTACCGTTACCCGCTTGTCCGGTAGCGGCACGTGACCTCCCGGTCGGATTGGAGGATTGTCGGTTTGTTCTGCTCATCCCGGGCTCGTCTCCGCGTCACCTCGATAAGCGCTGGCCGGTCACACAGTATGCGGAGCTTTCTCGGCGGCTTTATGTCGCGGGCTATCTACCGGTCATTGTTGGGGCACCGGATGAGCAGCACATCGCCGCGGCAATTCGAGCGACTTGTCCCGAGGCGGTCGATCTCGTAGGCCAAACCGACCTCATTACATTGGCCGACCTCGCCACGCGCGCGGCGTTCACCGTCGGCAATGATACCGGCGCTACTCATGTGGCGGCTGCTGGCGGCAACCCGCTCGTGGTGCTATTCTCGCGCGCATCAGAACCCAGCCGTTGCGCTCCGCGCGGCGGCCTGGTCCGCGTTTTGACCAAGCCCGACCTCACCGATCTCGCGGCAGAAACGGTATTCGCTGAAGCGATCCAGGTTCTCAGCGGGTCGGCCGAAGACAGCCGGAACAGCGCAGCAGACGATTGACCATAAGCATTCCCACGCCCCGCACTCGCAAGGCCGCAAATCCCAAATTTACAACATCCAGCAGACCTCTGATGAAGGGCGAGCCCGCGTCTGCCTCGCCTCGTCTAGCCCCCTTCCGTGTCGTCCGTGGTCTTCATGGCTCTGATCGGTCCCGATAATTCGGCGCTGCTGCTGCGCGTTTTCTCATCACAGCCATGGGAATTTATGATTCCCAGTTGGACCGATCTCGCCGGTTGGGCGGGCGTCCTTGCCGCCGCCTTGGCGCTCACCGGCTTCGGACGGCTGCTGTCGCTGGGACGCGGGGCGCCGGAGGCGGCGCTCGTCGCCGGCTGGGGCGGCGCCTGCCTGGTGCTGACCTTGTGGGGCGTGGCAACGGCGGCGTCGCTGCGCCTGCCGGCGGTCGGGGTGGTTATAATGGGCGTGATCGGCCTCGTCGCGCCGCGGCTGCGGCTCACCATGACCGACTGGCGATCGGTGTCGCGCATTGGGGCGGTGGCCCTGCCGCTGCTCGCCGTCATGGCGAGCGCGCGGCCCAGCCTCCCCGACACTTTCTCGAACCTGCTGCCCAACGCCGCTTATCTCTACGATCATGCGGCCTTCCCGGCGGATGACCGCTGGCCGAACCATTCGTTTCTGCCCGCCGCGCCGTACAACCTGCAGCTCGCCGCCTTCCTGGCATCGCTCTTCACCCCGGCGTTCCCGCCGAGCGTGATGATCGCGCTCAACGTCGTCCTGCAGCTTGCCTTCGCCCTTTTTCTCGCGCGCCTCATCGAGCGCGGCGACGACGACGCGACGACGGTTCCATCCTGGGGCGCGACGGGCCTCGGCCTGCTGCTGACCACGGCGCTCAACCCCGGCTTCGTGCCGCGTTATCACCTCTCGGCCTATAGCGAGGCCTCGGTCACCGTCACCATCGCCTTTGCCGCATGGTTTGCGGCGCGCGCGCTCGCGCGGCTCGCCGCGCAGCGATCGGCTTCTGGCGAGCTGACGTTCCTCGCGCTGACGCTCGCCGCCCTGGTCAATATCAAGCAGGACAGCATCGCCATCGTGCTGGGCTTGCTGACCTCCTCTGTCGCTGTGGCCCTGTTCCAGAGCCGAGAAGGGCGGGGTCGAGCGGTTGCTGCTGTTATTCTGGCCGCAGCGCCGGCACTGCTGCTCTATGTTACGTGGCGCTGGTACGTACTCACCCACTTTGCCGTCGGCGAGCTGAAGCCGTTGCCGTTCGATCAATGGCAATTTCACAATCTTCCGCTCATTCTGCGCAGCATCGCCGGAGTGATCGGCGAAAAGCCGTACTTCTTCGGCACACTCCTATTGGCGCTTGCCGGTCTCGGCTGGCACGTGAGGCGGCGCCGCCTCGATCAGATAACGCGTGTCGCGGCCCTCTTGGCCGGCGTGGCTTTGATCTATAATTCCGCGCTTCTGGTGGCTTACATCGGCCACTTTCCCGGCAAGATGAGTGTCGATGCCCATTCGTATTTCCGCTACAACACCCATCTCGGCCTGCTGCTGGTGCTGACACTCGTCCTGCTCGCCCGCGACATCGCCTTCGAGCGCGGCTGGGCACTCACCGGCGACCGCCGCGTGGTCTCGGCAGTGCTCCTGGC
>WNFI01025607.1_pt1 | contig 13193 bp, 9 predicted proteins | sample 5400471 | NCBI WGS metagenome assembly WNFI01 (sample SAMN13153348, study PRJNA577476) | soil metagenome | isolation source: 100 cm saprolite on Douglas fir-dominated hillslope | place: USA:California | collected 2013-09-17
CTGCGCGTTACCGCGCTTTGCTGCGCTTTTAAGGAAACCGCTGTGCTCATACATACCAACCGTTCAGTATAGTAACTTAGACTGCTGCCAATTTCAAGTGGTACCGAGTTGTGGGCGAATCGTCGGCAAATCGGAAGTAATCACGGAAACCGCCCGGTCGTGCAATGAACAACGTTGCCGCCACGATGCAATTTACTTGACGAAGCACCGTCTAGAGCTTGAGGCCCATCAGGCTCGAGCCGAGCACTACCAGGACGATCGCAGCAACCAATACATATAGCCAATCCCGCTCGATAAGGTAGCCAATCCCCACGAACAGCACGCGACAAACGGGGATCGCAATCAAGAGCAGAATTCCAAACTGCACCACTGCGAGCGCACGTCCCTGAAATGCACCCCCCACGATCTCTGAAACGAGCCGTAATGAAGCTGGTTCACCTGCGAATGTGTGAAAGTTTGTAGCAGCGTCTCCGTGACGCACTAAAGTGACGGAACAACCGGAAGGTGGTGACACAACATTCCAGCTCAGATTGATTTGGCTCGAGGACGCCGCAGTGGCTGACAAGCCGGACGGTGCTCACGGCACGGCCAAACAGCTTCCGCCACCGCCTCCACCCAGCGGGAATTGGATGGAGGCCAGCATAGATTGCTTGGTGGAGTTGGCCGGAGTGGAGTCGTAGTTGTTGTCGAGCAAGCCGTAGCTGTCCTCGCCATTCAAAGCCCAATAGGTCCAGTCCAGCGATGAATTGCCCTGAAGGAAAGTGATCAGACTTGAAACCACTGCCCCTGACTGCCAGGCGCCGAGCTCTGAATTTCGCCGGCATTGTTGGTGGTGCCGAACTCTCCGACCCACACCGGCGCAGTTCCGTTCTGACTAAGGTAGGCCCAAAACTTCGTCCAGACTGCGGTCAAGCTCGAATAAGTGGTGTTGCTGTTGAACCAGCTCTGCTGGAAAAGATTCGGCCCATAATCGTGGGCGGAGTAAATGAGGCGTCCGGCAGTATTCAATATCACTGGGTTGTTCCTGGCGCCTTCCAAATTACCGCCCCACCAGCCGCAATCGCCGCTGTAGCAATCAACTCCCTCCACGAAAATTAATAGATTCGAATTGACCCCGAGGATCGCATTTCCGGCTCGCTGCGCCGCGGCGGGCCAGTTCTGATTTGTATTGGATGTAGGGCAGCCACCGGTGCTTGTATCACCTGTCCAGCAGGAGCCGCTGATTGAGCCGTTGGCGCTGAGATGAGGCTCGTTGCGGAGGTCCATGCCGATCACGATGGGATTGCCGCTGCCGTCAACAAAGGTGATGTAACGAGTGGTCAGGGTCTTCCAGTCGTTGATCCAGGCGGACTCCGGATAAGAGCTGGTGTACCAAAGTCCGTTTTGCTCGGCACTATTCCCGGCTTCGGAGCGATGGTTGTCCAAGATGACGCGGAGCCCGATGCTGCCGGCTGCGCTGATGATCTTGTCCATGACCTGTAGTGAGTTCAGCCCTTGGAGATCCGTATTGATTGGCCCGGAGCCATTGGCGAAGCTGATACCCGAGGGGACAACGGGAGTTTCTACCATCTGATTGGAGTATGGCAGACGAATGACGTTATAGCCGAGCTTCTTTATGTCATTCAGAATCGTGTGATAGTCCTGCGCCCAAAGCCCGTGAACCACTTGGTCGGTGGTCTCAAGACCGTACCAATTGACCCCCGCAATGCGCACCACCTTGCCATTCGCATCCAGAATCTGGCTACCACTGGCATGCCAGTAACCAGCCCCTTGCGCGAAAACCGCAGGGGGGAGAACACCCAGCCAGATGACTACGATCGTGACAAAGGCAAGAGAAACAATGTGACGGTCCAGAACTCGAGCAGCTCGATAGCAAGAAGAGAAGACAGATTGCATGGGTCCTCGAATTTTTTAAGATGAGCGAGGGCGAGGGGTCACGATAGTAGCAGATCAGAGTACCAAGCGGTGAAAAACCGAACGCACTCGGAATCGTCCTTCAGGTGGCGACGCTCAAGATCCCCACATACAACTGCAAGCGAGCCAAGGAGGTACCGGTGCAAAGAATCAGCAATAGCAAATCGTCACACGCCACCATAAATGTGTCCGTCAACTGTTAACCAAGAGGCTGTAGGTTCGAATCCGCTTGGGTGCAGGATTGGGTGCAACTACAAAAGGAAAAATGGCTCCGAATTTCTTGTAAGCGACACCAGATAGGGCACTTAGATTTTTTCCCACTTTCGGCTGTTAACCGAAGCTTGCTAGTTCGAATCTAGCGCGGGGAGCCAACTTAAATCCCGCTCTCAATTAGACTTATGCTGCTTTTGCTTCTTCGCTGCTAACCACTTCTGGTTTCCCAGGTTGCCAATTGAAATTTCAGCCTCTGGCAACGCGAGACCTAGAACAGTTTTTTCAGCTACGTCGAGGAACTTCGTTTTTTCTATGGCGTTATTGAGCCACGTCACCGCACTTTCGTATCCCGCGATAGTGGCAGCCTCATAGGTTAGAAATGGACGCGTAGACCGAATTCCATCTGCCGCGGGCTGTACGCTTGATCCTTGATCACGCCCCACTGGCTGGGCTGGCAGGTGCTCGAATCCTGATCCAGGCAGGTGGTCGGATCCGCTGGCTGGAAGTGATTGAAGATGTTGGTAATCAGGGCGTAGAACGCGAACCCCACACGCTCATTGATCTTGGTCTCCTTGTTGATGGAGAAGTCCAAATTCCAGCGCGGAAAGCCGCGAATGCGGCCCGCGCCACCCATGCTCGTGTCCACACCAAGCACGGGCCGGCGGAAGTGGCTGTACACCGCCTGCGGATCGCCATAGGCATTCAGGCCGGTCGCGTTGCCGCCGCTGCCTGCGCCACTGGAGGTCACGTTTTGATTCGCCGACATGCCTGGGATAGAACCAATCAGTACGGCGTTTTCGTTGGTCGTGTTCGAGCAGCGCCCTTCGCCGAAGCTCTGGCAATCGCCGTTGACGTCCACCTGCTGGGGGAAGCCGCTCTGCGCGGTGAACAGCGGCGCCAGACTCCACCCGCCGAGGGCGCGTCCCAGCAAGCCCCGCTGCGAGTTGTAGAACGGCAGGTGATAGACCAATCCGGTGTTGAACAGAAACTTGACGTCAAAGGACTGCGGACCGTACATGGCCCCCAGGTTCCACGGATCCGCTACTGTATAGCCGCTGGTGGATTGTGTAGTTGCGCCGGTTCCCAGCGCGCGTCCCCAGGTAAAGTTAGCCTGCCCGTCAACCCCGTGCCAGTTGCGAAGCCTCAGGGTCGTGAAGGCGGCGTGATAATTGCCGTAGCCGTTGCTCAAGCTCATGGCGAGCGAGGTCAACTGGCTGCAGACCGGCGAGCCGACCGGGCATGCAAGCTTGCCTGGCACTACGGAGTCGGGAAGCGTGCGACCCAGCATCCAATTGCCTGACTTGCTGAGAGTCGACCATAGCGAATAAGCCGCCCCAAGCTGAAGGTTCGAAAGCTGACTATTCGGGTTTTTCACACCGCCCGGAGTCTGTGGGCTAGCCAAGGCAGCGGTGCAACTGCTAAAGCCGGAACAGAACGCAGACGTCGGACCGCCCAGCGCCTGTTCAAAAAACGGCTGGGCCGGGCCGGTGTACAGGGCCGGGTTGCCTTTTTGGTCGAGGGTCATATTTGTGTTGGCGCAATTAGGACCATTCAGGCCGCAAATGCCGGTGTAGAGCGCGCCGAAGGCCTGCGCGAAGCTCTGGCCATTCACTGTCGTCATGTACGGCACCGCATTGATGTCCAGATCCACTAACTCGTGGTTGATCAAGCGCCCGATGTACCCGACCTCAATCGAGATCTTGTTGGTTAGCTCGCGTTGGATGGTGAAGTCGATCGCCTGCACCCGTGGTGGGCGATAGCTGGGGTCAAGCGCCGACGCGTCGCCCGATTGCGGGAAGTAGTTCCCGCTAACACAGCCCGTGCCGGAGCAGCCGATTGTACCCGGCAGGAAGGGCTGCGGTATGGTTTGCGCTGCGGGTGGCAGAGGCGCGGTCATGCCGTCCGCTCCAATCCGAAATGCAGTAAGAGGAGTAGCGCCGCCGGTACCAAGGCACTGATTGCCGTTTTGAGCGTATGCGGCGCTCACGGCGCCCTGGCAGGAAACCGCCTGTAACAGCCCAGGCGCCAACAACGGCGTCAGGATGTTGATAACGCCGTTCATGCGACCGTAGGTAAGGCCCCAACCACCCCGCAGCACGGTCTTGTTCTGGCCGAACAACGATCCGAGAATACCGCTGCTAAACCGCGGGTTCCACGCGGCGGCGACGCGCGGACTGAAACCGCCATAGAACGGGTCGTAAGGATATTTCCGGCCGCCGCTGACGTTCCTAATTGTGGCGAAGCCCAGAGTGGGGTTGTACACCTGCCCGGCCAGTGCAGCGCTCTTGCGGGCCGCGAGGTAGTCTTCCGTGCGAATAGGGTTACCGCCCTGATCGACGACCAAGACCTGTTTGCCGTCCACCTCATAGGGTGGCATTTCCAACTGGTAGCCCAGGCCGTAGGTCAAGGTGAAATCGGAGCGCATATGCCACGTGTCGCTGAAATATACGTTATAGGAGGGGATAATGCTGTGGGCGACGACCGGGCTACCGAACGGCTCCAGAGTCATGTCCGGCGACTTCCGTGAGTACAGCGATTGCGGCTGGGTCACGATGCCCAGCACCTGCGCATACCAGTTTCTCCAGATATTGGAGCTACTGAAGCCCGGCGGGACGTATCCAGCGATGTTCAACCCCGAAACTGCCGACGAGGTGCTGCTGCTGGCACCGATCTGGTAGACGTTTGCAGCCATAATGCCGAGTCCGTTGTCGTTGCGCCTGTGGGCGTCCCAATTGCGCTGGTACTGTCCGCCGAACTGGAAGAGATGGTTGCCATGCAGCAGGCTCAGGTCGTCACGGAGCATATTATCGTGGCCGTTCCAGTAGCGCTGGCGGGTGTCCTGCGTGCGCACGCAATAGGGGATGAGTGCGTTGCATCCCACGATGCCTCCCGATGAGCCCTCTCCGCCGATCTCCATCGCGCCGCCCAGGCCCGGCAACTGAGGTGCGGCGGACAGCGTCGTCCACTCCCAGAAGTTACGCAGGTAGCTGTAGCGGAAATCGTTGGTCAGATTAGGGCTGATGTTCGTGGTAAGACCCACAACCAAGTACCAGGGAACTTGTGGACGCTTCGCTGTGGACGTCGCTACGCCGAAAGTTCCGCCGAGCAAACCGCCGACGTCGTACTGGTTATTGGTGAAACGCTCCAGATGATAATAACGGTAGCTAGACATAAAATGCCATTTCGCGCCAAAGTCGTGGTCGAGGCGGGCAACCCCAAAGTTGTCGTTCTGCGGCAGCTTTAGGCCAGTCAAATAGCCCTGAGTGTTGACGCCGTCGCCCGCGGCGGTACTCGGGTCATTAGGCAAGGGCATGTATTTGTTCCAGAGTTGCGTCACCAGGGGATTGATGCCAACGCCGCGTGGATCGCAGAGTTGGTTGGGGTTGCTTGCGCTCGGGCACACAGCTGGCTGGATGGTTGCACCCGTTTTTGGATCGACGACCGGAAACGGATTAATGTTGTAAACCTGTTTGGTGCCGCCCGTATCCGTGATCAAGCCCAAGCGCAAGCGTGCTGAGGGCACGCGCTTGTCGACTTGTGAGTTCTGCGGATAACGGCGGCCTTCATAATTGGCGAAAATGTACGTTTTGCCGCCCCAAAACGACGGTCCCACGGGTCCCCCGCCTGAGGCTCCGAAGCGATTGTAATGATTTGAGATCAGCGGTGTGCTAGTGCTGATCGTATTGCCCTGCGCGTCTTTGGTCGGCGTATGGTTGTTCAACCAGGTGTTCGCACCAAAGTTGCTGCCCAGATAGTACTCGTAAAGCGCGCCGTGCCAGCTATTGCCGCCGCGGCGGGTCACGAGTTGGACTTGTGCGCCAGACGAGCCGTTGAAGTCCGCCGTCTGGTTCGCAACGTTAACCTTAAACTCCTCAATACTTTCGACTGGAGTTGGCATCACGCCAGTGGGGACGCCACCGCTCGCGGCAGTGGTCGTGGCAGAGGCAAAGCTGGGCGTGTAAGTATTCATGGTGCCGTCCATGTCGCTGCTGTTGTTCCCGCCGTCGAGCTGGTAGGTATTCTGGTCGCGGACGGCTCCCGCCACCGACCCGTTCGGGGCCGTTGCAGGTTGCAGCGTCACCAGACTGGAAACGTCACGGCTCAGGTTGGGCAACTCCTGCAGGTCTTCCGCTCCGATAGTGGTGCCCACCGAAGCGTTCAGCGTCTGCAGGTTCGAGCCAGAGGCCTGAACCACGACCGTTTCTGTGACCGAACCTATCTTCAATTTGGCATTGATCGTAAGCTGCTGGCCGATGCTTACAGCTTGTTCCGTAAACTTTGCGAGCGCAAAGCCGGTCTTCTCGACCTGGATGTCGTACACCCCGGGATTAACATTAACGAAAACATATCGCCCGACGTCATTGGTGGCCGTGCCCTTCGTAGTGCCGGTGGTGTGGTCAATCAATGATACGGTTGCGCCCGAGGCGGAAGGCTCCGGAATCGCCACGAGCCTCTGCGGAGAGTGCCCAGATGCAAAAAGCCGCTGGCGTGGGGAATCCTGTAGCGCTGTCGGAATTTGCGCAACCACTCTGACCACTCCGTCTGTGCCTGTGGCTTTTAGGCCAGACTCGGCTAATTGTCAAGGGAGTGATTCTCGAAATTATTCACATCGAATGAAGAAATTTTTCTTATAGCTCGTAGTTCGCTTTACGTTGACCTGGGATCGCGGGCTGGAGATGGCCAAACACAAGGCCTTCACGGTGGCTTACCAACGTGAAAGTCTATTTCTGTGATCCGCATAGCCTTGGCAGCGCGGCACGAACGAAAACACGAACCGCTCGTTGCGACAATACCTGCCAAAGAGAACCGACCTCCCCGGCTACGCGCAATCAGAACTGGACAAGATCGCGATGCGTCTAAATCAACGCCCGCGAAAAACATTAGGTTTTGAAACCGCTGCGAGCAAACTTCGCGCAAGTGTTGCGCCGACCCGTTGAACCCGCAGCGTTAATCAGCCATTTGATCCCAAGCCCAATTGACGGACCATCTGCCATTCATGAAGCAGGTTCAAACACCATCTAGCTCACGTCGCACCCAGTGCAGTCGGCGCGACGTTCCGCCCGGATACAAGGTCCATCTGCAGAGCTGGATCGGCGGCTGGTACGTAAGTCACCGCCAAGCCAAGCTCGCGACGAATAATATTGCAGCCCTGTGCGATGGCGGTCGCCTTGTAGAACGCTATCTCGCGGTTGCAGCCCTGACGCCCAAAGCCACAGTCGCTCGACACAATCAGGCGCTCGGGCGGAACGTACTTCAGCGCTTTGCGGACGTCCGCGGCCACGTCCTCCGGCCGATCTGCCTGCAGGGTACGATGGCTGACGGCACCTAGGCAGATCTTTTTCTTGAGATCGTTCTTGAACGGCTCAAACAGTTCGAGATCCTTCTGATTTCGATCCTTCATCTCGAGCGTCCACACGTCGCCCCGGCACCGCTCCAAATAGATCTCGATGGAGTTCGCGTAGCTGGTATCCTCCATCACGCGCTGCATGTTCGGATTGCCCCAGCAGGTGTGGATCCACAGTTCGACGTCATCAAGTCCCTGGACCTCGCGGTTGAACGCGTCGACCATGAACTTTACGTCTTCGTGGTCCTTGCCGAAGGTGTTGGCCATGAAATGGAACGTCGGTTCCTCAATCTGAATGCACCGGCACCCGCCATCACGCAGTGCCAATAGTTCCTTATTCATCGCTTCCGCCATATCCCAAATCACTTGCCGCTTGTCCTTGTATTTTGGCGTGTGGATATCCAGGAAGAGCGCCATCACCTGCGAGCAACAGGTGCCGAATTTCACCGGTTTGCGTGTCTTTGCCTGCGCGATGCGCCACAGTTTCGTGTAATCGAGCGGTCTGTGTTCGATCTTATCGACGATGTGCGGCCATCGCCAGCCGGTATAAATTTCGTTCAGCAGGGTGCCGGGTGGATAGTGGAGCCAAGGCGCTGTCGTCTCCGCAGGCTGTAGGTAGTCACCCTCAAAGCCGGCCCAGCGCTGCAACGGGTAGTGGTGCCACGCGCGGCCCGCCAGATCCTCATCGAGGTGAAAGTCTCCATGCGTAAGGATGTCGAGGCCGGCGCGCTCCTGATCGCCTATCACGACGGCTAGTGCATCCAGGAACTTCTCGCGAAAACGGACGTCGAGCATGCAGGTATCAAGCGGGCGACCCAGCATGCTGACGTCAAACCAGCGCGGCCGGGGAAACGAGCCCGTGACAGTACTTGGAAGAATCAGATCGGCGGTAGCCGTAAACATGGGTTCCTCCGTTGTACTCCTGCCGCCGCGACTGTCCACTCTGTGAGCAGACCCGTCACAACCGGGGTTTCAACACTATATGCGTGAGCGGGCGTGGTTAAGAGTGCAAGGCGCTTATGTTGCGTTCGGGCAATCACAAACGATAGCGACCGCTGCCGGTCAGTCGCCCGACGGAAACATGATGTCAGACCAGGCATGAACCTCTTGATAGCAAGGCGACACAACTATCCGTCGAACGGCGTAATTTCGTCGAGCGGGACTCCGACCTTGAGCAGCTTCGTCGCAGTTTTTGGCCAAATTTTTGACTCAACTGGCGGCTCTTCGTAATCTTCCTCGATGAGATGAATGCTGTCCAACGCGAAGAACGCATGATCTGCGGAGACCTCTTCGATGTAGCCGCTGAACTCCGTGAGCCTACCGCTTTTCATCTTGGCGAGAACGAGTACCATGTCTCCCGACTGCGGCGCTCTCATCGTCGATTCCATAATCTGTTTGGCCCTCCCTAGAAAAGGTCACGAACGACGATGCTGTACTTTCTGCGTCGAAGGGTCAAGTGGCAATCTGAGGAAAATCATTGAGCTTAGGACTAGCTGAAAATTCCTGAGAGCGCAGTCCGACGCGGAACACGACGGACGGCGACGGCATGGATAACGGCACTCGCAAGCATGCCGAAAAATAGGAAGGCGCGGTCCCACCATCGAGAGCCGCGCATATTTATCTGGTAGAGTTGATCCTTCTGGCTACTTTTTCACCGTCATTGCGTCCGAGTTGACAGCCTTCTTTCCGGTAACCCCTTCAAGTTCGACCTTAGTGAAGCGAGAGACGGACCCGTTTCCCCTGCTTTCAGCGGTCCACGCGCTAGGGCACATTGGAAATCCTCTCGCGATCCCCCTGGTAATAGAACATCGACTCCACCCGCATGCCGATGTCAGATTTGCTGTTGCGTGCGCGTTGGGGAACTTTGCTGATGACCCGCGTACCGTGGGGACACTGTTAGCACTCATGCGAGATGACGATAAAGATGTACGTGACTGGTGGACGTTCGGCTTGGGTGTGCAGGGCGATTTGGATTCCGTTGAGATTCGCGATGCTGTCTGGCAACGAATGATGTCCGGCGTCGTATGTCTCTTTGGGCTCACAGACGTGAAGGTGCCCTGCCGGTGGATTGACGCACGACAAATTCAGGTTCAATCGCGATCTCCGGCACATGCTCAGATCGCCCTTCGATTTCGTCGATCAAGGTATGAGCGGCAATTTGCCCCATCCGGATGAGGGGCTGCCGCACAGTCGTCAGTCCAGGATTGCTGAGAGCTGCGCCCCTAATATCGTCAAAACCTACCACGGAAATATCTTCTGGTATGCGGAGTCCCGCTTCGTGGATCGCCCAGATAGACCCAATGGCGGATAAATCGTTATAGGCAAACAGTGCCGCGAAGGGCCGCCCACGCGACAACAGTTGCCTCGCGAATGGATAACCGACACTGGGCGTGGAATCTGTGCTGTCAATCCGGATGGTAAGTTCGGGGTCAATCGGGATACCCAGTTCTTCCGCCACTTCACAGATCGCTGCCCATCGCACTGCAGAGTCTGAACTGAGGGTATGCCCTTGTATGAAGGCAATCCTCTCGTGCCCAAGCTCCTGCAAGTGTTTCAGGGCCAGTCGCGCGGCACGTTTATGATCCAAGACAATGTTTGTCACGCCCGGAACATTCTGGTGCCCTGCGACGGCCACGGTGGGTAACGACGGCACCTCCGTGATGGAGGTGTCGACCGTGATGAAACCCTCTACGCCCCGGGACAACAACATCTGCGAGTACGTTTGCAGAAGCTGCTGATCGTGGCGATGAATGACGGTCAGGAAGAAGAAATTGTTCTCGCGAAGGTGTTGCTCTATGCCGCTGATCACCATGGAGCCATAGGCGTCGCCGATCTCCTCCGCGAGCACTCCAACGGTGTGCGTACGTTTCAGCCGCAGGATACGTGCAGAAAAATTCGGCCGGTAATTGAGTTCTTTTGCAGCGATGCGGATGCGCTGTTTGGTGTGCTTTGGAATCGAGCGCGCGGCCGCAGAATTATTGAGCGCGGCAGAAGCGGTGCCCGGGGTGAGACCGAGATGGTCAGCAATTGTCTTGAGGGTGACTTTGCGCTTCAGGTTTGTTCGGGCGGTCTTTTTCGCAGGCCTCAAGCTGAGACTTGACACAGCCATCTCACAGGGTACGCTTTTTAGCGTAGCGCCATTTCTTGAGTAGAATATCAATTCTGCGCTTGACAAGCCCAAAAGATGGCGCTAAATAGTCGCTAGTATAATTGTGGTTGGGTTCATCGGGGTCATTGATTTTTTACAAGTCAAGAAGCTCGTAGGCATCCGTAAATCACATGGCTCTGTGGCGAACCCTTCTAATTCTCCTCTATGCTGGACTGTGCGGCATCGCAGTTGCGGGCCAGGAAAACACCTCGGTCGCAAAATCAGAGATTACTTACAATAAAGATATAGCACCCATTCTCAAAAGGCACTGCATAGCCTGTCATCGCCCGAACGACATCGCTCCGATGTCGCTGATGACGTATGACGAAGTGCTCCCTTTTGCCCGGATAATGCGGGAGGCCGTGGTTCAACGAAAGATGCCTCCGTGGCATGCCGACCCTGCGTTCGGCGAGTTCAGCAATGACGGTCGCTTGAGCGACGAGGAAATCGCGACCATCGACGCTTGGGTAAAAAGCGGAACAAAAAGAGGTGAACCTGGAGCTTCCTCAGCGGCCCCTGCGCTCGCGCAAGGCTGGCATATCAAGCCGGACGTGGTTCTAACCATTCCCGAATTTTTCGTGACCAAAGCTACTCAAGACGACTACGAATATATCTACGTCCCCACGAATTTCACGGAAGATAAATGGATACAGGCCGCCGAGGTGCTTCCCGGTGATCGACGTGTGGTCCATCACGCCACGGTGTCGGTGATCGATCAGGCCGAAGTAGCGAAGCATCTGGAAAGGCACGCTAAGGCCGACGAAGGCGAAGACCAATATCACTACCGCACCGGCAAAGTGCTGCACCTCCGCCCCGATGCACCGGTCATTGATGACGGGTGCGCAGCGCCGGATGGTGGCGGCGTTCCGGGCCAGTCCTCAGGCTATTTGAATATTGTGCCGGCGATCTATCTTCCGGGACATTTGGCAGAGACGAGGCCTCCAGGCTATGCGCTGCGAATTCCGGCGGGCGGCTATCTGCAATTTCAGATTCACTACAGCAATCATCATGGCCTGGACGTAAAGGATCGCACTAGCATCGGTCTGGTATTCGCGCGGGAACCGGTCCAGCATGAGATTGGGCAGTACGAAATTTGGAACAACATGTTTCTCATCCCTTCCAACGACGACAATCACCGCGTGACTTCCTGCTTTACTTTGCCGAAGGATGTGATCGCGGTGGCCTACACGGCGCATATGCATTTTCGCGGCAAAAACATGTTGACCAAGGCCAGCTATCCGGATGGCCGTGAAGAGGTGCTCCTCTACGTTCCCCATTATGATTTTCGATGGCAGGAGACATACTTCTTGAAGAAACAGTTCTTGCTGCCCAAGGGCACGAAACTCATGACCGTCGCTTATTTCGACAATTCCAAGAACAACTTCCAGAACCCCGACCCGTCCAAAGGGGTTCGTTGGGGCGAACCCAGTGACGAGGAGATGATGGGCTTCTGGTTACAATTTGCCGATCCTCAGATGGTCGCCGAAAAGAGAGCATCGGCGCAGAAATGAGCGGCACGGCGTTTTTCTCCACTCACGATCCCTTTGCACCATGAATTTCGGCCGTCGTAGGTTTGTCCAACTGGCGATGGGGGCCGCGCTCTCCTTTCCCTGGAATCGGTTGCTGGCACAGGGTGTATCAAATCACACGGCCAAGCCCCTGCCGAGGGCCAAAGCTTCCGGGCGTCCCTTCGACGCCCATTTCGTGGACATCTCTGCTGCCGCGGGTCTGCACGCGCCGGTGATCTACGGCGACGCAGAAATCAAAAAGTACATCGTGGAGTCCACCGGATGCGGTTGCGCCTTCATTGACTACGACAATGACGGGTGGGCGGATCTGTTTGTGCTGTCGGGCACTCGGCTCGGAGGCCCTCCCAGCGGCACGACAAATCGGCTGTACAAAAACAACCGCGACGGGACATTTACGGATGTCACAGAAAAAGCAGGGTTGCATTCGGTCGGATGGGCTTGTGGAGTCTGCATAGGAGACTACAACAACGACGGCTTTGACGATATCTTTTGCAGCAATTTCGGGCAGAACGCACTTTATCGCAACAACGGCGACGGAACTTTCACCGATGTGACCAAGGATGCGGGGCTTTGGAACGATCAGCCCAGGTGGGGCGCCGGTTGCACGTTCGTGGATTACGACCGCGACGGACATCTGGATCTCTTCGTTTCCAACTATGTGCGGTTTTCCTTTGAAAATGCCGCTGTTCCGGGCGAAAACGCCAACTGTAGATGGAAAGGGATTCCCGTCGAATGCGGGCCGCGAGGATTATCTACGGGCAGAAATTCCCTTTATAGAAACAACGGTGACGGAACGTTCACCGATGTAACGCAACGGGCCGGCGTCACGCATGCCGCGGCCACGTACGGGATGACTGTCGTTGCGGCGGATTTTGATGAAGACGGATGGCAAGACATTTACGTCGCCTGTGACTCGACTCCCAGCTTGTTATTCATGAACAATCGAGATGGAACGTTTCGTGAAGAAGGAGTACTGAGAGGGGCGGCCCTGAGCGATGATGGCATGGAGCAGGCGGGTATGGGGATCGGGGTCGGCGATTATGAT
>WNFI01086108.1_pt1 | contig 13193 bp, 13 predicted proteins | sample 5400471 | NCBI WGS metagenome assembly WNFI01 (sample SAMN13153348, study PRJNA577476) | soil metagenome | isolation source: 100 cm saprolite on Douglas fir-dominated hillslope | place: USA:California | collected 2013-09-17
CGCTCGGCGCTGATCGCCTCCGGGCTGGCGCTCCCCGCACGCCGGATCACGGTCAACCTGGCGCCCGCCGACCTGCCCAAGGAGGGCAGCCATTACGACCTGCCGATCGCGCTCGGGTTGATGGCGGCGATCGGGGCCATTCCGCCGGATGCATTGGCTGGATACACCGTGCTTGGCGAACTCGGGCTCGACGGATCGATCGCGCCGGTGGCCGGCGTATTACCGGCGGCGATCGGGGCCAATTCGCGCGACGAAGGCCTGATCTGCCCCGCAGCCTGCGGAGCGGAAGCGGCATGGGCGAGCCCGGATATCCAGATCGTCGCGGCAAGCTCGCTGATCCAGATCGCCAACCATTTCCGCGGCACCCAGGTGCTGTCGCGGCCGCAGCCGAAGGTGCACGAGCAGCAGACGGCGCTGCTGGACTTGCGCGACATCAAGGGCCAGGAGAGTGCAAAACGCGCGCTCGAGATTGCCGCGGCCGGCGGGCACCATTTGCTGATGATCGGCTCTCCCGGCGCCGGCAAGTCGATGCTCGCGGCGCGGCTGCCCTCGATCCTGCCGCCGCTGTCGCCGTCGGAACTGCTCGAAGTATCGATGATCGCCTCCGTCGCCGGCGAAATCGAAGGCGGCGCGCTCACCGCGCGGCGGCCGTTCCGCGCCCCCCATCATTCCGCCAGCATGGCGGCGCTGACCGGTGGTGGCATGCGCGCCAAACCCGGCGAAATCTCGCTGGCGCATCAGGGCGTCTTGTTTCTCGACGAATTGCCGGAGTTCGATCCGCGGGTCTTGGATTCGCTGCGCCAGCCGCTGGAGAACGGCGAGGTCGCAGTGTCGCGCGCCAATCATCGCGTCACCTATCCGGCGCGCTTCATGCTGGTTGCCGCGATGAACCCCTGCCGCTGCGGCCACGCCTATGAGCCCGGCTATTCCTGCAAGCGCGGCCGGATCGATCGCTGCACATTCGACTATCAGGCGCGCATCTCGGGACCGCTGATGGATCGCATCGACCTGCGCATCGAGGTGCCGGCGGTGACTGCAGCCGACCTGATCCTGCCGCCGCCTGCCGAAGGCTCGGCGGAAGTCGCGTCACGTGTCGCTGCCGCGCGCGACGTCCAGATGGCGCGTTACGCGGCGGCCGGACTGCCGCATGTCCGCACCAATGCGGAGGCGCCGGCGTCGGTGTTGGAAGAAATCGCGCAACCGGACGCGCAGGGCCTGAAACTGCTGCGCGATGCCGCCGAGACCATGCGACTGTCGGCGCGCGGCTATCATCGCGTGCTGCGCGTCGCCCGCACGCTGGCCGACCTCGATGGCGCCGACAAGATCGGCCGGCTGCATCTGGCCGAAGCCCTGTCTTACCGCGTACTCGCCGAAGATCTCCGGCGCGCGGCCTGAATTTATCGACGGGCCTGCAAGCCGCCTCGCCCGAGTTTGCTTCTTAATAGCTCATTAACCTTGTTCTCATTGCGCCGCGTGACGCCGTCCGGCCTCAAGCACTTTGCAAGATCACCGCCTCATCGTCGTCGGCAAAGCACGCGACGCGCGTCAAGGCAGGCCCAAAATGCTGACCGCGCGAAGCAAGCGCGATTCCAGGGCAATCTCAGGGTGGTTGGCAATGCGGCGGGTTTTCCGGATCAAGTTACGCATACGCCGTTTCACGCGACGCTATCCGTGGCTCATTATCGCGGTGCGCTCGTTCATGATTTTTTCCGCCGCCTTCGGCGGCGCCTATGGATTCATCGCTGGAAGCCGATCTGAAGGTTCCGGTTATGAGCCCCACGCCTTTGCGATCGGCGCCAGCTTCCTGTTCGCAATCGCCTGCGTCGCGCTTGCCACCTTGAGCATCCGTTTGCGCTGGATGCGCAAGAAGCTTCGCAAGATTGCGCTTCACAACGAGGCGCTGGCCGATCGCAATTGGGAATTGCAGGAGGCCGAGCAACGCGCCCGCAGCCTGTTCGAATCCCAGGGCGACCTGATCGTGCTGCGCGATGCGGCAGGCGCTATCACGTTCGTCAACGACGCCTATTGCGAACTGGCGCGACAACCGCGCAGCGCGCTGATCGGCAGCCGCTTCACATTCACAGTCCTCGAGCAAGGCAAGACCGCGCTTGAGCCCGATGGCACGCGGATTCATGACCAGAAGATCGCCGGGCCGTTGGAGCCGCGATGGATCGCATGGCGCGAAGGCCTGGTCCGTAGCGACGCCGGCCGGCCAGCCGAGATGCAGTGCGTCGGCCGCGACGTCACCGACCGCACCGAGACCGAGCGTGCGCTCGCCGAGGCGCGCGATCAGGCCGATGCGGCCAACCGCGCCAAGTCGCGGTTCCTCGCGATGGCCTCTCATGAAATCCGCACGCCGCTCAACGGCATCATCGGCATGAGCGGGTTGCTTCTGGATACGCCGCTGACGCCGGAGCAGATGACCTATGCCAGGGCCGTGAAAACCTCGGGCGACGCCCTGCTTTCACTGATCGAGGAACTGCTGGATTATTCCAAGATCGAGGCCGGCAAGATCGACCTCGAGCACCGCCCGTTCGCGCTTGCCGCATTGATCGAGGACATCGCCGAACTGTTGGCGCCGCGGGCGCAGGCAAGGAAGCTCGAAATCGCGGCCTATGTCGACGAAAGGCTGCCGGCGGAAGTGGCCGGGGATGCGGCGCGGCTGCGGCAGGTACTGCTCAATCTCGCAGGAAACGCGATAAAATTCACCTCGACCGGCGGCGTGGCGCTGATCGTCGAGCCGGGGATCGGGCCTCATGAAATCTCTTTCCTGGTGCGCGACACCGGCATCGGCATCGCGCCCGAGGCCCAGGCGCGCATTTTCCGCGAGTTCGAACAAGCCGACGAACGCATCGCGCGGAGCTATGGCGGCACTGGGTTGGGACTGAGCATCTCCGAGCGCATCGTCAAGCGAATGGGCGGCCGCATCACGCTGGAGAGCCAGCCGGGCGTCGGCTCGACATTCGAAGTGTCGGTTCCGCTTCCGGCCTCCGATGGCAATGGCAGCGAGCAAAAGGTATTTGCGGCGCCGGATCTGAGCGGCCAATCGATCATGCTGGTCGCCCCCCAGAGCATTGAGGCATCGCTGGTCGCCCGGCGGCTGCAACGCTGGGGCGGACAGACCTGCACGGTCTCAGATATCGCGGTGGCGCAGGCCTTGCTGCCCGAGCGATCATGGCGCGCCATGCTGCTTGATCACGCATTCGGCGCTGAAGACGTCGAGTTGCTGGCCGAAGCGGCGCGCCCTCACGCGATACAGCGGATCGTGATGTTCACGCCGGCCGCGCGACATGAACTTCAACAGTCATCAAGCTCCTCTGCTTTCACCGGCTATCTGATAAAGCCGTTGCGCGCGGCCTCCCTCGCCGCCCGCCTGACGATGGTGCCGGAAGTTCTGGCGCCACCCCTTGCCGGCGAACCCCCGATCGAGGTGCTTGACGAAGTCGGGACGCCGGCGGCCGCGCTGTTGCAAGGCCTTTCAGTCCTGGTGGCGGAAGACAACGAGATCAATGCGCTATTGATGCGCTCGCTTTTGACCCGGTTAGGGCACCATGCCGTCATCGCCACCAATGGCAAAGACGCGCTGCAATCGTGGCTGGCGGCCAAATCCGCCGGCGCGCCCTATGATCTGGTTCTGATGGACATCCAGATGCCGCAACTCGACGGCATCGAGACAACCAAGCGTATCCGCACCCTTGAGGCCGGCCAGCCGGGTCGCCAGACGCCGATCCTCGCGCTGACGGCGAACACGCTGGTGGAAGATCGCTACGCCTGCTTCGAGGCTGGCATGGACGGCTTTCTGATCAAGCCGCTGGATCGCGAAAAGCTCGCTGACGCCCTCGCCGGTCTGGCCGCCTCGCGGCATCTCGCGGCGTGAGAGCGCTACAGCCGCCGCAGCGCGACGGTTTCGACCACGTGATCGGCGCCCTTCTTCAGGATCAGCGTCGCCCGCGGTCTGGTCGGCAAAATATTCTCCTCGAGATTGGCGAGGTTGGTCCGCTCCCAGATCGCCAGCGCGGTTGCGGTCGCTTCTTCGTCCGAGAGCGGAGCATAGCGATGAAAATACGATCGCGGATCGTGGAACGCGGTGTCCCGCAGCGTCAGGAAGCGCGTGATGTACCAGTCGCGCAGCACCGATTCGTCGGCATCGATATAAACGGAGAAATCGAAGAAATCCGAAACCACAGGAACGGCCTTGCCATCGCTTGGCAGCCGTCCGGTCTGCAGAACATTGACGCCTTCGACGATCAGGATGTCCGGCCGGTCGACCTCGGTCCATCCGTTCGGAACGATGTCATAGGTCAAATGCGAATAGACCGGCGCCCGCACCGGCCGCCGGCCCGCCTTGATATCGCTCAAAAACGTCAGCAGCGTCGGCAGATCGTAGCTCTCTGGGAAACCCTTTTTCTGCATCAGACCTTGCCGCTCGAGCACGGCATTGGGGAACAGGAAGCCGTCGGTTGTCACCAGATCGACCTTTGGCCGCGGCGACCATCGCGCCAATAGCGCCTGCAGCACGCGCGCGGTGGTGGATTTTCCGACCGCAACCGATCCGGCGACGCCGATGATGTAGGGCATCTTGCGGTCCTGGATGCCGAGGAATTGACGCTGCGCGTAAAACAGCCGCTGCGTGGCATCGACATAGATCGACAATAGACGCGACAGCGGCAGGTAAATGTCCTCGACCTCTTTCATGTCGAGACGATCATGCATCGAACGCAGGCGCGAGAACTCGCCCGGCTCCAGCGTCATCGGCGTATCGTCACGAAGCCGCGCCCATTGCTGCCGTGAAAATATCCGGTAGGGGTTGTAGACTTGCTCCGGTGCCCGAATATCCATGACGCCGCCTTTATCAAAGAGGTTGGGCCAATGCCCTAATCGCGCTTGCGCGCGGCTTTCTCTTCCAGCCCCGACATCGTCGTGCGTTGCGCCAGCGCTGCCTCGACGTCCTCAAGTTTTATCCCGCGGGACCTCAAAAGCACCAGCAGGTGAAACAACAGGTCCGCGCTTTCGGCGATGAGGTGGTCGCGATCGTTCTCGATCGCGGCGATAACGGTCTCCACCGCCTCCTCGCCAAATTTCTTGGCGCAATGCTCCGAACCCTTATCCAGCAGTTTGCGCGTATAGGACGCTTCTCCTCCCGACGCCGCGCGGGCATCGATCGTGGCGGCCAGATCGTGAATCGTAAAACGCGACATCACCAAAACTCGCATACGGCATACATCCCACGGGGATTTAGCACTTCTGTCACCGGGAGTCGTCAGGGATCGAGCCGCATCGGCAGCCCGGCGCGGACCATGTGGTCCTTGGCTTCACGTATGGTAAATTCGCCGAAGTGGAAGATCGATGCCGCGAGCACCGCGGTCGCATGCCCTTGGCGGATGCCCTCGACCAGGTGATCGAGATTGCCGACCCCACCGGATGCGATTACCGGGACAGCGACGCTGTCCGCCACCGCCCGGGTGAGCGGGATGTCAAAACCCTGCCTTGTGCCGTCCCGGTCCATCGATGTCAGCAGGATCTCACCGGCGCCAAGCGAGACGACCTCCTGGGCATATTCGATGGCATCGATCCCGGTGGAATTGCGCCCGCCATGGGTGAAGATTTCCCACCGTTCCGAGCCGCCGCCGCGCGCCACTCGCTTGGCGTCGATCGCGACCACACACCGCCGCCGACGGTCAGCGGCATGAAGCAGGCTTCCGCCGTGCGCCGGACCACGTCCAGCATGATGCCGCGATTTTCATGGGTGGCCGTAATGTCGAGAAAGCACAGCTCGTCGGCGCCGGCGGCGTCATAGGCAATGGCCGCTTCCACGGGATCGCCGGCGTCGCGCAAATCGACAAAGTTGACGCCCTTGACCACCCGGCCGTCCTTGACGTCGAGACAGGGGATCACGCGCACCTTGAACATGGATTACTCCTAAGCCGCGGCGCGAGCGCTGCGGATCAGCGCCAACGCCATGGCAGGATCGAGGCCGCCGTCATAGAGCGCGCGGCCCGCGATCGCGCCGGCCAGTCTCTTGGCGCGCGGCGCCAGCAGCGCTTTTACATCCTCGATCGAGGCCAAGCCGCCGGAGGCGATGACCGGAATTGAGATGCGGTCGGCAAGCACGATGGTGGCCTCGAGATTGAGGCCTTTCAGGAGGCCGTCGCGGGCAATGTCGGTGAAGACGATCGCGGCGACGCCGGCATCCTCGAAGCGCTGTGCGATTTCGAGCGCGGTGACCTGCGACGTCTCCGCCCAGCCCTCGACCGCGACCTTGCCGTCGCGCGCGTCGAGACCCACCGCGACACGGCCGGGGAATTTTTTCGCGGCGCGTTGAACCAGCCCGGGATCGCGCACCGCCGCGGTGCCGACGATCACCCGCGCAATGCCTTTTGCCAGCCAGGCTTCAACCGTCTTCAGATCGCGGATGCCGCCGCCGAGCTGCACCGGAATCGAAACCGCTTCGAGCATCGCCTCGACCGCATGCGCGTTGATCGGCTTGCCGGCAAAGGCGCCGTCGAGATCGACCACGTGCAGATATTCAAAACCCTGCGCGGCAAAGCTACGCGCCTGCGCAACGGGGTCGAGGTTGAACACCGTCGCGCGCGCCATATCGCCCTGCTCAAGCCGCACGCACTGGCCGTTCTTCAGGTCGATGGCGGGAAACAGGATCACGGCCCACCGCCTGCTCGCTTCCCCCTTGCGGGGGGGGGCTGGGGAGAGGGGTAGCCGCGAGTTCGATGTTTGTCGTTTACGCCCTTCCCGAACGCTTCGCGCATAGCCGAGGCTTCGCCTTGGCGTTCTTCAAGACGGCGGCTGGAAGCCGCCTTTTGCTCCCCCTCAAGGGGAGAGGTAACAGGAGAAGGTGTGAAGGCGTTCATCACGGCTTCCATTTCAAAAAGTTCGAAATCAAAGCCAGCCCAAAACGCTGACTCTTCTCCGGGTGAAACTGGGTGCCGACAGCGGTGTCCTTGCCGACGATCGCCGTCACCGGGCCGCCGTAATCCGCGCGCGCCAGCACGTCCGCCTCGTTGGCGGCGTTGAGATGATAGGAGTGCACGAAATAAGCGTGGCGGCCGTTTGGGCCGAGCGGCAAACGCTCGAGCACCGGATGCTCGCGGATCATATCGAGCGTATTCCAGCCCATATGCGGAATTTTCAAGTTTTTCTCGCGCGGCGAAATTTTTTCGACGTCGCCGGCGATCCAGTTGAATCCGTCCGTGGTGACGTGTTCCTTGCCACGGGTCGCCATCAACTGCATGCCGACGCAGATGCCAAAGAACGGCCGCGCCTTGTTGCGCACCGCTTCCGTCATCGCCTCGATCATGCCGTCAAGCTCGTCCAGGCCTCTGCGGCAATCGGCGAATGCGCCCACTCCAGGCAGCACGATGCGATCGGCGCGATACACCGATTCGGGATCGCGGGTCACCACGATCCTTTCCGGAGCGTCCATGCTCCGCGCCGCGCGCTCGAAGGCTTTGGCGGCGGAATGCAGATTGCCGGAGCCGTAATCGACGATGGCAACGCTCACCGCGACGCTCCCGGTTCCGGAAACAATCCAATGATCTCGTTTCGAGGCAACGGCGGCGGCCGCGAGAAAGCCTGGCCCGGAATGTCCCGCGTCGGCGGCGGCGCGCCGCGATCGACCGCGGTTTGATCGTTGAGAACGCGCTGTTTGGCTGTCCAGCGATCGAAAAAGCGCCGTTCGGCCGCCTCCTGGTTGCGGGCCACCACGATGTCGAGCTGGCGCCCGTTACGCCGCGACAAGGTCCAGCGCCGGATGCTCGACGCTTCAAACCCCATCAGCAGCGCGATCAACAGATTCGCGATAAAGATCGCTGTCGCGCTGGCGCCGAGCCTCGCCATTCCAACGTCGATTGCAAGCGCAACGATGATCCAGCCGATCAGTGCCAGCCACAGGCGATGCCAGGCCAGCCACAGCGGACCGAATACGGCGGCCCAGAAGTGGAATCCGTCGCGGACGAATGCGAACCGCTCGGTCGCTGCAACAGCCGCATCGTTCGTCACCGGGGCATGAACTGTGTAAGCCGGCATCGTTACTCTCCGCCGAGAACTAAGGAATCAGCCGCCGAGCTGACCCTTGGTGGATGGCACTTCACCCGCGGCGCGCGGGTCGATCGCAACCGCCGCGCGTAGCGCCCTCGCCAGACCCTTGAAACAGGATTCGGCGATGTGATGGCTGTTCTCGCCATATAGGGTCTCGACGTGCAAAGTCACCCCGGCGTTGATCGCAAAGGCGTTGAACCATTCGCGAACCAGTTCGGTATCGAAGGCGCCTACCTTGTCGCGCGGAAATTCCACCTTGAACACCAGCACCGGCCGCCCGGAAATGTCGATCACGACGCGTGAAAGCGTCTCGTCCATCGGCATGTGGATACTGGCATAGCGGGTGATGCCGGCCATGGTGCCGAGCGCCTGCTTGACTGCCTGGCCGAGTGCGATGCCGACATCTTCCGTAGTGTGATGGTGGTCGATATGAAGGTCGCCAACCGCCTTCACGGCGACGTCAATGCGCGAATGCCGGGCAAGCAGATCGAGCATATGGTCGAAAAAACCGATGCCGGTCGCGACGTTGGATACGCCTGTCCCGTCGAGGTTCACCGTCACCTCGATGTCGGTCTCTTTGGTCTTGCGCTTGATGGTCGCCGTGCGCATGAAACATGCTTCCCGTGGCCGAAAACGCGCCCTTTTAACAGGCTCGTCCTGCCTTCGCTACTGCGGGATGGCCCGCTCAAGGCTGAACTTCGGCCTATGGTGACTGGATTGCGCGCCAGACCCCCGGGCCGATTGTATCCCCTCACGGTAGCCCCTAGATTTGCCGGAACACGAGGTACTCCAATGCAAGCATCACAGCCCCAGTCGCCGCTCTGGCACGGCACGACGATTTTGACGGTCCGCAAAGGCGGCAAGGTGGTGATCGGGGGCGACGGACAGGTCTCGATCGGCCAGACCGTCATCAAATCCAACGCCAAAAAGGTCCGCAAACTCGGCAAGGGCGACGTCATCGGCGGTTTTGCCGGTGCTACGGCGGACGCTTTCACGCTGTTTGAACGGCTGGAAAGCAAACTGGAGCAATATCCGGGACAATTGACCCGCGCGGCGGTCGAGCTTGCCAAGGACTGGCGTACCGACCGCTATTTGCGGCGGCTGGAGGCGATGATGATCGTCGCCGACAAGGATGTGTCGCTGGTCCTGACCGGCACCGGTGACGTTCTCGAGCCGGAAGCCGGCGTGATGGCGATCGGATCCGGCGGCAATTATGCTTTGGCGGCCGCTCGTGCCCTGGTCGATTCCGACAAGGATGCCGAGGCCATCGTGCGCCGCTCGCTCGATATCGCCGCCGACATTTGCGTTTTCACCAATCGCAATGTCACCATCGAGACGTTGCAGGGCGGCTGATCGGTGCCGCCGGATTACGCCTTCCATCCGATCTCCGTCCGTGATCTTTCCTTGGTCCGGCAATGGCTCGAAATGCCGGAAGTGGTGCGCTGGTGGGGACGACCGGACCAACAATATGCGCTGGTGAGCGGCGATCTCGATCACCCGGATATCGATCAGTTCATTGTTGCCCTTGGCGGCCATCCGTTCGGCTATATCCAGTGCTATGCACTCAGCTCCTGGAACCAGGGTTTCGGCTCGCATCCGCCCAAGACGCGCGGCATCGACCAATTCATCGGCGAGCCGGATATGATCGGACGTGGCCATGGCTCTAGCTTCATCCGGCAATTCACCGAGACCTTGCTGACTTCAGGAATTCCGCGCATCGTGACCGATCCTGACCCGGACAACGGCCGCGCGGTCCGCGCCTACGCCAAGGCCGGCTTTCAAAGCGAACGCCTGGTTGATACGCCGGATGGCCCGGCTCTGTTGATGGTCCGCAACCCATGACGCTTGAGCGCCATGCCCGCGCCGCACCCGGTCTTTCGATGTGGCATTGGGCGCTGATCGCGGCCGGCCTGATCGCCTTGCAAGCATCGATCCTGTTTGCGATGGGGCGATTGCCGATCTGCGCCTGCGGTTACGTGAAATTCTGGCACGGCGTTGTGCAGAGCTCGGAGAATTCACAGCACATCACTGACTGGTACACGTTCTCCCACATCATCCATGGTTTCCTGTTTTATGCCGCGACCTGGCTATTGCTGCCGCGCCTGTCCTGGCCCGGCCGCCTGATTGTTGCAATGCTGGTCGAAGGCAGCTGGGAGCTCGTTGAAAATTCCAACTGGATCATCGAGCGATACCGTGCCGGCACAGTGTCGCTGGACTATTTTGGCGACAGCATCGTCAACTCGGTCTCCGATACGCTATCCATGGTGGTGGGGTTTCTGCTGGCAAGAAAGCTTCCGGTTGCGTTGACGGTCGCGCTTGCGCTTTCGTTCGAGATTTTGGTCGGGCTTCATATTCGCGATAATCTGACCCTGAACATCCTTATGCTGATCCACCCCTTTGAGGCGATCCGGCATTGGCAATCGGGTCCGCCGATCATCTGATGCCGCTTGTGCCAGCAGCACTTTAAACTTACCTAGGGCCCATGACCGACTTCTCTCCCCGTGAAATCGTTTCCGAACTCGACCGCTTCATCGTCGGCCAGACCGACGCCAAGCGGGCAGTTTCCATCGCGCTGCGCAACCGTTGGCGGCGGCTGCAGCTCACCGGCTCGTTGCGCGAGGAAGTGCTGCCGAAAAACATCCTGATGATCGGGCCGACCGGCGTCGGCAAGACCGAAATCGCGCGGCGGCTGGCGAAGCTCGCCGGCGCGCCGTTCATCAAGGTCGAAGCCACCAAATTCACCGAGGTCGGTTATGTCGGCCGCGATGTCGAGCAGATCATCCGCGATCTGGTCGAGGTTGCGATCGCGCAAACCCGCGAGCGCAAGCGCAAGGACGTGCAGGCCCGCGCCCAACTCGCCGCCGAGGACCGCGTGCTCGATGCCCTGGTCGGCGCCAATTCCAGCGCCACCACCCGCGATTCGTTTCGCAAGAAATTGCGCGCCGGCGAACTCAACGACAAGGAAATCGAGATCGAAACCCAATCCTCCGGCGGAATGCCGTTGTTTGAAATTCCAGGCATGCCCGGGGCGCAGATGGGCGCGATCTCGATCGGCGATATCTTCGGCAAATTAGGCGGGCGCACAAAAAACCGCCGCCTCACGGTGGAGGATTCCCACGAGCTTCTGGTCAACGAGGAATCCGACAAGCTGCTGGACACCGATCAACTGGTGCAGGAAGCGATCAATGCGGTCGAGAATAACGGCATCGTCTTCCTCGACGAGATCGACAAGATTTGCGTGCGCGACGGCCGCGTCGGCGGCTTCTGCCGGAGTTGCAAGGCCGGCTGCCGATCCGGGTCGAGCTGGAAGCGCTGACCCGCGATGATCTGCGCCGGATCCTGACCGAGCCTGAGGCCTCGCTGATCAAGCAATATGTCGCGCTGATGCGGACCGAAGGCGTGACGCTGGATATTACCGACGGCGCCATCGACGCGCTTGCGGATGTGGCGGTTGCCGTCAATTCCAGCGTGGAAAATATCGGCGCCCGGCGATTGCAGACCGTGATGGAGCGTGTGCTCGACGAGATTTCGTTTGCAGCTCCCGACCGCCATGGCGAGACCATCCAGATCGACGCTGCCTACGTGCAGAAGCACGTTGGCGATCTCGCCAAGAATGCGGATTTGAGCCGGTTTATACTGTAGTTTTCACGACGATCATATGGTCGTCCCTGCGAACCAGGCCGTGTGAAAACCTTGGGGGCGGCCTGAAGGCGGGGGAACGAGCGGGTTCATGCTGGCAAGGGCCGAAGCGCGTTCAGCAGCGCGGGCGTGCCCTTGATGGCGATCAGTCTCTTGAGATTGTAGCAGAGTACGCTGAGCGCCAGCTCGGATCTCGCTTTTTTCAGACCCCGTACGAGGAACCGCGGGACGCCCATGAGCCATTTTATGGTGCCGAACGGATGCTCGGCGACTTCTCGGCGATGCTTCATCCAGATCGGGTCGGCCATGGCCCGCTGATGCATGGCCTCGCGGTCATCCTCATAGAAGCTGCGCACGATCACCCGCTGCGCCGCTTTCGTGCATTGCGGCTTTAGCGGGCAGGTTCGGCACGCCTGCGTCGTATATTCCTTCTTCTTCTGCGTATGGGAGGTCTTGTACAGCGTCAGGGTCTCGCTTGCCGGGCAGCGCCAGCTGTCGCCCTCTCGATCGTAAGTGAACTGATCGCGGCTGAAGTACTGCTTTCCCTTCGGGTTGACTGTCTCGGCACGCGGCACGATCGCTTTGATGCCGTCCTGCTCACATTGCTTGCCATGCTCGCCGTTCGAATAGCCGGTATCGGCAACGACGGTCACCTGATCGGCCCCGACCGCCGCCTTGCCCTGCAACGCCATCGGATGAAGTTGTTGCAGATCGTTGCCGTCGTTGGTCAGCTCGAAAGCAACGATCAGGTCATGCTGGGCATCGACCGCAATTTGCGCATTGTAAGCCACCTGATAGCCGCGCGGCGTGCGCATGAGCTTGGCCTCGGGTTCGCCCAGCACCTTTTGCTTGAACCCTTCCCGAACCAGCTGTTCGGCCTGCTGCTGCAGTTCCGCCCGCTGTGCCCTCAACGCCGCAATGGCCGCTGCTACGTCGACTGTCGCTGGTTCTGGCGAGGTCTCCTCCGAATCGGCCTCATCCATCGCCGTCAGATACTCAGCGATCTTGCGTTCGATCGCCGCATCCCGCTGGGCAAGCTTCGCCGGGGTGATCACCTGCTTGCGGCTCGCAACCGCAGCAATCTTCGTCCCGTCGACCGCCAGAAGTTCAGCGCCAAATACCGACTGCTGGCGACAGAACTCAATGAAGGCCCGGCACACCCCACCGATCGCCTCCGGATGATCCTTGCGGAAGTCCGCAATGGTTTTGAACACCGGCGCCACCCGGTTGATCAGCCAAAACACTTCGACATTGCGCCGAGCCTCACGTTCAAGGCGTCGGCTCGAGCGCATCTGGTTCAGATAACCGTAGACATAAAGCTTCAATAGATCGCGCGGATCGTAAGGCGGCCGACCGGTCGCTTCCGGATCGACCTTCGAAAACCCCAGCCCCGCCAAGTCCAGGCTGTCCACAAAGGCGTCGATCACACGCACCGCGCTATCCGGCGCGATCACCTCATCCAGAACCTCAGGGTACAGCGTCGCCTGATACCGCGACTGTCC
>WNFI01657212.1_pt1 | contig 13189 bp, 17 predicted proteins | sample 5400471 | NCBI WGS metagenome assembly WNFI01 (sample SAMN13153348, study PRJNA577476) | soil metagenome | isolation source: 100 cm saprolite on Douglas fir-dominated hillslope | place: USA:California | collected 2013-09-17
AGCTTCGTGTCCTCGGGCAGCGCGAGCACGTGGTCCACCATCTGCGCCACGGTCTGCGCCTGCAATGCCAGGTTGTGCTCCGGGCAGTAAGGCGTGCCAACGCGCGCGTACAGCAGCCGCAGATAGTCGTGGATCTCGGTCACGGTGCCGACGGTGGAGCGCGGGTTATGGCTCGCCGCCTTCTGCTCGATGGCGATGGCGGGCGACAGGCCCTCGATCAGGTCGACGTCGGGCTTTTCCATCAGCTGCAGGAACTGGCGTGCGTACGCCGACAGCGACTCGACGTAGCGCCGCTGCCCTTCCGCGTACAGCGTGTCGAAGGCGAGCGAGCTCTTGCCCGAGCCGGAGAGGCCGGTGATGACCACGAGCCGGTTGCGCGGCAGCTCGAGGCTGAGATTCTTCAGATTGTGCGTGCGCGCTCCGCGGATGCGGATGCTGTCCATCGCGGGAATCGAAAAGTAAACTTGGTACTATAGCGCGTTTCGCATTCCCGCCGAACCTTCCCCATGCTCCCCGAACGCATGAGCCGCGCAGAACTGCGCGCCGGCGCGAGCCTCGCCAGCGTCTACGGCCTGCGCATGCTCGGCTTGTTCTTCATCCTCCCGGTGTTTGCCGTGCACGCGGCGAAGCTGGAGGGCGGCGGCGATCTTGCGCTGGTCGGCATCGCGCTCGGGGCGTATGGCCTGTCGCAGGGGATCCTGCAGATTCCCTTCGGCCTGGCATCGGATCGATGGGGAAGAAAGCCGGCCATCTATACCGGTCTGGTCATCTTTGCCGCGGGCAGTTTCCTGGGCGTCGCGGCGCACGACATCTGGACCGCGATCGCGGCGCGGACCCTCCAGGGCGCCGGTGCGATCAATTCGGTGGCCATGGCGCTTGCCGCGGACCTGACGCGCGAGCAGCACCGGACCAAGATCATGGCGATGATCGGCGCCACGATCGGATCGATGTTCGCTCTCTCGCTGATCGGCGCGCCGCTGCTGTACCGCGCCATCGGCATGGACGGTATCTTCGCACTGACCGGATTGCTGTCGCTTGCGGCGATCTGGGTCGTAAAGTTCCAGGTTCCTGATCCGCCCGCCATGCAGGGAGAAAAACCGCACGCAGAAGGCGGCGGGCGGCTTTTCGACGTGGAGCTGCTGCGATTGAACGCCGGCATCTTCGTGCTGCACGTCGTCCTCTACGCGATGTTCGTCGTCGTGCCACCGCTCGTCGTGGATGCCGGGCTCGAGCTGCCGGAGCACTGGAAGCTTTACTTGCCGGTGGTGCTTGCTTCTTTCGCTCTCATGGTCCCGCCCATCCTGTACGCCGATCGGCGCAACCGCCCGAAGCCGGTCCTGCTTGGTGGCGTCGCGCTGCTGCTCGCGGTCGAGGCGGCGCTCGCCGCGACGAAAGCGGGCAGCCTCGCGGCGCTCGCGGGGCTGATGCTCGCCTTTTTTGTCGCCTTCAACGTGCTCGAGGCGATGCTGCCTTCACTCGTCTCGCGCATGGCGCCCGCGCGCGGCCGCGGCGTCGCGATCGGCGTGTACAACACCACCCAGACGCTGGGGGTCTTCTTCGGCGGATTGCTCGGCGGCTGGATCGGCAGGGATCATGGTGCGGCCGGGGTGTTCTGGGCCTGCGCAGCGCTGTGCGCCGTCTGGCTGGCGGTGGCGGCGGGCATGAAGCCGCTCAAGCCCGCGGTCAACGAACTTTCGAGTTTGACGTTGTCGATAGCGTCCGGTGTTAATGTGGAAGGCCTGGACGAAGCGCTTGCGCGAGTGCGCGGCGTGCGCGAAGCCGAGGTGCTGGCGCAGGAACGCATCGCGCGCCTCAAGGTCGTCACCGGGCAATGGGACGAGAGCAGCGTGCGCAAACTGATCACGGGGGAGGTGTGACATGGCATCGGTGAACAAGGTCATCATCGTCGGCAACCTGGGCGCCGACCCGGAGACCCGCTACACGCCGAGCGGCGACGCGGTGACCAATATCCGCGTGGCGACGACCGATCGCTGGAAGGACAAGGCGAGCGGCGAGATGAAGGAGGCGACCGAGTGGCACCGCATCGCCTTTTTCGGGCGCCTGGCGGAGGTCGCGGGCGAGTACCTGAAGAAGGGCTCGCAGGTCTACGTCGAGGGCAGCCTGCGCACGCGCAAGTGGCAGGACAAGGAGGGGCAGGACCGCTACAGCACCGAGATTCGCGGCGACGTCATGCAGATGCTGGGGCCGCGCGCCGGCTCCGGCGAGCCGCGCGAGCCCGCGGGCCAGCGCGCCGAGGCCAAGGCCACCGAGGGCAAGGCCGCCGAGGCCAAGCCGGCCGCCAAGAAGCCCGCCGGCAAGTTCGACGACATGGAAGACGATATTCCGTTCTGAAGTGAATGTTCTCGGCTTGTTGGCTGTCGGAGGCGGCGCCGCCGCGGGCGCGTGGCTGCGCTGGTGGCTCGGCATCGTTCTCAATCCCGTGTTTCCGACGCTGCCGCTCGGCACGCTGGCCGCCAACCTGATCGGCGGCTATCTGATGGGCATCGCGCTTGCCGTGCTGTCGCATTTCGAGGTGCTGCCGCCGGAAGCGCGCTTGCTCATCACCACCGGCTTTCTCGGGGGGCTCACCACGTTCTCCACCTTTTCCGGGGAGGCGACCACGCTTCTGGGCCGCCAGCAGTTCGGCTGGACGGCCGTGCTCATCGGCGCGCACGTAGTCGGCTCCATCCTCATGACCTTCGCGGGCATCGGCTCGATGCGCCTCGTCCTGAGGTAATCATGAAAGGCACCTATCTCCGCTTCTATATGCACGAGAACCGCAAGCACCACGGCATCCTGCTCTACGAATGGCTGCTTGAGACGGCCAAGAAGGCAGGGATTCACGGCGGTTCTGCTTTCCGCGCGATTGCCGGCTACGGCCGCCACGGCGTGCTGCACGAGCAGCACTTCTTCGAACTGGCCGGCGATCTCACGGTCGAGGTCGAATTCCTGCTGAGCGATGAGCAAGCGGAGGCACTGCTCGTCTTGCTGCGGCGCGAGCAGGTACGCGTTTTTTACGCTACGTTTGCCGCGGAGTTCGGCATGATCGAGGGAACTACTTGATTTTCGGTTTTCTCCCCCAAAATCAGCGATATAATCGCCATCCAGGGGTTTTGATCATGCCGATTTACGAATACCGCTGCAAGAAGTGTGGCCACCAGGAGGAGTTCCTGCTGAAGGCCTCGGAGCCGGCGCTCACCAAGTGCCCGGCCTGCGGCAAAGCGACGTTTCAGAAGCTGCTCAGCGCGGCCGGCTTCCAGTTGAAAGGCACCGGCTGGTACGCCACGGACTTCAAGAAATCTGCCGAAAAGAAGCCCGAAGCGAGGGTCGAAACCAAGACCGAAACGAAAACCGAAACGAAAAGCGAAACGAAAACCGAACCGAAAACCGAACCGAAAGCCGAGCCGAAGAAGGCGGCTTGCACCACTGACTGAGTAAACACCAACGAGCCAACCGGCCCGGCGCGAGCCGGGCCTTTTTGTTTCCGGAGCCGTGAGGAAATACTTCATCACCGGGCTGCTGATCTGGATCCCGCTGATCATCACGATCTGGGTGCTGAAGTTCATTTTCGACGTGCTCGACCAGTCGCTGCTGCTGCTGCCGGTCGGGCTGCAGACCGAAAGCTGGATCGGCTTCCACATCCCGGGGCTGGGCGCCATCTTTACGCTGGTCATCGTTTTCGTCACCGGCCTGCTCGCGACCAATTTCTTCGGCGCGCGACTGGTGCAGCTCTGGAATGACGTGCTGCATCGCATCCCGGTGGTCAACTCGATCTATTCGAGCGTCAAGCAGATCTCCGACACGCTGTTCTCGTCGAGCGGGCAGGCGTTCAGGAAGGCGCTGCTGGTGCAATGGCCGCACGAAGGCATGTGGACGATCGCCTTCCAAACCGGGACGCCGGGCGGCGACGTCGCCAACCACGTCCCGGCCGATTCCCTGAGCGTGTACGTGCCGACGACGCCGAACCCCACCGGCGGCTATTTCGTCGTGGTCGCCCGCAAGGACGTGATCGAGCTCGACATGACCGTCGACCAGGCGTTGAAGTACGTCATTTCAATGGGCGTAGTCCCCCCTTTCGAAAACAACCAGTAGATGCGGACTCATTACTGCGGCGAGCTCGACGCCGCGCTGGTCGATCGCAGCGTCACGCTGTGCGGCTGGGCGCACCGGCGCCGCGACCACGGCGGCGTGATCTTCATCGACCTGCGCGACCGCGAAGGGCTGGCGCAGGTGGTGTGCCATCCTGACCGGGCCGCGGCCTTCCAGGCGGCCGAGCGGGTGCGCAACGAGTTCGTGCTCCGGGTGACCGGCACAGTGCGCAGGCGTCCCGAGGGAATGCTCAATCCCGAGCTGCGCTCCGGCGAGATCGAGGTCCTGGCGCACGAAGTCGAGATCCTCAATCCCTCCGCGCCGCTGCCATTCCAGCTCGACGACGACAATCTCTCTGAAAACACCCGGCTCACGCACCGCGTGATCGATCTGCGCCGCGAGCCGATGCAGAAGAACCTGCGCCTGCGCTACCGCGTCGCGATGGCGGTGCGCGGCTACCTCGATGCCCACGGCTTCATCGACATCGAGACGCCGATGCTGACGCGCTCGACGCCCGAAGGCGCGCGCGACTATCTCGTGCCGAGCCGCATGCATCCGGGCGAGTTCTACGCGCTGCCGCAGTCGCCGCAGTTGTTCAAGCAGCTGCTGATGGTCGCCGGCTTCGACCGCTACTATCAGATCGTCCGGTGCTTCCGCGACGAGGACCTGCGCGCCGACCGGCAGCCGGAATTCACGCAGATCGACGTCGAGACCTCGTTCCTCGACGAGCGCGCCATCCAGGAGCTGATGGAAGGATTGATCCGCGACGTGTTCCGCGACGTCCTCGGCGCCGACCTGCCCGACCCCTTTCCGCGCCTTTCGTACGCTGAAGTCATTGCGCGCTACGGCTCCGACAAGCCGGACCTGCGCGTGCCGCTCGAGCTGACCGGGCTCACCGACCTGATGAAATCGGTCGACTTCAAGATATTTCGCCAGGCCGCCGATCTCCCGGGCGGACGCGTCGCCGCCTTGCGCGTTCCCGCGGAATTCACGCGCAAGGAGATCGACGACCACACGCAGTTCGTCGCGACTTATGGCGCAAAGGGGCTCGCCTACATCAAGGTGAACCCGGATGGCCTGCAGTCCCCCATCGTCAAGTTCCTGCCTGCGAACGTCCTGAAGGAGATCGTCGAACGCACTGGCGCGCAAAGCGGCGACTTCATCTTCTTCGGTGCGGACAAGGCGAAGGTGGTGAACGACTCGCTCGGCGCGCTGCGCGTGCGCCTCGGCCAGGACAAGGGCCTGGTCGAAAAGGGCTGGCGGCCGCTGTGGGTGGTGGACTTCCCGATGTTCGAGTGGGACGCCGAGGAAAAGCGCTGGTCGGCGATGCACCACCCCTTCACCTCGCCCAAGGACGGGCACGAGGAGCGGCTCGCCTCGGACCCAGGCAAGGCGCTGGCGAAGGGCTACGACATGGTGCTGAACGGCTGGGAGATCGGCGGCGGCTCGGTGCGGATTCACCGTGCCGAGGTGCAGTCCAAGGTATTCAAGGCGCTCGGCATCTCGGAGGAAGAGGCGAAAGCGAAGTTCGGCTTTCTGCTCGAGAACCTCCAGTACGGTGCGCCGCCGCACGGCGGCATCGCGTTCGGGCTCGACCGCCTGGTCACGCTGATGGCCGGCGCGGAATCGATCCGTGACGTCATCGCCTTCCCGAAGACGCAGCGCGCGCAGGACCTTCTCGTCCAGGCGCCCAGCCCCGTGGACGAGAAGCAGCTGCGCGAGCTCGGCTTGCGGCTGCGGGAGAAACCCAAGACCTGATGCGAGCGTTTGCCGCGCTTGCGATTTTCTGCGTCACTGCAGTTCTCGCGTTTTCCGGGGAAATCCGCACTGCCGAGCTACCCCATGAAGCGCGTCAGGCGCTGGAGCAGATCAAGGCTGGCGGCCCGTTCTTATACCCCAATGACGGCAGGATATTCGGTAACCGCGAAGCCCATTTGCCGAAGCGCAGCCGCGGCTATTACCGCGAGTACACGGTGCCGACGCCGGCAGCGCGCGACCGCGGCGCGCGGCGCATCGTCGCCGGCCGCGGCGGCGAGCTCTATTACACCGAAGACCACTACCGCACGTTCAAGAGGATCATCGAGTAATGGGCAAGCTGCTTGAGCGCCTGCAGGACCCTTCGCGCTCCGGCGTGTACCGCGCGGGAAGCGACGTGGCGATCCTCGAAGCGACACGAGGATCGCAGCTGGACGTGGTGCCGATTGAATTGACAGCTGATGTATTTAGCGCCGTGGCGAAAGCGCTGAATTTTCCGGAGTGGTTCGGCGGGAACTGGGATGCGCTCGAGGACTGCCTGGGCGACCTGTCCTGGCGACAGGCGACCGGCCACGTGCTGCTTTTCCGTAACTTCGAAACGCTCGGCAAAGACCAGCTCGGCATCCTGATCGACGTCCTCGCTTCGAGCGCCGAGTTCTGGGCCGGCCGCGGCAAGCCGTTTTTCGCGGTGTTCATCGATCCCGAGCGCAAGCTTTCCCTGCCCGAGCTGTTTCGCGGGTCATGACCTTCAAGCTGCCGGTCTCGGTGCTGGTGGTGGTGCATACCGCCGATCTCGAGGTGCTGCTGATCGAGCGTGCGACGCGTCCCGGATTCTGGCAATCGGTGACCGGGTCGCTGGAGCACGGCGACGAAGTCGCCGCTGCCGCCGCGGCGCGCGAAGTGCGGGAAGAGACCGGGATCGACGCGGCGCGCGGCAGGCTGCGGCGCTGGAAGCTCGCGTATACCTTCGAGATCAACAAGCAGTGGCGCCATCGCTTCGGTCCGGGCGTGACCTACAACACCGAGCATGTCCTGAGCCTCGCGCTGCCCCGGCGCGCGCCGGTGACGCTCGCTCCCGACGAGCACACGGCCTTCGCGTGGCTGCCATGGCGCGAGGCGGCGGTTCGCTGCTTCTCCTGGTCCAACCGCGACGCCATCGTCATGCTGGGCGAGGGCGCTGTGATAACGTAGAACGCGTGCAGCCGTGGAGCATTTCGTGCGTCGTGGCCGTGCTCCTCGCGGTCCAGGCCGTGCCGGGGCGCGCGGCCGAAGATCTCAGCGTCGAGGCGCAACGCCACGGCGAGCGCGTCGACGTCCAGGCGCGCGCTCTGATCGCCGCCCCGGTGGCCGTGGTGTGGGAAGTGCTCACCGATTACGAGCATCTGCCGCGCTTCATTCCCGGCATCGCCAAAAGCGTGGTGCGGCTGCGCGACGGCGGCCGCCTGCTCGTCGAGCAGTCCGGAGAAGCGCGCTTTTTCATTTTTTCCTTTCCGATCGAGGTGCAGCTCGAGGTGACCGAGCAGCCGCCGCAGTGGATCTCGTCGCGCGCGGTGGCCGGCAATGTGCGGCGCATGAGCGGGCGCTACGAGATCCAGCCTGACATGGAGCACGGCACGGTGCTGCTGCGCTACGTCGGCGAGATCGAGCCGGATTTCGAGCTGCCGCCGCTGATCGGCGTCGCGGCGCTGCGCAGCACCGCTGCCGAGCAGTTCACCGCCATGGTGGCCGAGATCGAGCGGCGCGCGGCCGAGGCGCCAAAATGACGATGACCCAGAGCCTGCGCGTCGCGACCCTCAACATCCACAAGGGACTGTCGCATTTCAATCGCCGCATGGTGATCCACGAGCTGCGCGAAGGCCTGCGGGAGCTCGATCCGGACTTCGTGTTCCTGCAGGAAGTACAGGGGCTGAACCAGCGCTACGCGATGCGCTTCGCCACCTGCCCCACCGAGCCGCAGCACGAGTTCCTTGCGGGCGGCCAGTGGCAGCATGCTTACGGCCGCAACGCCGTCTACGACCATGGCCACCACGGCAACGCGGTGCTGTCGCGCTTTCCTTTCCTCTCGTTCGAGAACGAGGACGTATCCGATCACCGCTACGAGCGCCGCGGGCTGCTGCACTGCGTGGTCGCCGTGCCGGGATGGAGGCGCAATCTGCATCTGGTGTGCGTGCATCTTTCGCTGCACGAGCGCGGACGCAGGCGCCAGCTCGAGGCGATCTCGGGCCGGCTCGAGGAGCTTGCCTCGCGCGACCTGCCGATCATCATCGCCGGCGACTTCAACGACTGGCGGCATCGCGCCACGGCTATTCTCGAGCGCCGGCTCGGCATGACCGAGGTCTCCGTAGCGCACCACGGGCGCGCGCTGCCGACCTATCCGAGCATGCTGCCGCTGCTGCGGCTCGATCGCATTTACGTGCGCGGCTTCAGGGTCGCGGCCTCGCGCGTGCATCGCGGCAAGCCCTGGTCGATGCTGTCGGACCACCTGGCGGTCAGCGCGGAGCTCGAGCGCCCCTAGCCGCATGCAGTACGTCGCCGGCAACCGGCTCACGCTGCTCAGGAACGGCGCGCAGTATTTCCCGGCTCTGGTCGAGGCCATCGACGCCGCCCGCAGCGAAATGTTCCTCGAAAGTTACCTCTACGCCGACGACGCGACCGGCGAACTGGTGACCGACGCACTGGCGCGCGCGGCGGCGCGCGGCGTGAACGTGCACCTGCTGGTCGACGGGTTCGGCGCGCGCGACTTCTCCCGCCGGTTTCGCGACCGGCTGCGCGCTGCGGGCGCGCACCTGCTCGTGTTCCGGCCCGAATTCGCGCGGCGCCGCTGGCGGCGCGGGCGGCTGCGCAGGATGCATCGCAAGCTCGCGGCCCTCGACGGCAAGGTGGCGTTCGTCGGCGGCATCAACGTGATCGACGATTTCGAGAGCCGCGAGCAGCAGGCGCCGCGCTACGACTACGCGGTGCGCGTCGAGGGCCCGCTCGCCTACGAGGTGCGCAACGCGGCCGCCCGGCTCTGGCTGCTGGTGTCCTGGGCCGCCTTACGCCGCCGGGTGCGCGCGGATTCCGCGGTGCAGCCTGCGCCGCCCTGCGGCACGCAGCGCGCGGCGCTCGTGGTGCGCGACAGCCTGCGGCATCGGCGCGACATCGAAGACGCCTACCTGCAGCACATCGAAGCGGCGCGCATGGAGATCGTCATCGCCTGCGCCTACTTCCTTCCCGGACGCACATTTCGCCGCGCGCTGTACGCGGCAGCCCGGCGCGGCGTCCGAGTACAGCTCCTGCTCCAGGGTCGCGTGGAGTATTTTTTCCTGTACTACGCCACGCTCGGCCTCTACGGCAGGCTGCTCGATGCCGGCGTCGAGATCTACGAGTACACCCAGAGCCTTCTTCACGCCAAGGTGGCGGTCTTTGACCGGCGCGCCGCCTGCGTCGGCTCCTCCAACATCGATCCGTTCAGCCTGCTGCTCGCGCGCGAGGCGAACGTGTTCGTCGACGACACCGGCTTCGCGAAGGAGCTGCACGACAGCCTGGAGGAGGCGATGCGCTCGGGCGCCGAGCGTCTGCCGCCGCGCCAATGGCACCGCCAGCCGCTATGGCGGCGAGCCTGGATCTGGCTTGCCTACGGACTGGCCCGGTTCCTCATCAGCCGCTTCGGCTTCGAGCGCTACCACTGACCAGGCGGAGCCTGCCTTGCTCGAGGGCAGGCACCACGGGCAGGGCATCGAAGCGGCAGGCGAACTCGACTTCCTCGCGCAGCCCGCGCGCCGCCATCATGCGCCCGATGCGGCAATCGAGCAGGGCGTCGGGCGCGCGCGCGTGCCGGTACAGGGCGAGCGCGGCCTTTGCGGCATCCGACAGGTCGGCCGCCGCGCCGAGCAGGTCGGCGAAGCGCTCGACGAAGTAGCCGGCGCCGTAGAAATCCTCGAAATTGAAATTGTCCCCCGAGCCCGAGCAGACGAGGAGCACCGTCTCGCGCGGGTGCCGGGCGACGATATGCTCGGCGAGCCGCCGGGCATTGAGCAGCGCGCCGCAGTACACGCGCGCCGCGCCGGCGGCCTGCGTCATGGCGACCGTGCCGTTGGTGGTCGAGTACACCACTGTCTTGCCGCGGATGCCGTGCTTGAGCAGCGCGAGCGGCGCCGGATGCGCGAACCCCGCAATGGTTTCAGCATGGAGCTCGCCCGCGACCACGCAATCCCCGTACCGCTCGCTCTCGGCGCGTGCAGCCGCTTCGTCGAGCACGGGGATGACTTCGGTGGCGCCGTGCGCGAGCGCCGTGACCATCGTCGTGGTGGCGAAGAGAATATCGAGCACCACCACCACTTTGCCGGGGACGCGCACGCCGTCGAGCTCCTCCTTTTTCGTCAGCACATGAATCTTGTGATTCAAGTCGATCTTTACGCTCATGGCCGGCGACCGAACATGCCCCAACCTTCCATGGTGAGCACCAGCTCGCCCTTCTGGTTGAAAGCCTCCCAACGGTGCTTCACCAGCCCGACGCCCGGGCGGGTGCTCGAAGCGCGGGCAGCGAGCACGGTGCGGCGGTAGACGAGCGTGTCGCCGGGGCGCACCGGATTGGGCCAGCGGATATTGTCGAGCCCCGGCGCGCCCAGGCTCTTGCTGCGATTGAGGTAGCTGTCGCACATCAGGCGCATGCCGACCGAGCAGGTATGCCAGCCGCTCGCGATCAGCCCGCCGAAAAAGCCCGTCTCGGCGGCCGCCGCATCGACGTGGAACGGCTGCGGATCGAAGCGCCGGCCGAAATCGACGATCTCCTGCGCGGTAAAGCTGTGGCGCCCCATTTCAACGCTGTCGCCGACCTTGAAATCCTCCCACCACATCATGCTTGCGGCGCCGTGCGCTCGTAGCGCCGCGGGCCGTTGAACACGATCTTCTGCATGTCCACTTCGGCCCAGCGCACTCGCAGCCGCGGCGCGCAGACGAAATCCGCTCTCGGCATCGGGAAAATTGCTGCCTGCGTGACAACAGGCTAGAGTGTAAACGAGGAGGAGGCCCCATGCTGCGCTCGGCATTGCTTGCAGTCCCCCTTGCGCTCGCTGCATCCGTCGCCACGGCGCAAGGCACGATCAAGATCGCGATCCTCGGCCCCATGGCTTTCGTGCAGGGCGAAAACCACTGGGCAGGCGCCGAAATGGCGCGCGACGAGATCAATAAGGCGGGCGGTATCAACGTCGGCGGCAGGCGCATGCAGGTCGAGCTGGTCCGCGCCGACACCAACGAGATCCAGTCGGTGCCCGACGCGACCAACGCCATCGAGCGCGTCATCACGCGCGACAAGGCCGACTTCCTCGTCGGCGGCTTCCGCTCCGAGGCGGTGCTCGCGATGCAGGAAGTGGCGATGGACTACAAGAAGATTTTCCTCGGCGCGGGCGCCGCGCACTCCAAGCTCGGTCTCAATGTCGAGCAGAACTACGAGCGCTACAAGTACTGGTTCCGCGTCACGCCGGTCAAGGACGTCGACCTGGCGAGGACGCTGTTCGCCGTGATGAATTCGATCGGCCAGCAGATTCGCGCCGATCTCAAGACCGACGCGCCCAAAGTCGCGATCCTCGCCGAGAAGGCGGTCTGGACCGAAGCGCTCGTCGCGGCCGCGCAGAAGAACCTGCCGGCGATGAAGATGGAGGTCGTCGGCACCTGGCAGCCCTCCGCGACTGCGACCGATGTCACTGCCGAGCTTTCGGCGATCGACCGCAGCGGGGCGCACATCGTGTTCACGATGCTTTCCGGGCCGGTCGGCATCTCGGTCGGCAGGCAGATGGGCGAGCGCGACATGAAGGCTGTTGCTTGGGGCATCAATGTCGAAGGGCAGAAGGAGGAGTTCTGGCAGGCCGCTGCAGGCAAGGCGCAGTTCGTGTCGACGCTGGACACGTACTCCGAAGTCGAGATGACGCCCAAGACCATACCGTTCGTGCGCGCGTTCAAGGAGCGCTTCAAGAAGGCGCCGACCTACAACGCGGCGACCTACGATGCGATCATGATCCTCAAGGCGGCGATCGAGCAGGCGGGCAGCACCGATGCCGACAAGCTGGTGCCGGTGATCGAGAAGATGGAGCACGTCGGCACGGCGGGCACCGACACCTGGGACAGGCGCCACGACCTGGTGTGGGCGGTCGGCAGGACCGCCGGCATCGCGGTGCAATGGCAGGACGGCAAGAAGGTGCCGTTCTGGCCGCCGAACATGAAGGGCATGCAGCCGTTCAGGATGCCGGCAAGATAAGGCGCGTTGCTCCAGGACATTCTCGTCACCGGACTGGTCAACGGCGGCGTCTATGCGCTGCTGGCGATCGGCTTTTCGCTGATTTTCGGCGTCGCACGCATCGTCAACATCGCGCACACCGCGTTCTACATGCTGGCGGCGTATTGCTTTTACACGCTGATGGTGAAGGTCGGGCTCGGTTTCGTGGTGTCGGCGCTCATCGCAGTCGGGGCGGTGACGGCTCTTTCGGTGATCTGCTACCGCCTGGTCATCGAGCCGGTGCGCGAGCACGAGGCGGCGGTGCTCATCGCTACCATCGCGCTCGCGCTGATTTTCCAGGAGCTGATGCTCTACAGCTTCGGCGGCCACTACCTCGGCATCCCGTCGACGCTCGAGGGCGGCGTGCGCTTTTTCGGCGTGAGCATTCCCTACCAGCGGCTCCTGATCCTGGTGGTGGCCGCCGTGATGCTGACTTTCTGCTGGTTCGTCCTGTACAGGACGCGCCTCGGGCTGGCCATCCGCGCTACGGCGAATGATCTCGAAGTCGCCAATCTGATGGGCATGAACGTCAACCGCATCGCGATGGCGACGGTCGCGATCTCGGTCGCGCTTGCGGCGGTCGCCGGCGTGGTCGTGGCGCCGGTGTACGTGGTCGACCCGTTCATGTGGCTCGCGCCGCTCGTCACCATGCTGGCGATTGTCGTGCTTGGTGGCCTGGGCAGCCTCAAGGGCAGCCTGATCGGCGCGCTGATCATCGGCTATGTCGAGGCGATCACCGTGTTCGCGGTGCCGGCAGGCGCGTATCTCAAGGGGGCAGTCGCGCTCCTCATCATGGTGATCGTGCTGCTGGTGCGGCCGGAGGGACTCTTCGGAGTCGTCTTCGAGGAAGAACGCTGATGTACTGGCTGCGCAGGGCGTGGGCGGAGCTGCGTAACGAGGTGTTCGTCCTGCCTTCGCGCACGCTGGTGCTCGCATGGGGGGTAGCGCTGCTTGCGCTGCCGGCCGTCTACGGCGACGCGTACGTGATGCGCATCCTGACCATGACCTGCATCTTCGCCATCTTCGCCGCGAGCTGGGATCTTCTCGCCGGCTATACGGGCCAGGTGAATTTCGGCCACGCGCTGTTCTTCG
>WNFI01020107.1_pt2 | contig 13188 bp, 16 predicted proteins | sample 5400471 | NCBI WGS metagenome assembly WNFI01 (sample SAMN13153348, study PRJNA577476) | soil metagenome | isolation source: 100 cm saprolite on Douglas fir-dominated hillslope | place: USA:California | collected 2013-09-17
GTCGCGGTGCAGCACTTTGATCTGCGGCAGCGTCAGATTGCGCATGACGGAGAGGTGCGGGAACAGCTCGAAATGCTGAAACACCATGCCGATCCGCGCCCGCAATTTCGGCAAGTCGGTGTTCGGATCGCCGACCGAAACGCCGTCGACGCTGATCCGGCCGTTCTGGAACGGCTCCAGCCCGTTGACGCATTTGATCAGCGTCGACTTACCCGAGCCGGAAGGTCCGCAGACCACGACGACCTCGCCCTTGGCAACCTCGGCCGAGCAGTCCTTGAGCACCTGCGTCGGCCCGTACCACTTGCTGATGGTATCGATCTTGATCATGGCGTTCAACGGATGATGGCGACGCGGCGTTGCAGGTGTCCCACCGCGCGCGAGGCGGCGAGCGAGATGATGAAATAGACGACCGCAGCGAAAGTGTACATCTCGACCAGGCGGCCGTCGCGCTCCGCCACCTTGGAAGCGGCGCCGAGGAAATCGGTGACCGAGATCACGTAGACCAGCGAGGTATCCTGGAACAAGATGATGGTCTGCGTCAGCAGCACCGGCACCATGTTGCGGAACGCCTGCGGCAGGACGACGTAGCCCATCACGGTCGGGTAGGTCATGCCGAGCGCCTGCGCGGCGGCCAATTGGCCGCGCGGGATCGACTGGATGCCGGCGCGCATGATCTCGCAGAAGAACGCCGCCTCAAATAACGTAAAAGTCACCAGGCAGGACGCGAAGGCGCCGACATGGAGCGGCTGCGCCGACCGCGTGATCCACTGGCCGATATAGGGCACCAGGAAATAGAACCAGAAGATCATCAGCACGAAAGGCACCGAGCGCATCAGGTTGACGTAAGCCGCGGCCGGTAGCTCCAGTATCGCGGTGCCCGAGAGCCGCATCAGCGCCAATAGCGTGCCGATCACGATGCCGCCCAGCGTCGCGAGCGCGGTCAGCAACAGCGTGAACGTCATGCCCTGGTAGAACAGGTAGGGCAGCGAGCGCCAGATCACGTCGAAGTCGAAATTGGCGAACATCGGCTAATGTCCCGCCGCCGGCGCCTTGAAGCCGAGATAGCCCGGAACGGCGATGCGGCGCTCCAGCATGCGCATGGCAAAGGTGACGACGATATTGATGACGATGTAGATGATGGTCGCCGCAGTGAACGCCTCGAACACCTGGAACGAGAATTCCTGCATGGCGCGGGCGCGGGCGGTCAATTCCATCAGCCCGATGGTCAGCGCCACCGCGCTGTTCTTGATGGTGTTGAGCAGCTCCGACGTCAGCGGCGGCATGACGATGCGATAGGCCATCGGCAGCAGCACATAGGCATAGGCCTGCGGCAGCGTCAGCCCGAGTGCAAGCGCGGCTTGGCGCTGGCCGCGCGGCAGGCTCAAAATTCCGGCGCGCACTTGCTCGGCGACGCGCGCCGACATGTAAAGCCCGAGCGCAACCACCGCGGTGTAAAAGGAGCCGTTCGGCAGTTGCTTCAGCCAGGTGCCGAAAGCGCGCGGCACGATCTCCGGCAGCACGAAGTACCACAGAAACATCTGCACCAGGAGCGGAACGTTGCGGAACAGCTCGACATAGACGTTGCCGAACCGCACGGCGGCGGCAAACGGCATGGTGCGCAGCACGCCGACCAGCGATCCCAATGTCAACGCGATGATCCAGGCGCAGGCGGCAGTCGCCAGCGTCCACGCGGTGCCGAGCAGCAGCGTCTGGAAATAGGTGTGAACGCCGTCGGGAGAAAGCTCCCAGAAGATCGCCCAGTTCCAGTGATAGTTCACGCCCTAAGAGCCGCGCCGGACGGCGCTCACTGGGCGTACCACGCGGGGTCGCCGCTATCCGTCGGACTGGCGATGACCTTCTTGAACGGCGCGCTCATCGGCACGTTGAGGTTGATGCCCTTGGGCGGTATCGACTTGAGGAACCACTTGTCGTAGATGGCGTTGATGGCGCCGCTCTTGTAGGTGCTCGTCATCGCCGCATCGACCACGGCTTTGAACGGCGCATCTTCGCGGCGCAGCATGATGCCGTAGGGCTCGACCGACAGCGCATCGGCGGAGATCACGTAGTCGCCCGGCGTTTTCGAGGTGGCGACGAGGCTGTAGAGCAGAATATCGTCCATCACGAAAGCCGCAGCGCGATCGGTCTCCACCATCAGAAATGCCTCGGCATGATCCTTGGCGGCGATGATGTTGAGGTCGAGATGCTTCTGCGCGCCGATCTCGGTGATCTGCTTGATGTTGGTGGTGCCGGAGGTCGAGACGATGGTCTTGCCTTTGAGATCGTCGACGGTCTTGAGATTGGCCGACTTCTTCGACACGAAGCGGTTCGCCGTGACGAAATGGGTGATGGTGAAGGCGACCTGCTTCTCGCGCTCGAGATTGTTGGTCGTCGAGCCGCACTCGAGGTCGACGGTGCCGTTGGCGATCAGCGGGATGCGGGTGGCGGAGGTGACCGGGTTGAGCTTCACCTCGAGCTTGTCAAGTTTCAGGTTTGCTTTCACCGCATCGACGATCTTGTTGCAGAGGTCCATCGCATAGCCGATGACCTTCTGGTTGTCGTCGTAATAGGAGAACGGCACCGACGACTCGCGATGACCGAGCGTTATCGCTCCGCCGTCCTTGATCTTCGCCAGCGTGCCGGTGAGCTGTTGCGCGAATGCCGGCATGGTGAAGAAGCCCGCCGCCACGATCGTGGCCGTCATGATCTTGAGACGCATTGATTGCCCCGCTGTCTAGCCGAGAAGGTGATTGTTATTGGCCGCATCATAGCGGCTTCCGTGGCCGCTCAAAAGTGCGGCGACGGAAGATTGTAGGCCGATTTCGGTCGAACGCGCCATGGCGCCCCATGGCGCCCCCGTGGCGCCGGTCACACGTGCTGGCCGCCGTTGATGTGGATCTCGGCGCCGTTGACGTAGGAGGCGGTCTCCGTGCACAGCACGTAGATGATCTTGGCAACCTCGTCGGGCGTGCCGAGGCGGTGCATCGGGATGTTCTGCACGATTTTTTCGGTGCCCGGCGACAGCATCGCGGTGTCGATCTCGCCCGGCGCGATGATCGAGGTGACGTTGACGACCGAACCTTTCGCCGCCCCGAGCTCGTCGAGCAGGCCGCGCGCCAGCATGATCGGCGCGAAAAAATTCACCTGGAAAATGTGGTGCCAGTCGTCGCGCGAGGTCTCGATCGAGCCGAGCCGCTTGCCGCCGGCCGCCTTTGGCGAGATCGCGGCATTGTTGACCAGCGCGTGCAGCTCGCCGTTGAGGCGCCGCTTGGTCTCGTCGATCGCCGCCGCGGTATTTTCGGGATCGGCGAGATCGACCTGGATGTGGTCCTCGGGACCGGCTTCCCAAGGGCAATTTTCCGGAAACGGATGCCGCGAGCAGGTGATGACGCGCCAGCCCGCCGCCGAGAAGCGCTTGACCGTGGCGTGGCCGATGCCGCGGCTTGCCCCGGTGAGGAGCAGCGTGCGGCGCGGCTGATTGCTCGTGCTCATGCTCACCATTTTAAGCTCATGGATAGAGCCGCGTCTTGGTCCACGGCGCGTTTAAGTCTGCGCGCGTGAAGGCAATGCGATCGTGCAGCCGGAACGGCCGCTCCTGCCAGAACTCGATCTCGGTCGGCTTGATTCGGTAACCCGACCAATACGGTGGCCGCGGCACCGCGCCGATGGCGAATTTCGCGGTATTGAGCGCAATCGCTTTTTCGAACGCCAAGCGGCTTTCGAGCGCCGAGGATTGCTTTGAGGCCCAGGCGCCGATCTGCGCCATGCGCGAGCGGGTGGCGAAATAGGCGTCGGCTTCGTCTTTCGACACCGGCTCGACGGCACCGCGGGCGCGCACCTGGCGCTGCAGCGTCTTCCAATAGAAGGTCAGCGCCGCCTTCGGCGCAGCGCCGAGCTCGTGGCCCTTGATGCTGTCGACATTGGTGTAGAACACGAAGCCCCGCGCATCGAAGCCTTTCATCAACACCATCCGCGCATTGGGCAGCCCGTCGGGATCGACGGTGGCCAGCGCCATGGCGTCGGGATTGACCGGCTCGGCGCGCTTGGCCTCGGCAAACCAGGCCGCAAACAGCCGCACCGGCTCGTCGGCTTCGGGGAAGTCACCGCCTGTTAACCATGTCGGGTGTTCTATCGGCGCCGTATCGGACATTCCGTGGGGTACCCAGTGCTCGCGTGGGGCGATCGGGAAGCGAGCCGCCGGCCTCAATATAGTGGAGCCGGGGCGTTGCGCCTACGTTGTCGGTTTGCCGTCGCCGTCGTGCTTTGTGGGCTCGCCAGCGGCGCCACCGGCGGCTGCACCTACCAACTGCATTCGCTGCTCGCCAAGGACGATGCCGACGGCGACCAGACCGGTTCCATCAGTCGGCCGGGCGACGCCGCCGGCCGCATTGCCGATGCCGCGCCGTCGGCGGAGACCGACCTTGCCTATGCGCGCGCCGCCGCCTCGGACGTGCTGGCGCGCAGCGGCAAGGACGCGAGCGTGCCGTGGAAGAATCCGAATACCGGGGCCGGCGGCAATATCACGCCGCTCGCCAGCTCCTATACCGAGGGCGGCGTGCCGTGCCGCGATTTCCTGGCGAGCTACGCGCACGGCGGCTCGGAGGATTGGCTGCAAGGCGCGGCCTGCCGCACCGGCCAGGGCAATTGGGAAGTCAAAAGCCTCAAACCGCTCAAGCCCTCCTGATCGGGTTATCATTGCCGGCAGGCGGAGCCGATTCGGCGTCGCATTGCGAGACGGCCGCTTTCATCCCACATTGAGCACGCGGGGGCGGCGGGGCCGGCCCGGAAAACGAGCGGAGTTGCTTGGGGATGCGTGATCCCTATGAGGTCTTGGGGGTCGATCGCAAGGCGAGCGCGACCGACATCAAGAGCGCTTATCGGCGCCTGGCAAAGAAACTGCATCCCGACGCCAACAAGAACGATCCGAAGGCGGCGACGCGCTTTGCCGAGCTGAACGCCGCGCACGAGATCCTCGAGGACGAGGACAAGCGCAAGGCGTTCGATCGCGGCGAGATCGATGCCGAGGGCAAACCCCGCTTCCAGGGCTTCCAGGGTTTTGGCGGCGGCGGCGCCAATCCGGGCGCCGGCTTCGGCGGCGACGCCAATTTCGAAAGCTTCAGTTTTGGTCCGGAAGGCTTCACCCGCACCAACCGGCGCGGGCGCGGTGGCGCTAAAGACGGTGGTGGCGGCAGCGGGTTCGGCGGCTTCGAGGATATTTTGCGCGAAGCCTTCGGCGGCGGCGGCGGCGGCCGCGGTGCCCGCGCGAACTTCGAGCCGGAGGATTTCGGTGTCGGCGCCGACGTTCAAGCCGAGATGTCGGTTGCGCTGACGGATGCGGCCACCGGAGCGACGCAGCGGCTGCACTTGCCGAACGGCAAGGACGTCGACGGCAAGATTCCGGTCGGCATCATGAACGGCCAGCACATCCGGCTCAAAGGTCAGGGCATGGCGGGGGCGGGTGCCGACGCTCGACAAGCCGGTCGAGATCACGGTGCCGCCGTGGACCTCGAGCGGACGCACGTTCCGCCTCAAGGGCAAGGGCTTTCCGGCCAAGGCGGGCCGCGGCGACTTGCTCGCCACCATCCGCATCGTCCTGCCCGACCAGCGCGATGCCGAGCTCGAGGAGCTGATGAAGAAGTGGCAGGGCGACAAGCCCTACGATCCGCGCAAGGACATGTAGCGCGGCGGCTTACCCACCCTGCTGCTGCGGCGGCGTCCGCGTGTCGATCTGATCGTAGGCGGCTTGCGCGATGTCATGCAGCCTGTCGCGCTCCGCCGGTCCGCTGAGCACATAAGCGACGTTTTGATCGACCCAGTAATAGGCGGCGTTCTGGCTGCCCGTGGTGTAGCGCAGCGCCATCTCGCGGTCGCTGGTGCGTCCGCAATAGAGCGTGAAGCGCTCGCCCGAGGCTCCCTCATACATGAAGAATGCGGTCGCGCCGGTCGGGCCCGGCAACAGCCGGCCGCCGACGAGTTTTAATCCCATGCGGTCGAGCTCGGGCGCGCGCAGCGGCGAGCCGAGCCGCTTCGACAGCCACTCGACGAGATGCGGGCGCTGATCGCCCGGCACTTCGACCGGATGGCGGACCTCGACCACATAGAGCCGATAGGCTTCGAGCGCGTCGGCGGTGAAGCGATCGAGATCGGACGGCGAGGCGGCCGCGGCGCCGCGCGCGAGCCAGCCGGCGGCGCCGCCGGCGATGAAGGCAACGAACACGGCGGCAACGGCAGCGCCCATCCAGCCGCGGCGGTTGCGCATCAGCTGCTCGACCTGGAGCCGCCAATTCGCCGTCGACATAGGCGTGCAGTTCGTCTTCGCTGATCGTCTGGTCTCTGTCAGTCATCGTTCGCTCTCTTATTTCACGCGGCGCAGCGCCGGGCGCTCGCCGTCGAGATAGGCCTTGATCTGCATACGGGCGCGGGCGAGCCGCGACATCACTGTTCCGATCGGTACGCCTTGCACCTCGGCAACCTCGCGATAGGTGAGCCCCTCAAGCACGACGAGGAGGAGCGCCGCGCGTTGATCCTCGGCGAGGTCGTCGAGCGCGCGTGCGATATCGCGGCTGCCGGTGTCCGGACCGGTCATCGCCGCATCGTTGTCCGTGATCGGGGTCATGGTCGGCCGGCGCGACAACGACCGCAGCCGGTTGCGATTGAGATTGGTCAGGATCGTGTAAAGCCATGCCCGCACGTCTCCATCGTGAAACAGATGCTCGGAACGCAACGCCCGCACCAGCGTGTCCTGGACGATATCGTCCGCGGTCTCGCTGTCGCGGGTCAGCGCACGCGCGTAGCGCCGCAGCGCCGGAATCGCCGCTTCGACCCGCTGCCGAAATTCACTCAAGGACTGGCTCCGCGCCCGATGCCGGAAACTTCAATCAAACCAACCCCAACGCCTGTGCTGTATTCCGCCCGCGCCAATGCGCCTCAGTCGGACGCGCGCTTGCTGGCGCCCACGGGCCTATGCCATAGGAGGCCGGGTGGGGGAAGCGCAACTGAGGTTAGGAAATGCCGGACGTCTCGGGCCTCATGCGCGGTAAGCGCGGCCTGGTCATGGGGGTCGCCAACCACCGCTCGCTGGGCTGGGGCATCGCCAAGGCCTGCCGCGGCCATGGCGCCGAGCTGGCGTTCACCTATCAGGGCGAGGCGCTGAAGAAGCGCGTCGAGCCGCTGGCCCAGGAGGTCGGCGGCATCGTCGTCGGCGATTGCGACGTCACCGAGCCCGCAACCATCGATGCGGCGTTCGCCAAGGTGCAGTCGGCCTGGGGCGCCATCGATTTCCTGGTGCATGCGATCGCGTTCTCCGACAAGGATCAGCTCGACGGCCGCTACGTCGACACCACGGCCGATAATTTCACCAAGACCATGCTGATCAGCTGCTATTCGTTCACGGCGATCGCCCAGCGCGCCGAGAAGATGATGCCGAACGGCGGCGCCATGCTGACGCTGACCTATTACGGCTCGGAAAAGTGGATGCCGCATTACAACGTGATGGGCGTCGCCAAATCCGCGCTCGAAGCATCCGTGCGCTATCTCGCCGCCGACCTCGGCGTGAAGAACATCCGCGTCAACGCCATTTCGTCGGGGCCGATCAAGACGCTCGCCGCCTCCGGCATCGGCGACTTCCGCTACATCCTGAAATGGAACGAGTACAACGCGCCGCTGCGCCGCAGCGTCACCATCGAGGAGGTCGGCGAGGCCGGCGCCTATCTTCTCTCCGACATGTCGCGCGGCGTCACCGGCGAGGTGCACCATGTCGACGCCGGCTATCACGTGGTCGGCATGAAGCATCCCGACGCGCCGGATATCGACGTCGGCAAGGAGTGAGGCTCGGGCGCAGGGCCGATCGATCATGCCGGTCCTTTATTTCATCCGACACGGCGAAACCGACTTCAACGTCGCGCAGCGCCTGCAGGGCCGTTCCGAGACCAGCCTGAACGCCCGCGGCCGGTCGCAGGCCGGGGAATACGCCGGCGTCTTGCGGGATTTGTTCGAGCGCGACCGGCATCAGCCGTCCGATTACGCCTATGTGTCGAGCCCGTTGCTGCGGGCCCGAGAAACGATGGAGCTTCTGCGCTCGGAGCTGGGCCTCGATCCAAGCGCCTATGCGATCGACGACAGGCTTGCGGAAATCTCCTACGGCGAATGGGAGGGGTTTACGTTGCCGGAAGTCCAAGCGCGCGATCCGGGCGTGCTGCAACGACGCGAGCGCGACAAGTGGGATTTCCGGCCGCCCGGCGGCGAGTCCTATCGCGAAGTCGCCAAGCGTGTCGCCGCTTGGTACGCGACGGTGACGCGCGATACCGTCATTGCCGCGCACGGCGGCGTCGCGCGCGCGCTGATGGCGAACTTTCATATTTTGCCGGAAGAGGAAGCGACGCATGCCGACATTGCGCACGGTGTCGTGTACGTGTTCGACGGCGGCACGTTGGCGCGTTACAGCTAGATAAAGCGAAAGCGGCCGAATCTCGGTCCCGGCCGCTCGGTGTTTCCCGCAAATCGATCTTTGCCCGCAAAATGGAAACGGCCGGACTTGGGTCCAGCCGTTCCTCGAAGCACCGTGTCGGCGCCTCGCGAAATCCGAAGATGACGGCGCTGCCCCAATACGAGGCCCGCGCTCGCGTCATTTACTTCGTCTTCTTCTTGGCCTTTTTCTTCTTCGCCATGATTTGCTTCCTTGGTGTGTGTGTTGATCCGGCGGCAGGTTGAGTTCTAGCTGTTCAGGCGGTGTCTCGGTCCCCTGGGCCATCGCCCCCCTTACCACCAATGAGAATGCCACAGGATGACTTTTCCCGCAATGGGAAAATCGCAAAAAACCTATATTTTTCCGTAGCTTAACGGACGTTCAGGTTGCCATTAACCCGCGTTCAGCGAGATGAATGCGAAATGAACGCTCGTCGCAGCGCCGCGCAAAAACCTGCTCACTTGATCGGCACGGTTTCGCATCGGCAAAAGATTGATGCAGATTTTCTCGCGGTTGCGAATGCCGCGGCGCAAAAAATGGTGCGATGGCGCGCGTCATGCTGCGGGTGCGAACGCATTTGACCCGATGATAGGCGCGGGCTACCAAACCCGGCACGCCCTCGTTCCAAGCCATTCAGCGCCGATCCGCGTCGTTGGCGCACCAAGTCGTACAACGCGAAGCCGCAGACGATGTCGTTCAATACGTTCGGCCATTTGTTCCGGGTGACGACCTTCGGCGAGAGCCACGGGCCGGCGATCGGCTGCGTGGTCGACGGCTGCCCGCCGCGCATGGCGCTGACCGAAGCCGACATCCAGCCCTATCTCGATAAGCGGCGGCCCGGCCAATCGCGTTTCACCACCCAGCGCCAGGAGCCGGACGCGGTGAAAATCCTGTCCGGCGTGTTCATCGACGAAGCGAGCGGGCAACAGGTGACGACCGGAACGCCGATCGCGCTGATCATCGACAATGTCGAAAATCGTCCCCGGGATGCAGGTGCGCGGCGCGCTGGTGCAGATGGGCCCGCATCGGATCGATCGCGCCAAGTGGGACTGGGCCGAAGTCGAGCGCAATGCGTTCTTCTGTCCCGACGCGGCCAAGGCCGCGTTCTATGCCGACTATCTCGACGACGTGCGCAAGCGCGGCTCGTCCACCGGCGCGGTGATCGAAATCGTTGCCGACGGCGTGCCGGCGGGACTCGGCGCGCCGATCTACGGCAAGCTCGACGGCGATCTGGCCGCGGCGCTGATGGGCATCAACGCGGTGAAGGGCGTCGAGATCGGCGCCGGCTTCGGCGCCGCCGAGCTTTCCGGCGAAGACAACGGCGACGAAATGCGCATGGGCAACGACGGCAAGCCGATCTTCCTGTCCAACAATGCCGGCGGCATCCTCGGCGGCATTTCCACCGGGCAGGCGGTGGTGGCGCGTTTTGCCGTCAAGCCGACGTCCTCGATCCTCACCCCGCGCCGCACCGTCGACCGTTACGGCCACGAGACTGAAATCTCGACCAAAGGCCGCCACGATCCATGCGTCGGCATCCGCGCCGTGCCGATCGGCGAGGCCATGGTGGCATGCGTGATGGCGGATCATTATCTACGTCAGCGCGGCCAGGCCGGCGACAGCCCGGCGTGGCCGTTTGTGCAGCCGGCGCGCTGACGGCGCCGTCGTAAAGGCATCAGGGGCGAAATGGACGACGCGCATCAACGGATCCAGGCTGCCGTCGCCGCATTCGCGCGCGGCGAAATCCTCATCGTTGCCGACGACGACGACCGGCGCACCGCTGGCGCCGGAGGAAGCGCGCCGCCTGCATCTCGATCCGATGGTGGCGTTTAACGACGCGCCGCTCGGCACCGCGTTCACCGTCTCGGTCGACGTCCGCCATGGCCTCACCACCGGCATTTCCGCGGAAGAACGCACCAATACCGTGCGCGCGCTCGCCAACGGCAATAGCGGGGCTGCGGATTTCGTGCGCCCCGGCCACGTCTTTCCGCTGGTGGCGAAGGAAGGCGGCGTGCTGATGCGCTCCGGCCACACCGAAGCCTGCGTCGACCTGTGCCGGCTCGCCGGCCTGTCGCCGGTCGGCGTGCTTGCCGAATTGATGAACGACGATGGCACGGTGATGCGCGGCCCCGAGCTTGCCGTCTTTGCCGAGCGGCACAAGCTGCAGCGCATCTCGATCGCGGAATTGATCGCCTACCGCCAGACGCGCGACAAGCTGATCGAGCGCGCCGGCGAGTTTCCCGTCGAATCCGAGATCGGCACGCTGACCGGCTACGCCTTCCTGACGCCGTTCGATCCGGTCTATCACATGGCCTTCGTCCACGGCCGCATCGGCGACGGCAAGAACGTGCTGACGCGGCTGCACCGCGCCAACATCATTTCCGACGTGTTCGGCGGCGCCAAGCCGATCCACCGGGCGTTGGCTCGCTTCAAGGCCGAGGGCAGGGGCGTGCTGGTCCTGCTGCGCGACGGCACTGCGGGAGTGCCAGTCGTGTCGATACCGAAATCCGGCGACACCGCGTCCGAGGAGGCGCGCACCCGGCAGTGGCGCGAGATCGGTCTCGGCGCGCAGATTCTCAAGGATCTCGGCGTCAATTCCATCAGGCTCCTCACCTCGTCGCGCCGCATGACCTATGTCGGGCTGTCCGGCTTCGGCATCGAGATCGCAGGGATTGAGCCGATCAACGGATCATGATCGCCGCGGCACGGCGGCTGCGTACAAGGGAGGACGAAGTGACAAGCATCGTTTCTCGAATTCGCATTGTTGCGGCCATCATTGCCGTCGGCCTGACGCTGTCGGCCTGCGGCTACAATACGATCCCGACGCTCGAGGAGCAGGCCAAGGCGCGCTGGGCGGACGTGCAGAACCAATATCAGCGCCGCGCCGATCTCATTCCCAATCTGGTGGCGACGGTGCAGGGCTATGCCGCCCAGGAAAAGAACGTGCTGACCGCCGTGGTCGAGGCGCGCGCCAAGGCGACGCAGATCAAGCTCGATGCCTCCGACCTGACCGATCCCGACAAGCTCAAGGCGTTCCAGGACGCGCAGAACCAGTTGACCGGGGTGCTCGGCCGCCTCTTGGCGGTGACCGAGAACTATCCGGACCTGAAGTCCAACGCCAACTTCCTGGCGCTGCAGTCGCAGCTCGAAGGCACCGAGAACCGCATCGCCGTGGCGCGGCGCGACTATATCGACGCGGTGCGCGCCTACAACACCGCGCTGCGCACGTTCCCGACCGTGCTCTGGGCCAAGACGGCGTTCTCCGCCAATAAGCCGATGGCGGAATTCACCGCGGCCGAGGGCGCGCAAACGCCGCCGCAGGTGAAGTTCTGATCGCCGGGTGCTGACATGTATGCGCTGCTGCGAGGCGTAGCGCTGGCTTGCTGCCTGGTAACGGCGGCCTTCGCGCTCGATTTTCCGCCGCTCACCGGGCGCGTCGTCGATCAGGCGGGCGTCATGTCGGCGAACGGCCGCAGCGCCATCGAGGCGAAGCTGAAGGACCTCGAAGACAAGTCCGGCATCCAGCTCGTCGTCGCCACGGTGAAATCGCTCCAAGGCGGCGACATCGAGACCTATGCCAACCAGCTGTTCCGCACCTGGAAGCTCGGCCAGGCGCAAAAGAACAACGGCGTGCTCCTCCTTGTGGCGCCTGCCGAGCACAAGGTCCGCATCGAAGTCGGCTACGGCCTTGAAGGCACGCTGACCGATGCCTTGTCGTCGGTCATCATTTCGAGCGCCATCGTGCCGCGCTTCAAGGCCAACGATTATGCCGGCGGCATCGAGCGCGGCGTCGACGGCATCATCAGCGTGCTCAGCGGCGACACCGCCGATTGGCAGCCGAAAGTCGAGGTCCGCGAAGACGGCCCGGCGCAGCTTTTCAATGTGCTGTTCCCGATCATGTTCTTCTTGTTCTTCGTCCTTGTTTTCAAATTTCTGGCCGGCCCCATGCGCAGCACGTCGTCGGGTTATTACGTCAGGCGCAACGGACGGCTGATCTTTGTGCCTTATGCCGGCTCGAGTTGGGGGTCGGGCTCGGGTTGGAGCGGTGGCGGCGGGGACGGCGGCGGATTTTCCAGCGGCGGCGGCTTTTCCGGCGGCGGCGGGTCGTCGGGCGGCGGCGGCGCGTCCGGGAGCTGGTGATGCTATATTCCGATCCTGTGGGCGAGCGCGCTGGCGCTGCTTGTTCCCTGGCCGCTGATTTATTTCACGCAGTGGAGCGTGCAAAAGATCTTTCTGCTGCAGCTCGTCGTCTTCATCGTTGCCGGCATCATTTTCTCGTGGACGCGGTTACGCATGATGTTCGTTCCACGCCCGCTGCAGCGCGCGCAGACGCATCGGGCGGCGCTGGAGCAATTCGTCGTGCGCCGGATCGCCAATACCAAGAACCGTTGCGGCGTGCTTATCTTCGTGTCGCTGGCGGAGCGCTACGCGCGCATCATCGCCGATGAAGGCATCGCCCAGAAAGTGCATAATGCGGAGTGGCAGGCGGCGATCGATGCGCTGACCGGCCACATGCGCGACGACCACATCGCCGCGGGCTTCATCGCCGCGATCGAGCGCTGCGGCGCCGTGCTCGCGGCGCACGCGCCGCCCGACGGCTCGCCGAACGCTCTGCCGGATCGCCTTTACGTCATGTAGCGCGTAAGATCATGAGCGAGATGCGCGGACTCGCAGCCATTGTTGTCGCGGCATTCGCAGCGATCATCGCCGCCGCCTTTGCTTTCAGCGGC
>WNFI01709648.1_pt1 | contig 13188 bp, 10 predicted proteins | sample 5400471 | NCBI WGS metagenome assembly WNFI01 (sample SAMN13153348, study PRJNA577476) | soil metagenome | isolation source: 100 cm saprolite on Douglas fir-dominated hillslope | place: USA:California | collected 2013-09-17
ATTCTTCAGGATCTTGTCCAGGATGAACGCCCCCAGGCCCCAAATCGGATTCACAATGACGGCCACGATCGAGGAAATGCTGTTCCCGACCGAAGGCTTCACTCGAACGTGGAGATCCTGCGTCTCCCGGTTCAAGTCGACCTCGCCGTCCATGCTGACCTCCGCAGAAGGCCCCTGCATGTGGAATTCCTTCGTGCTCAGCACGCCGTTGGTGATCGTGGCCCGGGTCGAGATGCTGTTGAACGCAAAGCCCCGCCCGAAGAGCTCGCGGAAATCGAGCGTGATCAAGGACTGCAAGCTGAGAATGCCGATCAGCTTTGCCGCCCCGGGTTCGGCCTTGAGAAACTGACCGCTCTGCGCGTTGAGAAGCAGATTGCCCGACAGCGTGGCGTAGTCCAGCGACTGCGGGCTTCCCGCCCAGGCGAGGTCCCCTTCCAGTTGCGCCGTCCCGCGCCGCACGGTTCCGGGATAGCCCATGCGCTCGAGGTATTTGCCGACATCGCCGATCTCGAGTTTGATGTCCTTCAAATTGACCTTCGGCTGCAGGGCCCAGCCTTGCCACACGCCCTCCTTGACCGTGAGCGTGCTCTCGGGTCCGGTCAGCACCAGCTTTTCGATGTTCCAGTCGAGCGCCTGGTTGACCGCGATGAGCTCCAGTCTGCCGAGGTTGTTCTCGTTCAGGATCAGATTGTCGGCGACGATGTCGAGCGCGGGCAGGTCGCGCAAAGGAGCATCCTCTTTTTTTCCGGGAGTGGCTTCGGGCAGGCTGAAGCGCTTCAACCGCGCGACGATGCGCCCGCGGCCTTCGGAGCGCGAGACGATTTCGCCCTCGAGCTCTTTTGCCGAGATATTCGCGGTCCACGCGTTTGCGCTCGTGCTGGCGCGCAGAGCGACGTCGTTCAGGCGCCGCCCGCCGAAATCGAGCGCCGCGATCTTCAGGTCGAGGGCCGGCGAGAACGACGAGTCGCCCTTGCGACCGAGCGACACCTTGATCGTGTCCGTTCGGGCCGGCCCCGGGTCGATCACACGCTCGAACCGCAGGGGCATGGGTTCGACCGCGGTTTTTCCGAGCGGTGGCGGCAGGTCGGCGGCGACGCCAGTAAGCTGCGACTGCACGATGAAGGTCACCGGCCGCCCGCGCGCTCCGGTGATCGTTCCCTGCCAGGCCGTGGCACCCGAAACCCGTTGGAGCAACCCTTCGCCCCAGGCGCGCGGGATGAGCGCAGCGTTCGCGGTTCCGCGAGCGTTGACTACGATCATCCCGTCTGCGCGAGTGGCCACCGAAATCGTCGCCGGGCCGCCGAGAAACTGCGCGCTGAGCGCGCGAGCCGAGACCGCGGACTCGGTGAATTCGAACCGCCCGTTCGTGTGCGAGAAAGGAGGAAGGTTGGGGTCGGCTCTGATCTCGTTGTCGACGAGCTGGTAATCGCCCGCCAGCTTGAACGTCTCCGGATCCCGGATCGGGATGTCGAGCTGGAGCGCCAGGCGCCCCTTGCCGGCCGCACTCATGCCATCGGTGACGCCGTCCAGGGCTTTCGTCACGGGGCTTTGCGCGATGAACCGCAGGAAATCGCGCGTCTGGTCCTCGGCGCGGACCTCGACTTCCACGTGCGCGTCGTGAAACAAATCGGGAATGCTCGCGCGCACGCTGCTTGCCTGGACGTCGAGAACGGACGCCTTCGAGGCGGCAACGCGCATGCTCTTGCCTTCGAAAATGAGATCGCCCGAAATGCCGCTCGCCTGCGGCCAGCCGTCGGCGTACCGCAACTCGGCGCCGGTGACTTTCGCGACAACCGAAAAAATGCCCGAACCGGGGTCCGCGAATGGAAATTTCGCGAGATCGCCCTTCAACCGAAGCCTGACGTCGTTCGATTTGCCGCCCCGGATCGAGGCCTTGAGATACTCGACGACCGGCGCGGGCAGCCAGGGAACGTAGCGGTATACCGCCCGGCCGTCGGCGCGGGAAAAGTTCCCGGTGAGATCGATGACATTGGGGCCGCCCCGCGTGCCGGCAAAACTTCCTGTAAACGTCGCGGCGAGATCGCCGTTGGCGACCGAGAGGTTTTGCAAACCGAACTCGAACCGGTCCGGAGCGAGTTTCCAGCTGATCTGGCCGCCGAGCGAGTCGATCCGCACCGGGCTCTCGGCGAGGATGCCGGGCAGCTCGATCGCAGCCCGCTCCGAGCCGAGCACGACGTTGCCGCCTTTCTCGCTCGCCTCGAAGCGCCCGGTGAGCCCCGCGAACCCGGGAATCCCGTCGTGGGCGCGCGCGGCGAGCCTCGCGAAGCCTCCGCGCGCGCTGTAGTGCTGCGGATCCTCCGCGTCGCCCGTCCAGGCGGCCGTCAGGTTGCGCACGCTGCCGCGCGGCTCGGTTGCGTCGAGACGCGCACGGGCGGCCCGCGGAAACGGCAAGTACTCGGCGAGCCGCGCGAGCGGGGCGAGGTCGACCCCGTCGGCGGCGACCTCGCCACTGGCCGGCGTTGCGCCCTCGGCGGGCGTCCAACGCACCCGAAAATCGGCGGGCGGGACGACGATCCCGGTCCCCGTCTTGAGCGTGAGCTTGCGGCCGGAGACTTCGAAGCCCTTGCGATCGCGCTGGCCCGCGCCCACCCGCCCCTGCAGGTAATCGAGCTCCAGCAGCGGAGTGTCCTTGGACACTCGGCCCACGACCTGGGAAAGCGCGACGTCGGCCGTGAGCTCGGTGGAGGCTTTGCCCTGCAGATTCAGCCACAGGCGCACGCCGCCCTTGCCGGAGCGTATGTCGAACGGATAGTCGACCCAGCGCCGCCAGGCGACGAGGTCCGTGTATTCGAGCTCGGCGTATACCTGCCCGACGCATGCGCCCGGATCGCCGACGTCGAGCGCATCCAGCTTGCCACGCACGTCGAGCGCAGAGGCGAGCTCGGGCGGCGGCTTCGCCTTGAAAGCGAACCGGTGCCCGAGGAAGCCGTTGCGCAGGACGAGATTGAACGCCGGCAACTCGAGCACCGGCGCCCCGCGCAGCTTGTCGTCCCAGCTTAAGCTCGCGTCGCGGATGACGATCTCGCGCTGCGACAACACCCATGGCGCGATTCCGGCATCACCGGCCTGTTCAGCGTGCAACTGGATACCCGCGACGTAGAACTTGCCCGCCTCGTCGCGCCTGATCTCGAGCCTGGGGCGGTCGAAGACGAGCGAATAGAACCGCGGCGATCCGATCAGCGCCGAGAACCAGGCAAGCGTCGCCTCGACCGCGGGCAGGGACAGCGCGGCGCGGCCGTCGTGATCGAAGACGGTGACGTTGGCGAGAAGAAGCTCGGGGCGCAGCCCTTGCCAGTCCGCTTCGATGGCGCCGATCGTGATGCGCTGGCCCAGCGCCTTCGACGCGTATTGTTCGATATCGCCGCGGTACTCCGCGACTTTCGGGAGGATCCAGTAGCGCAGGGAAAGCAGCGCAGCGGCAAACAGGAAATACAGGACCACCAGCGCCCAGGCCGCGATGCGGGCCGCGACGCGCCACCGGCTTTTCGGCGGAATCGCTTCGTCGATCGTTTCCTCGATCGCCTGCTCGAGTTGCTCTAGTTTCTGAAGCGGCTGGTCCAAATTAATGTGCCTGTCGGCGTGGAGGGTCGGCCCCGGCTTATGGCAAGGCCCTGATCGGCAACCCAAGGGATGAACGCGAGAGCATCGCCTCGCGACGACACTCTTTCGCTACGAGCGATATTTTACCTGCAAGCCCCTTGGCCGGGCGAAAAATGCGCTCCCCTGAACCTTCACGATTTCGCGTTTCCGCTAGAATAAGCTTCTTTCGAAAGCTTCCCGGAGATTCCCATGTCGATGGCCGATCGCGACGGATTCATCTGGTACGACGGCAAGCTCGTGCCGAGCGCCTGTTCAACTCGGCGCACATCTACATGATGAAGATCCCGTACGGCCGGGAGACGCTCATCGAAGCGCAGAAGGAGGTGGTGCGCGCCAACCAGCACGACTCCTGCTACATCCGCCCGATCGTATTCTACGGGTCGGAGAAAATGGGCGTGTCGCCGATCGGCGCGTCGGTGCATGTCGCGATCGCGGCCTGGCCCTGGGGTGCCTACCTCGGAGCGGAGGCGATCGAGAAAGGCATACGCGTCAAGACTTCGTCCTACGCCCGCCACCATATCAACGTGACCATGGCGCGCGCCAAGATGGCCGGGACCTATCCGAATTCCATCCTCGCGAACCTCGAGGCGACCCAGCACGGCTACGACGAGGGCCTGCTCCTCGACGTGGACGGTTTCGTCGCGGAAGGCTCGGGCGAGAATCTCTTCATCGTCAAGGACGGCAAGCTCCACGAGCCGGAGCTGACCTCGGCGCTTTCCGGAATCACGCGCGCCTCGGTGATCACGCTCGCGAACGAGCTGGGCTATGAAGTCATTTCCAGGCGCCTCACGCGCGACGACATCTACATCGCCGACGAAGCCTTCTTCACCGGCACCGCGGCCGAAGTGACGCCCATCCGCGAGCTCGACGGGCGCACGATAGGCGCGGGCACGCGCGGACCGGTCACGACCAAGATCCAGAAACTCTTCTTCGACGTGGTCGCCGGCAAGGTCGCCAAGCACAAAGACTGGCTTTCGTCGGTTAACGAGAAGACCTCGTCCAGGGTGTCCAGAGAAAAGGCCTGATGGGCGCCAACGAACCGGCGAGCCGCGTCGTGGAGGTCACCGAGACGGATCTTCCCTTGCATTGCCCCACGCCCAAGACGCCGGTGTGGTCGCTGCATCCGCGGGTGTTCCTCGACGTCGCCAAGGCGGGCCAGGTGCTCTGCCCTTACTGCGGCACGCGCTACGTCTACAAGGGCGGCAAGCCCAAGGGCCACTAGCCGCCCGGTGCCGAAGATCCTCATCGTCGCGCCGAACTGGATCGGCGACGCGCTGCTCGCCCAGCCGCTCTTCGCGCGGCTGCGGAAAAATCTCCCCGGCGTCGTCATCGACGCGCTCGCGCCGCCGTGGACTGCCCCGGTGCTGCGCCGCATGCCGGAAATCGACGACGTCATCGAAGCGCCCTTCGATCACGGCGAGCTGAGGCTCGTCGCGCGCTGGCGCCTCGCCCGCAGGCTGCGCGCGCGCCGCTACGACCAGGCGATCGTGCTGCCCAACACGTTCAAGTCCGCGCTCGTCCCCTTCCTCGCCGGCATTCCCCTTCGCACCGGGTTCGTCGGCGAATCGCGCTACGGCCTGCTCAACGTGGTGCACAAGCTCGACGCCAAAGGCGTTCCGCTGATGGCCGAGCGCTACGCCCAGCTCGCGGAAAAGCCCGGGACGAAGCCGGCGCTCCCCTTGCCGCAGACGAGGCTCACGGTCGACGAGGCGAATCTCGCCATCGATCTCAGCCGGCTCGGGCTTTCGCGCGCGAAGCCCGTCGTCGCCTTCTGCCCCGGCGCCGAGTACGGTCCGTCCAAGCGCTGGCCGGCCGGGCATTTCGCCGCGCTCGCGCGCAAGCTCGCCGCGCTGGGCTACGCCGTCTGGCTGTTCGGCTCGGGAAACGACCGCGCCATCGGCGAGGAGATCGCCATCGCCAGCGAAGGCGCCGCGAAGAATCTGTGCGGCAGGACCGATCTCGCGAGCGCGATCGACCTGCTTTCCCTCGCCGAAGTCGTGGTGAGCAACGACTCGGGACTCATGCACGTCGCCGCCGGCGTCGGGCGTCCGTTGGTGGCGCTGTACGGCTCTTCCAGCCCCGAGCACACGCCGCCGCTTGCGCGCAGCTACCGCATCGTCAGAACCGGGATCGAATGCAGCCCGTGCTTCGCGCGCGAGTGCCCGCTCGGACATTTCAAGTGCATGAACGAGCTCGCGCCCGAGCGCGTGATGAAGGAGATCGCCGCGGTCCGCGACGCGCGCTGAACTCTCTCAGGGCCTCGGCTCAATACTGCACCTGCAGGCCGAGCACGACCTGCTTCGCGCTCGTCTGCGCAGGGGCGAGGCGGGAATCGTCGAACTTCGTGTACACCAGGCTGAGTTTTCCGTTGGATCCGTTGATAAGGTAATTCACTCCGAAGTCGGTGGCCTTGCTGGTCGTGCTGCTCAGGTCGCGATCGAATTTCTGGTAGCGGACGAAGGGTTGAATCTGCCCCCCGGACACCTTGCCCGGCAAGAGCAATGCGCCGCTCAGCAAATAGGCCTTGCCCGCGACCTGTCCGCCGACGTTGTCCGCGACCGGGCAGGCGACGGAACCCGGTTCGCCGGAGCCGCAGTCGACCGCGCCGCCGAGGTCGTACTTGTAGTACGCGCCTTCCAGGGCCGGCGCAACCCCGCCGATTTTTTTCTCGAATAGCGCGTCCAGGCTCCATACCTTGAAATTGCCCTTGGCCGCTGCGGTCCCGGCGCCATCCTTCTGCGCCTGCCCGGCCACACCGATGGTGAAGATGTCCTTGGAGCCGTAATAGGTCCCACCCTCGTAGTAGGCGGGCGCCGGTTCCGGATCCCAAAGCGCGACCGCGAGCCGCCCGGCGTAGAGCATCTTGTCCGAGACGTTCGACAGGCCCACCGCCCGGTTGTGCCCGTTGAAGGCGCCAACGGAGTAGACCAGCTTGCCGCCAAGGGGCTTTCCCCAGACCAGCATGCCGTTGTCCCTGCCGACGGCCAGATTCGGATAGTTGGACACCACGCCCGGGAAAGACCACGCGCTCACGTAGAAGGGTCCGGACAGGTTGGCGCGGTCGCTGGGCGGCAGCATGCGCCCGAGCCAGAAGTTGAAGAGATCGCTCGACTCGAGCTGCACGATGGCGTCCATGACTCTCACGCTGTCGCCTCCGGTGGCGGCCGGTCCACCGGTGCGCTCGGTGTTGAAGCTCGCCTTGAGGTACTTGTTGAACTGCCCGCTCATGTATAGCCGGACGTTTTCCGCTGCGAAGGTCTTGGAATCGGACGTTCCGTCGGGGGCTCCGTGTTCCAGCGAGGTGAAGCTCGCGCGTAGTCCCAGCCCCACGCTGACCGACGCCTCGTCGCTGATTTTCAGCTCGGCGCCCGCGTGCGCGAACGGGACGGCCATCGCGAACAACCCGGCGGCCAGCAGAGGTCTCGGTGTGTTTCTGAACCGCCTGGCGGTCTTTGCGATCTTGCTGCGGGGTCCGATCGTTGATTGCATGATTTCTCCCTCGAGGTTGCGATGAATTTTCTGCACGCACCGTCTCTGCTCACGCGTGCACCAAATACTTCGGAGCACCTTCCATGCCACTCGTACTGCGCCGCACAAATCCTGGCGACCCATCGATCGAGATCTCCGCGCAAGGTTTCGCGCGCAAACGAAAATCACGATGAAGGGCACGATGCTGCTTCGCATCGAGCAGCGGCGGCATGCCGTTCGCCTTGGAGGAGCCATATTCACTGGTTTGCGCACCACAAGAGAGCGGCCGGCCTCCCCCTTGCACCACGACGTGACGCGAAATTCCACGGTCGACTCGCGCGACGTTGCGGAATCGGTTCCGTGGCGCTTGCGTAAAGAGCTAAATCGAGGACGCTTTTTTCCCGGTCGCCGGCGGCTGCAAGGCGTGTGGCATGGATCATGCGGTAACCCCGATCAGCTGGTTAACCTGAACCAAACCTGAGGAGTAAGGGATATGTCTCGGCTCATGGGAATAGGAATCGTCAAACGCGCATTGTCTCTAGTCGGACCGGCGGCGCTCGCATGCGGCTTGGCGGCACCGGCCGTTCCGGCGCTCGCGCAAGACACCATCAAGGTCGGCGTCCTGCACTCGCTGTCGGGGACGATGGCGATCAGCGAAACCGTGCTCAAGGACGTGACGCTGATGGCGATCGACGAGATCAACGCCAAGGGCGGCGTGCTCGGCAAGAAGCTCGAGGCAGTGGTCGTCGATCCCGCGTCGAACTGGCCGCTCTTCGCCGAGAAGGCGCGCCAGCTGCTGACACAGGACAAGGTCGCCGTGGTGTTTGGCTGCTGGACCTCGGTGTCGCGCAAATCGGTGCTGCCGGTGTTCGAGGAGCTGAACGGGCTGCTCTTCTACCCGGTGCAGTACGAAGGCGAGGAACTGTCCAAGAACGTGTTCTACACCGGCGCCGCGCCCAACCAGCAGGCGATCCCGGCCGTTGAATACCTCATGAGCAATGAGGGCGGCGGCGCCAAGCGCTGGGTGCTGCTCGGCACCGACTACGTCTATCCGCGCACGACCAACAAGATCCTGCGCGCCTTCCTCAAGTCGAAGGGCGTCGACGAGAAGGACATCGACGAGAAATACACGCCCTTCGGACACAGCGACTATCAGACAATCGTCGCCGACATCAAGAAGTTCTCAGGCGGCGGCAAGACCGCTGTCGTCTCCACCATCAACGGCGACTCGAACGTCCCCTTCTACAAGGAGCTGGGCAACCAGGGCCTGAAGGCGACCGACGTGCCGGTCGTGGCGTTCTCGGTGGGCGAAGAGGAACTGCGCGGCGTGGACACGAAACCTCTGGTCGGCCACCTCGCCGCCTGGAACTACTTCATGTCGCAGAAGAACCCGGTCAACGACGCATGGAAGGCCGAATGGGCTGGCTACGCCAGGAAGATGAAGCTGGCCAACGCGAGCAAGCCCCTTACCAACGACCCGATGGAGGCAGCCTGGATCGGGATGCACATGTGGAAGCAGGCCGTGGAGAAGGCGAAGACCACCGACGTCGACAAAGTGATCGCCGCCATGGCCGGCCAGACGTTCAGGGCCCCCTCCGGCATCACATCCAAGATGGACGAGAAGAATCACCATCTGCACAAGGCGGTGTTCATCGGCGAAGTGAAATCCGACGGTCAGTTCAACGTCGTATGGAAGACCCCGGGCCCGGTGAAGGCAAAACCCTGGAGTCCGTTCATCGCCGGCAACGACAAGAAGAAGGACGAGCCCGACGGCAAGACGATCATCACCAAGTAGCTCCTTCTTGCGACAATAGGCGAGGGGTCGCTGCGGCGGCCCCTTTTTTTTCATCCATGCGAATTCCTCGGACAGCGCTGACTTTCGTTCTGGGCCTGCTCGCGTCCGCAACCCTTGCCCAGGACGCGAAGACGGTGGAAAAGCTGGCCTTCGGCGAGAGCGACGAAAAAGTCGAGGCAGTCGCCGCGCTGGTCGCCGCGGGGGACGAGAAGTCGACGGCACTGCTGCAGGCACTTGCCGACGGCGAGCTCTACACCGCCGGGAAACGCGTGCTCATCGTGAGGGGCGAGCAAGCGGTGGATGCAGCGACCGGTGCGAAAGTCGCGCCTTTGCCGGAAGATCGCGAGGAGATCACCGTCAACAACCGCCTGCGGCGCGAGCTTGGGAGAGCGCTTGCAGCGCTCAAGCTTGTCTCGCCCGAGCGCGACGCGCGCTTCGCCGCGGCGAGGGAGCTGGCGGGCGGAGCCGAACCGGCGATGCTGCCATTGGTGAAGAAGGCGCTGGCGAAGGAAACCGACTCCGCCATCAAACCCCTGCTCGATCAGATCGCCGCAGCGCTCGAGCTGAAAGCGGGCGACCGCGAGGCGCGCCTGGCGGCTGTGCGCAAGCTCGCCGCTTCGCACAATTCCAACACGAAGACGCTGCTGCTGTCGTTCCTCGAGGCGGAGAAGGACGAAGATCTGCGTGCCGAGGCGCGGAAGAGCCTGCGCGAGATCGAAGGCCGCCTCGCCTGGGGCGAGCGCGCCGGCATAGTTTTCACGAGCATAAGCCTCGGCTCCATCCTTCTCCTCGCGGCGCTTGGCCTCGCCATTACCTACGGGCTGATGGGCGTGATCAACATGGCGCACGGCGAGCTCATCATGGTCGGCGCGTATACGACATACGTGGTGCAGAACCTGTTCCGAGGGCACGCGCCCGGCGCCTTCGATTGGTACCTCGCTTGCGCAGTGCCGGCGTCGTTCATGGTCGCGGCGCTCGTCGGCATGGCGCTCGAGCGCAGCGTGATTCGCTGGCTCTACGGCCGGCCGCTGGAGACGCTGCTCGCGACCTGGGGTATCAGTCTCGCGCTGATTCAGGGAGTACGAACGATATTCGGCGCGGCCAACGTGCAGGTCGAAAACCCGGTGTGGATGTCGGGCGGCATCGAAGTGCTCGCAAACGTCGTACTGCCGTGGAGCCGCATCATCATCATCTTCTTTGCCGCTGCCGTGCTCGGCGGGATGTGGCTGCTCCTCACGAAAACACGCCTGGGGCTGTTCGTTCGCGGCGTGACTCAGAACCGCGCCATGGCTTCCTGCGTCGGCGTGCCCACCGCGCGCGTCGATACCCTGGCCTTCGGCCTGGGCTCGGGCATTGCCGGCCTGGCCGGCTGCGCGCTGTCGCAGATCGGCAATGTCGGCCCCGATCTCGGGCAGGCCTACATCGTCGATTCCTTCATGGTGGTGGTTCTCGGCGGCGTGGGGCAGCTCGCAGGCACGGTCTACGCGGCCCTGGGGCTGGGCTTCGCCAACAAGCTGCTCGAAGCCTGGCAGGGCGCCGTGCTCGCCAAGATCGCGGTGCTCGTGTTCATCATCTTCTTCATCCAGCGGCGCCCACAGGGCATGTTCGCCCTGAAGGGGCGAGCCGTGGAAGTCTGAAGATGGGCCCGAACTCGCCCGCGTTCTCGCGCCTATACGGCCCTAAGGGCTGGGCCGCGCTGGGCGCGGTCGCCTGCGTGATCTTCGTCGTCTTCCCGCTGCTGAATCTGGTCGTGCCGGCAGCCAGCCCCTTCCACGCTTCGGCGTACTGGGTCACGCTCATCGGCAAGATCATGTGCTACGCCATCGTCGCGCTGGCGATGGACCTGATCTGGGGCTATGCCGGCATCCTCTCGCTCGGGCACGGCTTGTTCTTCGCGCTCGGCGGCTACGCCTTTGGCATGTACCTGATGCGCCAGATCGGCTCGGATGGCCAGTACCGCCAGCCGATGCCCGACTTCATGGTGTTCCTCGACTGGAAGGAGTTTCCCTGGCAATGGTGGAGCTCGGATTCCTTCTGGTGGTGCGCGATGTTGGTGGTCGTGGTGCCGGGGCTACTTGCATTCGTGTTCGGCTATTTCGCCTTCCGCTCGCGCGTGAAGGGCGTGTACTTCTCGATCATTACGCAGGCGCTCACCTACGCGGCGATGCTGCTCTTCTTCCGCAACGCCACGGGCTTCGGCGGAAACAACGGCTTCACCGACTTCAGGCGCATTCTCGACATCCCCATCGCTACGCCGCAGGCGCGCATGACGCTGTTCGCAGTCTCCGGCGCGGTGCTGATCGGCACGCTCCTGCTCGCGCGCTGGATCGTCACCTCCAAGTTCGGCCGCGTTCTCGCCGCGATCCGGGACGCCGAGCAGCGCGTCATGTTCTGCGGTTACAACACGGTGCACTACAAGCTGTTCGTCTGGACGTTGTCGGCGGTCCTGTGCGGCATCGCGGGGGCCCTGTACGTGCCGCAGGTCGGCATCATCAACCCGAGCGAGATGTCGCCGGCGAACTCGATCGAGATCGCGATCTGGGTCGCGGTCGGCGGCCGCGGCACGCTCGTCGGCGCGATCGTCGGGGCCGGCATCGTGAACGGCGCCAAGAGCTTCTTCACGCAGGCTTTCCCGGAATTCTGGCTCTACTTCCTCGGGCTGCTCTTCATCCTGGTGACGCTGTTCCTGCCGCATGGAGTCATCGGGGCTCTCGGCCAGATTCGCGACAAGCTGCGTGTGCGAAGGCTGACGCGGGCGACGCTTGGAAAGACGCCGTGAGCGCGATGGTGCACGCGGGCCTGGGAACGGGCGAAAGCTCGCCGGGGCGGATCGCCACGGGCGGCCTGGACATCACGCACGGCACCGTCCTCTATCTCGACAACATCAGCGTCAGCTTCGACGGCTTCAAAGCGCTCAACAAGCTCTCGCTCACCATCGACGCCGGCGAGTTGCGCTGCGTAATAGGCCCGAACGGCGCCGGCAAAACCACCATGATGGACGTGATCACCGGCAAGACCCGGCCCGACGCGGGAACCGCGTTTTTCGGCCAGACGATCGATCTCACCCGGCTCAGCGAGGCGGAGATCGCGCAGGCGGGCGTCGGGCGCAAGTTCCAGAAGCCGACCATTTTCGAGCACCACACGGTGTTCGAGAACCTGGAACTGTCGATGAAAGCCGACAAGCGCGTGCGCAGGACCCTCTTCGCAAAGCTTTCGTCCGAGGAGCGCGATCGCATCGCCGGGATGCTCGAGCGCATCGGACTCGCCGATGGAGCCGACCGAATTGCGGGCCTCCTCTCGCACGGCCAGAAACAGTGGCTCGAAATCGGCATGCTGCTGATGCAGGAGCCGCAGCTGCTGCTGCTCGACGAGCCCGTCGCCGGGATGAGCGACGAGGAAACCGAGAGAACCGCCGAACTTTTCCTCTCGCTCGCGGGCAGGCACTCGCTGGTCGTCGTCGAGCACGACATGGCCTTCATCGAGGAGATCGCGCGCAAGGTGACGGTGCTGCACGAAGGCAGCGTGATCGCCGAAGGCCCCATGGATCAGGTGCACAACGACCCGCGCGTCATCGAAGTCTATCTGGGGCGCTGATGCTCTCCGTCTCCAACCTCAACCAGTACTACGGCGGCAGCCATATCCTGCGCGACCTGTCCTTCGAGGTTCCGGACGGAAAGGTGACGGCGCTGCTCGGCCGCAACGGGGTCGGCAAATCCACGCTGCTCAGGACGTTGATGGGGCTCGTGCCGGCGGCGGGCGGCGCGGTGAAATTCGGCGAGCGCGACCTCACGCATGCGAAGCCCGACGCGCGCGCGCGCGCAGGGATCGGCTACGTGCCGCAGGGGCGCGAGATCTTCCCGCGCCTCTCCGTCGGGGAGAACCTCGAAATTGGCCTGGCGACGAAGCCCGGCGCCGCGGTCCCGGGGCGCGTGTTCGAGTTGTTCCCCGTGCTCCGTGACATGCTGCACCGGCGCGGCGGGGATCTCTCGGGCGGGCAGCAGCAGCAGCTCGCGATTGGGCGCGCGCTCGCAATGGGGCCGGCGCTGCTGATTCTCGACGAGCCGACCGAGGGCATCCAGCCCTCCATCATCAAGGACATCGAGCGCGTCATACGCTCGCTTGCCCAGTCCGGGGAGATGGCCATCCTGCTCGTCGAACAGTATTACGAGTTCGCCAGGTCGCTCGCAGACCAGTACCTGGTCATGGAGCGCGGCGAGTTCGTCGCACGCGGACCCGGCGCGGACATGGACATAGACCGCGTCAAGGAACTGCTGGCGGTATGATTCGCGCATGCAGCTTGCCGA
>WNFI01175770.1_pt1 | contig 13187 bp, 6 predicted proteins | sample 5400471 | NCBI WGS metagenome assembly WNFI01 (sample SAMN13153348, study PRJNA577476) | soil metagenome | isolation source: 100 cm saprolite on Douglas fir-dominated hillslope | place: USA:California | collected 2013-09-17
CCGAGAAGCGTCGTATTGATCTTCACGCCCGAGAAGAGGTTGTTCAGCTTCGTCTTGTTGGCCGGGAGTCCCCAGGTCGCGCAGCACACGATGAGGATCGCCCACGGCAGCCACGCGTACGCCGTCTGGCCTACCGTGTACTTGTACTTCCAAGTCTCGGGAGGCGCGGCCCCGACCGTCGCCGCGTTCGCCGTCGCCGCGTCACGCTCGGACTTCAGCATGAAGCGCGTCTTCGGATGCCACACGAACCTGAGGAAGAGCGCCGTGCAGATGACGGAGAAGACGCCGGAGACCACGTCCGTCATCAGGTGGGTCTCGGGCCTCCCGGAGGAGATGTATTGCATGACTGCGAAGGACGCGCCCGAGCAGAGCGCCCCCGGCCACACCTCGAAAGCCTCCCCCCAGGTGCCCCCCTCCATCTTCACGAAAGTGGCCACGAGCCAAAACGGCACCAGGATGGACACCCAGGGAAGCTGGTGTCCGGCCATGGTGGAGAGGGTGAGCTGATCGAGACCGCTGACCGCGGCCAGGGTCACGATGGGCGTGCCGATGGCCCCCCAGGCCACGGGGGCGGTGTTGGCGAGGAGGTTGAGCACGGCCGACTGGAAGGGCTTGAACCCGAGGCCCACCATCACGGCCCCCGCGATCGCCACCGGAGTCCCGAAGCCCGACGTGCCCTCGATGATGGCGCCGAAGGAGAAGGCGATGAGCAGGACCTGGAGGCGGCGATCGAAGGAGATGTGGGTGATCGACTCCTTCACGATCTCGAACTTACCGGTAGTGACGGTCATGGTGTACAGGAACATGGCCGCCAGGACTATCCAGATGATCCCCAGAAACCCCGAGAGCGTCCCCAGAGCAAAGGCGGAGAAGGCGGAGGCCAGGGGCATGCCGAAGGCCAGGCAGGAGACGAGGAAGGCGGCCAGTACTCCGAAGAATGCCGCCTGGGGAGCGGCGATGCCGAGGTGCCTCACCCCCTCTTTGTCACGATGCGGATGCAGGGCGATGAAGTACAGCAGGGCCAAGATCGGAATCGCAGCCACGATGGTTGAGAGGAGGACGCTTCCCGTTGGGTTGTAGTTCTGGTGATACATAGGGCCTCAATTTGGTTTCAGGATCTCGGGGGAGTGCGTGATCAGAGTCTGCAACGGAGACGAGGGAGGGGCGCACGCGATCAGGCTGTGGTTGGAAAGGCCTGACCCGAGTGTCGTAGATGTACCCGATGAGGACCGTGCCCGCACCAGGGATCAGCCTCCGGGGAAATGGCCCAGGAAAATCGGCGGATGATAGGCCCAGCCCGTGAAGGATGTCAACTCCGGTCTCGCGTGTTGCTCCCCCTGGCTCGGGGCGCGGAGCTTGACGCCCTCCTGACAATGGTGGTCTATTTCTTCGCCTGCGTGCGCGGCCGGCTCGCCGGAAAGAACTGGGGAGGGCGCCATGATCCGTGAGGACATTCTCCAGAAGTTCCCCGACCTCTTCGGGACCAAGAAGGTCAACGGCCGAGAGATCAACGTCGAGCAGACCATCGGTGCCATGACCCGAGAGCTCGGCCCCGGGATCGCCGCCGCCCTCACCGCGCGGCGCGCCCTGCTCCTGTCCCCCGCGCCCGCCCGTAAGAAATATGAATGGCCGAAGTGGGAGGACACGTTTGAGGATCCAGTGAGCGGCCGCGTCTGGACTTTTCGCCAAGTCCTCCAAGGCCTGATCGACAACATGCTCGGTCGGGAGAGCGAGTGGCGCTGGCGGCTCAACGACGATGTGCCCATCCCGAAAGACGCCCATCCGCTCACGAATCCCGGCTTGGAGCTGACGGGGCCGTGGCATCCCTTGGACATGGCCTTCAACGCCCTGAATAGCCCCGCGCCCATGAACATGCCGGACTTTGAGGACGCGGCACCGTCCCATTTTCAGCCCGAGGGCGCGCCCGGCCAGCAGGGGTTGGGGGTCTTCGCCGCGCTCCAGAATGCCAAGGAGATTTTTGAGGGTCGCTGGACCGGGCGTCCCTATGAGGTCGTGAAGAGAGGCCAAAAGCGCTCCTACCGGATCAAGACCGCCCCGAAGGACTGGCCAACCCGGTTCGTGCGGCCTCCGGGCAACCACGTGCGGTACGACCATATGACCCTCGATGGCCAACCGGTGCCCGGCCTCATCGCCATCACCGTCCTCTGGACGCTCAACTGCTTCGAGTCGCTAACCCGCGCCGGCACGGGCGTGTACTACTACATCCCCAAGATTCAAACTCCTCCGGAAGCCCTCACCGTGGAGCGGCTCCTGTCGGGGTTGGAGGCTTTGATCGGTGTCCGGCCCGGCACCTTCAAGATCAAGGTTCTCTACGAGGAGGGCAATGCGGGCCGCTTCCTGCCCGTGATCGCCTGGGTCTTACGGCGTCGGCTCCTGGGGACGAATGTCGGCCGCTGGGACTACCTGGCCAGCCTCATCGAGATGTGGAAGGACGACCCCCGGGGCATCTTTCCGGATCCGCAGGCCATCAGCATGGCTTCGCCAAACATGATTGCCTATCAACGGTACAACGCCCTGATGATGCTCATGGCCGGCCTGCAGGAGGGCGAGCTCCGCCAGGGCGCGCCGATCGGCGGGATGGCGGCCGTCATGATCTATCAGCCGACCGATCCCTACGGCCGCTCGCGGTACAACCCCCTGGCTCTGCGGGCAATGGCCATCGACAAGCTGCGAGAGCGTCTGTTGGGGCTCATGTTCGTGCCCGAGGGGCCGTTGGCCGCCGGCCAACCGCCTACCCTTGGGGACATCCTGGCCGGTCGCGTCAAGGGACGGCTCTATGACGCCTATCGGCAGAGCTGGGTCGCCAGCCCCGAATCCGCTTACGTGGCCGCCGGCAACGAGCCTCTGCGCGTCCCCTTGACCGGGCTCCAAGAGCTCATCGATGCCCCCCTCGAAACGGTGGACGTGAAGGGCAAACCGGTGCCCACGGTCGCGAGCGGCCTGGCGGAGGCGGAGCGCCTCCTCCTCCAAACGCGCGGCCTGTTGAACCCCCAGGCCAAGATCCTGCCCAGGGTCATCACGCGGGACACGCTCGAAACGCCGGAAAGAGTCTTCACGCCAGAGCTTTGGGACGCCATCTACGAGGCGCCGAAGGGGGAAATCACCATTGAGCACATCCAGCATGCTTTCTACATGGCCGCGAACTACGGCTTCCAGATCCTCAACGGCAACTTCGCGGCCGCGATCGATGACTACGAGCTCTCGCTGCGGTTCATGAATGACCTCGCCACCTACCGAATCGATGTGTCGTGGCTCTGGACTCTCCTCCATCACCAGGCCGCAATCACCAGGGACGGCCACCTCAAGCGGCCGGCCCTCACCGAGGACGGGGTCGTGCCGGCGGTGAACGCCTTCGAGGTCAAGGCCGGGACGCGCCTCGACGGGGAGCTGTTCGAGAGGTTGTGGGGCTGCCACCAGGAATGGACGCAAGCGTTCTTCGCGGAACTGGACCGCCGCGGCGATCCCGGCCGTTTTGATCGCTCGAAGGCATCCCTGATCATGGAGATCCTGAAGCGACAGCTCCTCTCGCCCCGCTACATCCAGCACAGCGCACGGGTGCTCTTCGTGGTGGGTCAGGCGAACACGCAGGAGCGCGCGCAGCTCCTGGAAGCGATCTTCGACCTGGCTCGCGAGGAGCTCGTCCGGCGCGTGGCTGCGGGCACCCTCGACAAGAGGGCCTTGGCCGCCCACGACTATGTGTATGACATCCTTCCCGGCCCTTAGGGAGATCAGCTCGGCCCGCGGGCGCCCCTACAGGCATGTGTCGTCAAGGGGGACCGAGGCTATCGAGCCGGCGCTCGCGAAACAGCTCCAACCACCTAAGCATCACCCTTCTCGATCAGCTGCAAAGGCCAGGCCGGCTGTGAACCCACGAGCGACGGTTGCGAGCCCTGACCATTCCCGCCTGCGCGGGGCCCGGCCGACGCACGGGTAAGGCCCGGCCGCGAATGCCCGTTGGCCAGTCCCGCCCGTGGGAAGACGGGGTTCGACCGCGAGGGGGCCGGAGAGAGTCACTCTGGTCACCGCCCGAGCGTGCCAGCGGGCGTTCCCGTCGCCGGTAGCTAGATTTTGCTACTTTCCTGAGACTCGGTCACGGATTTCTGAAAGGAGTCGAGAGTATGTCGTACTGCTTCATCTTGAGGTTGAGTGTCTCGTGGTCGGTTTTGAGGCATCGCGCCGCCTCGCTCTGGTTCCCTCTGGTGAATCGGAGAACCCGATGGATGGCCCGCCGCTCGGCGTCCGCCATCGCCGCCTCCGCGATCTCCTTCAGGGACGAACCCGGCGAGGGCTGTACCGGGTTCGCGTTCCGGGGATTTGCCTCCACAATGAAGAACGCGAGGTGCTCGGGTTCAATCATGTCCGAAGCGAGGAGGGTGGCCCGGCGAATGACGTTGCGGAGCTGTCGTACGTTCCCGGGCCAGGGATGGTGCAGAAGGACCTGAGCCGCGGCTTCGGAGATCGAGTGGATGGGGCGCCCGAGCTCAATGCTGGCTTCTTCGGCGAACTCGTTCGCCAACTGCAGGATATCGTCTCGCTCCCTGAGCGGTGGCAGGCTGATCACGAACTCGTTCAGGCGGTAATACAAGTCTTCGCGAAACCGGCCCGCGCCCACCTCCCGCTCGAGAGGGATCGATGAGGCAGCGATGATCCGCGCGTTTACTCGGACCGACGGAGGGCTCCTGGGCCATCGCAACTCTCGCTCCTGCATTGCCCGCAGAAGCTTCCCCTGAGTACGGACGTGAAGATTGGCGACCTCGTCGAGAAAGAGGCTTCCGCCTTCGGCCAGCTGGAACCACCCCCCTTTTTGGGGCTCGGTCCCGGGGTCGCCGTTCCCGTTCAAATAGCCGTTGATGTCCGGTTCGATTAGGCTATCTGGGACAGCGCCGCAGTCCACGGCGATGAACGGCTTCATGTGCCGGGCGCTCACGTAATGGATTGCCCGCGCCACGAGTTCCTTGCCGGTGCCAGTCTCGCCCTCGACGAGGATTGTGAGCGGTGAGTAAGCGACTTGCTCGATGTGCTGGACGACCTTCTCCATCTGCCGACCCGGCCTCCGCAGCCAGTCAAGGTTCATGGTTTTCCCCCTCCTAGTTGAAGCGATTTGGTCGGCCCTAAAGCAATTCCGCGGTCACCGACCAGGGATTACCCCGGGGCACAATGGGAAGCAAACACCGTGCCGTGGGAAACGACCCGCATGCGTCGTTTTTCCTAGGGATTTCCCCGGAGGCGACGACCCATAGTAGTACTCCTATGCCACATTTGGGCACTCGTCACGTTGCTCTATCGCGGCTCAAAAGGGTGGGGTTAACGAGGTGCCAAACTGCATCAGACCGACCTCGATGGCGAGGCGAGAGATTATGACCGGTCGGAATCTTTCCTCTTGACAAAGCTCTGTCCCTTGGAGCATGGTCTGACCAGCAGACCACCAGTCCAGACGGCAGCCACCGTAACTACATCTCCGAGAGGGAGTTACATGGCGCACCAGGAAGGTCCAAGTCGGGGATGGTGCTCCAAGCGGTCCCACCCGTCGTGACCGATCGGGCCGGCAATCCAGAAGACCTGTGAGAACACCCCGCGAGTCGGATCGCCGTCGGCCAGCCCTGGACGAGGCCGATCTGGGGGTTCGAAGGGACAGCGGAAGACGACCCGCCGCCGGAAGGCGAGGTTCACCGGTTGCGACGCCAGCCGCTCGTCCCACGTCGGCGCCGTGGTCAACCACGCCCGCGCAGCTCTCTACCGCCTGCATGTCCAACCTCCCGAATCAAGTACAGCCCAGCGCCGACGCCGGAGAGGATTAGGCCCGTACTCAGCGCGGAGTCAAGTTGGTAAGCCCTAAGGGGGAATAGCTATGAATCTGAAGAGCAAGACAACAGCCTGCGCCTTTGTATTTGGTGCGATCGTTCTCGGAGGGGTGGCCTTTGCCGAATCAGCGGCCGAAGCAAGAAGGGCCGACACAGATGCGAAAGACGCGGACACCCCTTTGGGCCAGGTCCAAGACCTGAGAGAGCAGATGAGTGTGCTCATGTCCCGCGCTGCCTCCGCCCAGAGCACTCAGGAAGAGATCACGGTCCTGAAAGCACAATTGAGCGTGATCATGGCGCGGCTCGAGGAGCTCTCCAAGCGGGAACAGGAAAAGGCGAAGCAACCGGTCGACGCTGCGAAGCCGGCGGCCGACACGCCGAAGCCGCCGGCCGACGCTGCGAAGAAGCCCGAGCCCGTCCCCGCCGCGAACCCGTTCAAGGGCTTCTACGGCACGATGGATGTCTCGTTCGACGATACAACCAAGGGCATCGAAGGGAAGGTCGCCACCCAATACGCGCTCGCCAATTTTCCCCCGGACCAGACCACGCTCGTGTCCAGCATTCACACACCCCCCGTCGGGCGATTGGGATACATGCCGGCCCTGTCGACGAACAAGTCAAATTTTGGCTATCGCGGGGATCACACCATCGGCACGGGCGAGACCAAGTTCATCTTTCAGATCGAGGCGGGTCTCGCCATCACCGCGAGTCCGGGTTTGAACACCACATACGTCCAGCAAGCCAACGTTGTGAGGAGCGGCGTCGGATTCGGCGATTCCTTCATCGGTCTGTCCAACAAGGACTGGGGCTCGCTCAAATTCGGAACGGTCTACTCGCCCTACAAGAAGTCCACCGACCGCCTGAATCCGTTCTCCGGCCTGCTGGGCGACTACACCGTGGTCATGGGCAACACCGGTGGCGACAACCGCGTCGAGTTTGGCACTCGCCTCGACCATTCCGTGTGGTACGAGTCGCCGAAGCTCGGCCCTGGGTTCTCTCTTGACGTGCTCTTTTCCCCCGGCCAGAACCGAACCTTTGACAACATCATCCAATCCGCGGGCTCCCCGGACTGCAATGGCGGAAACGAGCCTGGCAGCGGCAACCTGCCTCTCAATTGCGACGACGGCGGATTCAGCGATGCCTTCAGTGCGGCCCTCAAGTTTGATAATAGCGGTTTCTACGGGACGGTCGCCTACGAACTCCATCACAACGTGAACCGCAACAGCGACGGTATCGGCTCGAACAACTTCCAGTATCAGATCTTTGCCTTCAACAACCCGGACCTCGTCGTGAACGCCAATAACAACCCCCAGGGCTTGCCGCCCCAAGCTCTCGGCGGGTACGTCACCGATATCGGGGATGAGACTGCCTTCAAGGTGGGCCTGCAGTATCGGTTCCCGTTCAAGCTGACGTTGGGGGGCATCTGGGAGCATATGCGCAGAAGCATCCCTGCCTACTTGGCGTTTCAAAACGAACGCAGCCGCGATGGGGAATGGGTCGCCGCCACCCAAGAGATCGGCGAAAAAGGCAGCCTCAGCGTCGGATGGGCCCACGCGGGGAAGACGCCTGGCGATCCGGGCGGCCAGCACAACTACAATCCGCTCATAGCGAGCGAGAGCGCGGCCGACATGTACACCGTCGCCTACAAGCACAAGCTGGACAAACAGTTCACCTTCTACCTGGACTGGGCTCTCACGGTCAACCACGGGAATGCGCATTACGACTTGGGCGCGGGCGGCCGGGGCCTGGTAACCGACTGCCATGACGGCACCAGCACCGCGTTTGTCGACTATTCCAGCGGCGGCCCCACAACTTGGGGCGGCTGCCGGGTCCAGGGATTCTCGATCGGCATGAACTACCGGTTCTAAAGCCCCCCGTCGTCAGGAGCTGGGCAGGCACTTCCGTTCATCGGACGCCCAGAGACGATTGGAAGGAGGCAGGACGGCAGGAAGACGGCACTCGTTGCAGAGCTCAGACGGACGGCAGGGGCTTGGACAGGCAGATGGTGGGTCCAAGAGCGGGCCTGCGTTTTGGCCGGGGCCTGTCGTCCGGGCGGCCGGTTGACGCTGCTCGGGTACGAAGGCCCGAGTTGTGGGGCGTTGGTGGAGTCTAAGGAGGTGCAGACATGGCGGTCGCAGCCGCAAGCGTGACATCGTCTGAGGCGCGATTCCTAAACCGCTGGCTTATCCTCTTAGCCAGCGTCATCAGCATGGTGGCCGTCGCGAACTTCCAGTATGGCTGGACGCTGTTCGTGCCGCCGCTGCAGAAGCACCTCGGCCAGGAGCAAGCCCTCATCCAGGTCACCTTCACCGTGTTCGTCCTCCTAGAGACCTGGCTCGTCCCCTTCGAGGGTTGGCTGGTCGACAAGTTCGGCCCCAGGCTTCTCGTGATGCTCGGTGGTGTCCTGGCCGGGCTGGGCTGGGTCGGCAGCGGGTACGCGGAGTCGCTGACCGCTCTGTACCTTTCCTACGCCGTGGCCGGGCTGGGCGCAGGCATCGTCTACGGCACTGCTGTCGGCAGCGCCCTCAAGTGGTTCCCTGATCACCGAGGACTGGCGGCGGGACTGACGGCCGCCGGCTTTGGCGCCGGCTCCGCCATGACCGTGGTGCCCATCGCGAACATGATCAACACCTCCGGCTACCAAGCCGCCTTCATCGAGTGGGGCATCATCCAGGGCGCGGTGGTCGTCATCGCCGCCCTGTTCCTGCAGGCCCCGCCCGCCGGCTGGATGCCGACCGCCTGGACGGATGCGGCGCGGGGCGAATTGGTGAAGAAGCGCCAATCCGGGGTCGATTTCACGTCCGGGCAGATGGTCTCCACGCCCCAGTTCTGGCTCATGTACGTGATGATGACGCTCGTGGCCACCGGAGGCCTCATGGCCGTCGCGCAGCTCAACCCCATGGCGACCGACTTCAAAGTGGACAAGGTCTCGGTCAGCCTCTTCTGGATCACGCTGCCGGCGCTGCAGTTCGCGCTCTCCGCGGACCGGATCGTGAACGGGCTCTGCCGCCCGTTCTGGGGATGGGTCTCCGACCACATCGGCCGTGAGTACACCATGACCCTCGCCTTCGGCCTCGAGGCAGTGGCCATATTCGTGCTCATCCAGTTCGCCCATAACCCCTTGCTCTTCGTCGTCTTCAGTGCCTTCACCTTCTTCGGTTGGGGCGAGATCTTCTCCCTGTTCCCGGCCATCTGCGGGGACTTCTTCGGGCGCAAGCACGCCACCGCCAACTACGGGTTCCTCTACACGGCCAAGGGTACGGCGTCCGTTTTCGTGCCCATAGGGTCCGCGCTGGCCGCGGGTAAGGCCTTTGACTTCCGCGCCGACATTTTGCTCGTGCTCGGTGGGGTCCTGGTGCTCTTCACGCTCTTCCTGGCTCCGTCCGTGTTCCGCCTGGAACTTGGTGGAACCGCGAAGACCGCTCTGCTGGTCGTGGCTGGCGCGTTGATCACGTATGGCCTCGTCCTCACGGTGCTTCCCAAAGTCTGGACCCCGTTTGGAGCCAAGTTCGAGCTGCCGAAGACCGGCTGGGCAGGCGTCTACACGGTGGCCATCGCCTTCGACGTGATCGCGGCGGTCCTCGCCTTCTTCGTCTTGCGGCGCATGAAGGTACCGTCTCCACCGGCTGGCGCTGCAACCGTATGATGATCCGGGAGAAAACGGGGGTTCATAGCGACCAGCTAGCGGCAACGCCCCTTCTCGGGAAGGGGAAAAAGGCAGCCAACTGACCCCTGGAAATTGTGCTTGACAAGGGGCGGGCGCGGGGAGCATGGTAGTGGTCTGACCACCTGACCAGTAGCCCAGAACGTGAGCCGCGGGAAGTTGATCTCGGGAGAGGAGTTACATGGCACACTTCATCTGTGAAGTGGTGTATCGGGGCATTTTCCAGAAGAACCTAGCCGCTCGAATCGTGCGCGGAATCGTGCTCTCGGCTCGCAAGTCCGGGAAGTGGGGCATCGCGTTCGGGCGCTACGGGGACAGTCCCCAGCGGAACGGGGTCCCGGCCAAGGACTTTGCCATCGTGGCCGACACCCCGGAAGAGCTGGAACAGAACATGGCCCGCTACGAGCCCAAGGAAGTGGATGTCACCATTTGCGTCGACGACGCCCTGTTCAAGGGCGTGGAATCCTGGGCCTGGTACGGGCTTCAGCCCATCAACGCATTGACCGTGCCCGATGGGACACTGCTCGTCACCTCCATCTACGGTTTTGACGAGCTCCTCAAGAACGCCCACCGCAAGTCGACCCCGTACAACCTGACCATCCTTGCCGGCCAGGCCTCCTTCGCTGGCCTCTGGGTCTACAAGGAAGACCACACCGAGGTGCGGATCCTGGGCGCGCTGGCCAAGATCGCCCCCCGGTTTCTCTCCCTGGAGGCGGTGGCGGAGGCCATCAAAGGAGCCGAATGGGGGTCTGATCTGAAGGTCCAGTCGGCGCGCCGGGCTTACGAGCGGCTCCAGACGCGAAAGGTGATGCCGCATGAGGGGAACCCTGCAGTCCCCTACACCCACACCATGCCCAAATGGCATGAGATGCGCGATGGGGTGAGCATTCCCTCGCTCCCGATGGGCAAGCCGATCGAGGGGGACCAAGGCTACCGGCCGGTGCGCAGCGACGTCTTCAATAAGTTCTCTTCTCGTACCATGCGCCCCGTAGTGAACTTCGACACCTGCGTGAAATGCACTCTCTGCTGGCTTCAGTGCCCGGACAGCTGCTTCGACGTCACCCCCGAGAGCCTCTACGACGCCAACATGGAGGCCTGCTGCGGGTGCGGCGTCTGCGAGGCGGTCTGCCCGGTAGACAACTGCATCACCATGGTCAACGAGTCCGTCTTCCACGACAACGCCAGCCAGTGGGAGATGTGGAGGAAGGATAAGAACGCCTACCAGGCCTGGCTGAAGGAAAAGACGGCGGACAAGGTCACCCTTGGCCGTTCCCATGGATTCCGATATCGCGGGCAGTACGCAGAGGAGCTGGCCGCGGGTCCGCTGGAGGTGGGTGGCGGCGTCGTGGCCACCGGCATTCCCGGCGAAAATGCTCAGACAAAGGCCTAGCCAGGACCTAGGGAGGAATCAGACATGACGACGGCAGCGCAGGCACCCACCAGTGCCCCTTATCAGGTAGAACAGGAGCTCCTCATCTCGGGGAGCGAGGCGATCGCCGAGGCCCTCACCCTTGCTGACATCGACGTCGTCACCGCCTACCCGATCCGCCCCTACGACACGGTCATGCAGGCGGTGGCCAAGAAGATCGCCAACGGCATTCTCAGAGCAGAGTACATCGTGGCCGAAGGCGAGCACAGCCAGTTCGAGATAGTCAAACACGCTTCCGCGGTCGGAGCCCGGGTTTTTTGCGGTTCCTCGGGCGTGGGCTGGATGTACGCCATGGAAGCCATCACCGTCACCCCCGCCCTCCGCATCCCCATGATCGCCATGGTGGGCAACCGGGCCCTCGATGATCCCGGCGCCTTCGGCGTGGAGCACAACGACGCCCTCTCCGTTCGCGACCTGGGCTGGCTCCTCAATTGGGTCGACACCGCGCAGGAGGCGCTCGACACCACCCTCATCGCCTACCGGGTGGCTGAGGATCGGCGGATTTTCCTCCCCATTGCCCTCTCGTGTGACGGAGCCTTCCTGACGCATTCTCAAGCCATTTGCAAAGTGCCGACCCGGGCCCAGGTGGAGGCGTTCCTTCCGCCTTACGACCGCAAAGACCTCCTCCTTCATCCCGACAACCCCATCACGGTCGCGCCCCAGGTGAATGAAGACTGGGTCATGGAGATCCGGCGACAGAACACGGAGGCGACAAACCGGGCCTACGGGGTCATCGAGGAAGCGTACAAGGACTTCAAGAGGGTGTTTGGGCGGGACCTTCACAATCCCTGGTTCGAAGAGTACATGACCGACGACAACCCCGACGTGATCCTCATGGGCATGGGGACGCTCTCCATGCCGGTGAAGGTCACGATCCGGAAGCTCCGGGCGGAGGGAAAGAAGGTTGGATTCATCCGCCTGAAGTGGTTCCGGCCGTTCCCTTACGAGCCCCTCGCCAAGGCCCTCGGCAAGGCCAAGGCCGTCGGGGTCATCGACCGGGACTATTCGTTCGGATCCCCCTTTGGTTCCGGAGTCGTGGCCACCGAGGTTCGGGCAGCCATGTACAACTCCGACAAGCGACCACCTCTAGTTGGATTCATCTGCGGCCTGGGAGGTCGCGAGGTGACGATCGAGAACGTGACGGAAATGGTTCAGCTGTGCGAACATGCGGCCAAGACGGGGAAGGCCGAGAAGCCGACATACTGGCTGGGCGTTCGGGAGTAGTACCCCGGGTCGTAGCAAGGAGGACAAGATGCCGGAAACGCTAATCAAGCTAGAGACCCAGAACCTCGCGGCCTGGAAGGGCGTCAAGAAGGTCGACATCAAGGAGTACTTCTCCTCCGGCCACCGGACCTGCCAAGGCTGCGAGTCGGCGTTGGTCATGAAGCTCATGGTCAAGGCCTCCGGGCCCCGGACGATCGTGCTCGGCTCCACCGGCTGCATGTATGTGGCCAACACCACCTATTACTCGACCCCCTGGGCGGTGCCCTGGATGCACACCCAGCTCGGTTCGTCCGGCTCCGCGGCGCTGGGGACGGCCGCGGGGCTCAAGGCGCTGATGACCAAGGGCAAGATGAAGAATGAGCCCATCAATGTCATCGCCTTCTGCGGCGACGGCGGTGGGGCGGACATGGGCCTGAGCGCCATCTCCGCCACCTTGACCCACAAGGAATACAACTCGCTGATCCTGATGTACGACAACGAGTCCTACGCCAACACCGACATCCAGCTCTCCGGCTCGACCCCCTACGGGGCCAACACCACCTTCAGCCCGCCGGGCTCCGTGAAGCGGATCATCCACACGCGCTGGAAGAAGAACATGGCCGGGATGCTCGCCGTTGGTCACTCCGAGTGCCGATACGTGGCCACCGTCTGTGCTTCCTACCCCGTGGAAATGATGAACCGGGTGCGGAGGGCGCTCTCCATCGGAGGCCCCACATTCATCCACTCCCTGGACCCCTGCCCCAAGGGATGGGACTACGATCCGATGTTGTCCCATGAGCTGGGTGAGCTGGCGGTGGAAACGGGAATCTGGGCGCTCTATGAGGTCGAGGACGGCGTGCTGCACTATTACGGCAAGTCCAAGTACCTCGCGGACGGAAAGAAGCGCAAGCCCTCCCGGGAGTACCTGCTGAAGCAGGGTCGCTTCGCTCACTTCACCGAAGACGACTTTGAATACTTCCAGGCCAAGGTGGACGAGATGTGGGACAAGTGGGAGGTGCCGGCCGTCATCCCCTTCCGCAAGATCGCAGCGTCCAAGGCCGCTTTGGAG
>WNFI01397556.1_pt1 | contig 13184 bp, 13 predicted proteins | sample 5400471 | NCBI WGS metagenome assembly WNFI01 (sample SAMN13153348, study PRJNA577476) | soil metagenome | isolation source: 100 cm saprolite on Douglas fir-dominated hillslope | place: USA:California | collected 2013-09-17
AGCAAACAGCTTCGGAAAAATTTGAGAACTTATATATTCTCTTGTCCTCTTTGAGGTCCAAATATGGGATGACTTCTCCCACCTGTTGTTGCGGAAAATGGTCAGGAAGGTGGGGGAAATCAAATTTCTGATTTCAGAAGATAGGGACAATCGGTTCAAATGGAAGCTAGATATAAACATTCACATTGTAGAGCAATAATCTGCTTGTTAATAAGTGGTGTGATTGAGGAGATATTTGGTCAGGAATTTTGACGCTCCCTTGGAAGCACTGAAGCTCAACGGAAACACTTTTGCATCACACGGCAATCAGATTTCAAAGGGCTGTAATTACCATATCATGTATTTACATCGACTACAGACGGGTACGGAATGTGAAAGAAGGCTGGCATGGCCTGGAATGCAGCATCGCAACATTGAAATATTAAAAATTCATCTAATCGCTTCGTCCAAAAAATGCCTTCTAGATATACATCAGTACTCTATCGAGGTTAAATTTCAGACAAATCCTCCGAGTAGTTGTCGAGATAATTGGTGCAAAAGTTGTGAAAGTCAAAATCGTGATTTTTGAAGATATGAACAATCGGATGAAATAGCAGCTAGATATTGTGACAGCGAGGACGATGTAGCAATCCGTTTGTCGATATCTTGAATCGTTGTCGAGATAATTAGGGACGTTGTTTGACGTCCATTTCAAGGGAGCAGTGTGTGCGGACTCAAAATCGAATCACGCGACATTTGAACGGAAAACGACTGTAAGCTGCTTTACATAAGCGAATCATTCATGGGGATTCAGTAAACAGAATAGAGGTGGTTGGGGTAATTTCAGATTAGATGTTACTATTTAGGCGCTACGCCGCTGTATATCGATTGCTACATGAACCGCAAGAGGCAAAGGTTCACTTGTTGCAATGTGAGGATAAGAATTTTAATGTGAAATGAATGTCCTTCACATGCGAATGTTCAGGTGCCGTCTGGAGGATAATAATAGCTTGGGCAAATAATTTACTTAAGAGTGGGATTCGCATCAATATCTGACCCAGAATGTTAGAGAATAACTCACCAAGAAGTAATCCGGGACGCGACGAGAAACTAAAGGCTCCCCGGCTCGAGGTGCAGGATCGAATTGCAAACTAAATGCGAGTTTAAGGGCTGAAAAAGGTCACAAGGCGAAATTAACATACAAACTATAAGATAGCTTCTCGTCGATTTCCATGATCGCAGCCTGGTTTCCACAGCGGTAGCAATAGTTTGGCGCACTGAAAATAGTAACTACATTCCGATCTTGACTCCAGTTATAGCCTTGTACAGATTCATCAGAGACATTGTAGCCGTCGATTGGCCTGAACGAAGGGCTTACCTTCCATGACCAATTGATGGGCGCGAGCAACGAGAGTGAGCCCATTGTTGTGGTTGAAAGCTTCAGATATATCTTGGCCAAACGTGTAGCCGGCGCCACGTGGAGAAATTCCCCAGCCACAGCGATCATCGGGGTCTGACCACAAAAGATCACACATGGGCCCTTCGTGCGGTACCTCCTGCACACGATCTATTCCTCTAACATGGTCGAGGGTGTCAATCGAAGGCGATAACCCTCCGTGTAAACAGAAAATCTACCCATCGCATCCGAATTCAGACCTCGAAGTCAGTGCCAATGGATGGGATTTTAAGCATACTGCGAACCTGGTTGTCGATGAGAGCAGTAAGGGGTAGATAATCGAACAAATCCGTGAAGAATCTCCAGACATTTGCATTCCCGTACTTCCGAAGACATTCATCATAAAAGCCGTAGACCTGAGTGATTTGACGCGACTCATGGTTACCGCGTAAAATGGTAACCCGATCCCGATAGCGCAGCTTGAGTGTCACAAGTAAGGTGACTGTCTCGACGGAGTAGTAGCCTCGATCGACGTAGTCTCCCATGAACAGGTAGTTGGTGTCTGGGGAGTTCCCCCCGATTCTGAAGAGTTCTGAGAGGTCATGCTGGATGGGCGTCGGTGTCCTGACACGTAGATGAACAGATAAGATCACTCACGAACTGCCCATGTATATCACCACAGACAGTTACCGGGCATCTAACAGGCTGGACGTTTGACTCCGCAATCAGAATATCTCTTGTCTATTTGGAAATGAGCGTCGATGATGGAGACATCGAGAGAACGATCGGTCGTGACCTTGTCGCATAATCTTTTCACATCATTCTCTGATAATTGCTGGCACTTTCCAAGTTGTTCGATCCAGCCATCCATCTCATTGATATCAGCCATTGGTGGTTCAGGAGTGTTAGAGAGACGATGGACAATGGTCGTTTCGGCAACTCCCTTCTCCAATTGTAAATGGCCGCCATAGTGGCCCGACCAATGCATTACCTTGGCCTGGTGAACTGCGACCTTGTTTATACTAGGACACCAAGATGTCCTGAAGAGTTCTAGTAGTCCAACGCGGCTGCCGGCTGAGAGTTGTATGCGCCCGGCGGCGGGTACCAATTATTGCAACCTATACTTCACGTGCTGCGCTGGCCCCTTAGATAATATGTATCTCGATAATGTGGGGCGAACCAAGATTCAGTTCTCTCCATCACACCGTCCAACGCGTCTTCTACTATGATGCGCTCCCTGATAACCGTTCGGCCCCTCGCTTCCACGTTCCATTCACCAGGGACAATCTCTTCCAAATTGTACTCTACCGGAAGGTAGGCCGCCCCGCTGCTGTCGTCAGTTGGCAGTTCTGAATCCATCCCCCAACCATGTCATAGCAATATGCACAATAATGACCCCGAGGTAACCTCATTCAACTTCTAATTCTGGCAGTGGCCTTGATTCCCCTTCACTAGATTCTTGAAAGGGAGATCAAGCGCAGGGACCCGCACGCCGATTCCATCCTTGAAACTGCACCTGGCTGGAATGAAGCCCTGGCCTCTGAGTCGGAAGCGAACGTCAAAGTGAGGCGAGATATCCATTACCCCTACTACCTCAAGCGTTATAGCGCCATTCTAGGCTGAGCGACACGCTGGAGTCCCAGATGCGAAGAAGACCTTGGAATATATTAAGAAGAGGCATCACAATGAGCTTGAACCAACTAAAGACGATGATACGAGCAAGCAGTCTTTGCACGCGTCGGCAGTTTCCCACTCAAGGCGAGGAGCGCAGACATCCGATCCTAGCAGCAAGCATACGTCCGCCGACTACGAGAGGGACGAGGTGTCTGGACCACTCGGAAGCAAACAGGCTCAGCAGAAAAGTAAGGTTATAAGAGCCTCTGAAGCGCAGCATCGTCCTTCTCACCAAGGCTTTACTCATAAGACAGAGAATAATGACGCAATGGGATGGCCTTGAAAAGGTGTGCCCACCCTTCACGTCACCCAGATGGAAGTTCACAGAAGTAGTTGGCAGCCTAAGTATTGGGGAAGACATAAGGTGAGCGAGCAGCGCCCAAGAAAGTCTTTCCTCCTTACTGATCATTCACGGGAGGTTATCGTCAAAAGTCAAACCGTCCAAAATACCAGTGAGATCATATTAATGGCCTTGCTATTGTGAAAACATCTTGACCTTTACAATGGCATTACTATAAATCTATATGAAATCCCCTCTATTTCTCTTTACGCCAGAAGGCCATCGGAATGTGCCCAACCAAGCTTATGATCACTTTGGCACTACTTTTTGTGATGTTTCGTGCCTCCATATCTCGAAATAACATATGCGTTTACTATGACACAACCGAAGGACATGCGATCTTGTTGGCCCTCGATTTGACCAGTAATACTGACGCCCTCCTGCACCGCGACATACCTTACTGTACATAACGCATCGATTAAACGACAACGGGCGCCGCGATCTATGGAGAACATGTAATTGGAAACGAGTAAAGCCACTTTTTACAAAAGAACCAGCACTGTGCCAGTAGCGATGGATGCTGCAAGCACAGAATAGCCAGTACGATATACAGAGCGCACACTAAGGACTAGAGTGATGCCTACATGAGATCAAGACTCATTGAGATATGAACAGCTCACATTTGCCCGTGTCCCAGGACAGGTGACGCAGACCATTCAAGGAGTGAAAGGTGAAAGGAAAAGCAATTACAGCTTTACCAGTGTACTGAACCCATGCAGGAAGACCGTGGACATATTCGATGATATGGGTAGAGTCCAGAGGGAGGCCCATGACAGGCGCAGTCAAATACCCCAACAAGAACCCGTATAAACCTGGGTGTAACGTTGTAAGCATCACTGGTTCGATAGTAATGGATGTATTATCTTTTCAACCCACCGACACTAAGACCCACGCCAGTGGCTCGGTGAATAATACTGAGGATCCAAGTGAGCTGGGGCTGATAAATGGTGAAATGCGGACTTGAAGGTCGCTTCAGGCGTTGATTGTTGAGGATTGCTTGGGATGAAGACGGAATGCCTTCGACCTGGATGGCTCGGCTTACAAGGATGTATGAGATTAATGGCACAGGCAGGGGCAACACTAGAATATACCGGGAAGACGATGTAATGAACCTCTGGACAGGGATGCGAAATGCAACTAAACGACCATGTCAGACTAGTGCCCCTCATCGGCCAATGCAGAGTACCTCGAGTGGCAAGCATCTGCCTTCCGAAGCCGACTGTACGAGCGACGTTCATGATGGACAGGACAAAGGTGGGAGATCAAGAGTTGGTCGTGGGAAATAACCGGCTTTTGGACACACTCTGAATTAGTCTATCATGGCACCCAGCGTAATGCTTATTATGACCTTCCTGCTATCTCTGGCATGCGCCTTGTTGGCCCAATCGACGCAGTCCCTCAACTCGTCTCTATTGCGCGTCACCAATCCGTTTTCAGCGCAACTAGATCCAAACAAAACGCTTGCCATCATAGAAGGGGCCTTTCCGTTCTCGCCTTTCAATAATTCGACCGCAGGTGTGCGCATCCCTTCAGGCTGGTCCTTCAGCATTGGTTTCCAGTCTTTCGTTTCCGTCGAGGACGGCATCCTCCCTTATGGGTCGCCGCAGCTTTATTTCAGGGCAGCGATTCACTTCGACGACAATAGTACCTCAGAACTTCCCCCTTGGCTTGATTTCGCCAATGATGCGCTCGCATTCTCAGGAACGGCACCGGAAAACGACTCTAATGGCGTGACGGATCAAGATGCGGCCCAAACCATAGAATCACTTCAGATCCTCGTATATTGCGCTCTGAGTCCTTCCTGGGACAAATCGACCTGGTACACTTCAGACGCCTTTCAATTGATCGTATTGCGCCATGTATTGGAAATGAAGAGTGGCACAATTGAAATCGGTTCGACGGCACGCAGATCGGTCACGAAAGATCTGGAGAGGATGCTGACTTCAGTATTGACTATCGATGGACATGCAGTATCGAACCTGTCTTCTATTCGCATGGACTTGGACCTCCGTAATCAGAGTTGGTTACATTGGGATAGGTTTGTTCTTCCGGCGTGTGGATTGTATTGTATGCTAAGTTTGTACCTGATTTAGCACTGCGTTTCTTCTGAGTGGCCTGGTTCCTGACGGCTTCATCAGCGGAGCGATTTTTTCAGTCCCCGCGCAGCTTGTTTACCGTTCCAGTACCTCCTCGTTTCTGCTGAATTTCGAAGTGGATCCATTCCCATTCACAGCTTTCGATTATCCGGAAATCCTCGTCCAACCTCATACAATAGTCAATGTCTCATTATCTGTGCTGCTTCGCGATCCGCTCCGTTACCAGTATAGCCTACCTCTGTCTCTAAACCCTGGATGGCTTGACTTTGATACGCAGACGTATACACTATCGGGAACAGCACCAACCATACATGACGATTCCAGCATTCCGATCACCTTAATTGGCAGAGACTCACATTCTGGCTTGACTTCCAACGTGACCTTGCATCTTGCTCTTAACCTTCGCAAAAAGGGATCATATTCTTCTGCGCCTATAAAATGGCCAATCCTCGTGTCCATCCTCTTTGCGTCTGCCTTAGTTGTTGGTTTGCTTGTCGCGGCTGTTGTGAGGAGGTTACAGGTAGTGAAGAGATCCGTAACGGATGTTGTGAATGACATGCATCTAGTTTCGTCTCCTGTGCTTGCCTGCCATCAGTCGCTTGGATTCATGACGGAATTCGATGCCCATAATGGCAAGGGTGCAATGATAGATGGCCCCTTGGAAGAAGTCGGTCCCGATCTCGTGGAGTCACGCACCGAGCGACTAGCTAGATCAGTTTCGAGCTCTGGTGATGTGCGACTTGTCACTTCTCAAAGCCACTCACGTACGTCGATTTATGGTTTTTTCAATGGTTCATCTCTGCGTTCTCTCGGTCCACAAGCAATGCGCTTCATGCCTAGTATGAATTTGAATTTCTTGGGGCTACTGCATGGATACGCTGGGCCATCTCGGCGACTGGAGCGCACCCCAACGCCGGCCCAATCGATAGGGCCCTCAGTTCAACCATCGTTCTCCCAGCTCAGTGCAAGGCATCCAACACCTTCAGTACGCGATTCTACATCTAGTTGGGACAGAGAATCATCCTGGCTAGAAAACAAAAGGCGTGCTTCGCGGAATGCATTTTGGCGCCGTGGTGATTTTGCGCCAGGGCCATTGGACGACTTCTGATCGACACTTGAGAAACATTTGGGGTAGAGATGGCTGCGCATGCAATCTGTGACTTAACACTATTTATGTGTCGATTTGTTCAACTGCATGGAAACAATGCCATATTCGAGATCTTCCATGAGACCGACGTCAATATGGACCTGTATGTGTGATGTACATCAACGATTGGTCGTTGCTAGCGATGGTGTGGAATTTCGGTGTGGTATCCCGAGCTCGCATCGTGAACCCCAGTGTACCCGGGTCCTACCTCACCGCCTCATGCCCAAGCCATCAACTGGTTCGGAGTTCCGGCAGATGAGTACCGGATCATCTATCTATGAGGTCTCCAAATGAAGCAAGCCTTGGGAGCTCAATGCGGCTCAAACAATCTTTCAAGATCCGAATTTGACGCTCAGCATGAAGCTTCCCTGGCTTCTGGAATGCCAAACTATTTGACAGCCGAAATTGTTGCCTCGCCTATCGACCAATATTGAGGTCAATGTCAATGTACAGAAATTGAACGGGAACTGAGTGTGGATCAATCGCCAAGTGTCCGGTAAAAAGCTGTATTTTATTATGAAAAACATTACACTATTTCGATCAGGACGGCAATGCGGGTGGCATCAAAAACTATTGTCATGCACGGTGAGGTAACGATGGAGTCGGAAGGCTGACTCAATTGACTCTAAACTGGGTCTAAACGCAAGTTCTTACAGTAACTCGACCAAAAGTGGGCCAAACTCCAACATGGACCTCTGGAGCTCACAGTTGCAGCTTGGACTTCAACCTGAATCTAAAGTCGGGGTTATCGTTGTTTGTCACACTGAACGTACCCTGTGTCAGGAATGCGCTCCGCAGGGCCCTTGAAAGCTCATACGGACGGACCGAGCACTCGTCCCAATTCCAACCCGATTTCGATCTCGATTTGGCCCCTGGTGCTCTGTAAGCTCCCAACGGCCATTGGCCAAACACGAACTTCGACGTTATCTGAACAGACGTAACGATGTCCTATCAAATAGCATGCAGAATATTAGATTTTGAATTACTGTAGCATAATGGGTGTTATCGATGGCCAGCAGTCGACGCTTAATCGATTTCCCGATATGGGTATGAGCGGAACGCAGCACCAAGAAGGATAATGTGATCCAAAGTGCTAAAGAATCCACCAGTCGAAGTTGTAACCACCCTTCTGGGAATGAAGCCGAGCTTCTGACAGCCTGGTAGGGAGACACCGACTTATGGACTTCACGGAGGCTGCACGAGTCCACTTCAATCAGGAGTTCCTAACCGAACCGTGAATCTCATCTAACTGCATCTTCAGTGGATCTAAAACGTGTGTAAGCTAAGGGGTTCCAGTTTATTGTGCAGTTCCACTATAGCGTTACTGGAAACTCGCTTCGCTTCCTCCAACCTGCACAGGGAAGGCGATTTGAAAGTAACATGGTTTTCGTACGGAGAGTTCAACCGAAAACTTGTATCTGAAGACAGGAAACAAAGAGTAACAGTATGCTCGCACACAATTAATCACCGGGATGCCGATCTCTTCCAATAATTGCTGTTAATGGCAGTAGCTTGTACTACATCAAAGACGGTCTCGCCGACCCCCAAAAACTTGTCTGCAATGGACTTCATGGTGGGCTCGGTGATGAGAGATGTCTGTGGCCTGAGGAACCAAGTCAGGGTTTATGGATCAATGGATCATTTGTTCACTCACTCAAAGCCGCTTGCGCGTCTCACACCAGCGATGACTGTGGATAGCAGAATACTATCGATAGTATAATGAACAAGTCTGCCAAGCATGCTTGTGTTTGAATTGGCGCAACGCAAATATTAGTGTGAGGTATTATTATGTGAGCTGGCAGCCAAGTCACGCACGGCTCTAGCCGGAGCCCCTGTTTTCAAAAGTTTGAGATCCTCTCCTGAAAGACCTGATCCATGCCCAAAGTCCGTATAACTCACCTTACGCAAGCCAAACCAATCTGTTGTTCACATGGGTCGCGCAGAACAAAGGAAAAGGAGGGAAGAACCGCAGAAGGGGTAAAAATGAGAATGACGATGATAAGCGCGAGCTCGTTTTCAAAGAAGATGGGCAAGGTGCGGGCTAACGTTCGATCTTGGTCATACGAAAGACGGCTCAACTCGCCATCGCAGAATATGCCCAAGTATTGAAGATGCTTGGGAATGGACGTCTAGAAGCACAGTGCTTTGATGGCGAGAAGCGGTTGGCGCATATCAGAGGCAAGATGCGCAAGAAGGTGAGATCTTCTGAGTTTCGTATTACAGTTATATCCACGGTTCGCTTCAGGTGTGGATCAATCAAGGGGATATCATTCTACTCTCCTTGCGAGAATTCCAGGATGACAAGGCGGATGTTATTGTTAAGTACACTGCTGACGAAGCACGGAATCTCAAAGCATATGGGGAACTCCCAGAAAACGCCAAAATCAACGAAACTGAACAATTTGGCGAGGAAGACGGGGAATGTACCTTCGACTTTGGCGAAGATGACGGCGAACTTGACATTGAAGAGCTTTAATCTCGCTTTCCCCGATCTCAAGTACATCATTAATGACGTATAGACGACCTCTCCCGCATCTGTAAGCCAGAAAAATTCTAGGTTTTGCGCAAGAATGACTGGGTGAAGCCTTCCAAGCTAGTGTTCTTTCGAGAGCTGGGCGGGGGATATTCTGGCGCTTTCTCCATGCAGCGAAGAGAGGGGATTCCTTATAATGATGGGGGTCTTTGAAGACAATTGAGGCTGAAATTCAATGCTTCTTGGCGGCGTTCGATGAGTAGATATGAGATATACCCCAATCCTCTGAGGGTCACGGAGTCAGGTGGTTTTACCTAGCCGTTCTTGTGGTCTGCAAGTTGATCATTCTCTTTGTGATGTCTGATACTGCAGATAGTCGAGGAAAATCGGGAAATGGATATTGTATTAGGCTGATTCACGTATGCACACATTGCTCGTTTCTCGGAAATCAAGTTCGGAGGTTCGGCGTTGAAGTCGAACAGAGACATCTACGGATGCAACCTTATGGAATGTGTCCGGCACCCCCTCCAAATGTCGTCAAGGTAATCGGTTCCCCTTTCGAAAGGGGGGAAAGGTCATCCTTTTTCTGATCAGACTGTTCTGCCGCGAGTTGTTTGTTTTCTGTCTCTCGAGCCTCCTGCAGTGCACCTAGCAAACGTGCCTCCACCTCCGCCGCCTTCTTGGTTTTGCTACCTCCTTTAGCTATGGTAACACCGGCAGCTATTGCACATAGAAATGACGCAGGGATTAGCAGGCCAGTGGTCCAAGCTGGTCGATTGTATCTACAGTCGAGGTCGGCAAGAGAACGCGCCGGTGAACCTTGAGTTCCTTACCTATTTAGGCCCCACATACACCCACAAAGGAAACACTAAACAAGTATTAAACAGATATTCAGATTCGCAAGAATATTGGGGAGCCTTCTCACTTGGAAAAACGAGTTGCCGTCGACCCAAAGGCAAATCAGGAGTGCCGTACTGGGATTGTAGATCAGCAATACACCCTTTGAGAGTAGGGATGGAATGTACTTTATAGGGAATGCCTAACAGTCGCTAAAAGGTGAGCGGATATAGGACTTGAATTAAGCTCAAGACTCACACGATGAGTATCAGTGCCATGTGCACGATACCACGTCTGGCTTTTCTGAAATCTCTTTTGCTCTACATGGATTCCTGAGATGACACGGGCTTTACGTCGCCTCAGATCTCGTTGCTGCTTCTCAGTTAATACGTGTGTGAAATTAGGATCCAAGTCAGGGTCGGGTAGGTCATCTTGGTTTTCTAGAGGCGGCAAGCTTTGTTGTCGACGTAATGTCGCATCCAAGCGCTTGAAACGCCAAATTTTCAGAATCCCTTGGGATAGAGAAAATCTGATAAGGGCATGAATTCCGCGGGATCGTCTGATGCCTTACTATAGGTATCCATGACTCGCCAAGGTAATAATCCAATGCCCGTCAACGTGAACAGAGCTATGTGGATAGAATTAGGAGCTGGATATGGTTTCTACATATAAGTCACAGACCATTCTCAACCTGGCTGCTTAGTTCAACCCAGAACTTTTGTTGTTCAGTATTGTGCACGTTGATCCACTTGATCAAGAATAATACAATCGCAGCCCCCCAGAAAGCTGGCCAGCAATTCTTAGTCATGGCTTGATAGTCGTAACTGCTTACAGGCTTACCGCAAAGGAATCCATAAATCCCGGTCACAATCCCCGTAGCTTCAAGTGTGTTAATAAGTCAGCCCTCTGATCGCACACTGCTCGCTTACGCGTCTTCAGGAAGGCCCACAGACCCTTCATCATCCTCCGAAACTTGGCGCGTCGCTTAAGGACATGTTCGACATGAGCATCCAGCTCATGTTGGTTTCTCCTATTTCTTCTGAATAGACGGTTCTTTTCTGTGTCAGCGTCGGCAACGAGCGATTCGTCAATTGGCAAGCTGTCCATGGTTGTACTAGGCGTCAACGTTGGAAGTGTTACGACTGGACGTCGTGAATAGATTGGAAGGCGTGGAATAATGATAGAATTTGCGGCATTAGAAAGGTGGGACACAACTGCTACTTGAGGATCGATGACATCTAAATGCTAGGATAGCAAATTTGAGTACACGGAGCATTGATCCGATACTAGTAGAGGGATGTCTTACTTCCACGACTGTATCAAGATGGTGTTCCTCCTCATCAGCCTCGCTGCCGTCTGTCGTATAATCAGAGGATTCATAATCATCATCGTGGAGATGGTGGTGGTGGGCATGACGTTCATGGCCCATCTCCTCATCTGTGGAAGTGGGAGGTACGGCGGATGCTTCGACATTGGACGAGTTAGTATCATGACCAACATTTACTCCCGCGGGTTGTGATCCAGGGGGATTGAATGAAGGCTTGCGGACGGTATGAGGATCCTTGTTGATTGCAGATTTTTTGTCGTGGGTTTGGTCCTGAGGAATGGACTGAGCCCGTGATCGATGCTGGCGTCTTCGCTCTGCTAAATTGCTTGCGAACCAGCTAGAGCGCGCATGATCATCCGGGTGTAGGCCTGAGTCGCCGTTATCACTGGGTATACCCGACGAGTGAGCCACCTGGGGATCCAGATAACTTGGTTCTACTCGGTGAAGCGGTGGAGCCTGTGAAGGGCCAGGAGCCGGTTCGCTTGAGAGATCACCAGAGGCGGAGTGGAACAGGGATGAGAGATGCCTCTTGGGTACGGGCTGTCCTTGGGTACGAGAGAGGCTGTTTGGCTATTTGCATGATAATTTGAGGCTTCTTCTACACATCTGCTTATACGCGAGATACCTGGCGCACCTCAGAGAGCCTTGAATCAACCCCTATCCGTGGAGGAGCCGTTGATTTGGTTTTCTTGACCCGGACAGTAGGCATGTTCCAGACAGTGGACTATTGCCCTTTGACGTGAGGGTGAACGGGGGCATCACACCGTGCATAGCCACCACCACCTGGTTCCGAAATTTGGCCCGCATCTTAACGTGAAGACAAAATAAATTAACTCTTGCATGTACTAGATTGTTTCGGCCGGAATGTCTATTCTTGCATATCTACATTAATGTTCTACAATACCCACGCCTCATACATCATATATAGGGAATATTGGAACAGTGAAGTTATTGTACTCACTCCAGGAAAGTCTAGGGCACCCCCGGATCCCGGCGGGCTTCAGGCACATTCGGCCCGCTCCATGTCTTCAGTACCAACTTCTCAGAGAGCGCTAGGTGGATCGAGCTTCTTGTTCAGCGCGGTGCTGTCTTGATGGCTTTGTGTGCTTTACGCTGGGAGATGGGGTCAGTGTCTAGAAATCTATTACATCTCACTTTCCAAATCTTAATAGCATGTGATATTAAACTGATAAACAGAGAACACCGATCGTCCGTCGGCAGGGGTGAAGTCCGCGTCAACCTCATGGGACAAACCTAGAGGTGGGACAAATCACTATTATGGGACAGCAACTAAAAACATTTTTGGTGGAACCCATTGCCTCTGGGGCATGCAGAGTATGTGCTGTGGGTTAGGTAGGGTTGGTTCCCTGAACGTTAGTAGGTAGGTAGGAGTGGACCGAGTATGTCTGCCTATGACCAGGAATTACCACCGCGGGGAAATGCATTTACGCACGGGGACTCATCCAATGCCTACTAGGTCTTAGGGTTGCTGGAGAATCAGATGGGATCAGATACAGGATCAAATCCTCGGATGAAATGGACATTGCAGAGCCCATCCGTATTTGTGGATGACCAATCCCCGGATCATCCAGGATAGAATTCTCAGGATGATTTATAGTATTATTTTAACATTTAAAATGAACTAATTACATCCACTCTTCCCAAATAAGAGCTATGCATGATACTGTATTAGCATTTGTGTAGGGGATGCTTTGAGATAAGCTGCTTTATAACCTCGTGATTTACCCTATTCAATACTGTAAATCCGTAAATCGGGCCCCTTCTAGCCATCCATTCAGTCCTTGGCCAGCTAGAGTTTTTTTTTTTAAATTAGCATCCGCACATTCCTTTTCGGGTCGGAACGAGAGCGAGAGAGACGGTGTTGCATGAAAGAACTTGAACTTCAAAGATTTAA
>WNFI01622835.1_pt1 | contig 13182 bp, 13 predicted proteins | sample 5400471 | NCBI WGS metagenome assembly WNFI01 (sample SAMN13153348, study PRJNA577476) | soil metagenome | isolation source: 100 cm saprolite on Douglas fir-dominated hillslope | place: USA:California | collected 2013-09-17
GGCAGCACGCCCAGGATGCGCACGTCGGGGTTCATCCGCTGACGCGCCGCGGCCAGCGTCCGGAGCACCTCCTTAAGGCCCTTGATGGCGAAGCCCGACATCTGCACCGGGATCAACACGTAGTCGGCCGCGGCCAGCGCGCTGAGAGTGTGGAAGCCGAAGTTGGGCGGCGTGTCGATCAGGATGTAATCGTAGGCGGCCCGCGCCTCATCGAGACGGCTCAGCGCCCCGCGCAGCAACAGCTCGCGACCGATCGAGCTGGGCAGGGCGGCCTCGACAGCCGACAGGTTGGGACTTGCCGGTAGCAAATCGAGCCCGAAGGCGCTCTTGATAATCGCGGCACCGTTCGGACTCTCGCCCGTAAGGACGGTAAAAATCGTCGTCTCGAGATGGTAGGGATCGAAGCCGACGCCCGTGGTCAGGTTCGACTGCGGATCCATGTCCACCGCTAGCACGCTCCTGGACCGCTCCACCAGGGCGCAGCCGAGATTGATGACGGTTGTTGTCTTGCCGGTGCCTCCCTTTCCCGAGATCGCGGCAATGGTCACGGTCACGGCCGTAATTCTAGGGAGCAGGCCGTACGGCGGGAATCAGCGATGCGAAAGGGCTGAGATCAGGAGCAGGCCCACCACGACCACGATGACGATGACGACCAGGATCCCGAGCAACCCACCGATGCCGAACACGGTGTTCACCTTGTCGGCGCTGATGGGTGCCGATACGGAGCTCGGGGGCCCAGGGACCAGTGGCGCCCCCCGGCCTGGCTCCAGCTGTGGCGGTGTGGTCGATTCCAGCTGGGGGGCTGTCGGGACTGGCGCCGGCTGTGCCTCGGGGGGAGGCGGCGCCGTGCGGTCGCCCGGGATTTCCGGCGGAACTTGGCCGCTCATCTCAGGCCGTCCACTCGTTCGCCTGGTCGATCTTGCTCAGCACCCAGTCGAACTTACCACTGGTCACCGCGGCTCCACAGTACTTGCAGTCGCCGGTCTCGTTTACCTCCAGGGGCGCTCCGCAGTTGGGGCATTTCTTCTCGGTCACTCCTCCGCTGACGAGCGTCTTGGCGCCTGCCGACCGCTCGAAGGTCCAGTACTCGGTGAAGGGCCGATCGGCTTTCTTGCCGCCGACGGCAAAGACCTCCTTGCCGGTCTGGTCGTCGACCTCGTAGTCCATCGCGCTGGCGTCGATGCGGACGGTGATCTGGTCGAAGTTGGCGTCGTGGCCGGCGCGGGCGATGTGCATCCCCTGGATGAAGAGATTCTCCAGGATGTTCTTCTTGTGCTGGGCGGTCATCTGGTCGACCTGCGCCTTCCAGCTCTGGTAGAGGCCCGGGCTCATGTAGGCTCGACCCTCGTCGACGTTGCGATCCTGCCAGGCCTTTTGCAGCTGGAAGAACGCCGCCTGCGCCCGATCCAGGAAATTCTGCTCGTTGAAGGCGGGGTCGTTGGCCTGGATCTCGGCAATCCCGGCCGAAGGCTCGGGGACGCCCGGGCCGGCGGACGGCGACCGCCGAAGAACAGGGGGAGGAAGAAAAAGCCCCCTCCTCCACCGCCGCCGAAGCTGCCGCCGCCGCCGCCGAAGCCGCCACCGCCACCGCCCACGCCGCCACCTCCGGCGTGACCGCCACCGCCGCCCCGCGCCAGAGCTACCTCCGGGACCAGGAGCGAGACTACCGCCAGCCCTACGGCGACCGCGAGTATGAGGTGACGCCGGCTCGCCGGCGCCACCCGCGGATGTCTCCAGGCCGACCTGAGGTGGATCAGCTCTGACCCTCTGGAGCCGCCGGCGGGGTGCCGCCACCTTCAGGCGTGTCGGTGCCTGGCTCGGGCGCAGCGTCTGAGGGCTGAGGCGTCGCGGCTGGCGCCGTGGCAGCGGCCGGCTCGAGGCCGTGCCCGCAATTGGCGCAGAACTTGGCATTGGCCGCGTTCTGGGTGCCGCACTCTGGGCACTTCACGGTGGCCCCGCTGGGGGCCGGCGCCGGCGCCGCTAGCGGCTGCCCGCAGCTGGAGCAGAACTTGGCGCTCTCGGGGTTGAGGGTGTTGCAGTTGCCGCAGCGCACCTGGATAGCCCCGCCAGCGGCCATCTGCTGGCCGGCCGCGCCGGCAACCTGCTGGCCCATGCCGAGGCCGACGCCGAGCAGAGCCGGCGGCAGCGCGCCGCCACCCTGCGAGGCTCCCTCGCCGACTCCGAGGAGCGCCTCACCGGCGGCGTACTGCTGGAAGCCGCCGGCCAGCTTGGTGTAGGCGACGTCCTTGCGCAGACCTTTGAGGGTTTCCTCGTCCTCCTCCTTGATCGAGATCGTGAAGTTACCGAGCCGCACGATCTGGCAGCCGTAGGTGTTGACATTGGACTGCACCTTGTCGATCGTGGTCGACTCGATCTCCACGGTGTGGGACGCGATCCCCAGGATGGCCCAGCCACTTTGGACGATGTTGCTGACGACGTCGGTGCGCAGCGTCTTGAGCAACTGCTCGCGCATCCAGTTGGTGATCTCGTCGTTGGTCTGCAGGTTCTGGGTGCCGACCAGGTTGAGGATCAGTGATTGGGGCTCGACGATCTTCATCGAGTACTCGCCGAAGACTCGGAGGCCGACGGCCAGGCCGGTGTCCGGGTCGACCACGTTGTCGATAGTGCCGCCAAACGGCAGATCGGGAAATTCGCGCGTCGAGACGAAATAGAGCTCTGTCTTGAACAGGTTGCCGCCGCTGGCGGCGTCGACGAGCTTGCCCAGGAAGGGAATCTCGGAGCTGTCGAGAGTGGAACGACCGGGGCTGACGGTCCCCTGCACCTGGCCGTCGCGGAAGAAGACCGCCTGCTCGTCCTGCTCGACAGTCAGTTGGCTGAGCTTGCGGATGTTTGTGTCAGGCCACTTGTAGAGGATCTGGCCCTTGGCCGTGTCGGGGCGGGCGATGAACTCACGTCTGACTTCGTTTCCAAAAAGTCCCATTCAGTTGTCTCCTCGCTCTCGCGCATGGCTGCGACCGAGCACCGCAGTTATACCCCGCTGATCTCCCTTCAAGCGCGCCGCGTTCAAAGACGGCCCAGGCGGGCAGCGGGCGGGGGTCGAACGACCCTTATCCCTGTTCGTCGTCGAGGTCGTCGAGCGGCAGCTCGGCCATGTGCTCGTCGGACTCCTCGGCATGGAGACCGCCACATTCCTCGCAGTAGTAGAGAACACCACGGAAACCGTCCTTGAGCGTCCAGCAGACGTAGCGGGCGGGACGGTCGACGGGGAAGTCGCGCTCCAGCGCGTCGATGATCGGCAGCAGGTCGTCCTCGTCCCGCAGGACCAGGGTGATCACGGCTTCCTTGTCCATGATCTGCAGGGTGGCGTCGGCATAGCGCTCGCCGGAGTCGGTGGCCCATACCGTCCACGACTCCGAGTAGGGCGTCCGGAATTCCCGGGTCAGGTAGCGCTCGGACCAGAACTCCTGGAAGCGCTGCTCGCGCTCGGCCTCCTCGGCGGCGTACTCGGCCTCCAGCGCGCGGACGCCACGGGTGATACCCCGTCGAAGGCTCTGGTAATGGGGCGAGTCGAGCTTCTCGTCGGTGAACTCCCGCGCGTACACCTTGTTAAAGGACTCGACCACCGCGTTCTCGGACCACGGGTCGCCGCTACCGACACCCTGTCGCACCTCATCGACGATGCTGGCCAGGTCGCGCCAATGCTGGCCGTAGAGGTCCTCCATCACGCCCACCGGTCGCTCCAGGCTCTGCTTGACCACCTCCGCCTCGCTCAACTTGCGGAACGCGGTCGGGTCTTCGCTGCCGCGGACGCGCCGCAGCCAGTAGTCGAGGATCGCCCAGGCGGCGCGGATGCGGCCAGGTCGCTCCCAGTAGCTCTCCGGCCATCGACCGCCGCGGCGAACCCGGTTGTAGAGGCGGATGGCCTCCTCCTCAGGATCTCCCCGAACTCCAAATCGACGCATGTTGCGATTATCCGCCGGGCTGACAAGGCCAATCCGCTTCCACCCCCGTCCGTCTGCGTAACAGATGGCGTAAACAAGGGGTGGATACCCAAAGGCGCATACTCGGCAGCCGTGCCCTCCTCCACCGACACCGTCGTCATCACGGACTCCGCCTGCGACCTGCCCCAGGCCTGGCTGGACCAGCACCACGTCGTGATGGTCCCGCTCAACATCAACTTCGAGGACGGCAGCTTCACCGACCGGCGGGACATCGACAATGCCGCTTTTTTCGCAAAGCTGGCGATGGCGGCGCATCCGCCGAAGACGGCGCAGCCTGCGCCGGGAGTGTTCGTGGAGGCATTCGACGCCGCCGCGGCCGGTGGGGCCAACATTCTCTGCCTGACGATGTCGGCCAGGATGAGCGGGACCCACGGGTCGGCTCAGATCGCCGCCGGCATGACCCCGGCGGACGTCCTGCTGGTCGATTCGGAGGCGATGTCGGTGCTGCTGGCGGCCCAGGTCCAGGGCGCGGTTGAGGCGCTGGAAGGTGGAGGCGGCCGCGAGGCGGCGGCGGCCGCAGCGGCGCGAATCCGTGCGGACCAGGAGCTGCTCTTCACGGTCCCGGACCTGGTGAGGCACCAAGGCCTCGGTGATGGTGGCCGCCGCCGACGACCCGAGACTGGTCGACGACCTGACCGCCCGGGTTGAGGCCTACGCCGCCGACGTGACGCGGATCGAGATCGGTCCGGTGATCGCGGCCCATACCGGGGCGGGAACCGGGGGCATCGGCTACCACTTCAGCTGAAGGGCGCGCCGCCGGCGCCTATGGCGCCAGCGACACCCAGAGAAGGCCGCGGGGCATGCCTACGGGGTTGCCGGCCGGATCGCGCAGGGTTATCGGACCGTAGGTTCCGCTCGTGCTCCAGTTGCCGCGGATCACCGTCCCGTTGGCGTACATCTCGGCGGCGCCGGAGCCATTGAGGTTGTAATCCTTGACCGGGGTGCCGGCGACGTCGACGACCGAGGGGACCTCGTACTGAGGCACATGGAGGACGGCGACCGAAACCGGCCGCACCGCGCCGTAGATGACATCGGTCAGCAGCGAACCCTCGGTGACCACGTCATAGGCGCCGCCCCGATAGCTGAACGTGGTGCGGTGCGCGGGCACGTCAACCGAGGGCGCCGGCTGGGTGCCGGCCCAGTCGTCGGAGCGGAAGAGGTCCGTTGACCGCGGAGACGGGCCCGGCCCACGGGAGGCATTGATCATCTGCGTCTGGCCGGTGTAGACGTTGTGCGGCGCCGGGCGGCCTGACCATCTGAAGAAGTGGTTGCCGTTGTCGAAGTCGTTGATGTAGACGGGCACATGCCCGCTTATGAACCGGTCAAGGGTGTGCCCCGAGGTCCCGCTGCACAGAACCAGAGTGCCAAATCGCTGGGCGATGTACACGGTTACAAAACGTGCCGACCGCACCGGGCCGACGACGCCGGGCACGCGGTGGAAAAGGGCCGACAGCCGAGTGATGTTGCTCTCGGCCAGCGACTGAAAGATGACCGACGCCGCGTCGAGGCCGGCCTGGGGCCGCGACGGCGGGGTGTTTTCGATCTGGATCAGCAGCGGTGCCTCGAGTGGACCCGAGATGGGCAGCCCCTGTCCCGGTAGCGGACCGCCCTGGGGTGCCGGCAGCGGCGGGCCGAAGGGGTCAGGAACTGCCAGCGACGGCTCCGGAATTGGGCCGGGCGTCGAAGACGGTGACGGATGGGGGCGTGGCTTGACCGCCTGGCTGGAGCTGCAGCCGGTCACAAGCAGCGCCACTGCCAGCAACGCGACCACGGCGGGGTGCCGGTGCCAGCGCCGCCCGGGAGAGGTTCGACTATCAGTAGGCACCTGACCGATCCTACCGTTCGCTTCCCTGCCCGACCAGAATCCGACCGGCCTGGGGAGGCGCCGGCTAGAGGCGATCCAGGACGTCGGCGATCCCGCGCCGGTAGTCGCCGAAAAGCGGCCTAAATCCCTCGACCACCGGTGCCGCCGCGCCGTGCACCCCGAGCTCAACCATCTCCATGTGCTCTTCGGCCACCACGATCTGGGCGGGGAGCCGGCTGATCCCCGGTATGTGCAGTGGCAGCGGATTGCCTACCTTGCGGGCGAAATGGTCCATGAATCTCTGGAACGACACGGGGTGGCCGTCGGTGGCATAGACCGCCCGCGTGGTGGGCCGGCCGTTCGCGGCCGCCACCAGCGCCGCCGCAGCATCGGCGCTGTGGAGGTGGTCGTGGAGCGCTTTGCTGGGGCCCGCCCAGTAAGGCCGTCCGATCCTGAAGGCCAGCCTGTAGAGACTCAGGTCGTTGAACTCGGGACCGTAGAGGAATCCCAGACGCACGATCGTCGATGGTCGGGGATCGATCCGAACCAGCTCCTCCATCTCCAGTGCCGCATCAACAATGGGCGCTAGCTTCCGGCCCAGCGCCTCTCCCGCCTCGACCGCCCGAAGAAAGGCGTAGCTGGCGTGGACGAGCATGTCGCAGTCCCGGTTCTGGGGACTGGCGAGGACCTCACGGGTCTGGCGCACCAGTTTCGCGGGATTGTGCCTCCGCCATCGATGACCGTCGTGGAGCAGGCTGTTTGGCGGCTGGGCGAGCAGGTTGACAAGAACCCGGCGCGCGGGCCTTGGATCAGGCGAAGCACTGCCTGAGCGGCGACGCAGGGCTCGGCCGAGCTCCGATCGCGGCCCGGTGAGGACGATTTCGATTGGCACGGGCCCCTCGGGCTAGGTCCTGCCGGCCTTTCGGGATTTGGGTTTGACCTTCGACTGCGCCTGCGTGGGCGTCTGGGCCGGCGACTCGACGGGAAGGCACATGGCGCAGAAGTCGACCCCGAAGGCCGTAAGCTCGATGCTGCGACGGACGGTCCGCCCCCCTCCTCCACGCTTCTTCGCCTCCAGCACCTCGGGCTGGACCTCGAGCACCTGGTAGCGGAGTGAATCCGAGACCGGTTCGCGGGAGAACCAGATCAGGCCCAGCCGGAAGAGGTTGTTGAGGTAGGCGGGCACCCGCTCCGGGCGCCGGCAGCCGGCCTGCACACCGACCATCGTCAGGCCCGAGCTGACCATCTGGGTGCCCAGGTTGAGGGGTCGGCCGCTGCGCACGTCGACCGACGGCTGCGGTCCCTCCTGAGCGAAGAACCGCAGGATGCGGGCCTCGTCCGGAGCCAGCTCGGTGAGAATCCGCGCGTAGGCCGGGTGAGTGTCGTCGCCGGCGCCCACGTCAGCGGAACGCCGAAGGAGCTGGGCGCCACGCGAGCGCAGGGCCTCGGCCGAGGCAGCGGCGGGCTCATCCCGAGCCAATGGCGAGGCGGTCGCCTCGGGGGCGATGATGCGCCACAGTCGCGCCTCGATATCGGCGATGCCGAGAAGCTGGCGGCTGTACTCGCGCAGCTCGCCCTTGGTCATCTCCAGCAGCTCTGATGGCGATTCGCCGGCGGCGGCTGCGCGGGCCATTCTTGAGGCGGCGTGGAACCAGGTCCCTACGCTCCACTCGGCCGCGCGCAGCCAGGCGTCGGCGGCGTAACGCGCCAGCACCGGCGCCACCCGCAGCGCTTCGGGCACCGATATCTCGGGCGCCCGGGGTTGGAGGAGGTCGCTCTCCAGGACCCGACGGCGGCGCCGATCCACACTCACGGTTTCACCCGAATATGGCCAGGTGAACCAGCCCTGCGCCGAACCCGAGGACAGCGCCGTGGAGCAGCAGGAGCCACTCATCCTGCTCGGTCACCGTGCGCAGCAGCAGGGACCAGTCAGCCGGCGGGAGCTGGCGCATCCGCCCCGCCACCAGCTCGCGGATCTTGGAGCTCTGGCGGATGTTGAAGACCGGGTCGGTGAGCGGGGCCATCGTGAAGTCGATCGCCTCCACCGCCACCGAGGCGCGGATGGCGTCGTACTCATGCGGCCCTAGCGCCGCCCGCACCAGCGATCGGCTGCGGCCGACCGCCTGGTCCACCGCCGGCCGCAGCGCGTTCTCGATCATCAGTCGGGTCCGATCCGACCGCGGGCCGTAGAGAAGCTCATTGCCGATGTGCTGAAGGGTGATGACGTCATCCGCAATGATTTTGGCGTACACCTCCGCGGCCTCGGGTTGGCGCTTGATGAAGAGGCCCTGGATCGTGAGGCGCCACAGCTTGTGGGGCTCTACCGGCTCGTAGATCATCCGCAGCGCCAGCAAGTTGGTGACGTAGCCGATGACCACGCCGCCGATCGGCAGCACCCACCACTGCGGGAAGGCCCTGGTGATGAAGATCATCGGGATTCCGAGCAGCAGCCCGAAGAAGAACCCGAAGTTCTGAATGAACTTCAACTCCTTCTCGCCGACCTCCAGGAACATCCGATTGGCGAGATTGGGGTCAGCCTCGATGTGTCGAATCACCATCAGCTTGACGTCGAGCAGCTGGTCGATGTTCTCTCCGATCTGCTCGGTCACCGATCGCACCAACGAGGGCAGCTGCTCCTGGACGCGAGCGTGGATCGACTGGCGGACGAACTGGGGCAGGCTGCGCCAGAGCGTGGGGTCCTCGCGCTGCATGATCCGCTCGACCGCCAGCCGGACATCCCTATGGGCGGTCGCGAGGATGTGCTCGGCGAGCTTCTCGGGCTCCAGCTGCTGGTAAAAGTCCGCCGGCCTGCCCACCTTGGCCAGACCCGTGTCCACCGCCAGGCTGCCCATCTTGGCCGCGCGCGACGGCACGATCCCCTGCCAGCCGAGGCCCCCATGCATCATCCCCGGGATCTCCTGGATCTTGCGCGGCGCCAGGCTGACCAGGAAGGCCAGACCCGGGATCCTCCAGCCCCGGAAGCGGACGGGGTAGAAAAGCATCAGGACCCCGGTCCAGTTGGTGATGTACCCGATCACGCCGGTAAACAGCGGGATCGTGAGGACCTTGATTAGCTCACCGCTCATCGCCCCTCCCCTGCCGCAGAGCCCTCCGCCTGGGCGTCGAGCAGCAGCTTCTCGCCGGCCGGGAACCGGTGGCGCTCGCCGGTGGCGCTGAGAAGCCAGGCTGACTGACGCCCGTAGACCCGCCACTCGACCGGTCCCCCAATGACCGCCGTGTCCTCGTCGATCCCGAGCACCAGGAACCCCGGCGGCGCCAGCTTGAGGGCCAGCTCGGTGGCGCCCGACATCCAGTGCTCCATCTGGTCGAAGTGAGGCAGGACCACGACTCCGCGAACAAACCCCAAGCCCAGGGTCGGCGTCTTCGACGGCTCGCGGATGTGAGGCACTCGTTCCATCATCGCCATGGCCCCAGCGGAGCATCCCGCTACCGCGGCACCGGCCTCCCAGGCGCGGCCGATGGCCTGGCCAACGGCGGTTCCGCGGAGGGTCTCGGCGAGGAAGGCCGGGTTGCCTCCGGACATGTAGACCAGGCCAGCACCCTCAACGGCGGCGGCCAGCCCCTGGTCTTCGGCGTCGGAGCGGTTGCGAACCGAAAGCGGCACCGGTTCGAAACCCAGGCGGCGGTAATGGGCCAGCCCGAGGTCGATCCAGTACCGCAGTCGCTCCTCTCCTTCGGGCGCGGCGGCGGTGGGCAGGAAGACGACGCGCTGGGGACGTCCCTCCAGGAGGCGCCGGTCGATGTCCTCCATCGCGGACGTGAACTCCCCGCTGCCCACCAGGGCCAGCGGCCCCGACGTTGCGCCACCGCTCATCCCAGCATTCTGCGGCACCCGCCGCGGCCGAGGTCCCTGCGTCCGGGCGGGCGACATCCGGCGGGCCATAAATGGCTAGGCTCTGAGGTATGGCCTCCGGGGCACGGCTGCTGTGCATCATGGGATCGGGTGAGACGGCTCCGACGATGGTCTCGGTGCACGCCCAGTTGATGGCCAGCGCGGGGTCGCCTCCCGGGCTCGCGGTGATGCTCGACACGCCGTACGGCTTCCAGGAGAACGCCTCGGAGATCTCCGCCAAAACCATGGGCTACTTCAGGGTCAACGTAGGGCATCCCATCGAGGTCGGCTCTTTGCGCGAGTCGGGCAGCGCGGAAGGGCTGGCTCTGGAGCGTCTCCACAACCTGCTGCGCGACGCCAGCTACATATTCGCCGGGCCTGGTAGTCCCTCTTACGCTCTCCGCCAGTGGCGCGGTTCCCGAGTCCCAGAACTGCTCGCGGAGCACCTGTCGGGGGGTGGTGTGATCACGTTCGCCAGCGCGGCAGCCACCTCATTGGGACGCCTGGCACTGCCGGTGTACGAGATCTACAAGGTGGGCGAGCCGCCGCACTGGCTCGAGGGCCTCGACCTGCTGGCGGCGGTCGGTCTGGACTTCGCCGTGATACCCCACTACGACAACGCCCAAGGGGGCACCCACGACACGCGTTACTGCTACATGGGTGAACGGCGGCTGCGACAGCTGGAGGAGATGCTCCCCGACCGGGTCGGAATCCTGGGTGTGGCGGAACACACCGCTGCCATCTTCGACCTCGGCGCTGGAACCCTGGAGGTCAGGGGGCGTGGCTTCGTGGCCGTTCGACGGCAGGGCGCGGAGCACCGGTTTGAGCCCGGCCAGGTGGTCGGGATCGACCTGCTCAGCCAATCCAACGGCTACGGCTACCGCCCCCCCGAGACGGTGGGGCCGGCCGGCGACGACGCCAGGCGTGGATCCGGGGGCCCGGCTCCCCTGCTCGAAGATGCCGAGGAGCGACGGCATGATTTCGAGCTCGCCCTCGAACGCTCCGACTCCGATGCCGCGGTTGTGGCCCTCCTCGACCTGGATGACCGGCTGGCGGCATGGGCCACGGACACCCTCGACAGCGACGCTCTCGAGCGCGGGCGGTCGATCCTGCGCGGAATGCTGGTACGGCTTGCCGAAGCCTCGCAGCGGGGTTTGGTCGACCCGCGCGACACCGTTGCTCCCTTTGTCGAGCTGCTCCTGCGGCTGCGTCAGCAGGCTCGGAGCGAGGGCCGCTACGACGACGCCGACGACCTGCGGTCGGGGCTGACCGACCTCGGCGTCGAGGTCCACGACTCGCCCCAAGGGCCATCCTGGGCGATGCGGCCGGGTACGACGCCGGCTAGGCCACCTGGAGGGTGATCGCGGAGTTCACGAACGCCGTCACAACTCCAGGGTCGAACTGCCTACCCGACTGGCTGGCGAGCTCCGCCAGCGCTTCTTCCCGGGTCCACGCTCGCTTGTATACGCGCTCGTGTGTCAGCGAATCGAAGACATCGGCGACCGCCACCACCCGGCCGACGATTGGGATCTGCTCGCCGGCGGTTTGATTTGGATAGCCGCTCCCGTCCCATCGCTCGTGGTGTGACAGGGCGATCGACTCAGCCTCCTGCAGCAGGGTCGAGTTGCTGCCAGCCAGGATGCGAGCGCCTTTGACGCAATGAGTCTTGATGACCTCGAACTCGGCCGCGTCCAAACTGCCCGGCTTCAAGAGCACCCGGTCGGGAACGGCGATCTTGCCGAGGTCGTGCAGCGGTGCGGCGCGCCGGAGCGTCTCGACCCCTTCCGTCTCCCAACCGAGGGCTCCGGCGATGCCAGCCGCCAACTCGCCCACCCGGCGCGCGTGCTGGCCGGTGTCGTCGTCACGAAACTCCGCCGTCAGTGCGAGACGTTCCAGGGAGTCGATGTTGGCGGCCTCCAGCGCTCGGGTGCGCTCCTGGACGCGGTCCTCGAGCCATTGATTCTGGTCCTTGAGGTCGAGATGGAGCATCCTGACCTGGAGGTTGTTCCGGACTCGTAGCAGGACCTCCTGGCGGTCGAGCGGCTTGGTCAGGAAGTCGTGGGCGCCCAGGTCCAGGGCGCGGTTGCGAGCTTCCGTGGTCGAATCCGCGGTCAGCACTATCACCGGCACGCTGTCGTTCGTCGGGCTCGACTGACGGAGCTGCTCGAGAATCGTAAATCCGCTGACACGCGGCATGCGGAGGTCGAGCAAGAGCAGGTCCGGCTTGAACTCCGCCATCGTCTCAAGGGCGCGGCCAGGTTCGGTGAGGCCTTTCACATTGGCGTACGCCCCGCCGAGGATGCGCTCCAGGAGACGGACATTGTCGGCCTGGTCGTCGATGACCAGGATCCGTGCCTGGTCGACGCCGATCAAACTCATGCGGCCAGCGCCTCTTTGATCGCGTCCATGAATTCCTGGATGTTGAGCGGTTTGGTCAGATACCTGTGCGCACCGGTGGCAATGGCCTCGTCGATGCGGGACTGGGTGGCGTCGGCGCTCACCACCACCACCGGTATCTTGCTGGTCCGGTCATCCGCGCGCAGCCGCCGGAGCACCTCCAGGCCCGGCATGTCGGGCAGATGGAGGTCGAGCAGCACCAGGTCATATTCGTGTTGGACGGCAAGGTCAAGGCCCAGCCGGCCCAACATGGCCACGTCCAACCGCACCCCGGCGTCGCGGCGTTCCAGGATGCGCCGGACCAGCTCGACGTTGGCGGGACTGTCCTCGATGTAGAGAATTGCCTCGCCCGTGCGGATCGCGTCGATGACCCGCCCAGGAATGGTGGCGGCTGGCTCGATCTCCTGGCTCATCCGGGCCGCCGGCAGCTCGATCCAGAAGTCGCTGCCGGCTCCGGCCTTACTTTCCACCCCGATCTCGCCCGCCATCAGGTGGGCCAGCGCGCGCGAGAGCGTGAGGCCGATGCCGGTGCCTTCGACCTCGCTGCCCTCGGCTCCCAGCCGGTCAAAGGGCTGAAACAACCTTTCCATGGCAGCCGCAGAGATGCCTGCGCCGGTGTCGACCACGTGAATCTCAACCAGGTCATCCCGAACCTCCGCCCGGATCTCGACGCTTGAGTTCATGGGGCTGTATTTGATCGCGTTCGACAGCAGGTTCAGGAAGATCTGCACCAGCCGCTGCCGGTCCGCACTGACCGCCAGCGCATCCAGCGGCGCCGTCTCGATCACGATGCCCCGCTGCGCCGCCATCGGCGCCACCAGCTCGGTAGCCTCGTTGAGGGCGCTCGCCACCGAGACCGGCGAGAGCTCCACAGCGATGTCACCCGACTCGATCCGGGCCAGGTCGAGGATCTCATTGATCAGGGCGAGCAGATGCTCGCCGGCCCGGTGGATCCGCTGGAGGCTGTCGCGCTGCTGGTCTGCGAGGTCGTCGATCTCGAGTAGCTGTGTGAAGCCGAGGATGGAGTTGAGCGGTGTCCGAAGCTCGTGGCTCATGCGCGACAGGAAGTCGTTCTTGGCGCGGCTGGCCTCGGCCAGGGCTTCGATCAGCCGGACGCGCTCGAGGGCCCCGGTGATGGAGACCGCGTACTGGCGCAGCAGCCGGAC
>WNFI01010035.1_pt1 | contig 13180 bp, 12 predicted proteins | sample 5400471 | NCBI WGS metagenome assembly WNFI01 (sample SAMN13153348, study PRJNA577476) | soil metagenome | isolation source: 100 cm saprolite on Douglas fir-dominated hillslope | place: USA:California | collected 2013-09-17
ATCGCGCGGCGCAATTGCCGGGTGAATAGGCCACTTCGGCGTACCTGGCTCCAGCTCGCCTCCTTTGGGCTCATTGTGCTGCACATAAATAACTGGCGTACCGCTGGTGCGAGCACGATCCAGCAACAGATTGATGTTAGAGAGCACCTCGTCGTGGTGATAGGCTTCTCCCACTACACCTATCTGGGCATCGATGACTACCAGAGCTGTATCCGTGCTCATACGTCAGGCTCCTTTTCGCATCTCAATACTTCGTTCATTTGCCCTAAGTTTAACAGAAAAAGCGGTTCCTGTCATTTGTCAGTTATCCTGCGCGGGTTTGTCTGGATTATTGGCGCAGATTTCACGCTCACGCCACGAACCCGCCCGCCTTATACTATGGCGTGACATGATAGGAGAACAAAGGTGCTCCTTCAGGCACACTTTTTCTCCACGTTTCGCCGCAGGTGACAGGTTACCAGGCAGAAGCGCCAGGTTATCTGACGGAAAATCAGGCTAGGCCGGAAGCCGCTTCCGACGATGACTTGAAAACCAGTGCCAGGATATCTAGCACACTTGATCCATTTCCTTGTCATTGGATTCCTCAACGCCTCTTCTCTCACAGGTCGAGAAGAAAGCTGTTTGGTGTCGCGCCACGTTATGTCTCCCGAAGTGCTGCAACAATCTCGTCAGTAGAGCGCAGACGCCCAATGCGTGGAAAGATATGCGCGCAGACGTATCGATGCTCTTCTTGCGACAAGGCGTTCATCGCATCTTCGGCAAATACCTGTTGGTAGCCATGTTGATAGGCCTCACGAGCTGTGGTCTCGACCCCGAAGCCAGTGGCAATGCCGCACAAGACAATGGTCTCGATCCTTCTGCGGCGCAACTGCAGGTCCAGGTCAGTACCAAAGAAAGCACCCCACTGGTGCTTGGTGATCAGATGATCGAACGGTTGGGGACCCAGTTCCGGCGCAAGCTTGGCCCAGTCTTTGGGACGTTCTGCTGGCAAAGGGAACCCGGCATCGGTGATTGGATGGAGCATATCCTTGCCATCCACCGAATTGACGTTGACCAGGACGACAAAACTGCCAGTGCTGCGAAAGGTATCGGCCAGGCGTACCGTATTCGCAAGCACTTCCTGGACCGTATGAGGCACGCTGGGCAACGAGAGCACCCCTTTGGTCAGATCAATGACCACCAAGGCTGTCCTGGTTGGATCCAACGTGAAAGTTGCCATACTCCCTCCTCAGAGTTCTCAACGAACATGACGCGCCCGTTTCCTGTTTCGACCGAGGTGATCGTAATGTCATTCGCCATGCGCGTTTTTCCTTTCCTTGCTTCGGCTTTTGCTCAAGAAAGAGCAGGCAACTGTTGTTCCTTGCCTGGTTCATGGCGGATATATGCACACAATCCACCAAAGTAGCAAAGAGAAACGCTCCGCTCTCTTCCGGTTTTGCACCCGAGATCGGAAAGATGAGCATACCCGTCTTACCAGCATTATACTGCATCACTGCATTGCATGCACTGTCCGGATCATTGTGACGGGAAAATGGGATGAATGTGACGCAAAAAGTCGGTAAAGAAGTGCTTATTTTTGGCATGATTATCTGGTACATTTGTTCTTGGAGTGGTGCGGTGAATCTGACCGATGGAACGTAAAGATTCTTTGGTCTTCACCTGGCAGAGTACCTGTAATGCGTCCATCTTTCCAGTACCAGGCCAATCCGCCTGGTGCTGTTATTTCTACTGTCTGCCAGCACACGTCAGGTAGTGCTCACCTGGAGCAGTGGCAGCCAGGTGGCGGGTTTACATCCGCAGCGCATTGCCTGCTGCTAGTCATCAAGGCACTCCTCTATGAACGAGTAGGACACAGGTAGCAAGACCGGGGAGTAAAGCTGTCCTCCCGGCATCGAACAGGAGTGACGATATGTCTTTTCTTGCACCATCGGACATCCAGGACCCAGAGGATGCTTCGCTCAGTGACCGTCTGGCCTTGTGGATTGCAGAGCAGCAACAGCAGCAATTTCCTGCTCGGCACTCCCGACCGCGCATCGGTATCCTTGCGCCAACAACATTTGCGCGGGATGGCGGCTGGCCAATCTATGCGGGTGACGCTCCCACAGTGCATGCCATCCTGGAGGCCGGTGGCTTTCCAACGCTCATTCCGACGCTTCCCTTGATCGAAGGCTTCGACCCATTCCACCTGCTGAGCGATGAACGAGCCTTTACCCTGCTCTTTGGCTTCATCTGGCCGCTCATGCGTGAGCTTGACGGCTTGATCTTGACGGGTGGGGGTGATCTCTACTCCTGCCTGTACGGTCAGTCCCCTCACCCGCAAGCCGGGATCTCTGATGTGTGGCGAGACGTGTGGGAGCGTTATGTCGCGCTGCTGGCCTGGCTGCTCTGCATTCCCACGCTGGGCATCTGCCGGGGAATGCAGCTCATGAACGTGGTGCTGGGAGGCACGCTCTACCAGGATTTGCACACGCAATGGCCCAAAGAGCGGCCAGCGTTGCTGCGTCATCGCGCACGAGGGCGAGTCTCTTCCTCGAACTGGAGCATACATCCCATTCAATTGCCTTGCCCGGAGAGCAGGTTTGCACTGGCGGTGCGCGGGAATGGTGAACTTGACCGGCACGTCATTGACCCGGTGCTGTCGATGCATCACCAGGCAGTGGAGACGCTGGCACCGGATCTGGTGGTGTCTGCCTCTGCCCCTGATGGCGTGGTGGAGGCTTTCGAGGAGACGGCTTCCGCACGCTGGTGGCTTGGGGTGCAATTCCATCCCGAGTGGATGACACATCTCACCTGGTCGCTCGGCCTCTTCACCGCCCTGGTGGAGGCCAGTCGTTCGTATGCGACCATTCCGCGCGAGGAGCTTGAACCCTTGCTCGATGAGATCAAGGGCTGGCTGCGTCAACAGGACAGCGTGTTGCTGCAACAGCCAACGTCATCTGATCTAGCGACGGGAAAGCACCACGGTCGACAGACAACGGAGCTTCGCTATCGTGTTGAGAAGGCAATCGACCAGGCTATTGGCAGGCGCATGCTCTCTACTAGCTGGTTGCTTGCGGGACTGGGAAGCTCTCTCTTCCAGATGCTGCTGCTCGCCCAGGCCTGGTCGCTAAGTCGGCAGGCTTTTGTGCCTGCGTGTATGGCAAGCGTCTGGGTGCTTGGCGCTTTATTCGGTATGCGTGTACGAGCCGACGCTCGTCTCTGGGGGAGTGGTGTGGTGTTCTGTGCCCTGCTCTGGCTGGAAAGCACTCAATTCATCTCCTGGCAGAGAACATCACTGTTGCTACCTACGGTCATGTGGCACCTCTGTATTCTGGTAGCGTTGGCGCTGCTGTTGGGAATGATCAGCACGGCCTGGCTTTCCCAGCGGCGACTCTGGTCTCCTGCAGGTGAGCGGGTGACACTGACACGAGCACTGGTGGGAACCACTGCAGGTCTCTTTGTGGTGTGGGTGCTACCTGCCTGGGCAGGGCTGCTCGGGCTGATCTGTGTGATGCCGCTGCTGGCGTTCGATTGTAGGTTTGCCAGCCGTGCTCCTCAACCTGAAGAAACGGGTGTGGTTGAGGCCTGGATCGGGAGATACTGGCAGCCAGATCTCAGGCCTCTCCGCTTGCGTACCGCTTCACTACCCTGGAACTGGTGGTGGTCGTATCTGGTCGAGCGTGCGCGTGAGTCGAAGGGCTATATGCTGCTCACGCTGCTTGCCAGCAGTGCTGCGGTGATCCTGGGAGGTGTCTGGGGCGCGGTACCAACGGCCTTTGCAGGTGGGATGCTCGAGACACATGAACTGGACAAGCTGGCTTGGCTGCTCGGTGGGCAGATCATCGCACTCGTGGTTGGTGTCTGTTGGTACAGGGCCTCGCGTGGTGTGGTTGGCTTCCCTGATCGATTGCTACCGCCATCCTGGCGGCTGGCGGCGAGCCTGGCAAGTTACACACTGGCTGCTGCGGTCTGGGGTATCCTGCTGCCACGACTCAGGCCGAGCATTGGCACACTGGTGTTTGCACAACGTCACCTATTGCATCGCCAGGGTATGGGACTGCCGGATACGCTGCACCTGGCACATGGACGCGCACAAGAAGAGCGTCTCACCCGGTTCTTTGCAACAGTGGAAGGCGTATTGATCGCCGTCTTCACGCCGGTGGTCGGATGGCTGATTGATTTCTATGGTAACTTCGATCGCGTGCTGGTCATCGTCGGCCAGTGTTTCCTCCTGGGGCTGACCCTGCTGGCGCTGATCTCGGTGTTGAGGTCGTTGAAGCACCCTCAGCGGTCACCGTTTCCTCGAAGCGCCTTCGGAGGGAGAGCCGCACTCTCGTGGCGCGTGGGCCAGAGCCATACCCGGCTGGCGTGGTGAGTGCAAAGAGAAAGGAGCACACACGACATGACGCGTGTACAGACGACAACCACGACACGTGAACCAAGCATGCTCATTCCTGTCCCACAGGTGGAGCCACGTGTCACGATTCCTCTCCAGAACCTGCGTATCCCCGGCCCAACACCTGTTCCAGCTGCGGTGTTAGCCGAACTGGCACGGCCGATGATCAACCCTCGCGGGCCAGAGTTCGCTGCCATCCTGCGGCGCGTCACGGCACGCCTGCAGTATGTATTCCAGACAACCGCTCCGGTGCTAACGTTTCCTTCCTCCGGGACAGGCGGACAGGAATGTGCGCTGGTCAATCTCTTTTCGCCCGGTGAGCATGTGGTGGCGATCACTATCGGCCACTTTGGCAATCGGTTCGCACAGATCGCCGAACGGTATGGACTGCAGGTCTCGCGCATCGCCTTTCCCTGGGGAGAGGCAGCCGATCCGGCCATTGTCGAGGCACGCCTGCACGAGCTTGCACCCTATCGTGGCGTACTGCTCACCCACAACGAGACCTCAACAGGCGTAACCAATGACCTTCAGACACTGGCTGCACTGATCCGTCGACAGAACCCCGATGCGCTCATTGTGGTGGATGCGGTGAGTTCGCTGGGCTGCATCCCATTGGAAATGGATGCCTGGGAGATTGATGTGGCTTTTACCGCGTCGCAGAAAGGGCTGCTGTGCCCGCCTGGCCTGATGATGTTGGCTGCAGGGCCACGCGCCTGGGAGTCAAACACACAGGCGAGACTGCCACGCTTCTACTTCGACTGGGCCAGGGCACGCGCCTCCCTGGAGCGTGGGCAGCACACGGTGACGCCGCCGGTCTCCCTCTTTTACGCGCTCGATCTGGCGCTGGAAATGATGGTGGCCGAAGGGCTGGAAGCCATCTTTGTGCGTCACCGACGTATGGGAGACTATGTGCGCAAGCATGTGAGAGCGATAGGGCTGCACCTGTTCGCCAACCCAACCAGCGCCTCCAATACGGTGACGGCAGTGTGTGTACCCAAAGGCATCGATGCCAGGGAGCTCCTGATCACCCTGCGTGAGCGCGACCAGGTGGTACTGGCCGGTGGCCAGGAACAGCTCTCCGGGAAGATGTTCCGCATCGGGCACATGGGCTCCTGCGAGGTGCGGGACCTGTTCACCGCCCTGAACTGCCTCCAGGTGCGTCTAAAGGAGTTCGGTTTCCATACAGATACACACAGGATTGGAGGAATAGCATGATGGTAACAGTACAAGCGAGGGCAGCGCACGCGCCACGCATCCTGATTACCGAACCTATCGCGCAAGAAGGGATTGATCTCTTACGCTACGAACTGCCGGAGGCGTCTATTGAGGTACGGCTCGATCTTACACCGGAGCAACTCAAGGTGCTGATCGGCAACTACACGGCGCTGATCGTACGCAGCCAGACACGAGTCACCGGCGAATTGCTGGCGGCAGCACCTCACCTGCAAGTCATCGGACGAGCCGGGTCGGGCCTGGACAACATCGATCTGGATGCGGCGATCCGGCACGGGGTGCTGGTGGTGCATGCACCCAGAGGGAGTGCGATTGCGGTCGCCGAACAGACCATCGCCTTGCTGCTTGCGCTGGCGCGACACATTCCCGCTGCCAATTGATCCTTTCATCTCCACTAAACAGGGGCAGCAAGTCGGTGTGACGCTGCACTGCAAAGAAGAGGTGCTGCAACGGGCAGATTTCGTGACGCTGCATGCTACCCTCACCAATGACGAGAGCGGCACACGCAGGCTCCTTGGCGCCCGTGAACTGCGCCTGTTCAAGCCGGGTGCCTACCTGGTGAACTGCGCACGAGGCAGCCTGATCGACGAGCAGGCGCTGCTCGCTGCGCTCAATGAAGGACACCTGGCAGGAGTCGCGCTCGATGTCTTCAGCCAGGAGCCTATCGGCGACGATACCGTCTTGAGACAAGTGCTCTCGCACGAACGCGTGATTGCCACCCCACATCTGGGAGCATCGACCGTCGAGGGGCAGGTGCGAGTCGCCACCGAGATGGCCAGGAACATCATCTCGGCCTTGCGTGGTGACACCTTGTATGGCGTATCGACGCTCCCCTTCCCTCCGGCAAGGCCTGCATAACAGAGAGCAGAAGGAAACACCCTTCTTACGTACGTGCATAGTTTGATGAGAGAACATGAAAGGAAAAGAACCTTGAGGACGACCGATACAACGAAACACCCTTCTCAGTCATTCGCAACGTCTTCCACCCATGACCCATCGCCACTGGAGATGGACGCCGGGACCTTTTACCATCTGGGCATGTTAGCGGTGGAGATCGCGACCGAGTACCTGGAGGGCATCCCTGGGAAGCCGGTCTTTCGCCCGATGACCCCATCAGAGCGCCAACTGCTGCTCTATCAGCAGCTGCCTGAGTACGGGAGATCACCCGAAGCGCTCTTTGATTTCTTCGAGCAGCATATCCTGCCGCATGCCATGGGCAACCAGCATCCTCGATTCGCTGCCTGGGTCAATCCAGCTGGCGCACCCATCGGTATGCTGGCCGAGTTTCTCTCTGCGGTGATGAATCCGAGCGCTGCCGGAGGGGATCACGCTGCCATCTACCTGGAGCACTGCACGGTGCGCTGGCTGATGGAGTTGATCGGTTTTCCGGTCGAAGGAAGCGCGGGCATTCTGGTAGGTGGTGGCTCGGTTGCTTCCTTGTACTGCCTGGCAGTGGCTCGCCATTGGGCAGCGGCTGAGGGTGGCTGGAATGTGCGCACGGAAGGCTTGCAGGGCCATCATCCACCGCTGGTGCTGTATATTTCAGAAGAGGGGCATAGCTGTCTCAGAAAGTCGTCACATTTGCTAGGACTTGGTGAGCCTCGCATCATTCCGGTCGACGAGCAGTTCAAAATGGATCTGTCTGCTTTGCGTGAAGCGGTCATCGCCGACCGGAAAGCGGGTCTTCGACCTTTTTGTGTGGTGGCCAGTGCAGGGACTGTCAATACCGGTGCGGTTGACCCGCTCGATGAGCTGGCCGACTTCTGTGCCGAGCAGGGTCTCTGGCTGCATGTCGATGGTGCGTATGGCGCGTTCGGCATTCTCGACCCGCATGTCTCGCATCTCTACGCAGGTCTCGATCGTGCCGATTCGGTGGCGCTGGATCCGCATAAGTGGCTGGCGACGCCTATCGAGTGTAGTTGTGCCATTGTGCGCCAGGGGAAACTCTTGCGTGAGACGTTTAGCCTGGTACCTCCCTATTTGCAAACCGAGCCAGATAAAGGTTTTGGCGGCATGCCCTGGTTTGCTGAATATGGATTTCAACAAACGCGCCGCTTCAATGCACTCAAGTTGGCCTGGGTGATCCAGCAGGCAGGACGCACCGGAATGGTGGCCCATGTGGCACGGCACAATATCCTGGCTCAGTACATGGCGTCGCTGATCGACGATGTCTCTCAACTGGAACTCATGGCGCCAGTGGAACTGTCCATCGTCTGTTTTCGCTCTGTCCCGGACTCGTTGCGAGGGGATGAGGAACGGCTTGATGCTTTGAACAAGAGGATTATGGAGGAGGTCCAGGCTGGCGGAAAAGCGTTTGTGAATGGGACGATCTTGCATGAACGTTTTGTTCTGCGCTCCTGTGCGCTGCACTATGCGTTGACTGAGGACGACGTAGTGGCGATCATCGAGGAAGTGCAACGGGTTGGTGAGCGGTGTGTTGCTTGAGAAAATGATGGTACCTTGTATGTTCTCTGGGGGAGAGGGCATGCAAGGCTTCTGAAGGATTCCAATCACGATATTCCTTGCAGATCGAGTGTCTTAACATTTCAAGCGACTCTGTCAACGCTGACTTTTAAAATTTCCAGGTATTTTGTTTCTGCGAGAAGGTTTGAATGATGATGAGCAGATTATGTAGTGAGTTTTTGGCCGTTACGTACCTCTTTCTGAGCAATTTTCGATCGATGACTGCTCTTCCTGATCACTACTATCAAGCCTGTGGGTATTGTCAACTTAATCAAAATGGTAGAGATAATTACGGAAAAAAGCCTTAAAAGTGGGGCCTCCTCCCTATTTTCTCGCTCATACATGCCACTTTGACCCCGTGAAATAGGCTGTAGTGGGGAAAACTCATCAAGAGAAAAAATTAAGTTGACAATACCTGCTGTATCCATTGCAGCATGCCGTGAGGCAGCGCAGGACTGAGCAGTGCTCAGTCTTTCTGAGCAAGCAGGAACGGCGCGCCCGGTCCCACAAAGAGCGTGAGGTGCTCCTCCGGCACGCCTGCCTGCCGCGCGAACGGCAGCAGCACCAGCCGCACCACCTCCGCACTGTCAAAGCCAGCATCCCTGGCCAACTGCCTGAGTTCGTCGTCACTGTAGAAGCGCAACCGCGAGGCCATCGGTTCGGGGGCCGCTGGCGTTCCCCGCCAGACGGGGTCGCTCCCCAGCACAACGAGCCGACCGCCAGAAGCCAGCACCCGCCGGAGTTCCCGCAGGGCCGCAACCGGAACAGGCAGGAAGCCAAAGACGCCCGTCATCACCGCGCAAGTGAATGTTGCGTCGGGGAAGGGTAAGCGGTCAGCGCTTGCTCGTTGGATCGAGAGCACCCCCTGCGCCACAGCGTCGTGGTTCACCTCTTGTGCGAGTCGTACCATGTCCGGGCTGTGGTCAACCGCTGCCGCACGGCATCCGCTCTTGAGTGCCTCCGAGAGAAACGCGCCTCCCCCACAGCCCACTTCGATGAGATAATCGTGAGGGGAAAGTTGCAGTTCCGCCAGAATCGCATGGAAGTTGGGATAGTGGTAGAGCGGGTCGCGGTAGACGGCACGCGCCTGCGCGCCCGAAGAACGACGAGCCCTTCGGTCGGTCAGCCAATTCCCAAAGCCTGCGGGCGCCGTTGCCTGGAGGAGCGGCGCGGCCACGGCACTGGCGAACCAGCCTGCCAGCTCGCCTGGGTCGCCGATCAGGCCACCCCAACCGCGATGCGAGAGCGAGAGGAGCGTGCCGCCATCGATCGGCTCAAGCCGCATCTCGACCTCCGTCACTTCCTCGGGGTTCCAGTCGGCCTGATGCCACTGGAGCCCGATCAGCTCACCTGGCAGCCATTCGACGATGCGGCCCACTTCAAAATCACCCTGGACCACCCGTCCGTTGGGACCTGCCTCCAAGTCCATCCCTGCTTGGCGTAGCGCGGTGGCCAGTTCCTCGATGAACACCTCGAACGCCCTCGTCGGTACAAGTTCGATGTCCATGCTGACACACACCCTGGTTTTGCTCTCTTCCATCTGTTCTTTGCTCACTTTCGGTTGACATGGGCCCTGTCTCAAGGAGAAGACCAAAGGGAAATGCATATGTATGTTCTCACTGAAGTCGAGTCCAGAAGCGGTTGCGCGTGGTGGCTATCTGGCGTGTCTGGACGAAGGAGCCATGCCGAGTTGTTGCAGCAGATCCAAGCGATCAAAACTGATCCAGTGCTCCACCAGTTTCCCGTCGGCAAAACGACCAATTTGGATCTCTATCCACCTCGCCTGCTTTCCGGTTGCAGGGAGACGAAACAACTCTCCTTGGTGCGTTCCCTACATGGTCCAGCGCCAGACCAACTTGTCTCCCTCGCCGATCAGGTCCTCAAGCGTGACACGGAGATCGGGAAAGGCGGCACGAAGCATGGTGAGAAAGTGTTTGAACCCATCGAGACCAGATGGAAGTCCAGGCAGGTGTTCAATGTAATTGGCCGCAAACACCTCGTCTGCTACGGCGAGGTTGCCCTGGTTGAACACCTCATCACAGATGAGTCGGACAATGGCCTTGTTTTCTTCTATCGGCATACATGCTCTTCCTTTCTGGGCGTTGCTTTCTTCTCTGTAAGTTTGGACGCATGTTCAATTGTACCCAGACCTGCAGCTTTGGCAAGGGTTTTCCGGAACGCTGACTGCCCACCCTTAATCTGTGCATCAGATGACGAGATGTCGCAGGTGTTCGTGCCAAAAAAACTAGGACCGCATTTTTCTCTAGGATAGCTGTGCCAAAACACTATTCCCGCCAGATGACAACTGCATACAAACGTCAAGAAGTATTGATTTGCATTCCCAACACCAGCAGCGGAGATGAGAAACGTTTTTCTCTCTCCTATCCATCACTTTCACCACATGTGGGGAAGCACACTACTTGCGAGCCAAACCCCCGTAAAGTACCTCAATGGCATAACGCGTGACGCGCTCGGTGCCTTCCGGTCCATCAGCATACGGGCGCATTTGATGTTCGATGATCAGCATGGCCAGCCCGTGCAAAACCGACCACAGGACGCCGGCCAGCGCAGCTGGATCGCCATCGACGATCTTCCCCCTCTCCTGGCCACGTCTGACCACTTCGGTATAGAGCCGATAGACGGTCTTTGAGGCCGCGTGCAGGCTTGCAAACGTCTCGCGCTCAATGGTCAAGCCACTGAACATCTCGCGCATTAGCCAGGGATGAGCCTCCGCAAAACGCACATAGGCGAGCGCAACCCCTAGCAATTGCTCAAACGGCTCATCGGGCACTTCATGCAACGTCGCCTGAATCCGTTCAGCCAGCCAGTGAAATCCCTCTTCGTTGATGGCTGCGATCAATGCTTGTTTGTCGGCGAAGTGGCGATAGGGCGCGGCATGGCTCACACCCGCCCGGCGCGCGACTTTGCGCAGATCAAGCTCCTGCGCCCCTCCCTCTGCGAGAAGCTCCAATCCAGCCTGAATCAAGGCATTTCGGAGATCCCCATGGTGATAAGACTTGGGTTTCTGACGATCAGTATGACTCTCCATCCCCCATCCTTCGCCGGGATATGCCCGACAGCAGAAAGTTTACACCGCAAACAATGTTGACAAAAGAAACATTTTCTGGTAGAATGTTTACAGCGTCATCTTACCGCACCGTCCTGCAGGTTGCAAGAGCGCGATGCGCGAGAGTGCCTGCAAGGACGGTGGAGCTTGCGCATGCGCGAAGTATGCGCATGCCGTTGAAAGGAAATCACATGTCAGCAGTCAGCAAGATCGCGCTCATCACAGGAGCCAACAAGGGCATCGGCTTTGAGATCGCACGCCAGTTGGGCGCACAGGGCATCACCATCCTCGCCGGAGTACGCGATCAGGCGCGGGGAGAGGCAGCCGTACAGCAATTACGCGCCGAGGCCATCGATGCCACCGCTGTTCACCTCGACGTGACCAATCAGGCCACCATCGATGCAGCGGTGGCCTGTATCGACCAGACCTACGGAAAACTGGACATCCTGGTGAATAACGCCGGCATTTCCGCCAGAGAAGGAAGCACGCCGCCCAGCGAACTCGCGCTTGAAGAGGTGCGCAAGACCTTCGCTACCAATGTGTTCGGGGTCTTTGCTGTCACCAAAGCCATGCTTCCCCTCCTGCGACGCTCCGAGGCTGGGCGTATTGTCAACCTGTCGAGCGAGATGGGCTCCCTGAGTATCAACAGTGATCCTACCTCCTACGCTTCGTATCTCCCGCCCACCCTGGCATACAATGCCTCCAAGACAGCCCTCAATGCCCTCACCGTCTTCTTTGCCAAAGAGCTACGAAACACGCCCATCAAGGTCAATTCGGTCAGTCCAGGATATGTCGCAACGGACCTGAACGAGCACAGCGGTTTTCTGACCCCCGAACAAGGTGCGAAGGTGCCGGTGGCTTTTGCTACCTTGCCAGTCGATGGACCAACTGGCGGCTTTTTTGGGGAAAATGGAGTGATCGCCTGGTAAATGCCAGTGTCAGGTCTCTGAAGGCCTCACCGTGCTTCACAGAACATCGCATTACTTTCGACAGGTGAGAAAGGAGAAAAAACCGCGATGAGCGATTGGAACTGTCAGGTCATTGAAGAGTTTCGTAGGCAGGGAGGAAAGGTGGGCGGGTTCTATGAGGGCGCCCCATTGCTTCTGCTCACCACCATAGGCAGGAGGAGCGGCAAACCCTGCACGACGCCGCTGGGATATCAGACCGATAGGGACCGTCTGATCGTGATTGCCGCCAACATTGGCGCGACGAAGAACCCCGACTGGTACTACAATCTCGTGGCTCACCCACAGGTCACGGTCGAGATCGGGCAAGAGACCTTCTCAGCCATCGCTACCATCGTAGAAGGGGAGGAGCGGGAGCGCTTTCTGGCCAGAGGACGAGAGGCGTGGGCCCAGGCCAGGGAGCGCTGGCCTGAGCTTGAGCTTGATGATGTGCCAGCGGAGACGACCCGCCGGATTCCGGTGACTGCCCTGCAACGGATGTAGCCAGGTAACGAACACCAGCACTCCTTCGGACCTTGTCGACGCGGTACGGTCGGTTGCGCTTGAGGCTCAGATCGAGAGTGGGCCAAGTGGAGGTCTGTTCATCTAGGGATGCATGAGTCGGAAAATGCGTACAATCAGCACCACCACCGCAAGGCACAGCAAGGCAATGGCGAACCACTGTATGTTGCGAGTCGATGTCTTTTCGGGCACTGGCTCGTTCATTCGTCGTTTCTGATACTTTGCCTCGCGCCGCCGACCTGCTCGATTGAGCGGCGCTTTTCTACGCCTCATGCTGCACTCCCTTTGCCCTTATGTAAGCGCGGGATGGGAGTATTCCTGTAGTTCCATACGTAACTGACAAACCGTCGCAACACTTTGCCCTATTGTACCCAACTCTGAGGGAGAAAGCAAAAACAGACAGGTACACGACAGGGCAATCGCATCTAATTCACCCCATCCAGAACGCGCTGGAGATAGGTGTTATCCCAACCCGCTTTGAGACGCTTGGCATGGATGCCAACGCGAGACGATCGTTCCTGACGCAGCAGATTGAGGCTAATATGGCGTAACACCGCGAGATTTTCGTCTGCATGG
>WNFI01482498.1_pt2 | contig 13180 bp, 11 predicted proteins | sample 5400471 | NCBI WGS metagenome assembly WNFI01 (sample SAMN13153348, study PRJNA577476) | soil metagenome | isolation source: 100 cm saprolite on Douglas fir-dominated hillslope | place: USA:California | collected 2013-09-17
GATCGTGACCACATAGGGCGCCATTCCCAGGATCTGCGACGGTACGCCGCTCAGCAAGCCGAGCACGTCCTCAAGCTGCCTGGAGAAGCCGAACAGCAGCGCGGCGGCCACGGCGCCGAGCGGCTTCCACCGCCCGAAGATCATCGCCGCCAGGCCTATGTATCCGAAGCCGCTGCTCATGCCAGTGCTGAAGAAGCCCACGTTGCCCACAGTCAGCCAGGCGCCGCCGATCCCCGCTACCAGCCCGCCGAGTATGACGTTGCGGTAGCGGTTCCAGAGCACCTTGATGCCTACCGTGTCGGCGGCCGTCGGATGCTCGCCGACCGCGCGGACGCGCAGACCCCAGCGACTACGGAACAGGCCGATCTGAATCACGATGATCAGGGCGTATGTGATGTACAGAAAGATGTTCGAGTCAAAGAAGATCGGCCCGATGATCGGGATGTCGCTCAGGACCGGAACCTTGATGTTGGTGAAAAAGCCGCCCGTATTCCAGGTGTTCGAATACGGGGCCATCACCCGGTCGTACAGGTAGTTGGTCATGCCCAAGGCGAGCAGATTGATGACGACGCCGAGGATGATCTGGTCGACCCGGTACTTGATCGCGAAGACGGCCAGCAGCGCTCCGACAAGTCCGCCGGTCAAGGATCCGGCGACCAAGCCGAGCCAGAGCACACCGACCGCGCTGGCTACCGCGGCAGAGGCGAAAGCGCCCGTGATCAGCTGCCCTTCGATCGCGATGTTGATCACGCCAGAACGCTCGCACAAGATCCCGGACAGCGCGCCAAGCACGATCGGAATGGCGGCGGTGACCGTTCCCTGAAGCAGGTCAACCACGTTGACCGACCCGACCGTGCTGCCCGCGTCGGCCCAGCAGAGCAGCGCGATCAGGAAGCACAACAAAGCTGCGGCGATGACTAGCCGCTTGCCAAACCGGGAAAGTTCGGTGGTCGCCCGCAGGACACCCGCGCCGATCGAGATCGCGCCAAGAACGAAGCAGGCGGGCGCGCCTGGGACATGAATGCTGGGCACCTGAATGCCGGATCCGGATAGCGACAGCGCGAAGACGGCGTCACCCGTCCGCGCGAAGATGCCGAAGACGAGAATGTCGATGAGGCCGAGCAGGGCGAACGTGCCCGCGGCGAGATACCGCCGGACGTTCATTTGCGGCATGCGGACCGCCGCGGCGATCGCGGTCATCCGTTCCACCCCTTGGCGACGCCCTCCAGGCCGGTACCGGCCGCCTGGCGAAGCCGGTAGATCGACCGGATCAGCGGCGGGGCCGCCACGAAGATCACGATGAGTCCCTCAAGCACCTGAACGATGTCGGCCGGAACCGGGGTCGAGGCCGCAACGTTCGTGCCGCCCGCGTTCAGCGCGCCGAACAGGAGCCCGGCCAGGACCACCCCCCATGGCTTAGCCCGGCCAAGCAAGGCGACGGTGATGCCGTCGAACCCGTAGGTACCGTACGTGCTCGCCGCGAGCGGCGGCGGCGGAGAGCCGCCGGAGAGGATCACGGTGGCGGCGGCCAGGCCGGCCAGCGCGCCGGCGAGCAGCATCACGCGCACCCAGGCGGCCGCCCACATGGGGCAGATTGGCGTTGGCGGCGATGGCCGGTGCGATCTGGTTGGACTGGTGCGGCTGCTGCAGCGCACGGGGCGTGGAGAGCAGGTAGTACAGCAGGTAGATCATTACGTAGTTGAGCATGATCGTGACGATCACCTCATGCGCGCCGCTCCGCGCCTTGAGCTCGCCGACGACCCAGCCAACCACCGCCCCGCCGATCATTCCGCCGATGACACACACGATCACGTGGATGCCCAGCGGGAGGTTAACCCCGAAGCCCAGCCACGCGGCGACGATGGCGCCGCCGATGAACTGGCCGGTCGCTCCGATGTTGAACAGGCCGGCCCGGAAAGCGATCGCGACGGACAGCCCGGTGAGGATCAGCGGCGTTGCTTCGAACACGGTCAGCGACAGCGGGTAGAAGATCGCGGCAATCGAACCGCCGTGGAAGGCCGCCGCAACGGTGGACGGACTGAAGATAGAGCCCTCGAAGAGCGCCGAGTAGGCCGTGGCCAGCGTTTGCCAGGTGGTTGACAGTGCCGTGCCCGGTGCGTAAGTGAGTGAATCCCAGGCCCGCAGCACGATCGGGTCGGTGACCACGATGAGCACGCCACCGACCACCAGAGCGGAGAAGATTGCGAGGATGGTGATGACGGCCGGGCTGCCTTGCGTGATCGCGCCGATGATGACGGCCGGGGTCACCCTGGTGCGTCGCGGGCTAGGTTCGCTTGCCTGGACGGCGACCTGCTGATCGGTCATGGCGCGGGCTCCTCGGCTTGCGGCTCGGGCCTTACCGCGCCGGGCTGCTCAAGTCTCTCGTCGATGCTGGGCTGGTGATTGACGTCGGACTGCGCCTTCTTGCTCACGCCGGCACCCGCCATCATCAGGCCGAGTTCCTCCTCTGGCGTGTCGGGCGGGCAGAAGCCGACGATCTTGCCTTCGTACATGACGGCGATCCGGTCGGACAGGGCATAGATCTCGTCGAGCTCGGAGGACACGATGACGACGGCGGCCCCGCGGTCGCGCTGCTCGATGATCTGCTTGTGCACGAACTCGATCGAGCCGACGTCCAGGCCCCTGGTGGGCTGGCTGGCAAGGAGCAGCTTGACGTCCCGGCTCATCTCGCGGGCGACAATAACCTTCTGCTGGTTGCCGCCCGACAGCGTGCCGGCCGACGTCAGTATCGACGTGGTCCGAACGTCGTACTCAGACACCAGGCGGACCGCCGAGTCGCGGATGGCATTGATGTTCAGGGCGATGCCCGACGCGTACGGCTGCCGGTCGTAGACGTCGAGCACCAGGTTCTCGGCGACAGAGAAGTCACCGACCAGCCCGTCCTCCTGCCGGTCTTCGGGCACGTAGCCGATGCCTGCCCGCAGCCGGTCTGTCGTGCTCGCGTGGCTCAGGTTCCTGCCGTTCAGCCACACGGATCCGGTTGACGTGCGCAGGCCCATGATCGCCTCGCACAACTCGGTCTGACCGTTGCCCTGCACGCCGGCCACGCCAAGGATCTCGCCCGCGCGCACCTGAAAGGACAGGTCGCGCACCAACGGCTCGCCCTGCTCGCCCTGGACGGACAGGCCATCGATCTCGAGCACAACGTCGTCTGGGTGCGCCGCGGTCTTCGAAACCCGGAGCTGGACCGAGCGGCCCACCATCAGCGCTGCCAGTTCGGAGTCGCTCGTCGTCGGTGGGCGCTCGCCCACCACCTTGCCGCGGCGGATGATCGTGATGTTGTCCGCGATGGCCTGCACTTCCTTGAGCTTGTGCGAGATGAAGATGATCGACCGGCCGCCCTCGCGCAGGTCGCGCATGATGCGGAAAAGGTCCTCGGTCTCGCTTGGCGTGAGCACGGCGGTCGGCTCGTCGAGCACGAGCACGCTGGCGTCGCGCAGGAGCGCCTTGATGATCTCCACCCGCTGCTGCACGCCGACTGGCAGGTCCTCGACGTGGGCATCGGGATCGACTCGCAAACCGAACCGTTCGGAGAGCTCGCGTACGTCGCGCCGCGTGCGCCTGCGGTCGATCAGCCCGAACGACGGCAGGCTGATCGGCGGCACGCGGAGGCCGCCCAGGCCGACCGGCGGCGTACGCAGCCGTCGTACTCGCTCGGTCCCGAGCGTGACGTTCTCCGCCACCGTGAAGACGGGCACCAGCATGAAATGCTGGTGCACCATTCCGATCTTGGCGGCAATCGCATCTCTGGGGCTCTTGATATTGACCGCGCGATCGTCGATGAGGATCGTGCCCTCGTCGGGCTGCACGAGCCCGTACAGCACGTTCATCAGGGTGGTCTTGCCGGCCCCGTTCTCGCCGAGTAGCCCCCTGATCTCGCCAGGCTGGACGACCAGGTCGATGTGATCGTTGGCAACCAGGTCGCCGAAGCGCTTGGTTATGCCGCGCAGCTCAAGCTTCACCGGCAGCCTCCCTCCCACCGGCTCCGCTCAGCGGCCCGGCCGGTGGCCGGGCCGCTGAGCGGAGAAACGGTTCTTCCTGACGAGAGGCGCCCTTAGACCGGGCTCTTGGTGGCCGGCTTGATCTGGCCGCTCTCGATCTGCTGCGTGAGGGTCTTCAGCTCGGCCTGCAGGCTGGCCGGAACCTTGGTGTCCCACGGGGCGTGGAACGGGGCGAGCACCGCGCCGCCGTTGGCCAGGGTGCCGACGTAGGTTCCACCTTGGCTGCCGCTAGCCGCGCTCAGCACGGCGGTCTTCACCGCGGAGGCGAGGCCCTTATCCACGCTGGTGATGAAGTACGGGCAGTATGTCGGGGAGCTGACGCAGCCGTCGGTGTCGACCCAGTACATGTAGACATGCTTGCCGCCGGCATCCGCGCTCTTAATAGCCGCCGCCGTACCGAGGCCGTCACCGCCCGCGACCGGGAAGATGATGTCCGCACCATTGCTGATGAAGGTGTTGGTGATGCGGGCGCCCGCGGCCTGGTCGCCGAATGGGTTCGACCCGCCGACAAAGATCCCCTTCTGGGTCTTCTCATTCCAGCCGAGCACCTGAACGTGCGTGTGGTGCTTGGAGTTGTAGTACTGCACGCCGTCCCAGAAGCCGTCTTCGTAGATAGTGACGGTGCCGAACTGCGCGCCGCCGTAGGTCGCGACCTTTCCGGTCTTGGTCATTCCGGCCGCGAGGTAACCGCCGAGGAAGCCATCCTGGACCGTGTTGAAGACGAGCTGGTCGACGTTGCTGGCCTTCTTCGGCTTCGACGGCATGCAGAACGAGGCGTACGAGCAGTCGACTATCGCGAACTTCTGCTTCGGGCTCGCGATGGCCGCGGACTGGGTCGCGGCGCCCATGTTGAAGCCGACCGTGACGATGATCCCGCACTTCTCGTTCTCGAAGCTCGTGATGTTCTTGGCGTAGTCGGCCGACGACGTGGACGGCAGGAACTTGGCCTGAATCTTGGTCGGCTCAGCGCTCTGGGCTGCCTGCATGCCGCCCCACGAAGACTGGTTGAATGACTTATCGTTGATGCCGCCGATGTCGGTGACCATGCACGCCAAAAACTTGGCGGCTTTAGTCGTCGTCGGGCTCTTCGCAGCCGGCTTGGCGCAGCCGGCAGCGAGCAGCGCCACCACGCCTAGCGCGGCGGCGGCCTTTACTGTCCCTCTCACGGTACCTCCTCTGCGGGCGGCCCTGCTGCCGCCGAAATCCACCGGCTTGTTGACCCGGCCCGGCCGGCCATAGGCGCGAGAACCCACCGAGTCCCCCCCGGAATGATGAGGAATCTATTACCGTCACGAGTGATGCGGAAGCGGCTAATCACCCCAGCGCTGGGCCGTTGTGAAATCGATATGCGCACAACTCATACTCGTTACGAAACGCTCAAGGCTAACATATCGGACGGAGTGACCTGGTGAGCATCGACTGGCCGGCGCTGCGCGAGGCCGCGAAGGCCGCGGCAGGCAACGCGTACGCACCGTATTCACGGCTGCGAGTTGGTGCCGCAGGCCAGGCGTCCAACGGCACCGTGGTGACCGGCTGCAACGTGGAGAACGCAAGCTTCGGGCTCACGCTGTGCGCCGAATGCGGCCTGGTCAGCGCGCTGCACGCGGCTGGCGCCGGCTTGCTCGTCGCGGTCAGCGTGGTCGCGGCCGACGGCGCGCCGCTGGTTCCGTGCGGACGGTGCAGGCAGCTGCTGCTCGAGGCGGGCGGCGCTGGGTTGCTGATCGACTCCGACGATGGGCCGCGGAAGCTCAGCGCCCTGCTTCCTGACGCGTTCACGGGCACGGACCTCGCGGAGCGGCGGGATCGAAGTGCCTGATGCGGTCGACCTCATTAGGGCCAAGCGCGACGGACTGCCGCTGGCCGACGCCGACATCGCCTGGCTGATCGACGCCTACACCAGGGGCGTCGTCGCGGACGAGCAGATGTCAGCGATGGCGATGGCGATCTTCTTCCGCGGCCTGGGGTCGGCCGAGCTGCGCGCGTGGACCGACGCCATGATCGGTTCTGGCCAGCGGCTCGACCTCAGCTCCGTTCCGGTGCCCACTGTCGACAAGCACTCCACCGGTGGCGTGGGCGACAAGGTGTCGCTGATCCTGGCTCCGCTGGTGGCCAGTTGCGGCGCTGCCGTGCCCCAGCTCTCGGGCCGGGGCCTCGGCCACACGGGAGGCACCTTAGACAAGCTCGAAGCGATACCGGGCTGGCGGGCCGGGCTGACCCCGAGCGAATTTGTTCATCTCCTTTCCACGGTCGGCTGTGTCATCAGTGCCGCCGGCGATGATCTGGCGCCCGCTGACCGGAAGCTGTACGCGCTGCGCGACGTGACGGCGACGGTCGAGTCCATCCCGCTGATCGCCAGCTCGATCATGTCCAAGAAGATCGCCGAGGGCACAGAGGCGCTCGTGCTCGATGTCAAGGTCGGCAGGGGCGCGTTCATGCGCGAGCGTGACGCGGCTCGTGAGCTCGCCGAGACCATGGTGCGGCTCGGCACCGAGTCCGGGGTGCGCACGACCGCGCTGCTGACAGCGATGGACATGCCGCTCGGCCGCGCGGTCGGCAACGCCGTCGAGGTGGAAGAGTCGGTGCAGGTGCTTCGCGGCGGCGGCCCCGCTGACCTGGTGGCGGTGACTCTCGATCGCTGGGCAAGGCGGCGACCCCGATGCCGCGATGCCGGCCGCCGAGCATGCGCAGGTCGTTCGCGCCTCAGGCCCCGGCTGGCTGCGCGATCTGGACGCGCTCGGGGTCGGGACCGCCGCATGGCGGCTCGGGGCCGGCCGGGCACGGAAGGAGGATCCAGTCAGCGCAGCCGCCGGAGTTATCTGCCTCGCCAAGCCGGGGGAGCCGGTCACCGGCGGTCAGCCGCTGCTCGAGCTGCGCACGGACGACCCGGCGCGATTCACCCGCGCACTCGAGGCGCTGGACAGCGCGATCGAGATCGGCGCGGAGCCGCCGGTCATCGGCCCGCCGGTGCTCGAGCGCATCGCATAGTCGAGAATGGTCGCCATGCCAGCGACCCTTGACCAGATCCGCCGCGTTCCCAAGGTGCTGCTGCACGATCACCTGGACGGCGGATTGCGCCCGGCCACGATCGTCGAGCTTGCGGAGCAGAACAGCTACCGCGGCCTGCCCACGTCCGACTCGGCCGAGCTCGGCAGCATGATCAGCGCGGCTGCCGCCGAGCACGGCAGCCTCGAGCTCTACCTGGAGACTTTCAAGCACACGGTCGGCGTCATGCAGACGCGCGACTCGCTGATCCGCGTCGCGGCCGAGTGCGCCGAGGACCTCGCGGCTGACGGCGTCGTCTACGCCGAGGTCCGGTTCGCGCCCGAACTGCATGTAACGGCCGGCCTGAGTCTGGACGAGGTAGTCCAGGCGGTGCTCGAGGGGTTCGCGGCCGGCAGCTCAGGTCGGGGCATCAGGGTCTACGGGCTGCTGACCGCGATGCGGACGGCGGCCAGGTCGCTCGAGATCGCTGAGCTCGCTGTCAGATACCGGGACGACGGGATCGTCGGCTTCGACATCGCGGGTGCCGAGGCAGGCAACCGGCCGAGCAGGCACTTGGATGCGTTTCAGTATGTCGCCAGGGAAAACTTCCACATCACCATTCACGCCGGCGAGGGGTTCGGCCTGCCGTCGATCTGGGAGGCCGTCCAATGGTGCGGCGCCGAGCGGCTCGGCCACGGCGTCCGGATCATCGACGACATCACGACCGAGCCCGACGGCACCGCGCGGCTGGGCCGCCTTGCCAGCTATGTAAGGGACCGGCGGATCCCGCTTGAGATGTGCCCGACCTCCAACGTGCACACCGGCGCGGCGCTGTCGATCAAGCAGCACCCGATCGGCCTGTTGCGTCAGCTGTCGTTCCGGGTCACGGTCAACACCGACAACCGGCTCATGAGCGGGGTCACCCTCTCATCGGAGTTCGCGGCGCTCTGCGAGGCGTTCGGCTACGGCTGGTCCGACATCCAGTGGCTGACCATCAACGCGATGAAGAGCGCGTTCGCGCCGTTCGACGAGCGGCTCGAGCTGATCAACACGGTGATCAAGCCCGGGTTCGCCTCCGCCATGGCGCCACCGGTCACGAGCCGTCCTGCCGTCGGCGGCCGCTGGTCCTGATGCGGCCATCGGAGCCAGCGGCCGGACTACTCAACGCGGGTACAGCCGGGTAGCGTCGATGCCGTGGCAGTCGATGTGAGCAGCGAGGCAGGTCGGGCGGTTGCCGACGGGCGCAGGGAGATGGCGTGGTCCGGCGCGGGCTCCTGGCTGGCGGACGTCGCGACCTCGGACGCCGGTTTGCGGCAGGTGCTGCACGGGCTGCCCGGAGTCGATCAGGTCGGAGCCGAGGCCCGGGCGGCCGGCCTGGCGACCCGGTCGATCAAGAAGGACGCCAAGCTGACCGCGCTCGAACTCGCGGTGCGGATGGTGGACCTGACCACGCTGGAAGGCGCGGACACTCCCGGCAAGGTACGCGGGCTGTGCGCCAAGGCGATGCAACCTGATCCGGCCGACCCCGCGGTACCGCCCGTCGCCGCCGTCTGCGTCTACCCCGACCTCGTGGGCGTCGCCAAGGCCGAGCTGGCTGGCGGCGGGGTGGCGGTCGCCTCGGTGGCAACCGCGTTCCCGTCCGGCCGGGCATCGCTGGCCGTGAAGCTGGCCGACGTGGCTGACGCTGTCGCGGCGGGCGCCGACGAGATCGACATGGTCATTGACCGAGGCGCGTTCCTCGCCGGCCGGTACGGCCAGGTGTACGAGGAGGTCCGCGCCGTCAAGGAAGCATGCGGCACCGCGCACCTCAAGGTGATCCTGGAGACCGGCGAGCTCGCCACGCTGGACAACGTCTCCCGCGCGTCCTGGCTGGCGATGCTGGCCGGCGCCGACTTCATCAAGACCTCGACGGGTAAGGTCAGCCCCGCGTCCACGCCGCCCGTGGCGCTGGTGATGCTGGCCGCTGTCCGTGACTTCGAGCAAGCCTCGGGGCGGCGCGTGGGCGTGAAGGTGGCCGGCGGCATCCGCACGGCCAAGGACGCCATCCGCTACCTAGTGCTGGTGAACGAGACCGCCGGGGCGGCCTGGCTCACCCCCGGCCTCTTCCGCATCGGCGCCTCCAGCCTGCTCAACGACCTGCTGATGCAGCGCCGCAAGCAGCTGACCGGGCAGTACGCCGGACCCGACTATTTCACCGTGGATTGACAAGCGCGCTGGTCATAAGCCCTCCTGGCCCTTGGTCCCGGGCTCTCTGAGTGTTCCGTGACCAGGCCAGGTGCACTAGCCAGCTTGGGCTCCGGACGCTGGGTCTGGGTGGCTATACGGCATGCGAGAATGAGGAACCTGACGGCGGGAGGCGGTCTTGGCTGACGATGCGGAGCGCGGCAAGGCGGCGGCCCGGCGCGCCACGCGGCAGGGAAGCGCCGCGGGCGCGACGCTGACGACGGAGCGGGGCTGGGATTATGCGCCGGCGCCCGAGTCGCGTGAGATCGTGTCCATCGAGCCCGATTACGGGCTATTCGTGGGCGGTGAGTTCACCCCCGCCGCGAGCGGTCGCACGTTCGAGACGGTGAACCCGGCCACCGAGGAACCGATAGCACAGGTCGCCATGGCTGGCGCCGCCGATGTCGACCGGGCCGTCGGGGCCGCGCGGTTCGCGTTCGAGCGGACCTGGGGGCCGATGCCGGGCACGGAACGGGCCAAATACCTGTACCGGATCGCGCGGATCCTGCAGGAGCGCTCCCGCGAGTTCGCTGTGCTCGAATCCATCGACAACGGCAAGCCGATCAAAGAAACCCGAGACGTCGACGTTCCGCTCGCGGCCGCCCACTTCTTTTATTACGCCGGCTGGGCGGACAAGCTGGAACACGCGGGATTCGGGCCGGAGCCTCGTCCGCTAGGTGTCGCCGGCCAGGTCATCCCATGGAACTTCCCGCTCCTCATGGCGGCGTGGAACCGGGGTCGACAAGGTCGCCTTCACCGGGTCGACCGAGGTCGGCATCGCCATCGCCGAGGCGGTCGCCGGGACCGGCAAGAAGCTCACGCTGGAGCTCGGCGGCAAGGCCGCGAACGTGGTTTTCGACGACGCCCCGGTGGAGCAGGCGATCGAGGGCATAGTCAACGGCATCTTCTTTAACCAGGGCCATGTCTGCTGCGCCGGGTCGCGGCTGCTCGTCCAGGAGTCGGTGGCCGACCACGTGGTCGACCGGCTGCGCCTTCGGCTGACGACCCTGCGGCTCGGCGACCCGCTGGATAAGAACACCGACATCGGGGCCATCAACTCGCGAGAGCAGCTCGAAAAGATCACCGAGCTGTCGGCCGCCGGCGAAGCCGAAGGCGCGCACCGCTGGTCGCCCCCCTGCGACCTGCCGAAGAAAGGCTTCTGGTTCGCCCCGACAGTGTTCACCGGCGTGAGCCAGTCACACCGGATCGCCCGCGAGGAGATCTTCGGGCCGGTTCTGTCGGTGCTGACGTTCCGAACTCCCGAGGAGGCCGTGACGAAGGCGAACAACACCCCGTACGGGCTCTCCGCTGGAGTCTGGACCGAGAAGGGCAGCAGGATCTTGTGGATGGCGCAGCGGATGCGGGCGGGTGTCGTGTGGGCGAATACGTATAACAGGTTCGATCCGGCGAGCCCGTTCGGCGGGTACAGGGAGTCGGGGTTCGGACGGGAAGGCGGCCGGCACGGGCTGGCCGCGTATCTGGATGTCTAACAAAATCCCTAGGGGCAGTTCGCTGCCAACTGACGACTCGTCTGGCGCGGCAGAACGCGCGCCACACGAGCCGTCAGCAGCCAGCCGTCAGCGGCTTGGGGTGCGGAAGACTTACAAGCTCTATGTGGGCGGGGCCTTTCCGCGGTCGGAGTCTGGGCGGTCGTATCCGGTGCACGCGGCCGATGGAGGGCTGCTCGCGTACGCAGCTCGGGCGTCGCGGAAGGATGTTCGGGACGCGGTGGTGGCGGCGCGGGGGGCGGCGGGGAAATGGGCCGGGGCGACTGCCTATAACCGGGGGCAGGTTTTGTACCGGGTCGCGGAGATGATCGAGGGTCGAGCTGGACAGTTCGCCGCAGAGATTGGTGACGCCGAAGGAATGTCCGCGGCGGATGCGCGCCGCACGGTTGACGCCGTGATCGACCGCTGGGTCTGGTATGCGGGCTGGCCCGACAAAGTCGCGCAGGTCGCCGGCGGGGCCAACCCGGTCGCCGGGCCTTACTTCAACTTCAGCGTTCCGGAGCCGACCGGCGTCGTCGCCGTCATCGCGCCCGCCGAGTCCAGCCTGCTCGGGCTGGCCAGCGTGGTCGCTCCGGTAATCGCGACCGGAAACGCTGCCGTCGTGGTCGCCAGCCAGGACCGGCCGCTGCCCGCGATCACGCTTTCGGAGGTGCTGGCGACCTCGGATGTGCCCGGCGGCGTGGTCAACATCCTGACCGGGCACACCGCCGAGCTGGCACCCGTGCTGGCCGGTCATTTCGACGTGAACGCCATCGACCTGACCGGCGTCCCCGCGAGCGGACGGGCCGAGCTCGAACGGCTGGCGGCGAGCAACGTCAAGCGAGTGTTCTCCGCCCAGGACGACTGGGCAGCGCCGCCGACACCGCGGCGAATGCTCACCTTCCTGGAGATCAAGACGGTCTGGCACCCGGTCGGGATCTAACCTACGGGCGTGCCTGGCACAGGTGCTTGCACATTACCGATACGGCGATGCCGTCGTAGTGATCGTCGCGGATGATCTGCCACGCCAGACGCTTGTAGAGCTGTTCTGCTCCGGAACCGCGCTCGGTATACAGGTACAGAATATCGCGTCCCAGAGCAGCGGCCCAGGTTTCGCATCGCGACATCAGCAGGGTCGCGTAGCCTTGGCGACGCGCCGGCTGGTCGACGTACAGGCCCTTGATCCACGGGGACAGCCCGGCTACCGCGTCGTGCCCGGGCATGTCACCGTCGACCAGGCAGATGGCTCCCACCGGGACTCGCTCTGCCACCGCGACCAGCGTGCCCGGCTGAGACCGGGACCGCGACCGCGACATCATGCCAGCGGATTTGCAGCCAGGAAGTGGAGTACGAAATGATGACTATTCGCACCCACCGGCTCTGGGGTGTCATGGTACCGATCATTAGTGCCGGGGTTGCTGTCTCCGCTGGTGTGGTTTCCGCTCAGGCCGCCACCGCGCCAGGCTGGCGGATCGTCCAAACGGTGGGGGTGGCAGGAGGCCTGTCGGAGGTCATGTCGGTCTCGGCGACCGGCGCGAACGACGGCTGGGCCGCAGGCATGGTCGGTAGCGGAATGGGGCCGTCGCCGTTGCTGGCGGAGCGCTGGAACGGCAGCGCGTGGCACACGGTGCCCGGATCGGCTGGCCTGGTCAAGACCGGCGTCGACAGCGCGGTTGTGGACGCCGACTCAGCCTCCGACGCGTGGGTGTTCGCCGGCACCAACGGGAGCGTTAACGACTTCACCGACGCGCTCCATTGGAACCACGGCCGGTGGACCACCACAAGGTTCGTGAACTGGTCCTTTGTTACCTCGGCAGCCGTCTTCAGCCCGTCCAATGCCTGGGCATTTGGCATAGTCACCCTTCCCAAGTTCCGCCTTCTCGCTGAGCGGTACAACGGCAAGGGCTGGCGCAACGTCACGATGCCGGTCGTTCCGCAAGGCACGAGCGCCCTGGGGCCGCGCGACATCTGGGCCGTCGGGCCGGTCACACCAGCATCAGCCAAGGCGGTGGATGCGATAGCGAACTGGAACGGGACGTCCTGGCGGTCGGTACGGTTCCCGCGACTGCGGCTCGGCACCGGCGTGTCAATCGTTAACCCCCAGGTCGTGGCACTGAGCCGGAACAATGTGTGGGTAGCTTCCAGCCTCGGAAAGGGCATGGGCATCTTCCCGGGCGCGCTTCTGTTGCACTGGAACGGATCAGGGTGGCGCCACGTCGGCACGCCTTTCCCCACCGAGCAGGTCGGGCCATTGACGCAGGATGGCCACGGCGGCATCTGGCTTTCCGCAATTGGCTCATCAAAGGGCTTGCCAGCGTACTTCTACCATTACAGCCACGGAACGTGGACGCGGGTCAGGGTCCCGGCCGTTCCAGCCAGCACAACGCAGATAGCCGCGATCAGCTCGATCCCTGCGACCCGCAGTGTCTGGGCGGGCGGAGAGATCTTGCCGGGTGATGGCTCTGC
>WNFI01424418.1_pt1 | contig 13179 bp, 13 predicted proteins | sample 5400471 | NCBI WGS metagenome assembly WNFI01 (sample SAMN13153348, study PRJNA577476) | soil metagenome | isolation source: 100 cm saprolite on Douglas fir-dominated hillslope | place: USA:California | collected 2013-09-17
CTATTGTCTGGCTGGAGAAGTCTTATTCAGTGGCGACAACAGGCTCTTCGACATCTTCGCGGGCGTGGCGAATGTGTCGATAAATATAGTAGGCTAGTCCGAGCACGATGATCGCGATAATCGGATAATCGAACGGGCGCATGACCTGGCGTATCTTCTCCCAGTTGCTGCCCATTATGTAGCCCGCCAACGCTAACGCGCCGCACCAGATGAACGAGCCGATAAAGGTAAAGATCGAGAAGCGGACAAAATTAATGCGGACCATACCCGCCGGGAATGAGATAAACGTGCGTACAACGGGTAGCAGCCGCGAGATGAATGACGCCCAGTCACCCCAACGTGCGAACCATTTATCGGCGCGGGCAATGTCTTTTTTGCTGATCAGAATGTATTTGCCGTAGCGCTCGACAAATGGACGACCACCATATGCGCCAATCCCGTAGTTAACCACAGAACCGAGCAGACAGCCGAGAGCACCAACAATGCCGCCCAGCAGAATTGCCTCGATAGCGCTGCCGCCGCGCGCCTGTACCAGCAGCCAACCAGCCAGTGGCATCGTGACTTCGGATGGGATCGGGATATTAGCGCTTTCTACAGCCATAACAAGCAAAATGCCGATCCAACCGACGCTCTGGATAATCGTGGTGAGGGTGGCAACAATCTGATTTTCGAGTCCCTGAGGCATGAATGATTACTCCTAGCACATTACAAATTCCTGCGAGGCGCAGTCGTTCGACGGTTTGGCAAAGCGGGCGAAGTATACCCGGCGATTGGGGACAGATCAACCCACAGTGTTCGGTAAATATCCAATTATGCCTTCGCCGGCTCAACGATCAGGCTGGCATGTCGCCGCTGGTAGACAAGCGCGATTGCAGTTCCCAGCAAACACAGAATGGCACAAATGAGCAGGGCTAGAGAAACGCTATTGAACACTTCCGACACGACGCCGATGAATAATCCGCCGATGGGTGTACTGCCCGCGAACAGCAGGACATAGAGACCCATCACACGCCCGCGCATTGTGTCGTCTACGCTAAGCTGCAGGCGCGTGTTCGAGGCCGTGGCAAAGGTGATTCCAGCAAAACCAAGGGCAACGAGAAGAACAGCGGACAGTACAAAGTTTGTAGACAGTGCTAAAAATCCAAAGATAATGCTGAACGCACCCGCGCCAATGAATATTCGTTTGACCGTGATGTTGCGGACATAGGCGGTGCTAATCGCGGCAACAAGAGACCCGATTCCCAGAAACGCGGAAAGCGCGCCAAATCCCTCCGCATCAGTGTGCAGCACAAAGCCACTAAGGAGCGGCAGCACAACACTGAAGTTGTAACCAAATGTGCCTATCGCCCCAACCAAAATCATGATTAACAGGACAATTGGTGTGCGCCACGAATATATCAAGCCATCACGCAGCCCTTGCAGCATCGATCCCTTGCTCGAGTGTGGCGCAGCAAACAACGCAGTGGCATCCATCATCAACATCGCCAGAATTACTGGAACAAAGCTCACCGCGTTGAGAAACAGCGTAATCGGAATGCCAACTTTTGCGATGACAAGGCCCGCTACGGCAGGCCCAATGATGCGTGCGCCGTTAAACGACATCGAATTGAGCGCCACGGCATTTACGAGGTCTTCGCGGCTCACCAATTCGGCGACAAACGCCTGCCGAACCGGGTTATCAACAGCCGTAATCAGCCCCTGGATCACGGCCAATACATAAATGTGCCAGAGTTGAATAACATGGGTCGCCACCAGCAGACCAAACACGGCGGCCTGAATCATAGCTGCTGTCTGCGTGGCAATAACGGTTTGACGTTTGGGTAAGCGATCTGCGAGGACACCACCGAATAGTGTAAATAGCGTCACTGGCAGAAATTGCAGCGTTGTGACGAGACTCACCTGAAAAGCGGAATTCGTAATCTGGAGGACGAGCCATGCCTGGGCCGTTGTTTGCATCCACGTTCCGCTCAGCGAGATAACCTGGCTGATCCAGAATAATCGATAATTGCGGACACGAAGCGCTCGAAAACCCTCCGTTATGTTGCTCAGGCGTGAGGTCCGCAGGGTAGGAACTTCAGCCTCACTGTTTGATTCGGGAGTCGTAGTTATCTCCTTTTGTCATGCGCCGATCATCATGCTTTTTAGAGTATAGCGCCAAATACCTACCTTACTTTTGCGCATCGATTCTGGTTCTGACGCTGAAATTGCGGGTGGCATCATATTGGCAAGGAAAAATGATAAGCAAAGTTTGCGGCAGGTATGCCAGCCGCCCATTATAATTATTGTATTTCTGACTTATTCCTCTGAGGAGCGAACCATTTATGCAGTACCGGCAGCTTGGGCGAACCGACATGAAAGTATCTACAGTCAGCTTTGGGGCGTGGGCGATTGGCGGCACGTGGGGGCCGGTTCAAGATGAAGAGTCCCTGGCAACATTAAACAGTGCCATCGATCTGGGCGTCAATTTTATTGATACGGCAGATGTATACGGCGACGGACGAAGCGAACAGCTAATTGCCAAATTGCGTAAGCAGCGCCCGCACGATCAAATTTATGTAGCGACCAAAGCGGGTCGCCGCCTCCAAAAGCAACGACCGGACGGCTACAACCGCAAGAATCTCGCGGGTTGGGTCGAAGATAGTCTGCGCAATCTTGAAGTGGAAGCACTTGATCTCCTGCAATTACACTGCCCGCCACCGCAGGTCTACGATATGCCGGAAATCTTTGGCATTCTTGATGACCTGGTAACAGAGGGCAAGCTCCGCTATTACGGCGTGAGCGTTGAAACCGTCGATGAGGCACTCCACGCTATCCGCAACCCAAATGTTCAAACGGTTCAGATCATCTTCAATATGTTCCGTTTCAAACCCGCCGAACAGTTTTTTGAGGCAGCCAAAACGCGTGAGGTTGGTATCCTGGCCCGGGTTCCGCTTGCCAGTGGGCTGCTGACGGGCAAACTCACGGCGAAATCGAAATTTGCGCCAGATGATCATCGCGCGTTTAACCGTAATGGCGAATCGTTCGACAAGGGCGAGACATTTTCGGGTGTCCCGTACGAACGCGGACTCGAAGCCGTGGACGCGCTTGAGCGCATCAAGCCGCCCAGCCTGACGATGGTGCAGTTCGCGCTGCGCTGGATTCTCATGTTCGACGCGGTGACATGTACCATTCCTGGGGCCAAGCATGCGCGATTTGGTTCATTCGCAGTGGTAGGCTGCCTGACCACCTGATCTAACAAGGTCGGGTGGCGCACTAAACTGACTCTGGCACAGGCTCACCTGCATACGCGAGGATGATTTGTGAGCGCGGTACACCTACCTGAAGCAGTGCATCGACAAGTTGTTTGTTGTTGATGTCCCGGTCAATGATAATGATGTCGTTAATTAGCTGGACGACAAGTCCCGTATTCACAATACGCTGGTCGTGAACATGCCCAACAGATGTCACCACAAAATGTTGTTGATCACTGCTTCTTGTCATATAACTGTAGCTATTGAAGGCTTTGCCGGTGTAACTTTCTAAGACTTTAATCAACGTTTCCTTTAACGTATCCATGCCGTTATTTCCTCATTATTTGGATCGAAAACCAGCAGCTTTAATTGGGCTTGCTGTCTTACAATTATTCCAATCCGTTCTTCCAGTACACCCCTATAGGCTTTCTCAGGTAATGCAAGATACAAAGAAATGTTTTCCCCGCCTGCATCATCGATCACAGCGCGATATACAGTGTACTTACCCACCGTTTCAACAAGTTGCTCCACCTGAGAAGGTCCTTCAAAGCCCTTTACCTCGATCAGTATCGTGGCTGTCTCTGCTGCCTTAGATGCCTGAATATCAATCTAGACATGACGATCAGCAATGACAAATAAAACCTGCTCGTTATCAATTGTCCACCCATCTTTTATGAGCGCACGTTTTACTGTGTCATGGTAGTGATCTTTAGTGGGCATATTATTATCATTCGTTGTTAACCGTTATCAAGAACTGTCTAATACATTCAAAAAGTCATATCCCGGACCGAGACGCATATTGCGATGCATTACACTGTTTAGCTTAGATACATGGGTGTAGATGAACTACGAGCAAAAAGCATAGCTTGCTATGACTTATTAAGCATTTGTAGAAACTCTTGGACTACTGTATCTGGTTCGTTATAGCACTTCGTTGCATCATAGTGTTCCACCACTCTAATGCCGTGTGAGCGGAATAAGCGATCTCGTTCATGATCATAAACTGTTCTTGATGGTGGGTGAAACGGTTCTCCATCTACTTCGAGAATTCCCCATTTTCCGTCAGTGCAGATTAAGAAATCCGCTTCACGATTTTCCCTTGAAGATGGAATACCCAAACGTGCTTTGCAATTTGGAAGAAAAAGGACGTTAGCCTTATCAAGCGCTTCAGCAATTTTGATTTCGCTCTGTGAACGAAAGTTGAAGTTTTTCCAAATTCGAACATTGACAGCACCAGCAGCTTGATTATGCACCCCTTTTCCGCGTGCAATCTCAAGCAACTCTGTTCGCCAATCTGGATCAATATCAACTAACTCTGCGTGGGCGGTGAAATGTTTGATATATTCGTCATCATCTATAACAGCTTGAATAGCTTCCTGAATCTGTCGAGTAATAGAATGTTTTTTATCGCTCAAAATATCATAGGTAGCACGCGGACCTGTAAGTTTTATGTGAACTGCATAATGCGTTTCGTCGCCTACATACCATGTATCGCCAGAGCGGGACAACACAAGCGAACAGGATAGAAGTACATTCGCTGCATCTTCCTCACCTCCAGCAATTAGGAAACTAGCAGCGCTAGCTAGAATAGTATCCTCATTTCCGTTCATCAATTTCTCCAACCAATGAAACCAGGATTTGTGTTTGCCAAATCCACAATCAGTGATTTCAACACTATCCGCGCCGCGCGATAATCTCGGCAAGCGCGTACAAGCCGCCAGCCACAACGCTATGCCCGCCCAGGATTACCGGAACGGGCGCTTCGGCAGCGGCTTGCGTAAAGTCCCGCAGCCAGGGATCGCGTATCGAGTCCAGCCAGTACAGGTCAGAGGCGAACCGATCCGCCGCGTCGGGGTGAATGCCTTCTGCCGCCATCAATACGCGGCTGTCGAAGATCACGGCATCAGCGAGATTGCCCAAGTCTGCGAAGAACCCAGCAAAGCCCCTTGCTTTCAGCCACGGACTGAGGACCGACTGGACCTCACCGTTCTCGACACGACCACTGGCGACCATGCCGCGCTCTTCAGCCATAACGCGAGTCCAGCAGCGGGCCACTTTGTTGAGGGCCTGCCATGCCAACGGTGATACGCGCCCAATCAACGCCAATGTATTCCCTTCGCCCGCTGCGGCTTTAATCAGTTCATCAACTGGAATAAGTTTGAGACGCGGATCGAACACGATTTCGCGCAAATTGGGCATCAGGTCCGGGTGACGGGCGATCAGCGCCAGATCGCTCGGCGTGTCAAGGTCCATGCTGGTCGCGGGCCGGACTCCTGACAGCACCCGGACATCATATTCGCCACTTTCCTGGAGCAGCCAGGCCAGGCTGTTATCGCGGGTTGCCTGACGGATCACGGGGAGTGCGGCCTCGACCCGGCTGATCGCGGCCCAATCGCTGGAATGCAGATTATTGGTCAGCACAATATGCGAAGGGATGGTGGGCGCTGTCGCGTTTACGGAGCGATCCAGCAATCCGACGATCATGCCGCCCACCGATTCGTCAACCAGAGGCGCACTGCCGCCGCCAAAATACATCAAGGGTTCGGTGCCATATCGCACGATCAGCGCGGCGAGTCGCTGCCCAAAATGGAAGCGTTCATCCTGGGCGTCGTCATCACGGATTACGTCGAGATCGCCCGGCAGCCAATCCGTAGTAGGAGCGGCGACCACGATGCGCTCAACGCCCTGACCGCGCAACATACTGATCAGGTCAAGGGTGCTGGCCCGCTGCGCCGCCAATACCAATTGTTCCTGGGGTGATTCGCCCGCGCTGCCCACCATAATGACGGCGCTGATCTCATACTGAGGCATCAACCATCCTTATTTGGTTTGACCGGACCGATAACGGTGCCAGTACAATTCACATATAGACTCTAAGCAATACGCGGCTGCAATAGCCCAAACCCGCCGCCTTCGCGCCGATACAGTACATTGATGGTTCCGCTATCGGCATTATAGAAGACAAAAAAGTCATGACCGAGCAATTCCATCTGGTCGATGGCTTCTTCTTCGTTCATAGGCGTCAATTCAATTTCCTTACGCCGCAAGATGTCGACGAGTTCATCCGTATCTTCCGCCTCGATGGGTAACGCTTCAGCCGAGGCAAGTTCAGGCTCCAACGTCTCGAAGCGATCCCCGGCCTTGCGGCGGCGCTTGCCCTTATAGCGGCTGATCTGGCGGTACATCTTATCCACGGCGACATCTACCGCTGCAAAAATATCAGCCTGCTTCTTATCCTCCGAGCGGAGAATAGTTCCGCGCTCATTGCGCACGGTAAGCTGTGCGATGGCGCGTTCACCCCCTCGACGCTGGTGTTCGTGCGAGAGGTCTACCTGTATCTCGGCAATATGCGGGAGATATTTGTCGAGCTTGTTGAGTTTCTTTTCCACATAATCTTGCAGCCGTTCGTTAATCGTAAGGTTGCGTGAATGAATTTGGATTTGCATGGTGGTTGCTCCTCATATCAATAAACGCACACATTCGGACGCGATGCGCATACTGCCAGAGAAGGGTTATTTAAGGTAGGATAGTCTGTTTTTCAACTGTCCCAGCACTGGCAACAGTGAGCGCCCAGACTTTATTTGCACCTGCCTCCAGCAGGGCGCTGGCGCATGAACGCAGAGTCGCGCCGGTGGTATATACGTCGTCTACGACAACGATCCGTTGACCTTTCACAATCTGTGGGTCAGATGTAAAGGCATTTACCATATTGAGTTGCCGATCACGAAATCCCAGACCAACCTGCGGGCGTGTATCCCGCAGGCGAATAATCGCGTGTGGCTGGAAAGTGATGTGGCTGGCTTGAGCCAGATATTGAGCCAGCAGCGCCGACTGGTTGTAACCCCTCTCTCGGAGACGTTGAGCGTGCAGCGGCGTCGCGGTAAGCATTGTCGGCTGCCAACCAGAGCGGGAAAGTTCTGTCACAAGGCGTTGACCAAGTAGCTCAGCAAACCCGCGCTGACCGGAATATTTCAGACCGTGAATCGCTTTCTGAACTCCACCGCTGAATTCCGCCGTGCTGCGCCGCTCTGCCAACGGGCTGTTCTCATCGACAATGGGCAGAACAGGCCGGATTTTTTGCTGGCAAGCATCACAAAACAGGCTCCCTACGCGCCCACATTCAACGCAACGCGGCGGGAAAAACAGATCCAGGGCGGTGCGTTTCAGTTGGCGAGCAAGGAGCCTTATCTGGCTCAACATGGGACTGCCGGCGTCAGAGTCGCCAGGCAGTCCGGTGGTTTCCGTCATAGCGGTGTGTTCGTGTTCATCAGGATAATAATGGACGGTCCCAATAACACAATCCAGATTGACGGGAAGATCAGAAGCACCATCGGAATCATCATTTTTACTGGCGCTTGCTGTGCCTTTTCCTGCGCACGCTGACGGCGCTTGACGCGCATCTGGTCAGACTGAATGCGCAGAATCTTGGAAATGCTCACGCCAAGCTGGTCGGCCTGGATAAGGGCAGCGGTAAAGCTCGTAACGTCCGGCACTTCCATACGGGCCGACATATCGCGTAACGCCTCGCGGCGCAGTTTACCAAGCTGAATTTCCTGCAAAACACGTCCAAACGCCATGGACAGGTCGTTTTCCCATTTTTCGTAGACCTTACCCATCGCCGCGTCAAAGCCCAGACCCGCTTCGACGCAGATCGTTAGCAGGTCGAGTGCGTCGGGCAATGCCTTGACTATGCCTTGCTGCCGACGGGATATCTGACCCTTGAGCTGCAAGGCTGGCAAGAAATAGCCCAGCAGTGCCCCGCCGACTGTAAAGAGCATGGAATTCAATGGCGACTGAGGAGCAAGTACAAAAAACAGGAAAAACGCGCCGCCGCCAAAAATAAACGTCATCAGAATACGGGTTCCGAAAAACGTTCTGGCATCCGTCTTGTGCGCTCTACCTGCCAGCTCTAGCTGCTTGCGCGTGGCCTCAATTTGTTGTTCCGGCGTGAATCGGGTTAGCATTGTTGCTAACCCCTTGACTAACGGCATAACCACACGATCCCTGAAGGAAAGCGACATTTCCAGGTCTTCGAGCGTGGCTGGAACTTCGCGATCAGCATATTCAGCGAGGCGCGCCTGAAGCGGGTCTGCACCGGAATTTTCGCGCATCCCCACGTAAATCAAAGCACCTAGAATGGAGATACCTAAACCGAGAATGACAATTACGCCAATGATCTGTCCCATAAGTTACCTCACAAGCTAGATTTCGATATCGACAATTTTCTGAATAACTGCCGTGCCCAGGCCAATCATGCCCAATCCAATGGCAATCATAGGCCAGCCGCACAAGCGATTGGAAAACAATTTACCCACATAGTCCGGGTTGATAATGGCAAGAAAGATAGCGAGCAAGATCGGTAGACCGCTGATTAGATAGCCCGTTATACGACCTTGCGAAGTCAGTACGCGAACCTCGCCCTTGAGTTTGATACGTTCGCGGATGGTATGACTGATAATTTCAAGAATTTCAGCCAGATTACCACCGACCTCGCGCTGGATATTGACCGCCGTGATAACGAGATCGAGGTCGTCGCTTGGCATACGGCCTAGCAAGTGGGCCAATGAATCTTCCATTGCGATGCCAAGCTGTACTTCCTGCACAACGCGCCGTAATTCCATAGCCGACGGATCAGGGGCCTCACGCGAGATAGCTTCCAGTGCCTGCATCACGCTGTAACCAGAACGTAGCGAATTAACCCACAGACCCAGCGTATCTGCCAACTGCTCCTCAAATTGTTGCAGACGCTTGCCCTGCTTATAGTTGACATACAATCGTGGGAGAAAGAGGCCAACGCCACCCATAACGATTGTCGCTATGATGTTACCAGGAAATACAATTACGTATGCGAGCAACATCAGGCCAAACGATGCAATAACGTGCAGCGCCAGGAATTCGGTAACGGTTAGCTTGAGGTCCGCGCGCGCCAGACTAGTCCGCCATTTGCTGGCGAAGCCACGGTTCTGGAGCATCCCCTCGATGCGTTCCGCGATGGCGCTGGGTTTCTTCTCTTTTTCTTTGCCTTCTTCTTCCGGAATCGTTATGAAGCTGCCCACGTCGGTATAGCGACCCAGGCGTTCTTCAACGACCCCACCGCGTTGGCCGCGGATACTAACTGCGGCAACGATAAGTATTACAATTGCGAGAGCGATACCGCCGAGTAAAATGGGCAACATAGTTGTGCCTCCCTAACTGCAATGGTGTTTTTATTATACACAAAAGCGCGAAGTACAGTAAAACACAAACTCATTATCATACAGGATATTGGTACTACGCTTGACAATAGAAAATGGGCGCTATGGATATTCCAGCGCCCATTTTAATACAATCTGTTTAGCTGTTGTTAGTAACGCGATTGACCGATACCAAAGACTGAAGGCGGCAAATGGATACCTGCGGCCTCGATCTGGTCAATGAACTTCGGACGCAGACCCGTTGGACGGACACGACCAATGACTTTGCCCGCCTCAATACCCGTCTGCTCAAACTCGAAGATATCGGACATGGTGATGACATCACCTTCCATGCCCTGCACTTCTGTGACTCTGGTTATTTTACGGCTACCATCGCGCAGACGTTCCTGCTGCACGATCATGTTCACCGCTGAGGCGATTTGCTCACGGATAGCACGAATGGGCAAATCCATTCCGGACATCAGGCACATGACTTCGAGACGCGAGATACAGTCCCGCGGGCTGTTGGCGTGAGCCGTGGTCAGCGATCCGTCGTGGCCTGTATTCATGGCCTGGAGCATGTCTAATGCTTCACCAGAACGACATTCCCCGACCACGATACGATCAGGACGCATACGTAAGGAGTTAACCACGAGGTCCTGGATAGTCACTTCGCCACGACCTTCAATATTCGGGGGGCGCGTTTCCAATGACACGACGTGTTCCTGACGAAGCTGTAGTTCCGCAGCATTTTCAATGGTCACAATACGCTCGTCATTCGGGATGAAACCTGACAACACGTTCAGCAGCGTTGTCTTGCCGGAGCCTGTACCGCCGGATACCACGCCGTTGAGGCGGGAAATAACGCAGGCCCGGAGAAATTCGGCAATTTCGGCTGACATTGAGCCAAACCGGATCAGGTCTTCAACCGTGAGTGGTTTCTTGGAGAATTTACGGATGGTGATCGTCGGGCCGCACAGCGCAATCGGGCGAATAACGGCGTTCACGCGCGAGCCATCTGGCAAACGGGCGTCTACCGTTGGCGAACTTTCATCGATACGGCGGCCCAGCGGTGCGACGATACGGTCAAGTACGCGCAGCACGTGGTCATCATTCTCAAATGTCACATTTGAGCGTGAAAGGCGGCCTTTCTGCTCAACATAGACATTCTTGGGGCCGTTGACCATGATTTCAGTCACGGTCTCATCCGCAAGCAGCACCTCAATGGGACCAAAGCCGAGAATTTCTGCCACGATCTGTTCAAAAAGGCGCGTCTTTTCCGCGCGGCTGAGCACGATATTTTCTTCAGCCAGGATAGTGCTAAAAAGCTCCTCAATGGTGCTGCGCACTTCAGGTGAGCGCGTATCCATTGATGGATCGAGTTCTGAAAGAAGTTTGGTCTGGACGCGGCCTTTCAAATCGGCGTAGCCAGTCTGGCTACCACCTGCTGCCTGTCCGGCAACGGGCATCTGCACGCGCTGCTGGCGCATTTGATTCAGGCGCGACTGTTCTTCGCCGCCACCCGTGTTGCCGCTGCCTTTCTCTTGCCCCCCTCCACCTTGTTGATTACCGCGTTCAATACGCTTAAGAAGTGACACCATAGCCTCCTGAACACTTACACATTGTTGCCTTCGATGCTCGGACGCCGTGAATAATTTCACGGCGCAATTTGTTAGTTACCTAATAAGCCGCTGAGCCGTGATTTGGGGCGGGCTGGTTCTGGCGCTGGCGCTTCCTCGGTCATTGGCATGACGCTGGCCCGTACTGCGTCCGCCAGAGCCACAAGGTCTTTGGCGGGCGAAAGGTTCCTGTCTTTGGCAACAACCGTGATACCACGGTTGATAGCAGCCAGCACCCGGCGCTCATCCATTGGGATAACACCGATTGCCTTTCGCTTGAGGTTATTCTCAATAGCGGCAACAGAAATAGAAACTCTGGCCTTTTCCAATTCGGCATTGACCCGGTTTAGCACAAGCTGAGATTTGTTCGGGTCGTATTGCAGTGCATCCATCAGATTTAGGACCGTGCGGACATTTTTGACCGACGGCAAAGTCGGGTTTGCTACCAGGAGCAGCCGCTCTGCCACATCGAACAGCGCGATGCACAGATCATCGAGATTGGACGCCGTATCAACCACAATAAAATCGAAGCTGGCCCGCAATTTGTCGATCAGTTGGGTCACCTTGTCAGCGGTAATTTCCTCGGCATCTTGCGGGGTGCGCGGAGCCAGCAGCACTTTAAGGCCGCTGTCGTGGTTCACCAGGACATTATCGACCAGTTCCATATCCAGGTCATCAACACTATGCGTCAGGTCGCCGATAGTGTTCTGCGCCTGGAGATTGAGAAACACACCCACATCGCCAAATTGCAGGTCACAGTCAATGAGCAGCACTTTGGTGCCCTCACGCATCAGGGACGCTGCAATATTGGTAGCAATCGTCGTCTTGCCCGCTCCACCCTGCGGGCTATAGACAACGATGACGTGAGCGTTATGTGTTCCGGGCTGTTGACCAAAGTTGCCGCCGTGACCCATATCCGTAGCCATTTGCGTAGGCACGATCTGCGGCCTACGGTCATACACACTTCGGATCGTGGCGTACAGTTCTTCACCAGAGATCGGTTTGGTCAGGAAGTCACGCGCGCCGACGAGCATCGCCCGGCGCAGGTAATCCGCCTCACTTTGCACGGACATCATGACGACGCTTGCCTGTGGAACCGATTTGCTTATCGCTTCCGTCGCGGCAATGCCGTCCATGTCCGGCATATTGATATCCATGAGTATGACGTCAGGAACGATATCTTTGGCAAGTTCTAGCCCTTCACGGCCAGTGCTTGCCGTTCCCACGACTTCGATGTCGGTTTCAAATGCAAGGAGCTTTTTAAGGTTCTCGCGTGTTTCCGGGATATCATCCACGATCAGAACCTTGATCACGCTCTTTTTACTGTCTGATTGTGGAACCAGCGGTTTACTCATACATCTAATCCTTGGCCTAAATTATGCCCCTACTGACCACCCAGCGGAATCTGATTAGCATTCTGCAAACCGCGTATCGAGCGGAGTGCAGGTTCAAGCGAAAACGGCAAATGTGACGGTTCGGCTACGCCGAAAGTCTCGAGCATATATTGCAGCGTCACAGCCGTTGTTTGATCTGTCGTCTGGCGTGGATCGCCTTGAGCACTACGTAAAACCAACGTGATTGGCAGATTCGCCGTGATTGCCCAGTTCAACACCACAGCATCCTGCGGCTGTACAGCCAGCGTAATGATATCAGGGAACGGCGGAGTCGGTGTCGCTGGTGGAACAGCCTTGGTCGGTTCACCTTCTGCGGGCGTCGGCGTCGGCACTGGCGTCGAAATCGGCCTCAAAAACTGTCCGTCAAGCGGGAAGTTGCCAACATGCACAACCCACGCTGCCTGAACTGTCCGCTGCGTTGCCAACCGGGGCCGCTGCTGTTCGCTCGGACCAGCCACCACGGGGAACTGGCTGAAGTTGCTCGGCTGAAGTTCACCCTCAATACCGGCTTGCAATTCAATCGTTCCATCGGATTTGATGCTGGTCAGCGTCAATTTGTTTGGCTTGATCGATTGGAAATTCGGATCCACGTCGACGAACAGGTAGGAAACCATCACATCTACGTAGTCGCCATCTGCGATTGCATACGCCACATCCGTAAAACGGTTAACAGCGAAGCTAATGAGCACACGGCCTTTGGGCGTGATGGCGGCTGCATCACTACCCTTCTGCGCAATCTGAGAGAGATCCTCGGCGAGCAGCC
>WNFI01047467.1_pt1 | contig 13177 bp, 15 predicted proteins | sample 5400471 | NCBI WGS metagenome assembly WNFI01 (sample SAMN13153348, study PRJNA577476) | soil metagenome | isolation source: 100 cm saprolite on Douglas fir-dominated hillslope | place: USA:California | collected 2013-09-17
TTGTTTCTTGCCTTGTTGTCATCCACATGTTCGATCTGCAAGGCGATTTTTTTATAGATCGCATTGCGGTCATTTTTGAAATCATGGACCAGCCCTATAAAAGAGGAAAGTTTCTTCTCGGTCAGGCGGGCATATACCACGTCCAGGGCGGCCCGCTTCTGGCAAACGACCATGATCCGCTTGCGATGGGAAATTCCATCGCTAATGAGGTTGCAGATCAGCTGTGATTTTCCTGTTCCCGGCGGCCCTTGGACGACGATCGAATTCCCGAGCTTCACGGCTTTGAGTGCATTTTCCTGCCAGATATCCATGGGGAAGGACGAATAGACTTTTTCTTCCTTTACCTGGGTAATGAAATTTGTCGAGCCGGTTTCTTCCGGGGCATGACGGGACTGAAAGAAATCCTGGAGATCAATGATCCTTTCATTTTCGATCAGGTTCACATAATCCGGAACAAGGTAAGAACCCGCTTGCGGAAAAATGCCCAGCACGGCCTCGGGAAAAAGTTTCAGTTCGCCGTTCTTGTGCTGTTCTTCAAATTTCGCTTTTGTGAAAGAAGTAAAGGACGTCAGCTCATCACGGTAGTTGTCGGGATTAAATTGAATGTCCAGGGAGCCTTTGTTGAGAAGTTGATAGATGGCAGTCCGGAATACAGTGCTGTCGCGATCCGTCTCTTCAAAGTCTTCCTCCATCAACGCCTCATCCGCTTTTACCTTGTTGTAGAATGAGTAAGCCAGGAGAAACGTTTTGTTGAACGTGATGTCCGCATCCGGACGCGGTCGGATCACCCAATGGTGGCTTTCCTGCTCCAGCTCCACCGGAAAGAAGAGAAGAGGGCATTGGACAGGCGTTCCGTCCGACAGTTTTCCCCTGACAAAGGGCCAGCCCAAATGCAAATCTTTGGATCCCCGTTCTTCATAAAGGAAATGGTCCAGCCGTTGAAGCTTTTTCAGCTTTTTGCTTACTTCATTCGACTCTTCCATCCGTGCATCGACGACGGGACAAATGATTTTCTTCTTCCCGGCGATGATGGACTCGATTATGGAAAATGATTTTTCGCGATTGAGCTGACTTACCAGGTGGAGGTCCAGAAACTGATCCGAAGAAAGCCGGCCAAGAAACAAGGATCGGTTATTACCGGAAAGGTTGGTCAACCTTCGCAAGTAATGCGTCAATAGCTTTTTGGTTGCCTCCGGTGGGTTCACGATCATTCTTTCACAGTAAGGTACGGTTTTATCTTTTGAAAGAGGGACTCATCCATCAGTGCAATTTGCCTCAATTCTTCAAGTGTGGCAAAGTCGCCATGTTGAAATCGATAAGCGGCAATGGATTTAGCCAGGTGGAGTGGAATATAGGGGAGCGACCGAAATTCTTTTTCGTCCGCTGCATTGACATTGATCTGTCGCGGCTTGAAATCATCCCGGATGAATGTCCTTTTTTTTAATTGACTAACGACGGCCGAGTCCAGTCCATACACTTCCGGGAGCTGTTCATGCGAAATGAACCCTCCCAGGCGATCACGATACCGGATTATTCTCATGGAAAGCCTTGGTCCGATTCCATAAAGTTGGATAAGTTGAGCCGTGTCCGCCAGGTTAAGGTCAAACCGTGTTGACAGAACGGAAGTTGCGACAGGAAAACGTTTCGTTGGTGCTGAAATTATCTTCTCCGGCAAATCAATATAAGGGTACAGCCTGGTCATCAATAAAGAGTCCATCCCGTACAGTTTACGCAAGTCGCGTCTGACTTTAAATTTTCCTCCTTTGGTGCGGTAGTTCAGAATCCGGCGGGAAAGCGCGTCGGAGAATCCGAGACGTTTGAGATCGCTAAGGGATGCCGTGTTGGGATCAAAAGAGGAAAGAGGTGGGAGTTCTTTTGAGACATGACCGGCCGGCTTATCCCATTTCCATGAGGCAACAAGGCTATCCAATAATTTGCTATTCTCTTGCAATTCGACTGGTCGCCTTCCTGACCACCATCGATAGACCGGTGCGGATAAAACCAGCACGGCCACGAGGGGAAGCAGGATCAAAAAGGCGTTGGTCTCGGAACGCGAGAAGCCAAAGAAACTTCTGATCCAGACTCTGATCCGCATTGTTGAGGAATATATGGCCTACCGCCAATTTCCTCAGCTAAAATAAAGAGAATGCAAGTAGGGACCTGTGTGGTTATTGTCTGGAAAACCTGATTAATAGTACCATAATCCTTAGGCTAGTCATTGGTTATTAGAACTAATAAAGGTCAGCAATCACAAATCAGCAATAAACAATCAGAAGTCCCTCAAACGCATTGTTAATTTTTGATTTTTTATTGTTAATTTTTGATTTTTGACCTAGCGGAACTTAGCGACTTCGACTACCTCCAATGACCCGGGTCCATCCTCCAACTCTTCACATAAATGAGTTCCTTCTCATCCAGGTACTTTTTCAGGACTGCTTCTTTCAGCAAATGATCAAAATCGCTCAGGCACACAAGGGGAATTCTCGCCTCTTCAAAATTCCGTTCCGCTTCATCAAAACCGTATGTGAAAATGGCCACCATACCCAGTACAACAAATCCCGCTTCCCTTAAGGCTTGTGCGGCCCTGAGTGAACTGCCCCCGGTAGAGATCAGGTCCTCAACCAAAACCACTTTTTGGCTCTTTTGAATTTTTCCTTCAATCAGGTTTCCCATTCCATGATCTTTAGGCTTGGGTCGAACATAAACATAAGGGAGTTGGAGGGCGTCGGCGACAAGGGCTCCCTGGGGAATACCGGCTGTGGCAACACCGGCAATGCCTTCTACTTTCTTGAAATTTTCGTTAATGACATTGACCAGCTGCTCTTTAATATAAGTCCGAAGGGGAGGGTAGGAAAGGGACAGCCGGTTATCACAATAGATAGGAGATTTCCCCCCGGAGCTCCAGGTAAAAGGAGTCTTATAGTTCAGTTTAATGGCCTCAATTTCAAGCAGCTTGGAAGCCACAGGCCCGGCTGTTTTCTCTTCGATTTTCACCCTACTCATGGATTGCCAATTTATATTGAAAAAACTCTAAAATCTATTTGTCCGGGACCTAATAATTCATGTTTTTGCAAACCGGCAGGCCAGCATCCCATCCATGAATTTATTTGTAAACGATATTCCGGTAAGAATATTAAAACCCGGTAAAAAGCCGAATCCCGGGGATATTAATCATACCGTTGACGCGAAAAATGAACCGATCACAAAGGCCAAGCTCGTGAATCACGTTTGGGTAAATCGCGCTACCCTCAACGACCTCGATGTTATCCTCGATTTGGTCAATTCCAAAGTACCGATCAGCCTTCTCTCCTTGTTTGTTTCGGTCGACAATTACGATTCCGTCAAAATTTATCTGAAGAAAAAATTCAAGGTTGTGAAAGCGGCCGGGGGATTGATTCGCAAAAAAGAAAAGTTTATGATGATCTTCCGGATGAAAAAATGGGACTTGCCCAAAGGCAAAAAAGAAGCCGGTGAAGATTACGAGGAAACAGCAGTTCGCGAAGTCCGTGAAGAATGCAATGTGTCAGTGAAACTGGGTAAGAAGATCTGCACGACATGGCATACCTATACAATGAACAAAAACAGCATGCTCAAAAAAACGCGTTGGTATGCTATGGAGTTGACCGATGATTCAAGAGAACGCCCCGCCCAGGAAGAGGACATAGAAGAAATACGCTGGATGACGGAAAAGGAGATCTATCATGCCCTGGAAAATTCCTATCGTTCCATACGGTTTGTGTTTGAGGAGTATTATAAGAAGTCGAAGAAGTCCGTGAGGAAGTAGGTGACGTAGCCGCAAAGAAAAATAAGGCAATGAGAAATTTGTTTCGGTACCTGAACCCGCAGTGTTCGCCGTGGTTCGCCGTGCCCGCCATGACCTTGCAACGCAAAAGGCCACAACGGACACGGCGGACCACGGCGTGCACTACGTATCTCACAGTCGAAAATATTGGAGCAATTATCAGTTTATGCAAATAATAAGGGACTCTCTGTACATTTCAACCTTATGTTTTGACAAAGGGATGTAGAGTCAATTAGTTGGAACGGTACAAGTCTTGAGGACTTCGTGTTAAGTCACTTGTTCTATCCAACTCAGGACTCAAGACTATACGGAAGGAAGCTGCTGACATCACCTTTGTACCGGTGTACTTCGCGGATCACGGAGGAGCTGATGAAGGCAAACGGTGGCGAAGTAATCAGGAAAACGGATTCCAACTCGGCGTTGAGTTCGCGGTTTACCTGGGCAATGCTGTTTTCATACTCGAAGTCGGTGGTGTTGCGCAGTCCGCGCAGCAAATAACGGGCATTATTCCGGCGTGCAAATTCGGCAGTCAGTTCGGAAAAAGGTTGAACGCTGATATTCGGGTAGGTGGAAAAGGTCTCTTTGATCCGATCGACCATCAACTCAATTTTGAAATAGCGCTGACTCTTCGCGCTGTTATAACCGATGGCAATGATGATCTCGTCAAAAAGCTGCACCCCCCGCAGCACAATGTCTTCATGTCCTTTGGTGAAGGGGTCAAACGAGCCGGGAAAGAGTGCAACGCGCTTCATGTTCTGCGTCACGATGGACTAAGACTTGAACAAATTCATCGAGTACAAATCGAAGAAATGGTGCTCCTGTACTTCGTCAAACATATATCCAAACTTCAGGTGAGCAGGCCTTTCGCCAAAAACTACATTGTGGATGTACTTATAGAACTCCTGGTAATGCGGAGAATTCTTTCCGATATACCCCCACAACATCACCTGGCTGGTGCTTTGGTCCAGGTTTAACCCTTTCATGACCAGCATGATGTATTTAATATAGTCGGCGAACTGGTTGATGACAAATTGATTGTAATACACCAGCGTATTATTTTTTATATAGAGAATGTGGAGCTTAAACCGGTCGACGTAAACATACAGGGGTGTACCCTCATACGACCTGGCATAATTCAGGACACCTTCAATCAGGGAGGCAGATTGGTGAATAAACCGGACAGCACTATTCGGATAGAGACTCCCGATCCACCAATGGAGTTCGCGCGGGATAGCAAACACCGTGACGGCGTCGGACAGATGATGACGGCAAAAGAGGGTCTCCTCTTTTTCCCGGTCGGATTGCGCATTGAAACGCAGATACTCTTCGGCGGCGGCCTGAACGAATAAGGAGTCGGGTACCTGGACCAGGTGGTTGTTTTTGATCGAGAAAATAACGCCCTTCCAAAACCCCGCCATCAACAGTTCATGCGAATCATAAAGGGAACGAAGGACCACCATCAGTTCATCATAGGAATTCAACCCATTGAATATATAATCCTCAAAAAAGAGAAGCCGGTTGTCGGCTGAATCCACCACGGCCACTTGCAGATCACGTACACCGAGTTGGGTCAGGAGGGTGTACTGATCAAGTTCTTCTGCATCAAACTTGTCGTCCTTGATCTTCCTGATAAGCTTATAGTTGACGGATGTGGCTTGCAAGGGGTGATTGGGGAATTAGTGGATCACGTACGCTTGCAATAATACCCATTTTAAGTGGTTAAATACAAGGGTCATAGCGTAAAATAACCCCTTAACCGGGTTATTTGAGCAGGTTCTTCGGTAAAACGAAATATCCCGTGCAACGCCTTTGGGTTCATCCTTTGAATCTCATCCCAATGTAAAAATTGAACAGCTGTGATGATCTGATCCTGCCTCTTCATCTCCGGATCGCGACCCGTAACCAGGTTGCCCCCGGTGTGCCGCAGCAGGAAGAATAGTTCGATAGCGTGAAGAGGCTTTTGAATGAATTCGCAGGCAAATAGAAATTCGCCCGCTACTGTTTCCAAGCCGGTTTCTTCTCTCAATTCGCGCTGAAGGCAGAAGGAAGCGGATTCCCCAAAATTTACTCCGCCGCCCGGCGGGGCCCAAAAATCAGTCTCCGTAAGGGAGCGGTGGTTCACCATGAGCAGTCGTTCATTTTCGATCAAAAGCCCGCAGGTTCGCACCCGCAGGCGGTTTCCATAGATTTCCTGAACTTGCTCCGTCATGGAATGTTGAAAATTGATGGTACGGTACGAAATTTGATTGATCCCAAATCGTTTATGAATTAACCAGTTAATCCCTAAATTTGAAAAAAAACAGTTATGAAGCCCATTTTAATTTTAATCTTCGGCGTGGCGGTAGCGGCTGCTGCTTTTGCCCAAACGCCCGCAGCCAAACCCAATGGTCCTGTTCTTACCTGGGAAAAGTCCACACATGATTTCGGTGATATTCAGCAAGGCGACAAAGTAGAGACCACGTATAGGTTTACGAACACCGGGACAGAGCCTCTCCTGATCACAAACGTAACGGTTACGTGTGGATGTACCGTTCCCAAAGGATGGCCAAGGGATCCGATTCTTGCCGGAGGAAAGGGAGAGATCGTCGTTGCCTTTAACTCGCTTGGCAAAATGGGCAAACAAAATAAAGTGGTGACCATTGTTTCCAACGCGGCGAATCCTGAAGGAGGCCCCCGGCTTGGGTGCGGTGAGTTCTGAGTGTGATCCCAACAACGCAAGACCAGGGACTCAGGACTTCCTTACGATACCCACTAGCAGAAAGCCCCAACCGGCAAGGAAAAGGAAACCACCCACCGGGGTAAGAAACGCAAATACTGTTATCGATGTGAATGATAATGCGTAAAGGCTTCCACTGAAAAGTAGAATTCCCCCAACCCAACAGGATGCCGCCCGACGCAGGTGAGTTATATCCTGAAACTGTGCCATCAACACACCCGCGATCAACAGGGCCAGGGCGTGGTACACCTGATACCGAACGGCAGTATCATAAACTTCCAACCTGTTGTTGGCCAGGAGTATAGGCTTTAGCGCGTGGGCGCCGAACGCACCTAAGGCGACGCCTAGTCCGGCAAATAAAGTTCCAAATACAAGAATAATTCGTTGATTCATGGATTAGCTATTGGTTATTGGTCATTGGTTATTGGTTATTAGTTGGGGGAACTCTAAGAATCAACAACCCACCACCAATGACCAATAACTAATGACTACTGACTATCCCTCTCTCCAAAGATTGCAGTCCCAATTCTGACCAATGTACTCCCCTCCTGCAACGCAATTTTATAATCCGAACTCATTCCCATTGAAAGCTCTGTCATCATTATGTTCGCCGGCCGTTTTCGCGTGGCGAGGATTTGAAAGATCGTTTTCAAATGCCGGAATTCGCTCCTGATTTTCTCTTTGTCTTCCGTGAGGGAAGCCATCCCCATCAATCCTTCGATTCGTAAGAAGCCCAGCTCTGAAGTCATGGGACTTTCCATTACGGAATACAATTCACTTTCACCAAAACCAAATTTAGTTTCTTCCTGGGCGATATGCGCTTGCAAAAGACAAGGCACGATGCGACCGATCTTTTTACCTTGTTTATGGATTTCTTCCATCAGTCGGAAGCTGTCAACCGAATGGATCAGGGCGACAAAGGGGGCAATGAATTTGACCTTGTTGCTTTGCAAATGGCCGATCATGTGCCAGGCTATATCCTTTGGAAGGACTTCGTATTTGCCGGTCATTTCCTGAACTTTGTTTTCGCCGAAGATGCGTTGCCCTGCCTGGTATGCCTCCAGCAGTTTTTCCGGAGGATGGGTCTTCCCGACAGCGATCAGCCGGCCCCCCAGCCTGGTTACCTCGCGATTAAATAAGTTTATATTGTTTTTAATGTCCATTTTATATCTTAGCCCGCCAATCGCCGCCTCCCGTTGAAACCATACTATGGCAATATTAGGAACTCTGCTCAAAAAAGGCATCAAACTTCGGGAAAACCTGGAGCAAGAATATACTTCACCATTAGAGCTGCAAAAAAAGGAACTAAAGGAATTATTGATCACGGCAAGCCAGACGGAGTTTGGAAAGTACTATGATTTTCCGAAGATACTGGGACATTTTCGCAGGAGGCCGAAGGATTTTTATAAAGTCTTTAAGACCGCGGTTCCGGTGCACGATTACAATAACTGCCCGCGGATTCGTTTGCCGCCGGCATTCTCATGATCGGAGGCAGCACTCACCTTCATCAGCGGGGAAGTTACTTTGAGGGAGACCTGAGCGGGATTCAGGCGGCCCGGCTCCCGTTTTGGTTTCAGCATTTCTATAAGCCGGGAAAAAGAATAGCGAAGACCCGTAAATGGGATGCCAAGTTGGATGAGATCACCAAGAGGGCGCCGGATTGGGACATCGGAATAGTCGTTGGTGTGCCCGCCTGGATCCAGATCCTCCTGGAAAAAATTATTGCTTACCACCAGCTTAAAAATATTCATGAGATTTGGCCCAATCTTCGCGTATATGTCCACGGCGGAGTTTCGTTTGATCCGTACCGGAAAGGGTTTGAAAAACTCCTGGGCCGGCCTATTTATTATATTGAAACCTATCTTGCCTCCGATGGCTTCATTGCCTATCAGGCTTATCCCCGGCGGCGATCGATGCGTCTGGTGTTGAACAACGGGATATTTTATGAATTTGTGGCCTTTGAGGAGAAAAATTTTAACGCTAATGGAGAAATTAACCCCGATGCGGAGACCCTATTGATCGACGAAGTGGAGGAGGGGAAAGAATATGCACTTCTGCTTTCCACCTGCGCAGGAGCCTGGCGCTATCTTATCGGGGACGTGATCAAATTTGTTTCCAAAGAAGAATCTGAAATTATCATTACCGGAAGGACAAAACATTTCCTGAGCTTGTGTGGAGAGCACCTTTCGGTCGACAATATGAACAAGGCCATTGAACTGGTTTCAAATGAAATGAATATCAGTATCAAAGAATTTACCGTGGCGGGAATTCCCTTCGGGACCCTCTTTGCCCACCACTGGTATGTCGCCACTGACGATCCGGTAGACAAAAAACGACTGAAAGAACGCCTCGATTTTTACCTTAAAGAGCTCAATGATGATTATGCAGTAGAACGCAGTGCTGCCTTACAAGAGATCATTGTCGATGCCTACCCCACCAGCGTATTTTATGCCTGGATGGAGTCAAAAGGAAAGGCGGGCGGGCAAAATAAATTTCCGCGGGTAATGAAAAATGCCCTGTTGGATGAATGGGTCTCCTATCTTGCAACCGGTAAATGAAGATCATTCTCAATGGAATCCAATTGGGTGTCGTACTGGCCTTTCTTGTGGGGCCGGTGTTCTTCAGCATCATTCAGACCAGCGTGGAGAAGGGATTTTTGAAAGGTGCGCTGGTCGCCCTGGGCGTATCGATCAGCGACATCCTCTACGTGGTCGTCTGCTATTTTGGATTGATACAGTTTTTCCAGAATCCCCAGTTCAGGACGTATATGGCGTACGTGGGAGGTACCATATTGATCCTCTTTGGGTTGTATTACTTACTGGTCAAAAGCCGGCGCAGCCTGCTGGCCGATGTGCCGGTATCAAATGAAAGAAGGACGTACCGGTATATCATGAAAGGGTTTATCATCAATGGCCTGAGCCCGATGGTATTGATTTTTTGGATTGGCACGATCAGCGTTGCGTCGCTCAACTTTGGATATTCAAAGGGCCTGGAATTTTTTCTTTTTTTTGCGGCTGTCCTGGTGACTGTCCTGGCGACCGACCTTCTGAAAGCCTACCTGGCGGACAAGGTAAGGACGCTGGTCACGCCCAAATCCATTATGGTCATGAATATTATTTTAGGCGTTGTCATGATTGGTTTTGGGGTGCGGCTGATCTGGTTGTCGCAGACTATCGGCTTTTAACGTCTTTTGCCACAAGGCCACAAAGACACTAAGAATAATAAATAAATAGAGGGTTTTGGATCGCAGTGTTCCAGCTACTGGCAAAATTTCACAATACCTAAGTATCCTATGTATCTAGAAAATAATCTACCAAAATTTGTGCCTTTGTGCCTTTGTGGCAAAGCCATTAAGTAGTCGCCAAGGATAATTAATCCTGTAAGACATTAATCAGGAACGTGGACTTCAGCCCCAGCCAAACCAGAAAAAAGAGCATAGCCCACTGCAAGTAGATAAAGTAGTAATCCGATGTGTCTTTGAACCGGGTTTCCTTGATCTCCGCTTTTTCGTATTGATCGATTTTGGCAAACACGTTCTTCAATGTTTCATTATCCGTTACACGGAAGAATTCACCCGAACCGATGTCTGCAATTTTACGCATGGTGGTTTCGTCCACGGTATTTTCCACCATGTTGGGCCGTCCAAAATAATCCTTGCCAAAGGGAACGAGTCCCTCTTTTCCAACAACGATGGTATAAATCTTGATGTTGTAAGCCGCGGCCAGTTCGGCGGCCGTAATCGGATCAATATTTCCGGCGGTATTGTCTCCGTCGCTCAGCAAGATACAGACCTTTGATTTTGATTCTGACTCGCGCATGCGATTGGTGACCACCGCCAGGGCGCTGCCGATGGCGGTACCCCGGTTTTCAATCATGTCAAAGCTGATGTCATTGAGATAGGAGTTCAGCAGGGCGTAGTCGGTCGTCAGCGGCGCTAGCGAAAATGCATCGCCTGAAAATATAACGATCCCGATGCGGTCCTGAAGGCGGCCTTTAATAAAATCCCGTGCGACATTTTTAGCGGCCTCGAGCCGGTTGGGGGTAAAATCTTCGATCTGCATGGATTGCGAAATATCGATGGCCAGCATAATGTCAATGCCCTCCGTCCATTGCTCCACCTTCTCGTTTGTTTTTTGCGGCCGGGCCAGGGCAACTAAAATCAACGCCACCGTAGCGGCCAAAATAAATTCCGGAAGGAACCGAAGCAGGGTAAGCGGGGTCTCCCGCAATTCGCTTTTAACCAATGCGACAGGCAATTTCTGATTGAAAAGATACCGGATCATCCACCGAAGGATAAACACCAAGGGTAAGGAGAAAAGGCCAAAGAGGAAAAGAGGGTTTTGCCACGTGTATCCCGAAAGGGTAGCCGGGTCAAACCAGGACAGCGAATACCACGGATCCATCGTCTTATCCATGCTTCACCTCCTCCGTCCTTCTATTGAACTGGTCTTGTGAAAAGGTTCGCAGCGGCTCAAAGACTTCGGGTGAAGAACTGCCGTCGCGGGCATACACCATCCTGTCGATGGCATGAAGGGCCTTCCCCAACGTTTCATCTGCAGCCATTTTCAGAATCTCCTTCGTGGTGAATTTGGTATAGGGCCTGCCCACCAGGCTTTCCATGTATTTCTTCCAATCCACCAGCGCGGCTTCCGCCCCGGCATACGTATTTTCCTTTCGCAACTTTTCTATGTGCTGAGCGAATCGCTGCAGGAAAGCTAGGTGATTTTTATTGAGTCGTCTCAACAAAAAGTATCGCCTTATTTTTTTTCCAAAGACAATTCCCACGATAATAAGAATAAGGATCAGGACGCCCCCGATCAGTAAGAAGAGGGGGTAATTCAAAAGCCATCGTACGTCGAGGTAATCCGCATTGTATTTCAGGGGCAGGTCTTTGGCCGTTACCGACTCCGGGATTACTTTCACGGACGTTTTGATAAAGAGGGTGTCGGGCTGGGCATAGACCGCGGTACAATCGGTCCGGTTTAAAACAAACACCGGCAATCCGAGCCATTGCACACTATCGAGTTCGTACGTGGAAAGGAAGTAGACGGCGCTATCCACACTGACTTGATGGTTCGTGTGTGTGGGGAAATAGGTTTTCTTCTCGAGCTCAAAGGCGATTTTGATGGTGTCTTTTTGAAACCGCCCCCGGACAAGGATCTGCTGGGCGGGCGCCCAAATGCAAAACAAAATGCCGGCGAGAAGTAAGAATGAAACCCTGCTAAACACTTTTCACAGTTTTATTTCCCACCTTAAATAACTTGAGGAGTTTAGGGACATAATTTTCATCCGTGTCAATCGTCACAAAATTAATTTGATGCTTGCGGCTGAAATCCGTCAATTCTTTTTCCCGGACGCCGTGGTGCTCCCGGATGCGGTTACGGAAATCGCCAAACGAGGTGTTAACCCAAAGTGTCTTTTTACTTTCTTTATCCTGAACGGGGATAATGCCCAGCCTGGGCAGTTGTGTCTCCCGCTTATCGCTGATACGAATCATTACCAAATCATGCCTGCGGGCTAACGATTTGAGGCCGTGCTGGTACCCTTCATCAATAAAATCGGAAATCATGATGATCACCGCACGACGTCGTATTGAATTCAACGCAAAGGATATGGCTTTATTCAAATTGGTCTTCAGGGATCTCGGTTCCAGCTTAGCGAGGGAGTAAATCAGCTGATAAGCCTGGACGGTTCCTTTGGCTGGTTTGATAAATTTCTCCCGGGCATCCGAAAAGCAGATGAGTCCGAGCTGGCTCGACTCCTTTGCCCCCGCAAGGGCCAGTACGCCGCAAATCTCCATGCCGATGTCCATTTTTGTTTTGCCCGGACTTCCGATATTTTGCGAAGCGCTCACATCGATAATGAAAGAGATCGTCTGCTCTTTTTCCTCCCTGAAGGTCTTCACGAAGGTCCCATGCCCTTTCGCGGTAACATTCCAGTCGATGCTACGGATATCGTCGCCGTATTGATACGGGCGTACATCATCAAATTCGAGTCCGGATCCCTTGAAAATGGAGTGAAAATCACCCTGCATTTGGCTGTTGATCGCCTTCCGGATCTGGATCTCGTACTTGCGAAGTTTTTTAAGCAGTTCTTTCAACCTTGGCCTGGTTTTAGAGGGTCAAAAATAAAGTAATTATGACTAATTTTGACTCGTTTAAAATGGTATCAACGATAAATTTGACCAAAGGTAGCTCCTGGAAGACGATCCTGGTGGTGGTTATTTCGCTTTTGTCGCTCTATTCCTGCAAAAAAACGGGACGCCCCGACGATGTTCTCAGCCAGGAAGAGCTTGCTGATTTGATGGTGGAGTTCTACCTCGCAGAAGGAAAAATTAATACCCTGGGTATTCAGCGTGATTCTGCGATGAAGCTCTTTCTGCCCTTCGAGCAATCCGTTATGACAAAGAAAAAAGTATCCGATGAAACATTGAGCAGAACATATAGGTACTATCTGGACCATCCGCTCGAATTTGAAAAGGTATATGATGCTATTATTGATACACTTAGTTTGCGTGAAACGAAGGCGAATCGGATACAACCTAGGTAACAGGTAGTTGGTAATCGGTGATCGGTAATCGGTGATCGGTGGAGTATACCTAAGAGACGTCTTCAGCTGGACGAACTCAACTTGCACCTAACTCGTAATGAATATGAAAA
>WNFI01219370.1_pt1 | contig 13175 bp, 12 predicted proteins | sample 5400471 | NCBI WGS metagenome assembly WNFI01 (sample SAMN13153348, study PRJNA577476) | soil metagenome | isolation source: 100 cm saprolite on Douglas fir-dominated hillslope | place: USA:California | collected 2013-09-17
GCCGATCTGCTTCACCTGCACGTTGAACGGATACGACGCCGGCACCTATGACCTTCCGGGAGCGTTCTGGAACGTCAGGGCGACTTACAAGTTCTGATACGGAATGACCGATCAAGTAGCGGTTGATCATCCAGGGCGCGCTGATATTCGCGAAGGCAAAGAACGGTCCTGCCGTTGCGACTGCGTGCTGGGACCATCTGTGCTGTAATCTCGTGATCCTTTTTGCGCGTCCCAAGGGAACGACCCCATGCACGGCAAAGCATCCCAGATCTTTGCGATCCAAGCTCTCGTGCCGATGGCCTTCCTCGGCCTGGTAACACAAGGAGAAGCGCACGAGCCGGCTACACGCTACCCACGCATGGCGCAGCTGGCTCAGTACCTCGACGCCGATCAAAACGCTGAGATCGCCATGGCACGTAGCGCAGCTCCGGCGGCCCTATCGCACGATGCCACGGTGCTGGTCCTAAAGCCGAACGGCTACGAAACAGCGGTAAAAGGTACGAGCGGTTTTGTCTGTCTCGTGGAACGAGCATGGATGGCCCCGTTTGACAGTCCGGACTTCTGGAACCCGAAGATACGGGGCCCTATCTGCTATAACCCCCAGGCTGTTAGGTCTGTTTTGCCGATCACCTACAAGAGAACCGTGATGGCCTTGGTCGGTTTGACCAAGGCGCAAATGGTTGCACGCCTCAAGCAGGCAGTGGAGCACAAAGAACTGCCCCCGCTGGAACCCGGAGCAATGTCCTACATGATGTCGAAGATTGGCTACCTAGGAGATTCTGTTGGTCAGTGGCACCCCCACCTGATGTTTTATGCGCCAAGATCCAATGGATCGGATTGGGGTGCCGACCTTCCACAGTCCCCAGTCTTGCTGAACCCACAATTCCAAGGCGCGCCTGAGCCCTTGGCTACTTTCATTGTTGTGCTGCCCAACTGGTCCGACGGAACACCCAGCGCGACGCAGGCGCACTGATCGTCGCCTTAGTCGACAACACCGAACATCCCATTCAGTGGTAGGTCAGTCATGCGGATAAGCTCGCAGATTCTCAACGTTGCCTATGTCGCCACGCTCACCATTCTCGCGTACATCACCGAGGCGGCTGCGCAAGCCACGACGCCGTCTCCGGTTGCCCCACCACCCAGCGCCCGACGTGATGGTCAGCACGATTTTGATTTCGAAATCGGCTCCTGGAAGACTCACCTCAAGCGGCTGTTGCATCCACTCGCTGGGTCGACGACATGGGCTGAATATGACGGCATCACCACCGTCCGTAAAGTCTGGAATGGTCGCGCTAACCTCGTCGAGCTCGAAGTCGACGGACCGAAGGGTCACATCGAAGCGCTCTCTCTACGCCTCTATGATCCTGAGTCGCATCAGTGGAGCCTCAATTTTGCCAATAGTGCCGCCGGTTCGATGGCTACGCCGTCGGTGGGCGAATTCAGAAACGGCCGCGGGGAGTTTGTCGACCAAGAGGCCTTCGGACCTCGGATGATTCTGGTTCGCTTTGTAATCTCAAACATCAGCTCAACTTCATGTCACTTCGAGCAATCGTACTCTGATGATGGCGGCAAGACCTGGGAGCTCAATTGGATCGCGGACGACACGCTGATGCGCGACGCGACATCGAAGATCGACTAGATTCCGTCACGCCCCATTCAACGCAGGAAACTCAGGCGATTCCTTCAGGCACTCTGCGCGGGTAGCTCAAGCACTGCGTCGTGTTCTTGGGCCTGCAGGCGCTGCAAGAACTCCTCTCCCTCGAGAGCGGGTGCGCTCCAGAACCCCTGCCCAAAATTGCAGCCGATCTCGTGCAAGAGTTGTGCGACAGTCTGTGATTCGATGCCCTCAGCAACCGTTTGGAGCCCCAGGCTGGACGCCATCTGCACAATGGCCCGCAGGAGCGCGCTGTCGCTGCCGTCCGCGCCAACCCGGCTGACGAATGACCGATCAATCTTGAGGCAATCAAATGGAAACAGCTGCAGGTAGCTGAGCGAGGAGTAGCCGGTGCCGAAGTCGTCCAGCGCCAGAGAGATGCCCATTTGGTGCAGCCGCTCGAGCAGTTCACGCGCCGGGCCGACGTTGCTGATCAGACTGCCTTCGGTGACCTCGAATCTCAGCAGCTCAGGGGCGATGCCGGTCTGCTCGAGCGTGCGTGCGACGTATTCGGCGAGACGCAAATCCTCCACGAGTGGGGCAGGCAGGTTGACCGCGACATAGAATTGGACGCCCGGTGGGAGCCTCTGCCTCCAGCTCGCGGCGACCTTGCAAGCGCGGCGGATAACCCAGCGGGTGATTGGCGCCATGAGTCCCGCTTCCTCGGCGATCGTGAGGAATCTGTCGGGCGTCAGGAGTCCTTCCACCGGGTGATTCCAGCGCAGCAGAGCCTCGCTGCCGACGATCTGCCCCGAGTACAGGTGAACAATGGGCTGAAACAGCAGCCGCAACTCACGTCGCTGTAGCGCAACATGCAGATCTGCTTCCAGATGCACCACATTCATCGCCTGCTCGCACAGCTTTCCGTCGTAGGGGACGATGTTGCGATCCGGCCGCGCGGCGGACAAGGCGATGTCCGCTTCCCGCACCACGTCCTCCGCGCGGTGCAAGCCGGAGTCGACGCAAGTCACGCCAAAACGCGCGGCCACGGCGATACGTTGTTTGCGGAGCTCGAAGGGCGCCGCGAAGCCGTCCTGCAGCATCCGGGCCGCGCTGAGTGCCGTGTCGATTGAGTGCAAATCGCACAGCAGGACGGCGAACTGATCGGCATTCCAACGGCTGACTACGCGCTCAACAGGGGTGGCAATCTTCTCGAAACGGCGTGCCACCTGCAGCATCAATTCATCGCCGGCGGTGTGCCCCATGGTGTCCTTGATGAGCTTGAAGCGGTCTATGCCGACCAGGATAACCGCCAGGCGGTAGCGACGTTTGGTTCGTGCGTGGCGCAGACCCCGATCCAGCTGGTCCATGAAGTATCGTCGGTTGGGCAGGCCGGTGAAGACATCGTGATAGCGCGCGTGATCGAGGCTCTTCTGCAAGTCCTCGCGCTTCTCGACTTCGCTCATCAATCGTGCATGCGCGCTCTGCTGTCGGTGCTTGGAGGCCTCCATTGCCCCTTGCCAGCGTCTCGAGCTGCGGGTGACTTCATAGACTGTGAGGGTGAGTAGCCATACACCAAGTCCGAGGATGGCGGCGTCGGCCGCCAGCTCCGTGAGCGGGTACCAGCCCACCCGCGGGCGCACCGCGATGCTCCAGTCACCCTCCGGCAGTCGGTGCGGAAAAGCGACGGGGAAATGAACTGTCTGGTGGGCGGCCTGTGCGAGGACACCCGCGTGCGTCGCGAAGAATACCTGGGACCGACCGCTGATCCGCTCGAGCTGTGATAGCTCAACATAGTAGCCGGCGCGGTTCACCTCGCCGACCGCGGCTGCTTGCAGCAGATGTTCCACATCCTCATAGGCGATCGCCCAGCCAGGTTGGCGATCGCCCAGCCAGGTTGCCGGAGGCCGCCACCCGACATCGGCACGGTAAGCGGGGCCCGCGCCACGACAATCCACTGAGTGCCCAGGCGCATGGGTCCGAGGAGCGCGGGTCCAGGGGTGATGCCGCCCGGCTCGCCGGCCCTCAATTCACGGGCAATGCCGTCAATCCACTCCTGCTGTGCGGGATCTGCCGGTTGCGCGGGAGCGTCTGCGATCAATCGGAACGTGCCGGGTTCGGCGTGCGGCGCGGCGAGTGTTGCGCCGCCGGCTTCAGTCCCGCTGGTCGCCGCACGCAGTGCGTACCGCCGTGCGCGGTCGGTCAGCGCCAGCAGCTGCGAGTCAAGCGCGCGGCCCAGTCGCAGCACGACGCTCTGCGCCAACTCGCGCGCATGCACCGCGTGTTGCTGCATGCTCAGGTCGATGAGCCTCACCCCGGCACTGAGCGTAGCTGCCGCCACGATGATCGCCACCAGGCGCTCGCGATGAAGGAATGTTCGCGTTGCCCGCATCGGCGTGACTCATCTGGCGAGATGAAGCGAGTAGCTCAACGTCAAGGTCATGCGCTCGCGGCTGCCGAGATCGAGAGAATCCGCCAACAACCCGAGTTCATTGCCGCCCATAGGCCTGGGAATCCCCACGGACCCCTCCGCCGGGCGATCCGATGGGTTCGCAGAGCGCGCGGCGTCGCGGCCTGAGAGTCGAAGCGCACGTTCATATCCGCGGCATCGCCTGAGTGTCCGCCGTCAGGGTGTCTGCAGCCGCCCTGGGCAACGGCGCCATAGCGATGAGATAGATGCATTCTTCTTCACCCGGCAGGGCGATGCTGCAGGTGCGCACCTCGTAGGCGCGCCCGCGAATCTTCGCGTGCGATTTACGTCGCCCGCTGAGCCCAGGTCGCCAGCCGCCGCGGTCGCCCAACTGGGACAGCAGCTCGGACGCATCGATGCCCAGGTCGAGCTCCGCGAGAAAACCGCGCGCCGGCTTGTTGAAGGCCATGACCCGTTCCCGGGCATCGACGACGAGGGCGGCGTAGCCGGCGGCATCCAGCGCGGCGCTCAGGCACAGTGATTCCGTCACGTCCTGCATGATGACGAGGGCCAATCGCCGCTTCGCGTGCCACAGGTGCTGCACGCGGATCTCCGTGGCGCGCAGCTGCCCGGCGACCCGGAGCATGCATGGGTGGGTTGTCCCGCCGTCACCCACCAGCAGTTCCTCCACGACCTCCGGATAGGAAAACTGCACGATGTCGAATAAGCCGGCGGCGCGAGCTGCTTCGTGGTCGCCAAAAGTTTTCGCCCACAGCTTGCTGGCGTGGACAACCTGCAGCGTGTCCGGATCAACTAGCGCCACCGGCAGCGGCAGCTCCCGAACGAGTGCTGTCCATAGATCCTGTGCGCGTGCCAGTTCCTGGTGTGCGGACTGGGTGTGCCGGTGAAGCTTGGCGAACAGTGAGGCCAGAAACTCTGCGGACACGGCGCACGCGCTCAGCAGAATGGCAAATGCCGCGAGTGTCACGATGAAGTAGCCCGCGGGTGCGTAGAAGCCCGGGAGCGGGGAGGTCACGCTGGCAGCGCGACCCACCAGGGCGGTGAGCCACGCGCCGCCCGGGTTCAGGCTCTCCAGGTACCAGCGCAATTCGGGAGTCTGCCGCAAGGCGACCGTGCCCGCGACCAGGATACCGAGCGCGGCCGTCAGGTATGGCAGTCGGCGGGCAACGAATGTCGCACCAATGACGGGAAAGACGAAGGCCAGCAGGAACGAGGGATTCTGCAGGCCGCCGGCATGCTGCCATATCGCGCCGATCAGCAGCACGCCGGCCGTATGGATGGCCCCCAGCAGGGGCGGTAACCAGGCGGGCCGCACTCGCTCGGCGTCCGCCGCGGCGGCTAGCGCCACGTGAACGGCGCCCAGCCCCAACAGGCCCCAGCCGATCGCCCCGACATCGACGTCAAATGCGCTGAGCAGGCGCGGCGCCAGCGTGGCAAAGAGGACGGCCACCAGGGTCAGCAACCACATATTGTCCAGCAGCTCTGCGGAGCTCGCGGTGGTCGACCACGCGGGGGCCGCGAGCGCCGTCGGCGGGGTGCTCATCTGGAACTCACCCCATCCATCGGGCGCGCGGCATTCACGGCCGCGACCGCGGGACTCGCATTGCCCCAGTCATTGCCGTCGAGAAAGGGATGAGCGGTCAGTACTGGGCCGGCGGGCGGCCGATAGTCGACGACATGGAGCGGCGCGGAGCCCGCTTGCAGCACGCGGTTGTGACGCAGAATGGGGGAGTCGCCGACGACATCAATGCCATGGTACTTGCTGGCAACGATGATGTTGTCGATTGCGGTGCTCGGATAGCGTGCAGCGCCGAGCACGAAGGCGATGCCGTAGCCGCAGTTGTGCAGTCGATTGCCCTGCACCAATGTGTTGGTGGATCCTCGGATCATGATTGCATGGGCGTTCACATGATCGATTTCGTTGTCGACGATGATCGCGGCGCTGGTGTTTTCTGCGACGATGCCCATGGCTGCGCCGCCGCTGATCCGATTGCCACGCACTACGGCACCGGAACCGAGCAGGTGGATCGCAGCCTCACGCACGTTGCTGAAGACGTTGTGCTCGAGCTGCATCACCACGTTGCCGACGACCATGCCAATGCGCTCGCCGCTGAAGCGGTTGTCACGCACCGCGATCGAAGCCTCGCCAGACTCAGGTGTGCCGCGCACCGCCCAGATACCCGCGTCGGTATCCGCGGAGAACTGATTCCCTACCACCAGCGTGTTGCGACTCGTGGCGGCGAAGCGCACGCTCAGCCGATTCTGCGCGAAGCGGTTGCGCTCAAGGTTCACGCCGTGGACGTTTTCGGCTACGTCGACCCCCGTATCGCAGAACTCGATGGACCCGGAGTCGAGGTGAAAGTGACTGGCGCGGATCAGGATCGCGGCGGCCGCGCAATGGCGGATGCCCAAGCCCGTAATGGATACGTGCTCGGCATCCACGTCAAACACCGGGACGGCACCGAGTGCGCTGCCGTCGATCTGGGCGCCAGCCGGTGCGGCGACGAGGCTTACACCGTGCGGGTTCACGAGCGGCGGCAGCGGGGTCTCAGGCACGATCGTGGTGACGCGCACGACAATCGTGGCACTGCCGGGTGCTGCATCGGCTGCGAACAGCGCCTCGCGCAAGCTACCGGGTCCCCGATCCGCACCGCTGGTGACGCTCAGCTGCAGCTGCGCGGTGGAGCGCGTCAGTGCCGGAAGCACAGAGCCGTACCACCGGCTTGCCAGAACAAAGGCGCCGAGCGCCGCCAGCAAGGCGACGGCCAAAATGAACCGACCGCTAAGCCGCACCGCGCTCGCCCCCGGGGTGTTGTAGAACGAAGACCGCATGCCATGAGCGTCGTACCGCGACGCGCCCCAGCAGCCCGTCGATCGGGGTCGACAGGGCGGCGACGAAAGCCAGTGCGCTCACGGCGAGCGGGCGCGGTAGCTTTGGCAGCAGTGGCAGCAGCCACGTCTTGAGTGGTGTCGGGTCGACGCCGCCGATTGCCCGGACGCTAAGGCCACACTCCTCGAACAGGCTGCAATAGCTCTCGCGATCCCGCGCTTTGAACACCGTGGTGTTGCAGCGATGCACTGTGGCGGTGGGCGCAGCCTCGAGCAGGATCATGCGTCCTCTCGCTGCCAGGTGTTCAGCGAGGCGCAGCACCGCACGGCGCAGCGCACCCACATCGAGGATGTGTTGAAGCACCGTAACCCCGAGTATCAGATCGTAGGGTCCGCCGGCGTCGAGATCGGCGAGATCCTGCACGAAGAACCGGCACCGGCTTGCCAGCCCGGCGTGGGCTGCCCCGCGACGGGCTTCGCTGATCATCGTGGGGCTGAGATCTACGCCGGTCACGACGGCACCGCGTGCCGCAAGCCAGCGACTCCAGCGGCCAACGCCGCAGCCAATGTCCAGCACGCGCGTCCCCGGGCCGACGCGGCACCAGGGCGCGAGGGCCAGGCGTTGGCTGCAGTGGATCATGCGGTTGTAGAACTCCGGCATGCCGTAGGAGCAGACCGCGGCCAGCCCTTCGCCCTCGGCTGCGAACCGGCGCGCCCGCTCCTCCCAGTAGGCGCCCGGGACGTACACGGGCGGGGCGGGGGTTCCTCGAGTCGACATCAGATCCTCGCTTGCCCAGGTGGTTGTTGGAGAAACGAACCGCCCCCGTCATGGGTTTCGTAGTGATCGCGGTAGAGTCGCCGCCCGAACAGGCGCAACGCGAACCAATTGGCGAATCCCGCGGTCGTCGCGGCAACGTTCGCAAGGACGTAGAGCAGATAGAGCGGCACGATCGGTGCGACGTAGCTGCGCTCAGCCCGGGGAACGACGCCGAACAATGCCACTAGCCCCAGCGCGAGATAGCTGGCGCTTGCGGCCGCGAAATACACCGGGCTGCCCGGGCCATCCGTGCGCAGCAGATCGAGGGCGAACAACTGGTCGACGCCGGCGGCGATGCCGAAGAGCAGCAGCACCGCGCTTACCACTCTGACCGGGTGCAGGGCGAGCGACAGCACTCCCATGTAGACAATAAACTGATAGGTGGCGAACGGCCCGCGGGCGCTGACCCTGCGGATCTCGGCGAGCCGCTCGGCGTACACCTTGATGAACCCGTACGACCATCCCGGGATCAGCGCAGTCTCCAGGTCCTCGGCGTAGACCGAAAGCGAATGACGGTCGAGCGCGCGTGCCAGCGCATCCCGACGGTACAGACAGACGCCGGAGCTAACGCAGTAGTCGGCTAAGCTCCTGCGTCCGAGCCAGCATCCCAATGCGTACTCAAACGCTTGGAAGCGCCCGAGGAACCCGTCCGGCTCGATCATGATGGACGGACACGCGGCCGCCGCCCCTGACTGCTGGAAGTCGGCTATGAGGCGCTCCAGCGGTGCTGCGCTACCGTCGCCGGGTGCGCGAATCCGGATGTCCGGATCGATGACCAGAACGGTCTCGACGTTCGCCGGCAGCAATCCCAGTAGCTGCCGCAACGCACCTGGCTTGTGACGATTGACGCCGTCATCGATGCAGCGCCAGCCCGACTGGCGCAGCTGCGTTACGGTGTGGTCCTTCGACCCGTCGCTTATGAGCCAGACATGATCCCGGTAGGGACGCAAGGCCTCCCTGAACTCCTCAAGCCGGGCCTCGAGATTGAATACGGAGGCGACGATGGCAAAGGGTCGGGCGGCGGCCCGTCCGCGCGTCCCGCCGCAGGCCTCAGCGGCCAGATCAATTGACAGTCTTCCGTCTGCGGATGTTTCCGTAGCCGGCGCGCGGGCGGTGTGCCAGCGGTGCACATACAGGCGGATGGCAAAATCGATCGCATCGGTAAACACGAGCCAGTTGGCCAAGCCATAGATCCAGACCGAGAAGCTGGCGCTCTCCAGTTCTGCCGCGGACAGCATCATCCATGCGCTCAGCAACCCCAGGGCTGCAAGCCCGACATGCACGAGCCAATCCGCACGCGTTTTCAAGCGTACGCAACGGCCAGGGGGCTCGCCTCCGTCCGACGTGGTTGTGGCAGACGCGCAAGCAACTCGGCGCGTACCTCAGACTCGCTCGCGATCGGCAAACCGTGCTCGACCATGATCGGCAACGAGGACAGAATCCATACCAGCGAGCGCACGCGCGAGGGCAAATGCGCGACGCGTCGTTCAAGGGCCGCGAGCTGCGTCTCGAAGCTTCGCTCTATCCGCAGTATCACGTCGCGCACGAGTGGATCGATCGGCAGAATCTTGGCGGGTTGATCCCACACGACCGAGGTCCCGCGCACGCGCCGCCGCACCGTGGTGGTGTGCACAAACAGATCCGGATCGCGGGAGAGCGCCGCGCCCGAGAAGGGGATGACATAGGGATACATGCCGACTTCGCAGCCGCGTTTCAGCCAGCGGTAGGACTGGCGCAGGGTTTCGGCCAGGTCCTTCAGGCTGCCGCGCGGCGAGGTAAGGATCAGATCCAGGAACGGCGTGATGCCGAGCTGCAGGGCTGCCTCCAGCATTGGGGCGATATGGCGATGAATCTGTCCCTTGTTGAACTCCTCCAGAGTGCCGTGCGAAAAACTCTCCACGCCAAATCCGAGCACACGAAATCCCGCGCGCCGCATGGCCACCAGCCGCTCGGGTGTCATGGCGTCGATCCGATTGGTGCTGATGAACTGCAGGTGCTGCGGGATCTCGCCGCTTGCCTTGGCCGCCTCGATCGCCTCGCAGAGCGGCAAGATACGACGGTCTTTCGTGAAGACGAAAATGTCGTCCTGGAAAATGATGGTCCGCACCTGCGGATGTGCGGCCAGGATCCGCTTTATCATGCTGAGACATTCCTGCGGATCGAGGCGCGCTACTGAGGCAACGCTGCCCTGCGCCTCGTGGAGAAAATTCGTAGAGGAGCAAAAGGTGCAACCCATGGGGCAGTAGTTGAGCGTGATGAGGCGCACCGAACGAATCTCTGCAAGGCGCGCCTCACGGGCGGCTTTGGTAGGCAGTGCGCCGATTCGATAAGCTGCCTCGAGGCGCTCCCAGTAGAGCGGGTAGGGCATCTGTTCGTACGGTGTACTGAAGATCGCTTGCCGTAGTTCTTCACGATCGAGTGCGTGCTGCGGCATGCGCAGGATGCTTCCCGCTGCCGAACGCTCGGCCGTACCGCTGATGCCACCCAACGACTCGCCGGCTCGCAACCGTGTGGCCAGCTCCAGCAATGGCCGCTCGCCCTCTCCCAGAACCACGAGATCGAACGGCCCGAGCTCGAACATGAGTTCCGGGTTGAAGGTTGCCTCCATCCCGCCGGCGACGATCAGTGCAGCGGGCGCGATGCGACGCGCGAGGTGCGCCAGCTCCAGATCGAATCGCAAGGTCATCCCCGTGGTGGAGATGCCGATCACATCCCACGATTGACGTCGCAGCAGCCGTGCGAGCGCACGCGGAGGTGAACCAACGCAGCAATTGGGATCGAAAATCTCGGTACGCACCCCGTGCGCTTGCAGCACTCCCGCAAGCCGCCACACGCCGAGCGGCGGCGCGAGGAAGGTGTACTCCCCACAATGCGGGTCGTAAGGCCCGATCAAAAGGAAGTTCGGCGAGCCGACTGTCGGTGCTTGCATCACGCGCGATCCGGTGTCCCACAACGCGTCTCGGTGTGACATAGCGTGGCTCGTGCCCTACGCCTGTTCTCTAACGCAATTCCGCTTTGCCCCTGGAAAAGGAGACGCCGATCACACTCCCGAGGCGCGGGTCAATGTGGTGCGCCAGTGCAATCCGGCGAGCATGGGTGCGAGTTGGTCACACGGGCATGAATCGCAATGGGCGGCCCCGGACCGAAGCAAGAAGGGCGCGGGCCACCGCTGGCATTTCCTGCGATTCGTGCGATTAGATCAGGGAGCCAAGTGCTGGCGGCGCGCAGCAGCCAGGTAAGTGGTCCGGAGTATGATGCGAGGCTTCAGTGCCGCGAGTCGACGGCTCGATATCAGCCGGGGGCGCAGCGGCGGAGGATTGCCATGAAGAGTCACATGGTCACCGGCGGTGGCGGCGCGCGGATCCACGTGGTTGAAGCCGGGAGGCCGAAGGGGCCGGCGATGGTATTCATCCACGGCTTCTCCCAGAGCTCGCTCGCGTGGACCCGACAACTTCGGCGGCATCACGAAGCTCGGGAGCGAAGCGGCCACCGCCGTGCTGACCCCCGAGTTCCTTGGCCTTGTGCCGGGATTCTTCGCCTCGGATGTGGAACAGGCCGTGCGCGCTCTCGATGGCTTGTTGAGTCTGTGCTTCGCGCGGGAGGTCTCGGCCGAGGATCGCTACACGATGTTGGGGTGCGCCGTGACTGTCCCGCCGTACGTGCGTCAGGCGCTGCTGTCGCGCTCGATCGACAACGACGACATCCTGCCGAGACTGCGCAAGCCCGTGCTCGTCACGCACGGCACTGAGGATCGGGCGGTCACGGCGGCGGTGCTGGAGCAGCAGATGGCTCGCATCGCCTCGGCGCGAATTCAGCGGATGGCAACCGGACACGCCTGCTTCTGGGACGATGCCGCGGGTTACAACCGCGCGCTGAAGGAATTTGCCGAGGCGCTGTAAGCGCGGCCACCCCGGGGTCAGCTGCCCGCGCGGAAACACTCGGCGAGCTCATCGCGCGTCTCCTCGAGGTGCGCCCGCAGCAGCCGCGCCGTCGCGGCGCCGTTACGCTGCGCCCACGCGCGGTAGATGGCGTTGTGCTCGCGCGCGGCGCGCCTGATGCGGCCTGCCGGCTGCAGGTGCAGACGGACATAGCGCTGCGAAAGGGTGTGCAGTCGGTAGAGCACCTCGCTGGTCACGGGATTCAGCCGCGGCACGATGAGCGCGAGGTGGAAGAGGGAATTGAGATCCCCGGCGTCGGCGAGCGCACCGGCGGCGAGGGAGGTGTTCAGCCGCTCGAGCGCGGCGCGCGCCGCCGCGTGCTCCGGCGCGGCCGCCCGCCGTGCGCCCTGGGCCGCGGCCGCGGGCTCGAGGGCGAGTCGCAGGCGGAACACCTCAGTCACTTCCGTCTCGGACAGCGGGCGTACCTGAAAGCCCCGATGGGCGAAGATGTTGACCAGGCCCTCCGAGCGCAGCTCGAGGAGCGCTTCGCGCACCGGGATCTTGCTCGTGCCGAATTCCGCGGCGATCGAGTCCTGCAGCAGCTGTGATCCCGGGGCGTAGGCGCCCGAGAGGATCTTCTCGCGGATGCGCACCCTGACCTGACCGCTCACGGTGCGCGACAGCGGCTCCTGCACGGCGCTCATGGACGAATGCCCCAGCAGAACGGATCCGCCGGGTCGAGTCGCAGGCGCGCCTCTCCGGTGACGTGCGCGCTGCCGCTGATCGTCGGGGTGATCTCCCCTTTGTCGCGGTTGTGCCAGCGGTAGCGCGCGGTGAACGTGCTGCCGATGAGACTCTCCTGGGTCCACGCCTCGCCCTCCCCGAGTGCGCCGTCGGCGGCGAGGCAGGCGAGCTTGGCGCTCGTACCGGTGCCGCACGGGGANNNGAATTGATTGAGGGCTTCGAGGTTGCGCAGCTCGATGCCGAGCGGGTGTGCGGGGGTGAGGAAGAACCAGTTGCCGCCCCAGGCCACATCGCCCTCGATGCTCGCGCCGTCGGCGAGCGGAACCCTCAGCGCGCGTGCCTTGCGGTAGCTCACCACGTTGTCGACGTCAACGCCACCGTCATGGTGCAGCCGCGCACTCACGGCACCGACCGGGGTATCGATGCGGATGCTTCCCGGCTTGCACCGGCCGCTGTAAGCGAGAGAGGCGATCAGGCCGATCGTGCCGTGTCCGCACATGCCGAGGTAGCCGACGTTGTTGAAGAAAATCACGCCGAAGTCGCAGTCGGGCCGCTCCGGAGGACAGAGTAGCGCCCCGACCAGGGTGTCCGAGCCGCGCGGCTCGTTGACGATGGCCGAGCGGTAGGCGTCGAAGTGCTTGCGGAAGCGCTCGAGCCGCTCGGTGAGCGGGCCTGCGCCGAGGTCCGGCCCTCCGCCGATCACCACCCGCGTGGGCTCACCGGCGGTGTGTGAGTCGATCACCTCGATGGAGCTGGACTCGGCCCGCACGGCGGCATCCCGGATCGGGCGTCAGCCGGGACGGCTGGCGCGGGCGCGCTCGACGCGCTCGATGACATCCGCGCGCCGTGCCCCGGAGAGCGGCAGGCGCGGCGGGCGCACCC